>Ga0209400_1000731_pt1 | contig 28438 bp, 25 predicted proteins | sample M_130807_EF_Meta_FD_187313 | JGI IMG/M metagenome (GOLD analysis project Ga0209400, IMG submission 187313) | Freshwater microbial communities from Lake Montjoie, Canada to study carbon cycling - M_130807_EF_MetaG (SPAdes) (version 2) | ecosystem: Environmental > Aquatic > Freshwater > Lake... | reverse complement strand
TGGTTCCCTTGGTTGCCAATTCTCTGATTTGCGCAGTCTGTCCGGTAATCTGGATTTTATCCTGTAGCGTATATTGATTGCTGAATAAGGAGCCAAAGCCCTTCACTCGTGCAGCATTCAGCAGGCGAGAAAACCCATAGGTCACCACACGACGGGTAAATTTGTAGTGAGTCGCTTTAAAATTGGAGGCAATTTCTTCCGAATAGCGACTGGTAATTTTACTCAAGACGGCTTTGTAGGCCTCAAGCTTCTTCGCTTTCGTGAGCGATACCTCCGAGTGAATTTGAAGCAAGCTGTTTTTTACTTCCCCCCAGAAAGGGCCTTCATCATCGGGATCTACATCCCAGGGGTTTTGCTTGATACGGAGCTTCTCCCGGTAAAGGGTAGTTTCCAGTTCCTCTTTTAATATTTCGGGGTTTTTTCCAATTAAATCTAAAATCCGTTCTTCAGCTAGTACGGCTACTTTATTCACAAATTCCTTCCGCTCACGGGCAAGCTTTACCACAGGCCATTCGTCCTTTTTAGGCAAAATAGGCGCGTATTGATGCTTGATGTAGTTCTCCTCCAAGTGGTAGTTCTATTTTAAAGACCCCCAAAGATAATCAAAAGGAACCGATGCAGCCTAAATTATTCGGGTAGGTCGACCCTTGGGCTTGACCTCAAAAAAATCATGACCACAGCTGTCGTTAGTAATCCCATCACCGCAGCAAAAAGAAGGGATTGCGTGATGTAATTCATCAGGTTAAAATATCCTTCTGCCTCCACTAAGGTCATCTTCCCAGAGTTTACGGTGAGCTGAATTACATTGGAAAAATAAGCAGGCGATATGATGCTATGGGAAATGTATTGACTAAGCGGGGTCAATAAGACCACGATTAGCGTAAGCACTAAACCAGAGAGAAACCCCTGAATGTAGCTCATATTCCCCGAGTAGGTCTTTCGCTTTTTTTCCAGAAGGGCAAAGACATAAATTAATATGGCGATTGGAGCATAAAGCAGTGTATACGTTGCATGCTGTTCAATCAAGCGATCGTGCCAACCTAAATTTTTCTCCAAAACCATCCAGGCAAGGCCCGAAAGGAAGAAGAGGATTCCCCATTTTACTTCAATACGGAACTTTTTCATAGTCAGCTAAGGAGGTTTGGTGAAAGGATGGTATAAATTACAAAAAAATACAAACGTTTTAGCCTCTGGGTGGTTAAAAAAGGAAAGAAGTAATCCCTTGCCCATGCCAAAAAGCGTGGTATTTTTACGCCATCCTTGATCGATGAAACTAGACCTCAAACAAATACAAGTACCCATTGAAACTGAGATGTCTCAGTTTGAATACAAGTTCAGGGACTTTATGAAAAGTAAGGTCAAGTTGCTCGACCACATCACCCACTACATTGTCAAGCGCAAAGGGAAGCAGATGCGGCCCATGTTTGTGTTCCTGACGGCAGGAGTCTGTGGACAAATCAATGAATCTACCCACCGAGGTGCTGCCCTGATTGAACTTTTGCACACCGCTTCCCTGGTCCATGACGATGTGGTAGACGATTCCAATTACCGCAGGGGATTTTTCTCAATCAATGCACTTTGGAAGAATAAAATCGCCGTATTGGTTGGCGATTACCTGCTCTCTCGAGGCTTGCTTTTGAGTGTGGAACACAACGACTTTCACTTGCTACGGATTGTATCCAATGCCGTACGGGAAATGTCTGAAGGCGAGCTTTTGCAAAGCTACAAAGCCAGAAAACTGGATGTAGATGAGGAAGTGTATTACCAGATCATCCGCCAAAAAACCGCCAGCCTCATTGCCTCCTGCTGCTCCGTAGGAGCTTCTAGCGTAAGTACAGACGAGGCAACCATCCAAAACATGTGGAATTTTGGAGAAAAAGTAGGCATGGCTTTCCAGATCAAGGACGATTTGTTTGACTATGGTGAGGATGAAATCGGAAAGCCTTTGGGGATCGACATCAAGGAAAAAAAGATGACCCTCCCACTTATTTATGCGCTTAAAAACGCGGAGTGGCTCGAAAAAAAGAAAATCATCTACCTGATTCGCAACCGCTCCGAGGATAAAAAGGCAGTAAACGAGGTGATCACATTTGTGAAAAATAGTGGTGGCTTGGACTATGCCAAGCAAAAGATGACCGCATTCTACCAGGAGGCTCTTGCCCTATTGGAGCAATTTCCTGACTCTGCCTACAAGTCCTCCCTTCGCGATTTGGTGCTCTACTCCATCGAACGGAAAAAGTAGGAGGTGATTATCCGCCAAATAGACAGTCAACGCGGCTAACAGTCCACTGTCGACAGCTGGGTCGTTGTTGGGACGGGCTTAGGATCCATCCTTGGTACTTGGTACATTGTACTATGCACATTTTCCCTACCTAATCCCTCGTATAGTTGCCCACGCGAATCACATCTGCAAATACCCCTGCGGCAGTCACTTCAGCTCCTGCACCCGGTCCGCGAATGATCATGGGTCGATCGTAGTAACGATCGGTGGTGAGCAAAATCATGTTGTCAGAGCCCTCCAAACCATAAAAAGGATGTGAAGCTGGGATGGATCGAAGTCCGATTTCTGCTTTGCCATCTTCCAAAGTCGCCATAAATCGGAGTTTTTCTCCTTTTTCCCTTGCCTGCTGCAACAGCTGGGCATAGGATGCATCTTCGGCTTTCAGAAGTTCCATAAATTCTTCCACCGAAACACCCTGTCGCGCATTTTCTGGCACTAGAGACGACACCACTACCTGCTCCACTTCAAGGGCCTGTTCAGCCTCTCTTCCTAAGATTACCACTTTTCGTGCAACATCCATTCCACTCAAATCATCTCGTGGATCAGGTTCGGTATATCCCTTCTCTTTAGCCTGGGCCACCACTTCTGAAAATGGTGCCCCCTTCTCAAGCTCGGAAAAAATAAAATTCAAAGATCCACTCAATACCGCCTCAATTCGAATGACGCGGTCTCCAGAGAGCATCAAATCGTGTAGCGTAGTAATCACAGGGAGGCCTGCTGCGACATTGGTTTCGTACAAGAAATGGACTCCCCTAGTTTTGGCAAGCTGCTTGAGCGCTAGATAGGTTTCCAAGGAACCAGAATTGGCCTTTTTGTTGGGCGTAACGATGGCCACTTTTCCCGCCAGCATTCTTGAATAGCACTGGGCTACCTCTTGGCTGGCGGTGCAATCTACCAACACCGAATTGGAAAAATTCATGTCCTCAATTCGTGTCATAAATTCGCCCAAATCCATTTTTTCATGCCCCGCAGAAAGTGCAGGGAGATGTTTAAGGTCAAACCCATCTTCATCAAAAGCCATGTAGCGGCTGTTGGCGATGCCATGGATTTGAATGTCCAACTGGTTGTCACGTAATAGCTTTTCCTTTTGATGTGCGATCATGCGAAGAAGTGCCTTGCCGATAAGCCCAGTACCGACCAAAAACAGGTGAACTACCTTGTGTTCGGAAAGGAAAAAAGCCTCGTGAAGGGCATTGAGTGCCTTTTGCAAATCTGCCTGGGGAATAATCGCTGAGATATTCAGTTCAGAGCTACCCTGAGCGATGGCTGCTACATTGATGTTGTTTTGGCCCAGGGCCCGAAACATCCTTCCAGCAGTACCTGGGTCATGCTTCATGTTTTCGCCTACTGCCGCTACCAAAGCCAAGCCAGGGAGAAGTGTGACCGCATCCATTTCTCCAGATTTAATTTCATGGAAAAACTCCTGCTCAATCACCTCTTTTGCCAATACCGCTTCTTGGGCTGGCATGGCCAAGCAAATGCTGTGTTGTGAGGAGGCTTGCGAAATCAGTAAACTTGAAAGTTTGGCTTGGGACAACACCTTAAATATTCTCCCTAAGTTACCTCCTGCTACCATCCATTCTGAACTTTGTAAAGTAAGCAGGGACAGGTTGGAGCGTGAACTAATTCCTTTGATCCAGCCTCTTTGGTGAAGCGTTCCATGGATAAGCGTCCCCTGATGCTGCGGTTCAAAGGTGTTCTTGATTTGAATCGGAATGTTCTTCTTCATCGCCGGCTGCATGGTCGCAGGGAAAATGACCCTCGCCCCAAAATGGGAAAGTTCCATCGCCTCGGAATAGCTGAGCTGAGGGATGGTAAATGCAGCATACACCATTTTGGGGTCACAGGTAAGCACTCCCGACACGTCAGTCCAAATTTCCAAGGATTCGGCTTGCAAGGCGGCAGCCAATAGCGCAGCGGTGTAATCTGAACCGGACCGACCTAAAGTAGTGGTCTCACCTTTTGCTGTAGCCGCAATAAATCCTGTGACCACCTTAACTCCTGGGTGCTTTGCAAAATAGGCTTGGATACGAGCTGAAGTCTGCTCCTCATCCACTCGAGCATGTCCAAAGCGATCGTCTGTACGGATGATTTCTCGGGCATCCACAAAATGAGTAGGAATGCCGCGAGATGCCAAGGCCTTGGACAAAATAAAGGTGCTCAATCGTTCCCCAAAGCTAGCCACAGAATCAAGCGTCCGCGGAGACTGTTCTTTGATCAAATAAATGCCATGGTATAGATCCTCTAATTCCTGAATTCGCTGCCGTACATAGCCACTTCCCTCCGCTCGATCCTCTAGGGGAAGAAGTCCATCCACAAGACTTAAATGCTTTTCTCCGAGTGCCGCCAACCCCTCTCGGTACGCATCTTTCCCTTCCATCGCCATCTTGGCTAAGGAAAACAACTGCTCCGTTACGCCACCAAGAGCAGAAAAAACTACTGTTAAGTCCCCTTCCTGAAGCTTCTCTTCAAGGATAGCAAACACCAGTTGAATGTTTTGGATGTTTTCGACTGAGGAGCCTCCAAACTTGATGATTTTCATAACTACTTAACTAAGGATGAAAGGGAAAAAAGGAAACTTGGGGAAAAGTGAGGTGGACTACTGGCCCTACTTGGGCATAAATCCCATAAAAATATGCTGACTGCCCGAACAACAGGAAGGTATACCCGCTTGAAAATTTTCAAAAGCGGTGGAAGCAATTCGTACAACTAAATAGGGAATCAAAAACATGAGGACTGCCTTTAGCTAACAATCATACAGGGAAAAAATTAAAGCACAAAGATAATAGAAATAAATCAAGTGATTTTTTGCCTAAAAAGTAATTTTATGGCCATAAATCCAGCAAATTCATAATTAGAGCAGTGCTCAGGTGGGTTATTGTCTCTAGTGAGATTTTTGATTTACAGCAAGGTGGTAATGGTTTGTGGCTTGCCTCTAAACTGAATGACTTCATTTTTTTTCTTTCCCACCAACAAGTCGCCAAGCGGAGAATTTTTACTAAGTAAAAACACTTGCTTATCGGCCACCTTCACCTGTCCTATACTTACTGCAAGTAAAAACCAATCCGTACCCAGTTGCAGGAGAGCACCTTCTTGGACAGTTGGAGGCGTATCTTTAATTGCTTGAAGGCGGTACAATTCCTCCAAATCCATTTTCCCTTGCTTGATTTGTTTTTCAAGGGAATTGAGATCCTGAGTCATCGTCTCTCGGCTAGTTTCATATTTGTCCCCGGCGCTATTCTTCTCTTCTTCGAGGATACTCTCAATGATATTTTTACGCTCCTCTGCGAGAAGTGCTTCTTTTTGCTTTAGCAGTGTGATAGCAGTCTGGTAGACCGCAGATTTAAATTCATTCATACTAATTACGCTTCACAAGGTTCTTTTCTTCGGGTGTCGATGATGTACACGATTTTCCATCCCGAGGCCATTTTCACCAGCTGGAAGGAATTTACTCCACAGTGGGAAAAGGTGTCATTCACATAAAATTTGTAGGGCGTCCAAGCCGATGCCATGTGCCCATCTACCCGAATGTAGTAGGAGAGAATGCGTTCGTCTAGTGTGGTTCCCTCAGGAGTACCGGCAATTCGTTTGACAAAATCAGCAACTGCATTGCTTCCCACAGTGGTGCCTTCTGGCTTTTGTTGGACTGTTTGCATCAATCCTTCGGGAGAAAACGCATCGGCTACCTTGGTGGCATCTTTCTGTCTCATGCCATCAAAAAGCGAGCGGATCACCGCTTCTACTTCTTGTTCAGGAGTTTGAGAAAAGGCAGGGAACCCAAGCAAACAGACCAATATTGCTGCTAAAATCCAGTTTTTCGATTTCAATTTAAATTCCTCCATACAGGGTAAAGGTCATGTTTCTTAAGGCGGGGGTGTTCAAGGCATAGTGCATTGCTTCTGCAATATCGGAAGGATTCACCCATTTAGAAAAATCTTCTGATGGCATGGCCGCTCGATTGCTTGGACTATCCAATATACTGGGAACAAATACATGTGTTTGAATATCCGTTCCTTTCACTTCTTCTGCCACAAGTGCTGCATAGCCACTGACCAATTGCTTGCTCAAGGCATAGGCTACTGCTGCCTTCCCTGCTTGTGGGTCCAATGCAGTGCGTGCTCCAACAAACAACAAAGCTCCCCGTTGCTGTTTTTTTAGTAAGGGAAAAAAGGAGGAAGCAACTGTATAAGCACTGAAAAAATTGAGCTGTATCATGCGGGTCAAGTCCTGCTGCGAAGTGGATTCAAGATTACCAGAAGCATATCCTCCCACCAGCATCGCGATCGCTTCCAAGTCACCAAATTGCTCCTCGTACTCTTTGACAAAATCAGCTACTGCTTGTTCGTCTGTCACATCTACATCGTAGGTCACATCCGCCTCCTTGGCCTGCTCATTTGCCTCAGGCCGTACCAAGGCAATGACATAGTATCCCTCTCGTTTAAACTTTTCCACAACAGCAGCGCCTAGGGTGCCTGCAGCGCCAGTAATTACAATATTTCTGCTCATCAGTCCGTCAAATCCTTCCTATATTTGCTAAAATAGGGTTAATTTTTCGATTGAACCATGAATCATCTCAAAAGCAGTATCCAGGTAAAGGAAAACATGCGCAAAACTTACTTTGCCATCAAACTCATTTTACTGGTAATTCTAGATATTTTCTATGCTGGTGACACCATTGTCGCTCCTTTTCTAGAGAAATACGAAATTTTAAATCATATCGTTAGGGCGCTAATTTTTCTCCTAAGTGCCAACCTAATTTTTTCCCTTGGGCGAATTATTACGCTCAGGATCTATCTAAAGCAGCGGGAAGAAACCAAGGTACAGCCCAATTTCATGGTTGGAATCGACCGGATAGAGTTCTTGCTCAACCTCATTGCCATTTTGATCTCCTTGATGCTCGCATTTGGCATTCAGCCCTTGGAGTTTTTGACTAGCATTACCATTGTGGCCGCTGCTCTCGCCTTATTGACCAAGGACTACATCACCAATATTGTCAATGGATTAATCATGATGTTTTCGGATCAGCTAGAGATTGGAAATAAGATCCAAATTGGAAGGCATACCGGATTTATTCGAGACATTACCTTGATCAACTTGGTTCTTAAAAATGATGCTGGAGAAATCATCCTAATTCCCAACACCATGGCCTTATCTGAAGATGTGGTCAATTTTTCTAAGAATAATACCCACCAGGTGATTTTTGATGCAGAAATCATCTCAAGAAATGAGATTCACCTCAGTCAACTTGAAAATTCCTTAGTGGTGGTGTTGGATCAATATCCCGAGGTGGTCATAAAAGGGGGCGCCCAGCTCAATATTTTGGAACGAAGGCCTGAGAGTCTACTGATTCGGTACCAGTTTCCAATTAAATCTGGTGAGAAACCGACGGAGATTTTAGTGAAAAAAGCCCTCAACCAAGCCTTTATCGACTGGAACTATGCCCTCAGACAAGCCGAACTACTTTGATCTCGTGTACCAGGTGGTCAACGAAATTCCTGAGGGCCGCGTCACCAGCTATGGAGCAATCGCGCACTACTTGGGACTCAAATCTGGGGCCCGGATGGTAGGCTATGCGATGAATGCAGCACATGCCCTCCCCTATGTACCCGCCCACCGTGTGGTAAATCGGCAAGGCTTACTGACAGGAAAGTACCACTTTGCTACTCCTACCCTAATGGAGGAACTGCTACTTGCCGAAGGAGTCCAAGTAAAAAACGATCAGGTGCAGGACTTTTCAACCCGCTTTTGGAACCCGGAAATAGAGCTAGTGGTCTAAGATTTTTTGCGCAGCAAGTACAGACCCAAAAACATCAGTGCCCCATTGAGGATGAGCGCCTCAAATCCAAAGGTATAGCCCCAAAACCAAGCTTTGGAATTGGAAGTAATCAAGAAGGTGAGCGCAGGTGCAAGAACAGCAATCGCTGGCACCCAAGCATCCTTTACTTGATGGCGCGTGAATAGACCAAAGGAATAGAGCCCGAGAAGCGGTCCATAGGTGTAGCCCGCAAGGATAAATACCGAATTGATGACGCTTTGATCGTTGAGCCAATAGAAAGCCAGGATAAGCAAAAACATCAAAAATGTAAAGCCAACATGCACAAGTTTACGGATAAAAAGCCGTCGCTCAGGGGCATAGTTCCGTTCGATTTGAATAAAATCGTAACAAAAAGAGGTAGTAAGTGCGGTAAGCGTGGAATCTACGCTGGAATAGGCTGCCGCCACAATCCCAAGTACGAAGACAATTCCTGCAAAAGGAGAAAAATAATCCGTAGCCAAGAGCGGAAATAAACCATCCGACTTGGCAGGGATAGCAATCCCTTTGGTCTCTGCATAGAGGTAGAGCATCACCCCTAAAGAAAGAAAGAGGAGGTTGACCACGACTAGGATCACCGTGAACCAGAACATATTTTTTTGGGCATCGCCAAGCGTTCGACAGGTGAGGTTTTTTTGCATCATGTCCTGGTCAAGCCCTGTCATGACGATGGTAATGAAGGCACCCGAAATAAATTGCTTGAAGAAATTGGTGCCTGCCTTCCAATCCCAGTTGAAGATGGTCGACCGCTCGTCTTCGCTAATCCTGCTGATGTAGTCACCCAAACTCTTTAGTTCCAACTCACTACCAATCAACACCATGGTAATGATGACCGAAGCCAACATAAAGGTCGTTTGAAAGGTATCCGTCCATACTACCGTCTTGATGCCTCCACGATAGGTGTAGAGCCAAATCAGGCCCACCGTAATCAGCACCGATACCCAAAAAGGAATGCCTAAGGCATCAAACAAAATCAATTGAAGGACACTTGCCACCAGGTACAAGCGAAGCGAGGAGCCTAAGGATCGGGAAAGAATAAAGAAAAAAGCACCTGTTTTGTAGGACCAAAAGCCAAACCGATCCTCCAAATAGCTGTAGATGGAAACCAAATTCAAGCGGTAGTAGAGCGGCAAAAGTACCTTGGCAATGGTGAAGTAGCCGAGAGTGTAGCCCAAAACAACTTGGAAGTAATAGAAGTTAGAATTACCAACCTCCCCAGGAACAGAAATAAAGGTAACCCCAGACAGTGAAGCCCCGATCATTCCAAAGGAAACCAAAAACCAATGCGAGTTACGATCTCCTGTAAAGAAGGTATCTCCGGTCATCTTTCGGGTAGTCCACCAAGAAATTAAAAAAAGGAAGAGGAAATAGATTGAAATTACTACTAAAACAAGTTGCGGGTTCATATTGTGGGGGTCTGTCGCTCGCTAAGTTGCCCATTATTATTAATTTTGCAAAATGAACCACTACAGTACACCCCTTCCCCATCTAGAAGAAATTGAGGTCCTCCTCGAGGATCTGGTCGACCAGGAAGCGTTAGACCTGGTTGTATTCAATGACGATATCAATACGTTTGAGCATGTAACACAGGTACTGATGAAGGTGTGCAAGCACACACACGAACAAGCAGAGCAGTGTACGATAATCATTCATTACAAAGGAAAGTGCGCAGTGAAGAAAGGTACACGACACGAATTAAAGCCGCTTTGTGAGGCAATTTTGGACGAAGGCATCCAAGCAGCCATCCTGTAAAATTAAAATCTAGGTGAACTTCCCCTCCAAATTAATTGAAGACGCAGTAACGGAAATCTCCAGGCTTCCCGGCATTGGAAAAAAGACTGCACTTCGTCTCGCGCTGCACTTGCTCAAGCAGCATGAAGCACATACCGAGGCGCTCTCCCTGGCTTTGACACGAATGCGAGCGGAAGTTTCCTATTGCAAAACGTGTTACGCGCTAGCCGATGAGGAGTTGTGTACAACCTGTCAAAGTCATAAAAGAGACCGCTCCTTAGTGTGTGTTGTAGAAGATATAGGCGATGTATTGGCCATTGAAAACACGAACCAGTACCAGGGACTGTACCATGTGTTGGGTGGAGTCATCTCCCCCATGCAAGGCATTGGACCGGAGGAGTTGACCTGCGAGCGGTTGGTAGAACGGGTGAAGCAGGGCGAGATCAAAGAAATCATTTTGGCCCTTTCTGCCACGATGGAAGGAGACACCACCTCCTTTTACTTGGGCAAAAGACTGAATCCTTTGGGGGTAAAGATCACGAGCATTGCACGAGGCATCCCGGTTGGAGGTGAACTTGAGTTTACCGATGAGGTAACGCTCGGTAGAAGCATCCTGACCCGAATAAATTATTCGCAGGAATAAAGAATTCTTTTGGAAGCAAACCAAGAGCCTCTATATTTGCACACTTCAAAGGGGGATTAGCTCAGTTGGCTAGAGCGCTACACTGGCAGTGTAGAGGTCATCGGTTCGAATCCGTTATCCTCCACAAGGCTGTCCTATCAGGGCAGTCTTTTTTTTTGTAAATTTTATCCTTTTGGATTTAATGGCGAATGTTTTTAAAACCTTCGAGGTCTCGGAGACCTCAAAGGTTAGACATTGACCACCTATTCTCTTCCACACATCTTCTGCTTGACTCTTAAATAAAACTACCCTATCTTAAAAGTCGTTTGGAAATCCCATCGTATTATGGGAAAGATTACCACATCCATTCCTCCATTTTGATGAAGATCAGGTTTACTACACTCTTTTTGTTAGTCCTTCTTTGCCAGACAGCACAGTCGGCCACTCCTCCGTTTTTTCGGCTGGAGGTTACTACCAATAAGTGGTCCTACGGAAACCGAGATTCTTTTTTGAATGGTATCGTTCAAAAAACAGTACTTGAACAGCTAGATAGTATCTACAAAAAAACACCTGGCACCTACGAATTTCATTATTCCAAAGAAACCAACTCCCTCAAAGTATTTATTCACTGCTCCTTTGATTTTTACACCGTAGTGAATGGAAAACTAATCAAGGAGTATCAATTTCAAAACAGAGGATATACCTGTGGATCCAGCTTATTCCTCAAAGAGGGAAACTATTATCTTGTAGGAGGCAGAGGGTTTTGGACACATCACTTAGACCTCTTTCGATTTGACAGCCAAGCAGGCTCCTGGGAGTTTACTCAAACCAAAAATCAAGCGCTGGATTATTTCCCTCTTGGGGTTTTTCACTCCGAAAAAGGAACCACTGCACTTTTCGGCGAATACAGTAACCCTCGCATTCCAAGATTGGAAAAAGAAACCCAAGGTTTTTTCCTAGACTGGAAACTAAAAACCTGGCTTCCCATAAAGTTTGAAACTCGGGGCTTAAATCTTTCAGAGATCATCACCTCTAATGCAAGCTATTTCTTAGAAACGCAAGATTACGGCTTACTCCTATCCAATACCCAGCTACCAAACTTGGGCTGGATTGTTTGGGTTCTGATTGAAAAAGCAAGTGGCAAATTATTTTTGTACGAAGGACCAAAAAGCCTTGAAGCAATTAATTCTCCTTATAAAGAGGTGATTGAAAATAAATTCATCTACTTTGAATACAATGATGACAGTAACACGGAGGGAAAGGAACTGATCATAGACCTAGATGAAGTACGAAAAAATTCCAAAGAAATCGGACAAATCATTTACTTAGACAGCCCTATTGAGCCAGAAAATTCGTCGGATAAAATCCTTATTCCCAGCTTATTCATAGGTATATTCATCCTTCTAGGAGGAGTCACAGGCTGGTGGTACGTTAATCGTCTAAAAAAGAACCAGCCCGAGCCCCTAGAAGAAGACGAAAAAGAAGACGAAAGCTTGCTCGATAAGTTATTGGAACACGACGGCAAAAAACTAACCACAGAAGAATTTGACAAGATTTTAGGAATCCATGAAATCACCAATTTTGATTCCAAACGGATCAAACGGGCAAGACTCATCAAAGAAATTAACCTACGCTACGAGGAAAAAAAGGGCATGAGTTTGATTACACGTATAAAAAATCCAGAGGACAAGCGATTTGTGTACTATAAAATTACCTTTTAAGCAGGTTCACATCCTACATCCATGCGCATTCACCGCCTTTTGCCGATTCTTTTCCTCTTTAGCTGCAGCTGTGCCCCCGAAGAACTCGCTGAATTTGCCTTCAATGGTATGGAAGGACTTATAGGAGATGGATTCCTCCCTTCTGAAGAAATTCGCGCGCTAGGAAAATTTGAAGGGGTGAGCGTCAACCTCTCCACTTCGAATCAAGAGGGTGTAGAAGAATCCATCATTTTCCTAAAACTAGAAAATGGGGACCCAAAGATCATGGCCGAGCAGCGGGAGCTCCTCGCCCGAAACTGTGCGGAACTGTACCTTAGAGACTTTGAAAAGGCGGCTGATTACGAGAAGATCACCATACAGTTCATCCAAACCGATTCCTACAACCCGCAGAATATTTCCCTAGAAGAATACACCTTCGCGACCAAGGATTTTTAAATCTCAAGCGATGGAGTTTTCCTAGTTTCGTAGCCCAACCCATTCACTACTCCACGATTCCCATTCTCCATGACTTTTAAAGCCATTTGCTCTGATATAGACGGTACCCTCCTCAACTCAGAGCGCTCGCTTTCCCCAAACCTCATCTCCATTGTCTCCTCCATCTCTACAGAGATCCCATTTTTTCTTGCAAGTGCTCGTATGCCTGCAGCCATGCGACACCTTCTTCAAGACCTGAATCGCCCCAAGGAACCCCTCATCGCCTACAACGGTGCATTGGTTTTGGACGCGGAAGGAAAAGAACTCGAATCCATCCCCATTCCAATCCACTTAGTTGAAGAGATTGTGCTCCTAGCTAATGAACTTACACTTCATTTGAGCCTACTTTATGGAGAGGAATGGCATACCTTGAATGAAGATTATTTTGCGCTCCGCGAAATTGAAAACACAAAAGTTGTCCCCTCCTGGACAGACCCCTTGGTAGTCATTGAACTTTGGAAAGGGAACAACCATGGCGCCCACAAGGTGATGTGCATGGGAGATGCAGCAAAAATCGATGCCCTCAACCAAACCCTTCTCCAAAAGCTGGGGAACCAATTGCACCTCTACCGATCCAAAGACACCTACTTAGAAATTGCGCCGAAACCAATCTCCAAAGCCACCGGCTTGAAAAAAATTCTAGACCATGGATATGCCATCGAGATGAATGAAGTAGTGGCCTTCGGCGATGGCTACAACGACATCGACCTACTACAACAGGTGGGCTGGGGCGTGGCAGTAGAAAATGCTTTTCCAGAAGTAAAGGCAGTTGCCAATGAGATCACCAAGCACCACAAGGAAGATGGCGTGGCAAGCACCTTGGCCCGGATTTTTCTTGACAAAAAATAAGTATCAAGTTCTAGTATCAAGTAGTTAGTATCAAGTAGCTAGTATTAAGTAGCAAGACGAAAAAAAAATTCTAGTCCTAATACGAATTCCTACTTGATACTTGATACTTGATACTTTGTACAATGAAGAGCTTAATCCGCACAGAAAAATTTCGGCTGACCCTTTATTCAATCCCCTTGTCTCGCATTTTGACAAACTCATCAAATCGTCGGAAAATGGCTACCGTAAATCCGCACAACATCACAATCGTTCCGATCCAAAGTACATTGATGTAGGGCTTCACAATTGCCTTCATGACTACATAGTCTTTCTGGTACTGATTTACCTTGAAGACAAACTTGTTTTGCTCTGGCAGAATGTTTTCCAAGCTGATTTTAATTCCCAATTCAGAATCGATCACAGGAAGTTTCCCTACCTGATTGTCCCGAATGATAAAGGTAGGCTCAAGTAATTTTTCAACATCGTAATCCAACACACGGATTTTAGCCTTCACTGCCACATCTCCCTCTTTCAAGGTGTAGCCATCTAACTCTTTCAATACCTCTGCACCATCAAAATAAGCCACAAAGTCGGCCACATGGAATTGCTCTCCCTTACTGACTTCGTAGGTTTCATCTTCCTTCCACTCTGGATCTGCGAAATCATTCATCGCAGCTACATAGGTGTACAAATCCTTGTTGAGGTAAATTTTGGAATCTGGTGACGAGATCAAGCCTCCCATCCCTTCGTTGTATTGGGACATGGGCGAAAGCGAAAACTGCAAGGCCTCGTTCTGTAGGTAATCAATTTTGAAATAATCGTTCTCTTCCAAAACCAACTGTACGGTATCTCCTTTTTTGAAGTAAGCTTTGTAATCTTCCAAAGCTATCGCTTCATTCACCTCACCGGTGGAAGCCAAAATTTTGGCCGGCACGTATTCGGGAATTCCTACCGCTTTCTTTTGTCTGCCACGGTAGATCACCGTGTAGTCCTTCATCTGAGTAGGCTTATTGATCCAGAGCAACACGTGCTCTTTGTTCATTTCATCCTCCCAACTGTTGCTGTAGGTCAATCCAGACATATTCATCGAGATCACTTCCGAGTAGCCCGAGCTAAACATGATGCCGATCAAAATCATCCCCAAACCAATGTGTGCCAGCGATCCGCCCGCAAGTTTGAAGGTGGATTTTTTAAGTAGCTTGATCAAAATGAAGGCATTGGCTACTATCGTAAACATCCCCGTCAACACAATGATGATGTATTTCCAGTCGTAAACTTTGGCCAAGACAATCACCAGAGTAGAAAGAATAATCGAAATCACATACGGCGCCACTAAGGATTCGGTCAAGGTCTTTCTGTCGATTTTTTGCCACCAGAAAAACTGACCCACAGAAGTCAATAGCGCCAATACCACCGCAAACCACAATTGAAACTTGGTATAGAAACCTACCTGATCCGCGGGAGGAGCCATGTTGGAAATCCCTCCAAAGCTTTCCACCAAGGCATTCCAAGCAGGAATGGAGGTAGGCAAAATCACTTGAAAGGACATCAATCCCAGCGTCATCGCTCCCAAGAAAATCCAAAACTCACGGGAATAAACCGATGCTTCGCGTTCGGAAGTAGGCAGGTGTTTCCAAGCACGAACAGCAAGGAAAATAGCCACGCACATAAAAAATAGCAAATAGATCAATAGCTGTCCAGAGAGACCCAAATCGGTAAAAGAGTGTACCGAAGCATCTCCCAAAACTCCTGAGCGAACCAAGAAAGTCGCGTACAACACCAAGATAAAACTGAGAATCACCAAGACGATGGAGGTCTTCAAGGCCGTTGCACTCTTCTTAAAGGTAATCATGGTATGAATGGACGCCACCAAGATCAGCCAAGGCACATACACCGCATTTTCTACCGGATCCCAGTTCCAATACCCTCCAAAATTGAGCGTCACGTAAGCCCAATAGGCACCCATGATGATGCCCATTCCCAAAATCATCGCCGAGAAAATCGCCCAAGGCAAAGCTGGACGAATCCATTCCGCATACTTTTTGGTCACTAAGCCACCAATCAAAAACGCAAAAGGAACCAAGGTGGAGGCATATCCCAAAAACAAAGTAGGCGGGTGAATAACCATCCAAATATTCTGCAACAAGGGATTGAGGCCGGTACCATCTTCGGGTACAAAGTCCGGATTTAGATCAAAAATCGGCGCTTGCGTAGCATCCCGAAGTAAAATAAAGGGCGAACTACCAATTTTAAGATCTCCTACCACTACTCCAAGAATCATGGAAACGAGGAAGGCTTGAACCAAGGAAAATACCACCATCACAGGCGCTTCCCAGAATTTGTTGGTGTGTACTAGGATCAACCCAAGCACCACATTCCAAAATGCCCAGAGAATAAATGCCCCTTCTTGACCCTCCCAGAAACTGGAGATCATGTAATGCACTGGAAGTGCTTTGGAGCTGTGCGAGTAGGCATAAAAATACTCGTAGCGCTGATTGTAGATGATCTCAAACAAGGACACCGCGATCAAACTGGTGGAAAGCGCGTGGATGTAAAAACTCACCCGGCTAAATCTTCGCCAACTGTCCTTCTCCAGTTCGTTGGCCTTGAAGTATTGGCTATAGGCAAATGCGGTCACCAAAGCACTCACAAAAGCCACCAAGGTAGTCAGGTGACCAAAATTGCCCACAAAGGTATTTATCATACGATTTTACTTTGAATAGAATTTACCATCAGATGCCAGCAGCTTGAACGTCTGTTTCTTGGTACTTGGAAGGACACTTCATGAGGATCTTGTCTGCCACAAAGATTTTTTGATCTCGGTAGCTACCAATGACCACTACTTGCTCAGAGCGATGAAAATCCGCCGGCACGGGCTGATTGTAAAATACTTTTTGAGTGGTGCCCTCGTTGTCTACCAACATAAAGGTGAAGGAGGTTTTATCTTCTCTGACTTCAATCCCTTCTACTTGCCCTGCGGCATCTTTCTGCAGCTTGCCCACCACGTGGATGGCCTTGTCCTCACCCTCCTGCCTCATCTCCAAGGCAGTGGTGAAACTCTCGTAGCTACTCGCATCACCAATTGAGGTGAGGATGATCGCAATCGCTACGGCAATAATTCCCAAGGCAATTAAATGTCCCTTCTTCATGTCCTATCCCTAATTAATTTGTTCTACTTTTTTCCAACTTGGAAACCCTCCGGTCTGTTTGAATCACATAAGCCAGCAGGCCAATGAAAATCAACACAATCACCCCCACCAACACATATATTTTACCTTCACTTCGCATGAGGTCTGCCATTTCTACCTCATTATTGCTGTAATCAGCAGCAGTAACGGCAATTTTTTCTTGGGCCTGAACCGCCACATTAGACATACTCATCAAAAGAAATAGCACAAATTTTTTCATCGATCAATCGTTAATACGGTTTTCCTCCACTTCTCGCTCTAGCCTACGAATACGAACACGAACAGTTGCAATCCAAGTTCCCAAAAGTGTCCAAGCTACAATGGCAGGGTAAAATACAAGCCGGAGTTTGGAGTCCAAATCGTAGGCATTGAAGCCAGGATTTCCACCATTTCCTGGGTGAAGGCTATCGGTAAGACGTGGCAATACAAAGATCAACGGTATAAAGGCAGCAAACGCAAAAAGGTTGTAGACCGCAGCAATTCTTCCCCGCTGCTGTGCATCTGAAAGGCTGCCTCTCAAAACTAAATACGCAAAGTACATAAGCAAGCCGATCGCAGAGGCATTCTGCTTCGGATCTCCACTCCAATAATCTCCCCAGGTAAATTTGGCCCAAAGCATACCCGTTACGATTCCCAATACCCCAAACAAAATGGCTGCATTGGTAAATTCCAAGGCAATATCGTCGTACTTCAGCTCATTGCTTCTCAGATACTTGACACTGTTCCAAGCCGCCACGAGGAGCATCAATATCATTCCAAACCACATGGTCACATGAAAATGCAGCGCACGGATGGTTTCATTCAAGATGGGAAGCCGAGGAGCCTCCAGCAGCAAGCCGCCAACGAGCGTGTACATCAATAGCCCTACAGTAAGAAATTTCCACCAAGATTGGCGCATAGCAAGGGGTTTGGATTTTCCATACAAAAATAAGAGATATGTTCTTGAATCCCCTTCTTTTTCCAAGAAAAGGAAGCAGGAAAATTGCAATAAAAACAGACGCCAAAACCCATTAATTTTGAATGGCCTTGGCCAATCCTGTCTGCTTTCCCAATTTCAATCCCTACCTTTGTGGCGTGGAACTTCAGAAAAAAGACATCCGTAAATTAAGTTTGCCCGAACTGGAAGAATTCTTTCTCGAGCAGGGAGACAAAAAGTTCCGGGCCAAGCAAGTATACGAATGGCTTTGGAGTAAGTCGCTGAAGAATTTTGATGAGATGAGCAACATCTCACTTTCCACTCGCGAACTGCTCAAAACCCACTTTACCATCAACCACATTCGTGTGGATCTGATGCAGCACAGCAGCGACGGCACCATCAAAAATGCGGTCAAACTCTTCGATGATAAAATCGTCGAGTCTGTGCTTATCCCCACCACCAAGCGGATTACAGCCTGCATCTCTTCACAAGTAGGATGCAGTTTGGATTGTAATTTTTGCGCAACTGCTCGATTGAAGCGCATGCGGAATCTCAATTCAGATGAAATCTATGACCAGGTAGTCGCCATCAAAGACGAGGCTGAAACCTATTTTCAACGGCCTCTGACCAACATCGTCTTTATGGGAATGGGCGAACCCCTACTCAACTACGCCAATGTCATCGGGGCTATCGATAAAATCACCTCCGCGGACGGGTTGGGCATGGCTCCCCGTAGGATCACCCTCTCCACAGTGGGGATTCCGAAGATGATTCGCAAAATGGCAGAGGATGAGGTCAAGTTTAACCTGGCCATCTCCCTCCACTCCGCCATCAACGAGACCCGAACCCGCCTGATGCCGATCAACGAGGTGAACCCGCTGGAAGATTTGGCCGACGCCTTATCCTTTTGGTACGCCCGCACCAAGCGAAAAGTAACCTATGAATATGTCATCTGGGAAGGAATCAATGACGACGAGCGGCATGCCAAGGCCCTTGCCAAATTTTGCAAAATCATCCCTTCCAAGGTAAATCTCATCCAATACAACCCCATCGATGAAGGGGAATTCAGACAGGCCTCCCAAGAAGCTGTGGACATGTATCTCCGCGTACTGGAAGGACAGGGGATTATTGCAAAGGTACGCAAGTCCAGAGGACAGGATATCGACGCCGCCTGTGGACAGCTTGCCAACAAGAATGAAGTAGCTCAACTCCAGCCTTTGGAAAATAAAAATAATCCGACGGAACAACCTTAAGGCCTTCTATTCGGTTAAAGCTTCTAACACCACAAAATTTTTTCTATGAAATACATCCTTTCCCCACTTTTTTTTCTTGGCTTCTTCATTTTTTCAGTTCCAACTCAAGCTCAAGAAGGATTACCCAAACAAATTCAAGACTACTTCAAAAGCTATCAGGATGAATTTCCGGTTGAAAAGGCCTACCTCCACCTGGATAAATTTACCTACACGCTAGGAGATGACCTCTGGTTCTCGGCTTATGTCGTTGCAGGCGGTGAGCAGCTCCCTTCCCCACTCAGCAAAACACTCTACGTAGACTTGTTTGACGGGGATGGCCTTCGCGTCGCTCAAAAAGTTATTTACTTGGAAAATGGCCGAGGAACTGGAGATTTTAACTTTCCTAGCTTTGGGAAGACGGGTACCTACCAACTCAAGGCCTACACCACTTGGATGCGCAATTTTGGAGAAGACTACTTTTTCACGCAGCAAGTGCAAGTAGTAGATGGCCTAGGTGGGACTTTTTTACCTAAAGTAGAAGTGCTCGACATTCGATTAGAAAATGAAAAGGTTCGGTACAAATTGTCCCTTTTAGGGGTCAATGCAGCCGGTGAACCCTTGAGCAATCGATCCATCAAATTGCAGGCCATCGCGGGCGAGGATGAACTCTTCAGTCAAACCCTTCAACTGAATGCCCAAGGCACAACGGAATTTGGTTTTTCCATCCCCAATTCCCCCCATCCTTCCCAACACCTTGCCCTTTCTTTTGAAGAAAGCCCAGGCTATACCATCATTCAAAAAGTAAAGCTTCCCTATGCCTTGGAAGCTGCAGATATTCAATTTTTGCCAGAAGGGGGAAATTGGGTGATTGGAAAGAAATCAACAGTAGCCATTCGAGCGGTATATCCAGATGGTAGCCCACTCCAGCTTCAAGGAAGTATAGCAGAGGAGGAAGGAACTCAGTTTACCACCAATGAAGCTGGGTTAGGAAAATTGGAGTTTACTCCCAAAAAACCCGATTATGTCGCCATCATCCAAGACAGTACGCTGGGTGTAACGCGTAAAATCACGTTGCCAAAAGCCTTGGAGAAAGGCCTCAGCATTCAAGTTCAAAATCCAAAAGACGGCACCTTTATCTCCGCAATTATCCAAGGCGAGGGCATTACCGGAAAGCTCCTGCTGGTAAGCCATACCCGAGGATTGATCAATTACATGGCCGAAGGAACCCTTACAAATGGAGTCTGGGGTGTGCGCATCCCAAAGAAAACCCTTCCAAGCGGCATCCATACGATTGCCCTACTTGATCAGCAAGGTAGACCCCTATTGGAGCGACTCGTATTTGTTCAAAATAAGGATGAATTGACCCTTGAATTGTCCACTCCAAACAAATCCCTTCAACCCCGTGGAAAAGTAAACTTGGAACTTAAGAGTTCGTTCCTCGATAGCATCGCACCAGCAAATTTCTCGTTGTCGGTGGTCGATCTGGATCAAGTGGAGGATGAAAGTGATTTGCAGGGAACACTCTTTTCTCACCTACTTCTAAGTAGTGACCTGAAGGGAACAGTCTATCGCCCTGGATATTATTTTAGAAAAGATATTCCCAATGCTGCCGAGAAGCTCGATTTGGTCCTGCTTACCCATGGCTGGACTCGATTTGATTGGGGGACTGTACTCCAAAACCAATTGCCAGATCAGGGCTTTTACATCGAACAGGGAATTACCATTTCCGGGAAAATACAGGAACAAAGCCCTACCAAAAAAGGATTGGGAGGAGGAAAAATCACAGCCCTTGTTGGGGATGGCGTTGAACTTCTTTCTACGGAATATGGTCCAGATGGCAACTTCTTGTTGACCGATCTTCGGTACCAAGACTCCCTTGAAGTTACACTTACTGCAGAAGACCTTCGTGCTCGAAATTTTATAAGCCTAGCTATTGCTGCACCCAAACTACCATTTACCCAACTTGGAGGCGTCTATCCAACCAATAGCGTTTGGCCGGAAGGATTAGCAGCAACTGTCCGCAAGCGGAATTTGATGCAAGAGGCCAATGGAGCCCTAATTGATAAAGAACTGGATGCAATCACCGTAGTGGCAGAGACTCTCCAGGAGGAGCAGACCCAAGCCCGTAAAATCTATGGAGAAGGCGATGCGGTGATCAAGCCAGAGGAAATCCCAGGAGGTCAAGGATTTATCAATATTTTTCAGCTGATCCAAGGTCGTGTAGCTGGGGTACGCGTCACCTTTGATGGATTCAATGCCACGGTACTTATTCGTGGAGTGGGCTCGCTTCAAGCAGGGGTTGAACCCATGTACATGCTCAACAATGTGCCCGTAGATGCGAGCACGCTCGCGCAAATCAGTCCACGAGATGTGGAAAGTGTAGAGGTATTTAAGGACCCTGCTCGCACGGCAATCTTTGGTTCTCAGGGAGGAAATGGGGTCATCGCCGTCTACACCAAGGCAGGAACAAGTACTACCTACGGAAGTGTTGGGGGCACCTTGGTGACTAAATACAGTGGCTATTCCACCGCTCGAACCTTCTACAGTCCCAAATACGAGGAGAATTCTGCGGCCAACACCAAGCCAGACCAGCGCGCTACCTTGTATTGGAATCCACAGATCACCACCGATCGAGCAGGAAAGGCTAACCTATCCTATTACAATTCTGAAACAGCAACCCGGCATTTGCTCATCCTAGAAGGAATAGATCAGCGAGGAAGGCTGGGCCGATTGGTCCAAGTGGTAGAATAATTTGGACTACGAAAGGGATTTGGTAGCTTCGTAAAAAATGTCGCTATGAAAAACTTCTTGCTCCTGACTTTCCTGATTTTTGGATCATTCAACATGCTGCAGGCACAAGAACAAGGGGATTCAAGGCTTCATGTCTTGGGTCAATATGGCTTGAGATTAGACGAACCAGGTATTGGACTTGGCTGGGAGTATTTTTTCGCTCCCAAATTTGGATTGATGCCTAGCTACACCCAAATATTCCCGGCTGTAGGCAGGTCCAGCAACTTTAGTGCCGACCTTCGCTACTACCTCTCTGAAGGCAAATCCCAGGTCTATGTGGTCAGTGGCTACAGCTTGACTACTGAAAATCCTCAACCCAACACTGCTGGCACTCGCAGAAAATTAAGTGGGGCCAACGTAGGTGTGGGCGCGGTCATACCCATCACTGACTGGGTGGGACTTAGTACCGAATTTAAGTTTCAAAGCCAAGGCATGCGGCAAACCTTCTTTCGCTTCGGACTGCAATTTCCACTCGGAAAATAAGATTTGAAGTTCAATTAGGAAGGCAGTAGAGAAAGTATCAAATCGTCAACGGCTGACCGTCCACAGACCACAGTCAATTGTGATCCGTATATAAAAAAAACGTATTTGAATTTAGATTCTCTATTTGTTTCCAAATGAATCGGCTGTCGTCAGTGGACCTTTGACCGAGCGCACTTACTTCTTACTGTATTCAAAAAGTTTTCTTTTTTCCTCCTTCGTGAGTCCCTCGTACCCCTTATCTGCAATTTTGTCTAGGATTTTATCCACCTCTTCTTGGCTGAGGGTCTCCTTTTTCGCTGGATTTGTTCCGGTTGGTTTGGTGGAGGAAGTCCTGCTGTAACTTACTTTCGGAGCACGTCTTGTCCCCAAATTTTCAAAAAATAGTCCAACTTTTTGGATAGGGATACCCAAGTCCCAGCCTCTTCTCAATGCGACAATGTAGCCATAACCCAACATGGCCCCTCCCAAGTGTGCTATTTCTCCACCAGCATTTTCCCCTATAGAATTGGCAAAAGAAAGGAGCACATAAAATGCAGCGATGTAAACAATTTTTACTGGCCCCAACAGAAAAAGCACGAAGGTCGTTTGTGGCGCAAGCGTAGCAGCTCCTACTACCACCGCAAATACTCCTGCACTGGCACCAAGCATAAAAGAAGTATCCACAGCTCCTGCAAAGTAGGGGGCAATGTTGTAAATCAACACATAAAATCCTGCTCCAAACACCCCACCCAGAATATACAAGTTGGTCAGCTTCCTACTCCCTAGATATTGATGGATGAGGAGTCCAAAATAGTAAAGGAAAAGCAGGTTGGACAAGATGTGAAAAAGCCCCTCATGCAAAAAGAAGTAGGTGAAAATAGACCAAGGTTGTTTGGCAAGCGTAGGCAAGGACGCGGGCATCATGATCCATTTCAGCCCTTCTTTGTAAACTTCTCCAAAGCCGCTTAGGGTCAGGACTACACGCGAAATCAACAGGATAAAAAAAGCAATAAGGTTGATAGCCATTAGCTTGTATAAGCTATTGTCCCTACGGTTAAATGCGTTTTTTAAATTATCCCAAAAACTTGAATACATATCAGTAGAAGCTATTTCTATTTTTTTTCCAGAAGTAAACTAGGATTGCACCGACCACAAGACCACTAAGGTGTGCAAAGTGGGCCACGTTATCCGTAGGACTTGTCAACAGCACATTGTACACCGAATAGAGCCCGTAGAAAAGTACCATATACTTCGCTTTAATCGGTATGGGAGGAAATAGGAGAAAGAGTTGCGTATTGGGAAAGAGCATGCCAAAAGCAATCAATATCCCAAATAGTGCTCCTGAAGCACCGACCATAGGCTGGTTGACTTGCAGCCTCAAGATGGTATCCAAGGTCTCTTCCGCCCGTTCAATATTTATAGGATCTTCTGGATTTCTGCTATATTGATCCACAAAATCAAACACTTCAGGTGAGAAGTAGCCCCTATTCTCGATCACTAGGCGGTTAAAATACTCCGGATCTGGATTGGCTTCAAAAGCCAAAACCTTCTCTTCCATAGTGCGGTACTGTACCAAGGTATAGCCTGAGTAAAGCACTCCTGCTCCCATTCCAGAGACCATCCACAGAATAAAAAGTTTTTTGGGACCGAGAAACTGTTCCAACAGGGGACCAAAAATCAGAAGCCCAAACATGTTGCTGAATAGATGCCAAAAGTCGGCATGCATAAACATGTAGGAGAGAAACTGGAAGGGCTTAAAATAGGTACTCTGAATATTGTAGAGGGCAAACCATTGGTCTAGGGAAGGGAACACAAAGGTGGCCACCAGAAAAACAGCGATGTTGATCAGCAATAGATTTTGTACGACCGGAGTGATGTTTCTAAACATATTATTTTGCGAAGAAGGCGTGAATGCTAGTTAAATCCAATTTCACGAAGGTTTTGTTTCCAGAAGGTGAGTAATTTGGGTTTGGACAAGCAAAAAGCTGCCCAACTAAGGTTTCCATCTCTTGTGAATCCAGCTTTTGTCCCTTCTTGAGGCAGGATCTTTTGGCTAGCGAGCGGGCTAGATTTTCCTTTTTATCTAGGGAAAGCTCATTTTTAAAATTTTTAAACTGCTCAATCAATCCTTCAAAGAGTTCCTTTTCATTCTTTAGTTGCGTCTCTGCGGGCACCCCTCGGATGACTACGGTGTCTTTTCCAAACTCATCGACTAGAAAGCCAAGGCTTACCAATTCCGGGAGCATGTCCATCACCAAGGCAAAATCTGCTGGATTCAGGGTCAGCACCGTCGGAAACAAGCATTGTTGCGAGGCTCCTTGGGTCGTTTGCAATTGCTTGCCATAGCGCTCGTAGAGGATTCGCTCATGTGCGAGTTGCTGATCGACGATAAGCAGCCCCGTAGACATTTGGGCCACGATATAGCTGCGCTCTACTTGAAAGGTAGTTCCGGTTCCAGCAGCAGCTTCCTGCTGCAATGCCATGGAAACCTCCCCTGCGGAAGCCCTACTTGGAAAAGTGAGCAACTCTTGGTCTTCATCCGCCAAGCTAGGAGATTTTTGGGAAATGGTTGGGGGCACATTCCCTTCAAAGAGGCGCTCCCAACCTGAGACAGAAGCCTTTTGGAACTCAGGGGTATTGTAGGTTTTGTAGCTGTATTCACGGTCTACATCCACAGACACTTGCGGATTGGTCGTCCAATTTTCTTGAAAATTGACATCCATGCTAAAATCCAGTGCCGGCATGACCTGGTGGGCGCCTAAGGCCTGCTTAACTGCCGAACGGATCACTGCATAGATGGTTCGCTCGTCTTCAAACTTGATTTCGGTCTTGGTCGGATGGACGTTGATATCGATCGTCGCGGGATCAATGTCCAGAAACAATACATAAAAAGGATGTTGATCTGCTTGAATCAGGCCCTCAAAAGCGGTGTGTACTGCATGGTGGAGGTAGCTGCTTTTGATGTAGCGATTGTTGACGAAGAAAAATTGTTCGCCTCTCGTTTTTTTGGAATACTCCGGTTTGCCTACGTACCCTTTGATGCTGAGATGGGGAGTTTCTTCCTCACAAGGGACGAGCTGATTTTGAATTCCTTTTCCAAAGAGCCCTACTATGCGCTGGCTAAGTTTGCCGGGCAGCAAGTTGTAGGTCTCCAAATCTTGCTGGTACAAGGAAAAGGCTATTTCTGGGTAGGAAAGGGCTACGCGTTGAAATTCATCCACGATATGCCGCATTTCTACTGGGTTGGACTTCAAGAAATTCCTACGAGCAGGCACATTGAAAAACAAGTTTTTCATGGCCACCGAAGTGCCGACAGGTCCCGCTACTGGCTCCTGTTTTTTAACTTCTGAACCTTCAATATGAATCAAAGAACCGACTTCAGCATCCTGGGTTCGGGTTTTGAGTTCGACCTGCGCCACGGCGGCGATTGAGGCCATGGCTTCTCCTCGAAAGCCGAAGGTGCGAATAGCAAATAGGTCTTGAGCAGTACGGATTTTGGAAGTGGCATGCCGCTCAAAACTCATGCGCGCATCGGTAGGGGACATTCCTTTTCCGTTGTCGATCACCTGAATCAGCTGCTTCCCTGCATCTTTGACGACTACCTGAATTTGCGTGGCACCAGCGTCAACGGCATTTTCGAGCAACTCTTTGAGTGCTGAAGCTGGCCGTTGAACTACCTCACCAGCTGCAATTTGGTTGGCAATCGCATCGGGAAGAAGCTGAATGTAATCAGGCATTTTTCCTTTTATTGAGGAATTTCACTGTAAAATACCCACAAACACCTCCGATACCAATATAAGCCAAGTACCTAAAAATGGAGGGGCCAATGTAAATGTATCCAAATGCCGCTGAAACCATGCCCAAAAAAAGCAAGGTGCGGATTATTCCAGTGGAATTGAAAACAGAAGTATCTCGAGTCTTCATTCCTCGATAGGTAGAAAATGAGCCTTTCATTGCTGACCGCCTTGGAAGCTCGGAACCTCCAGCCTCATCCGGCTCAATCAATCCTTCTTGCTCAAGCTCCTTTTTTATCCTTGAAGTACGCTCTTCGATCTCTTCCTTAATTGGATCGTAATACCTAGGCTTGATTGAAAAACGCTGATGGGAGGCAGTCTTAAATATGGAAGGGAGTTTCATGCTTTTTCAGTTTTTCGAAAACGGTATTTGGAATTCTTATCCTTGGGGTGGGCTACCTTTTTGGATTTTGGTTTTTAGTCCCCAGAAAATCGCAAAGTCGAATTGAAGTTTTACAAACTTTTGTAACTTGAATCCTCGGGTCTTTTTTTTGGAGACTTGGTCGAGATGAAAGCCTTTAGTTAACCTAAAAAGCCCTAAATCACTGGGTAAATTTAGGTAAAAATACAGAATTAAATGTATTCTATTCCATGAGAACACTGCATTTGCTCAACCTACTCTGGATCCTATTGTTGGGAGTTTTTTTTCCAACTAAGCGGGGTTCTGCTGAGGTACATAAGGACTCATTGGAAACAAAAAAATCCGATCATCAGGAGCTTTGGGTAGACAGTGTGTTTCATGCACTCACCTTTGAAGAACGCCTAGGGCAACTCTTTATGGTAGCGGCCTACTCCAATAAAGATCAGAGACATGTGGATCAGATCAGTGCGTTGATCCAAAAAGAAAATTTAGGGGGTTTAATTTTTTTTCAAGGAGGGCCTAACCGGCAAGCTCGACTGACCAACTACTACCAGGCACAAGCCAAGACCCCCTTGATGATTGCGATGGATGCCGAATGGGGAATCGGGATGCGACTGGATTCCACCCTCAATTTTCCAAAAGCCATGACCCTTGGGGCCATCTCAGATCCCAACTTGGTTCAGGAAATGGGTGCTGAAATCGCTCGACAGTTTAAGGTGCTGGGCATGCATGTCAATTTTGCCCCTGTAGTAGATGTCAACTCCAATCCCGAAAACCCAGTGATTGGCTTTCGAGCCTTTGGAGAGGATAAAAATCGAGTTACCCAACGAGCGGTGGCCTACATGAAAGGGCTTCAGGAAAATGGAGTCCTTGCCAATGCAAAGCATTTTCCCGGGCATGGAGATACCGAAACTGACAGTCACTATACACTCCCTTTAATCGCCCATGAGGAAAAAAGAATCTGGGAGGTAGACCTGTATCCCTACCAAGAGCTATTCAAAGAAAATTTGATGTCTGTCATGGTGGCCCACTTGAATGTCCCTAGCCTCAATCAAGGATCTGCTATATCCACCAGCCTATCCAAACCCATTGTCACCGATTTACTGCAGCAGCAGATGAATTTCCAAGGCTTGATTTTTACCGATGCCTTAAACATGGAAGGGGTCGCCAACCGAAGTAAACCGGGAGAAGTAGAGTTGCAGGCACTACTTGCTGGCAACGACATCCTTTTGCATTCTGATGATGTGGCAGAGGCAAAGGCACTTATTTTAGATGCTGTGGCTCAGGGGCTAATCAGCGAAGAAGAAGTCAACCGACGAGTAAAAAAGATCCTGAAAGCCAAGTATTGGGCGGGCCTCCATTCATTTACTCCACTCGACACCTACAAAATCGCGGATCGCCTGACTACCTCGGCTACATCAGAAGTCATCGAAAAACTCTACAGCGAGGCCATTACAGTAGCGGCAAATAAGGGAGATTTACTTCCCCTAGGCCAGTTAGATCAGAAAAAAATCGCCAGCCTAAGCATTGGCGGTTCGGGTACGGATTTCAGCGACTACCTCAACCGCTACACCCAGGTAGACCACTTTCAGATTGCGAAGGCCTCCGGTGAGTCCGCGCACTACAACCTCATGAAGCAGTTGGAAGACTATGAGGTGATCGTGGTGGGTTTGATGGGCGTCAGCAATAGTCCCCAACGGGGATTTGGCATCGCGCCAGGGGATTTGGAGCTGATCCGAGCTCTGGAAAAAAGACAAAAGGTGGTGACAGTACTTTTTGGAAATGTATACGCAGCCAAGTACCTGGAAGGGTTAGAACATGTGGTCTTTGCCTATGAGAATTCTCCCTTCACCCAAAAGCTCGTGCCACAGATTTTATTTGGCGCCCGACCTGCAAAAGGCATCTTGCCTGTGACAGTAAGTGAACAGTTTACGCAAGGGGTAGGCGGGCTCTTAACACCTTCCAACCGCTTGGGTTATGGCAGTCCAGAAAGCGTAGGAGTGAATGGGGAAAAGCTGGATAAAATTGATGGGGTAGTGGCAGAAATGATTGCCTCCAAAGCAGCCCCAGGTGCCAGAGTGCTTGTTGCGAAGGCGGGAACGGTCATTTTTGATCGATCCTATGGACATTTGGATTACGAAAAATCTGCTCCTGTGACCTCAGAAACGGTCTATGACCTGGCTTCTGTCACCAAAGTGGCCGCTACCACACTTGCCGCGATGTTTT
>Ga0209400_1000730_pt1 | contig 28444 bp, 30 predicted proteins | sample M_130807_EF_Meta_FD_187313 | JGI IMG/M metagenome (GOLD analysis project Ga0209400, IMG submission 187313) | Freshwater microbial communities from Lake Montjoie, Canada to study carbon cycling - M_130807_EF_MetaG (SPAdes) (version 2) | ecosystem: Environmental > Aquatic > Freshwater > Lake... | reverse complement strand
GAGGGTGGAGCCCGCGTCCAACAGGCGGGCAGCCCCGCTGGGCAGGCGAGAAAACAGCCACGGGATCTCCACAATCCTCTCGTCCAAACCGGTTCCAAAGCCCTCGGGCAGGGGATCTGGATGAGGGTTTCCAGGGCGAAGGGTCAACTCGAGCTGATCCTCCCGGTACTCCTCGTATCCCCGGCTCCAAGGGACCCGGCCCGCGCGAAGATAGTCTCGGATTTTCGCGGTCCGTCTGGCCTTTTTCCAGATTTCCCGCAGTCTCAAGGGATCTTGGCCTCCAGACCCTTCCGCCGAGCCATCTGGGCAAAAGCCCCATTTCGGCCCAGCAGTTCGGGTCGCAAAAAAGGCAGGCCAAAACGCCAAATTCTTCTAAACTTTTGCATGACGTGGATCCTAACAGAAAAAGCATGAGCAGGGTCTTCTTTTCTCCCCGGGCACTGGCCCGGACGGCGGGGGGTGACCGGCCATGAATCAACTTGGGATGAGACCCGAGGAGGTGCGCGCGGAGATTTCGAAGTACCGCTGGTACCATGAGATCGAGGTTTTGCCCGGCCTGATCACACCCTCTGCCTGTCCCCATTTCAAGAACATGTGGGATTTCAACCTCAACTGCCTGAAGGCAGTAGATTTTCGGAACAAACGGGTGCTGGACATCGGATGTCGGGACGGGCTGTTTTCGCTTCACGCGGAGCGGGCGGGAGCCCGCGAGGTCGTAGGAATAGACAACGACCTGTCTCCCGGGTTGGCCAACTTTCTTATCCCCTTTTTCCGTTCCCGGATCCATTTGGCCGAATTGAACCTCTACCAACTGGATCCGGGGCGGGAAGGCCGTTTCGACGTCATCCTCTGGTTCGGGGTGCTTTACCATCTGCGCTATCCGTTCCACGGGATCCGAAAGGTGCTGGACTGCGTTACCCCCGGGGGGGTTTTGGCTTTGGAAACCGCCACCCTTTCGACTCCCCATCTGGCCGAACAGGAGCTTCTTTACTGCCCAGTCGAAGGCAGCCCCTATGATGAGCCGACTTCCTGCACTTTTTTCAACCGCAAGGCCCTCACGACTACCCTGGACTCCCTCGGATTCGTTTTGGAGAAGGCGGCGACGTTTCGGCCGGGACTCCAGGCTGGAGTTGAGCCGTTTGCTTCCCCGCCGGTGTCCCGGGGACTGCGTGCCGCTTGGCGTAACCTGCGGGCTCGGTTCCGCCCGCTTCGCATGGAGGTGGCTCGTGAGTTTCTGATTTTCCGGAAGGCCAGCCAGGATTCCCTTCCGGATTACCGGATGAAAAACGGTCGCACCTTTACCCGGCCATGGGCCGAGGGCTACTGGGATGCAACCCACCGCGAACACACCGGTGAAAAAAAATAACCGATTCCACCTCCTCCATGTCGTTTGAGTTCGGACGTTGGAACCAGGACAACCGCAATTGCCTGCGAGACGATCCGATAGCCCGGTGAATCTGCACCCATCTCGCAGTGAATTTGATCCGCATAAACGGATTGGGCTGTTTTTGAAAACACCTCCACTAAGCTGAGGAAGGGATAATTCCCCCTCCTCCCGGCATCCCGGTAAGCCTCGAAAAGACAGAACGGGCTTTGGCGACATTTGATTTTTTCACCTATTGCGATGAACGCGCAGAGCGAGTCTTTGCCGCCAAGGGAGGCCACGCCTTGTGGTGGCCGCAATACGTCGACGCCCAAACCTTCCGCCAGGGCCGGAGGCATGCCCAGAAGGAACCCCAGGCTTATTTTCGGGGGCAGTTCCGCGATCATGGGTTGCCAGGCGTCTATGCCAAGAGGCAAAGCGTGCTGGCGGCGGTCAACGGGAAGGAAGGGTTCATCCTTGAGGAGGCCTATCGTCCAAGGCTGAGCATTGCCGAGGCAGTAGAGCGAAAAGACCGCTACCGTTTTTGCCTGCATGCCCCCTCCAACTGTCCGGGCTTCACCTCGGCCTTTTTTGAGGGCGCCGCCGTCGGTTCGGCGGTTCTGCAGTACCGCCTCCCGGCCGACCAACCCCGAAGCCGGGCACTGCTGGTGGAAGGGCAACATTATTTCGGGTACAATGCGGATCAACCGGAGGAGCTGAGGGAAATTCTCCGCTCCCTGCGGGCCGATCCGGACAAGGTGGAAGCCGTGGCCAACGCCGGACGTGAGGAAACTATAAAAAAACACACTATTGAGATGCGCATCCGGCAAATGCTGGTTTGGTTGTCTTCTTTCCGGCCGGATTGTCAGGAACTGGCGGGCATGGCTCAGCCAGTTTCGCGCGAATGAAAATTTATTTTTTCTCCCTCGTTTACGAGGGAATGCCATGGGTCCGCGGGCAGAAAGAATTTTCAGAACGGCTGCGGGACCTGGAGTTTTGCTGGCATTGGGCGGAGGGCCTAGCCCGGCATGAGGCGGACACTGCTTGGTGTGCGGAACAGGGAGGATCCCTACCCTCTAGTCCCATCAGCACCGATGGAACCCGTGAATTCCTCCGGCAATGGGCGGGGGAGGATGGGCGCATATTTCTGCATGATGAGCCCTCCGGCGGTTTGTGGCCGGGCAAAACCGCCATGGTCAGGGCCGCCACCGCCGGTGCTAAAGAGGGCGATCTTTTATGGCAGGTGGATGCGGACGAATTTTGGCAGCCGTGGCAGGTGGCCGAGATCGTCGGCTATTTTCGGGATCATCCCGAAACCTCGGCAGGGTGGTTTGATTGCCATTATTTTTTCGGATGGGATCGGGTGAGCTCCCGGCCCGGGGTTTTCGGAAATTTCCGTAGCAGGGAGTGGCTTCGGATTTGGCGTTTCCGGTCCGGGGACCACTGGCGCAGCCATGAACCTCCCGTGTTGGAGCGGAAAAATGGGAAAAAAGTCATCGACGTAGGATTTTGGAAACCCCTCTGCCAACGGGAGACCCGTCGGCGGGGCTGGATTTTCCAGCATTACGCCCTGGCGGATGAACGGCAGATCCGGTTCAAGGAGAGGTATTACGGCTACCGGGGATTGGTGACCGGCATGGAGCGCCTGGCCCGGGATCCTTCGCCTTGTCCGAAAGTCAGGAACTACCTTCCCCATGTGCGCCAAGCGGAGCTGGGAACAGCGCGGACTTTCCGGAATTTTTTCCGGCGGGGCCTTGAGCCTCTTTGGCCAGCCGCCCGAGCGGAATCACCGGTCCGGGCAGGTATTTTCCCCGTGGCCATGCCAGGTCCCGCTGGGAAGGTGACTTTTCGTTTCCAGTCCGCTGCTGCCCCATGGCACAGCGTCCTCTTGATCCGAGGGGACCGCCTGGGAGAGGCGGTTCTGTTTACCTCCTTCCTGCGTTCCTTTGTGAGGGAATTTCCGGAATGCAGGATCACCCTGGCCGTTCCGGAAAACACTCAAGAAGTCTACGACCTCAGCAAGCTTCCTCTGCAGTTGGAGACCTTTGAATCCGGGAGGATTTCCGAGCGGGCGGTTTTGCACGATCTCCTCCAGCGGCTGCAACGAAGTCGGTTTGACCTGGCGGCGGTGCCCTCTTTCAACCGCAACAAGGAGATGCTCTGGCTCCTTCGTCACTGCCGCGCCCGTAAAAAAGTGGCTTTTCAAGGGGAAATGAGGGGCGTGCGCAAACGGCACCGCTGGTGGCATGAGTTATGGATCCGTGAAAAGTTAGGCGTGGAAGAGGAAAGCCTCGGGCTGGCCCGACCCGATCTGCATGAGCTCGAAAAATACCGGCGTCTGCTAATTCACCTCGGCGCATCCGGCGACATCGAACCACCCGTTTTGTCGGCTACCCATCTTCCGTCCCCTCAGTCCAAGGCAGGCAAACGCAAGCTTGGAGTGGCTCCCGGCCTTGAGGGATCGATCAAGGAATATCCCCACTGGGACAAGGTCGCCTCCTTGATGGATGCAGGGGAACCATGTTCGTGGGCGGTTTTGGGACTCGCCGGCGATCCTATTTCGCCATCCTTCGATTCCGGAAACCGGGAATGCCGGGATCTGAGGGGTAAAACCAACCTGGAATCCCTCGTTCGGGAGGTCCGGGGGCTGGACCTTTTGCTGGCTTCCGACACCGGCACTGCCCATCTCGCCTGCGCTCTGGGAACTCCTGTCCTTGTTGTTCTGGGCGGAGGGGATTACGGCCGGTTCTTTCCAAACCATGCCGCCGTGGTTTTGACCAGACCCCTCGCTTGTTTCCAATGCCACTGGGAATGCATCCAAGCGGAGCCGGTGTGCATCCGGGGAATCACCCCGGAAGAAGTGGCCCAGGTGGCCCAAGGCATCTTGGCCGGAAGGATTCCGGCTGGCTCAGTGGTGATGGCCCGGGGATCTCGACCCCACCCCTGGGATATCGGCGTTTCCGGTTTCCTCTATCGGCCGGGGGTTCCCGAAATCCTGGATGCGGGAACTGTTTGACGCCGCAGTAAAAACGGACCCTTCAGGCCAAACCAAGTCGAAAGAATCCGGAACCGGAAGAGGAGCGGGTTCAACCACCAACCGCGACCCGGCCTGACACCGCGTTTCCGAGTGAGAAGCGTTCGAAAAGCGAGAAAACGAAAAAGAGGGTTCCACACGGGGGGCGGGAGGGAGGATTTGGTTTCATACACCAAGCGCCGGAAAGATGACATCCGGGGTAAAACCCGTTCTGCATAGTGGGCGGTGAATCCGCTTCCCCAGCCCCGGCAAAATGACACCCGGATCCGGGCAATGGTCCGGTAAAAGAGCGCCGAGTCGCCAAAGTCACCATAATTTTCCGGGAAGGGGTTATCATGAAGAAAAGCGGTTCGATAAAGATTGCTGGCGGAGGATCCCATCATAGTGGCATGGCCACCGGCCAAACTGGAGTAAAGCAGGAAGGGCTGGGGAAGAAGGCGTCCCGGCCAGCAGAACAAAAACCACTTATGCTTTTGGACCGGCCAGCGTCGGGTAAAGGCAATGTTGGCCGGAGTGAGAAAGGGAGCAGAAACCACCAGATCGGCACAGGCCGAATCCCCTCTTTGGATCATCCGGGCCAAAAATTCCGGGAGGGCGAATTCTCCCACCGTGCTGATATAGGTCCACGGGGTTTTGACATGAGCGATCCCCTGATTCCAGGCACGGTAGAGCCCACGGGGGAGCACCAGCGAAATTCCGTGAAACCAGCCTGCGCATTTCCGTGAAAATTCATGCGTCCCGTCATTCGAGGGACTGGAGACCCAGATGGTACGACCGCAAGCTGCCAAGACCGGCGCCATGAACTCCACATGGTGTTCCAGCTGTCTTCGGCATTGGTAGCTGGGCAGTATGATGGAAACACGCCGCAGCGACTCCTGTAGGGAAGCTTTCACCAATAGGCTCCTCCTTCCATGAGGCGAAAGTTTTCCGGCCGGTCTCCTACAAGCGGATGCACCCAAAAGTCGTTGAAGTCCTTGATATCCCTCCAACGGCCGCCTTTGATTCCGAAGAGAAGTTGGGTGTCCCCGCCCAGATGCAGGCCGATCTTGCCCATCTTTTTGGCATGAGCCGCGAGGGGAATGGACCAAGCCCCGGCGCCTATGACCGCCACTTCAAAATCTGTAGCCTCCATTTGCCGCTTCAGGTCAGCCAGGCCCTCGTGCCAATCCCGGTGTACCGGGGGCACCATGTAAGCCAGTTGGGGACAGGCAAGAATTTGACAGTTCGCCGCCGCTCGATCCACGACGGACGGCTCCACATTTCTGTAAAGGTCCAGCCGATTCAAGTGTGGCAACTGGGATTCGATGGTGCGGCGGAAGGGGCTGATCACCAGCCAGCGACGGGAACAAAGTTGGGGTAGCCACGAGACAAACCGCACCCGAAGGGCAGCCAAATAAACCCGGCGGACCGATGGAAGATTTTTAGCGAGGAAGACGTTTTCATAGGCCCCCAAATGATCCTTGGGATCCTGCCACTGGGCGGTGACATCCAAAAACGCAATGCTCTCCCGATATTCCGCGGCCCAACGAAAGAATACGTCCTTGCGGATAGGGAACAGCCCGGCGGTGTGGTGAAGCCGCTGGGCAGGCCGGTGCCAGCTGGCGGAACGGGGCCAAGGCAAACGGATCCAGCGGTCGAAATACTCCAATCCACACAATTCCGTTGTGCCGATTTTTCCGATGCAGACTGGCCGGGAGCCTGCGAGCAGGCTGCCGATGTCCGTCTCCTGCCGAAGGAGTTCCGCATGCGACCAGGGTTCCCGCGGCAGGTGGCGCTGCCAATTCAGCCCAGTCAAACGGTTAAACCTAGGTAAGAACGCCATGCTCAAACTCTAAAAAAAAAGAGCCCAACTTCGAATTTAATCTTTTTACCGCCAACCAAAGGGAAAGCTCCTGAAGCGAAAATTCGGAACTCTAGAATAGAGGGCGAGGATTGTTTCGTCCGCGTCCTCAATCTCGCACCAGGCAAAAAGGGTCTTCGGTCAGCCGCTGGGTCATAAAATTATCGTAGTCTGCCGCCTTGAAAATATAAACTTCCCCATCCCCGCATTTGGCGGAAAAGCACAATGAAGGGTCTGCCACAAAGGGAAGACTTACTAGGTCAGGTTTTTTTAAAAGGCTCAGGTCTTTTCTGACAAAATAACGCTGGCTGATGGGTTGGGTTGCCGAAGCGGCATCGATCCCGATTCCGGAAAACAGCATGTAGAAATTGTAGGGGACCTGGTGCCGTTCCTCGGCCAAATGAAACAAAGTGCAACGGTCGAATTTAACTCCCAGCAACAAAATCTTGCCATTGTTTTGGATAAGCCGCTGCAAAGGTGAGGTTTCATCCAAAAAGGAGTTGTACGGAAGCAAATATTCGCTGGCCCGTTTTCCCGCAGACACGAAGGACGTCATGGGCACGAACGATCGATTTTTTGGATTCCGCCGCCGCATAACCTCTGTCAGGACCCCGGTTTCGCTAGGGCTGTTCAGAAGGTCGAAAAGTTTAGTTGTGCCGAAGGAGGTGCGGGTAGCTGCCATCATCGAGAGTGTTCCGCTCGGACCGACAGCTTCCAACAGGGCGTCAAGAACACTGTCGGCGCCTCCCGGCACCTCCCCCAAGGTCCGCAGGGAAGAATGAACGACCAGGTCATCTCCTGGGCAGAGAACTTCGGAAAGGATAGATCTTAACTGGGCGAGGGAGTTCATCCGTGGAATCGGTCAAAACAAGATGGTGATGTGATGCTTAGAGGACAAGACCTATCCTAATTCCGGCATCGCATGGCGAAGGCCTAGGCCGTACAGAAGGCTTTCCCCTGAAGTTCTGCGTTTCGAGCTCAAAGGAGGACATGGATAGATGGCGGGGGCAGGTTCAGTTGACGAAGAGGCAACCGAACGTGCCCGACGCTTCATGGGTTCGCTAAAATTTAGGCCTGGTTATGTTTTTCGGTAGGTCACCATTCGATATCTTCTACTTTTTCTTTTCGATATATTTTGGAATGCCTTCCAAAGATCGAGGGTTGGTCTTCTCCAGGCAAGCTCGGCAACTTTGCGCATCTGTGTCTCCCGAAGCCTGCGACGTTGCTCCGGATTGGCTTCGAGGACGCGAAGAATGGATAGGACGTGGTCGGAGGACTGTACAATAGCTTCTGGCAGCAACGGGGAAGGACATTCGACAGACCTGGGATCCCCCATCACGAGGCACCCGGCGCAGGCGGACTCGATCAAAATCGCACCCCAAGTTTTTCGGGGTCCGATCTTCACAAAGTAGCGGGAAGTCCCCAGGCCGGAGAGAAAGTCAGAAGGGGGGAGCCCGCGCAAGATCCGGACGTTCATTTCGGGCAAGCCCTTTTTCAGGATGGCCAAATCACCTGGCAGGGTGTGTGGGTCCAGAGACACTGCCGGTCGCTCCGGCGCCGGCGGGTTTGCGTGGCAGGCGGCAGACTGATACGCCCAAGGGAAATCCAAAACGTGGGGGCGATTGCACGGTCGGACACGATGAACCCGGCATTTTTGGTTGAGGAAAAGATCCATGCCCCATCCGGGCCTCTTTTCCAGCGCACGATAGAGGGGCATGCCCGGCTCGCTTAACAAACAAGCCCAGACGGTGTGGCGGGTTTTTTGGATGAGCCGCTCCGGAACACTGACATCGATGGATACCACCAGATCATAGGCGCTCCAATCGATCTCATCCGGATCTTGGGCTACTTCGTGGCGGGTCCGGGGGCCTGCTGGAGTCCAAAACGGCTGGGTCCGGGCCACCTCGCGGTAGCAGCGCCGGGAACTTTCTGGGTCAGGGTCCCGGGCCACCTTTTGCTCCCAGAGGCGGCACTCGGAGTCTGGCGCCTCGCGCACCAAGATCAGCTCGGCACCGAGCTCATGTAGGAGGGAAAGACAACCGGTGTGGGAGGTAGCGGAACGAATAAAATCCGCGATGGGGTGTTTTCCGGGAAAATTGGGCAGGGCCACCTGCACTTCCTGTTTGACCAGCGCGATGCGGAGGGACGACAAGCCGGTCAAGGCTTTCTGGGTCTCGTCGTCGGCAAGCTTTCTGGGCTCGTCATGGACCTCGGCGGAGCAAAGAACTTTCCGCGAAGCCCAGGGCAGGAGGGGTTTGGGCCAAGGCCAGGGCACAGTATGGCGCACCCCAAGCTTATTGGCCGGGAAGCTTGTTTCTTTTGGCCAACCGCCATTTGGTCAGAGGGAAAAACCAACGGCGCTGGGTGACGGGGTGCAACGGGGTGCTGAAAATCTTCCGAAAAAATTCTACCAACCGGCCCAGGTCGTAGACAGGGCTGGGTCGGTTGTCCCGAAACGGCGGTGCCTGAATATAGCGTGCGTAGAGGGCGGGCGTCTCATCGACATGGAGAACGTACTCAGCCAGTTCCCGGAGGGATCCGAAATCCTCGGCGCAGATGAAGCTATCCGGATTAAAATCCTCCTTCACCCGGGGATCGCCCCAGTGGATCGGGATGGTGTGGACGTGGAGCGGATCAACGAGCTTCTCCGTGGTCCATCCGGGCCGATGCCTGTTTTCAAACGCGATGTTGAAGCGGTAGTTTCTGATCCAAGCAATCTTTTCGCGGTAGCGATCTTTTTTCGGGACGCGAAACCCTGTGTTATTCAATGCGGGCCCGGCTGAATCGACCTTGCGATACCGGTTCAGTACCTGAAAAAATTCCTGGCGGTGGCGGGTGGTGCGGTCGGCATAGGCACAGAGCAAAGAACAAAAGTGGGGTTTGGCTGCACGAATCTTTTCTGGATCCGGTGTCTCCTTCCGCAGCATTGGTTCGAGGAGCTGATCAAAAGCATAGATCGGAAGATAAAAAGCGCGGGGGTGGTCCGTTTTATGAGGCACGATGGCATAGTCGCACTCCTTCCAGTCCGGGCCATAGAGTTCTTGGCTCCAGTAAATTTTGATCCCGTTGTGAAGCCGGTGGCCGTGCCCGATATGGCTGTAGATGATGAAATTCGCTGGCTCGTCCCAGTGAAGGTCAAAGTAGGGCTGCAAAAGAGCGGTGAAAAAATTGCGCCCTCCTCCGGCGATATCGCTGAAAACGAGGGAAACCCGGGGCTTCATGGAGAGAGGCGCAACTGGTGGACCCGCGAGGTCAACTCCACAAGAGGTCGGCGAAAGGAGACCTCCTCGACCACCTCTGCCTGTTTATTCCAAAGGATTTCTAAAGCGGCGGGATTTTCGAGCAACGGAGCGGCGAGCTTCAACCCAGCCGCGAGGTTGGAGCAGATAGTTTCTGGTAGCAGGCCGGAGATCTGGGCCAGAGGTTTGGGATCGGCCAAGAAAAGGCATCCAGCCAAAACCGCTTCAATTTGCCAATTCCCCCAGCGGGGAAACTGGGCGGTGCGGATGGCGATGGCATGGGTGGCCATGGCACGCAAAACTTCCTTTAGATCCCCCTTAAGCCGGTCGGCCTGCCCGGGGTCCGGAGGGGACTCGTCCCAGGAAGGCCCGTCGACCAGAACTCCCGACCGGGGCAAGTCACGGAGCCCGCCGTGGGCCAGCAGTTTTTCCCAAGCGTTTCTCGATTGGAAACTGTAGGGAAATTCCAGAACGTGCCACCGGTTCCAAGGGCGGGCCCGGAAGCGGCGGAAACCGTGGTTCAAAAAAAGATCGTATCCAAAGAGAGGCTCTTTCAGTGATTGTTTGTGGGCAGGCATGCCGGGCTCGGAAATATAATAGGCCCAAACCGGATTCGGGAAGCGAGCCACGGTTTCTGCGGCCACGGGGATGTCGATGCAGACCACTAGGTCATAGATGCCCCAATCGATTTCCCGCGGGCTGGGAATCGTAGGGGAACCGTGCTTTTCCTCGAGCTCATGGGCCCAGAGGTTCCTTTCCGCGGCCCGTTCCTGTGGATTTGGACAGAAGGTGTACTTGGTCTCCCACAGTCGGGTCTCGGGCGCCTCATCTTGCCGAACCACATAAAAATCAGCATGGAGATCTGCCAACAGGGCGAGTGCCCCCATGTGACCGCTGGAAGACCAAGCCCGGGATTCCCAAGAAGGGAATTTTCCTGGTTGATACAAAGCATGATAAGAGGACTGTTTGACAAAGGCAACGCGACGCTCGCGCCAAAAAGAAAGGCAGCTTTCTAATTCGGCTGCGTGCACCGGAGTGGGGTTGGCGTGGATTTCGAGCTGGTCAAGGACCGGGCGCGGAAAAAAGGCGAGGAGAGAATCGATGCCTTGGGGAAAGGTGAAGGACACGGCAAAGCCTTACGCGAGCGAGGTTCGGCGTGAAACCTTCATTTGGTTCCATTCAAGCCCGCCCTTGGCTAGATGCAATCTCCGGAAGGGGCTGGTGGACATCTTCTAGCAGAATTCTCGGCCCGCAGCCCACCCAACAGGCCATTTGGCTGAGGCTGCTGGGAGGGGCGAGGCAAAAGTCGGCTGCGGGCAGCAGACCATTATCCAAGGTTACCGGGCGAAGGGAGACAATGGAGGTCAGGGAGGCCCAAAGGGCGCGATCTTCCGGCGTGTCACTGCAAACAACGAAATGGAATTTGGTGCCGTCGCGGTCGGCCTGTTGCAGCCAATCGCGGGCTCAGCGGACGTAGGTTGGTGTTTCAAAAAAATACCGCCCTCCGAAAAAACTGCGGTAGACTCGCTGACGAATATGTACAACCACGACCTTGTGCCTCCGGGCCCTCAGAGGACCCAAGATGCCGCCGGCTTTTCTAGCCTAAAATCGGGAGAGCTGGAAAAATCCGCACACGGTTCCGGCATGTTTTTGGCGCAAATTTCCCGAGCGGTAGGAGGACCCCCCAAGAACCAGCCATTGGTAAGTCCCCAGCAAATAGAGGCTTCCCTGCAGATTCATCTCCAGGCCATCTGGCTGGTGGCGGAAACTAAGGAGGAGGTGGTTTCCTTCCCAGCGATCAATGAGCCGAGTGGCGCAAGCGATGCCTCTCCGGAGAGGACGGGAAAGCCCCTGGGACAGGCAGCTGCTTTTGCGCGGCGGAAACCCATCGCAGGGGTTTTTCTCCTGGCCGGCAAAAACCTCCTGGTAGGGAAGAAGAGAGTCGTTCCAGACCCGGAATCTGTATTCGCAGGCGGCCGCTATCAGATGGGAATAAACCAACAGCCGGGCTTCCAGTTCGGCCGTGTAGTTGGGAAGCCCAACTTGCCGACAACGCCAGGAGTCGGCATCGGTGGGTGGGGGCGATCGTGAAGAAGCTTTCACCCTTGTGCAGAACCGAAGGTTTTTGGAAACCCCTGCGCTACGGCATTTACCGACACTTGCCGTTACTATGTGCACCATTCTATCGGTGTCGGCGTAAGGCTTGGGATCGGCAGGCCATGCGGGATCACGACTTTGAGCCTTTTATGGCTCAACAGAAATTCCTCAGCCAATGGATCCGGGAACCCACCGGAATTTTTTGGGAATGGGATGCGGGCGATGGAGTGGTGGGAAGCCATGCGCGGATTCTGGAGGAACAGCGGGGTTGGCGGGGAGTTTGTGTGGAGGCACGTCGCGTCGCCGCCGCCCGCCTTTCCGCCAACCGGCGCACCGCGCAGGTGCTAAGGGGTGTTGACCCTGCGGAAGCACGAAAAATGGGTCCTCCGGAGAGCCCTAACCTTGTCACGTGCCGACGGCCGGAAAGCCAGATGGCTCTTCTGGAAGCCATGGGGGAGTGGCTTCAACCTCGTTATCTGGTGTGGCAGGCTCGAGATGCGATACCGTCCATCTGGCGCAGATTGTGCCGGCTGGGTTATCGTTTAGAAAATTTCATCCATGATGATGAATACTACCGGAAGTTGGAATGAGGATCGCCTTGCATTCCAGTTATTTTGGTTACCGAGGCACGGAAGTCGCGCTCTACGACTATGGCCGACATCTCGGAACCCGCACCGGGATCGAAACCATGATACTTCTGCCCAGATCACGCACCACGCGATGTCCGGAGCTTGCACAAAAATTTCGGGCCACCTTTGCCGTGCGGGAGTATCAGGACTGGCGGGAGGCGGACGAAATCCTTGCCCAGGAATCTGTGGATGCGTTGTATTGCATCAAAAACGGCTGGGACGACGGGGTGGTTAGCCGAAGCCTTCCAACTTTGGTACACGCCATCTTTCCGGAGGCTGATTTTCATGGAGACGCTTATGTCTACGTTTCGGCCTGGCTCTCACGGGTGATGACCGGAGGTGCCGCCGGATGGATTCCCCACATGGTAGATTTGCCGGAAATATCCGGCGATCTCCGTGGGGAGTTGGGGATCCCTGCCGGGTCTGTTGTTTTCGGTCGGCACGGGGGTGGCGACTCCTTTGACATCCCCTGGGTTCCGGCAGTCATCCGTACCTGCTTACTACGACGGCCGGACATCTGGTTTCTTTTCCTCGGGACTCAAGCGCATCCAGAGTTGGCCCGACATCCGCGGGTTCGCTTTTTGCCACCGACTGTGGATGTAACGCGCAAGCGTAACTTTCTGAACACCTGTGACGGAATGATTCATGCCCGCAAAAGGGGGGAGACCTTTGGCTTGGCAGTGGCGGAGTTTGCGGTGTTGGGAAAACCGGTCTTCACATGGGCGGGATCTCCCGAGCGTGCCCATCTGGAAATGTTGGGGGAGGGAAATTTCCCTTACCGAGATGGCGCGGATCTCGAACGGCTTCTTCTCAGGTTCCAGCCGGGGTCGCCGGCCTCGAGCGCCTACCGGGAAATTTGCCGCCCGGAATTTGTGGTGGAACAGTTCCTGCGCTTCCTGCCCTAGGGCAACACCTTCTCAAACCAACGGACCCCTTCTTCTGCCCTGACTTCATGCCCCCCATCGAAGATCTGCTGTGTTAGTCCGTTGGGATTCCCGGCAGCAGAATATCGTTGTCTGGCCTCGGCCACGGTCCGTTCGGCGGCACCCAACGGGAAAATATCCCCCCTAAAACTTTGCACACAAGCCGGACGGGGAGCGATCAGGCCGAGAATTTCCGCTTGGGTCCAGTCCTTGGCGAGACCATGGACATAACCACAACCGCAGTGTGGCGTGGACAAAAAGGAGTCCAGGTAGGAGGAGACAAAAGCACTGATGCAGGTGGAGTGGATTTCCGTGTCCAGAGCCCCCCATAGCATGGCCAACTCCGCGCCCAGGCTCCATCCCCAGGCCCCCAGCGCAGGGGCTGGAGCACCGACGCGACGGACCCAGTCTTTCAGGCTCATCAATTCCCATAGGCAATACCCAAGAAAAGAGACGCCCACAAAACGGAGAGAGGACTCCATCCAAGCGTGGGTTTTGGAGGCGTTTTCTCCTGCCAAGCGGCGACAGCCAAATCCGGGCAGTTCCGGGCAGATCGCGGTAAAGCCTGCTTCGGCCAATCGAATAGGGAAGGCCTGGCAGGCCCCCTTCGGATTCAGCAAATCCGCCAATCCCCGGCCGTGTCCCGGCAGGCAAAAAACGGGGGTGGGCACACGGGAGGGTTGTCGGGGAGCAAGGATTACAACCGGCATCTTTGCCCCGTTGGCAAATGTGACCAAGTGCGCCGAGGTCTGAAGGCTGGCAGGTAAAAAATCCGGCAGGGATCGAATGGAGGAAGCGACATTCTTTTGATCTTCAGCTGTGGCCGACAGAGCGAGTGGGGGAAGCTGTAAAGCCGACCGCAGTTGAGCATGGAGATCCGGCTTGGAGCCTGCAGGAGAGGAAGGAGAAGGGTTCTTACTTCCGGGGTTTCGGGCCTGACTTTTGGCCCAGTGAAAAATTTCGTCCGGGGGGATGTTCGGAAAGATTTTTTCCAAACGATCCGCCCACTTGTCAGGTTCGGGTCCCTTTCTGCATCCGGCCGAGAGAAAAGGGGCCAAAGCAGCCATTCCCAGAGTTTGGAGAAAGCCTCTTTGTTTCAAGAGCCTTCAACCTAAACCGCTTCAATCGGAAAGAAAACTGAAATCCAGAATCGCCTTGGGATCGACCCCGGTCCAAAATACCTTCCCGTCATGTTAGCCGAAAATTCCCAAAAATCGCTAGTGAGCGGGGCCCTTCTTGTTGCGCTAGTCAGCGCCGTCTTTTTTTTGGGCCTTTCTTTTAACCGGGGATTGGAAATGTCCGATGAGGGGGCCTACCTACTGGTCGCGAGCGACCCATGGTTTTCCGCCGCACATGGAAGCTTCTATGGCTTTGCCCTTTTTCCCCTTTGGGAGTTGGCCTGCAAGTCCTTGGCCGGTTTTCGCTGGGTTGGTCTGTTGGTTTGGCTTCTGGTCTGCCTTTATTTGTCCCTCGGTCTTCGGCAAGCCTTGGCCGGTTTTTTAGGAAGGGAGCGATCCACGATTCCCGGGTTTTGGGTCGCCGGATCGCTTTTGTTGGCATCCCTGAGCCTGTATTCCGACGGTATCCGCACGCCCAATTATAATTGGTTGGCCCATGTGGGGGCGGCCCTTTTGCTGGGATCTTTTTTTCGGGGAGCCCGCATCCAGGGGAAAGCACCCACATACCTCACCGTTTTTCTGGGTGTGGTGGGATGGGTGGCTTTGGCCGCAGGGCGCTGGAGTTCCGCGCTCACGCTCCTTCCTTTGCTTGCCTGGGGCGCGTGGTTCGTGCCACAGCCGGGGCCGGCGCGGATTTGGCTGATTCGCGTCTTGGGCTGGACCATTCCCACGTTGATCTTAGCCGGCTACTTTTACGTGGGCCCCGATTCCCTCAAGTCCGGATGGTGGTCTGCCAAGCTGATTTTTGCCCAAACGAAAAGTCATGGATGGTGGCTGGTGGGCCAGTACGGCTTGAATTTTTTGTATTACCTCTACCGAGTGGCCCGGGCGGCCATCTGGATTGTCCCCTTGGTGGTTATTTTTTGGAGCCTCTCCCGCGTACCGCGTTTCCAAAATGTTTTTGGATCTCGTCTCATTCCGTGGGTCTGCCTTGCTGCGGTAGTCCTGGCCCTGATTCGGGGATATTGGAAAGGTGGGGCTGAAAATTTCAGCAAGGAGAGCGTGTTGGCTGGACTTTGGCTGGGAAGCCTTGCTTGGATCGGCTGGCACAGTGGGGAATGGCGTTCCGTTTTGCCCGGGATGGGGTGGTGGGTTGGGCTGTGTGCTGCTTTGCCGTGGTTGCTGGGTCTTGCGACCGACACCTCCCTGGCAGACTATGCTGGACACGGGACCGTGTTCAGCGCGGCTGCTGGGTGGCTGTTGCTTGCCCCGATGGCGGTGGACAAAAAAAATATTTCCGTGGCGGGGGCCCTGATTCTTTCGCTCGGTCTTTTGCAGGCGACCCGGGCGGCCAGTTCCACGATTTTTTCCTACCGCATCGGAAATGTCTGGAATCTCGATTCCCGGATAGGAGCTGGCCCGGAGAACGGCCGGATCATCGTGGACGCTTCTACCGCAGACCTTGTCCGGCGGCTGGACGCAGCCATGCGGACTGGCGGCTTTCAGGCGGGCGATTCCATCGTTGCCCTCACCGATATGCCCGGCTTGGTCTATCTTCTTGGGGGCAAATCCCCGGGGGTACCCTGGTATTTTGGAATGTCACCGCGTTTGGCCGGCCCGAACGGGGAATTCACCCGGTTTGTGCTGGAATCCCTGCCGGCGACAACCCTGGAGGGGAGTTGGATTTTGTACCGCCAGAAAACCTCCATCCCCCGGGATCTTCGTCGAATTTGGCCTTTGGAAAAAGCCGGGTTGCCCCGGGACACCGCGCTGGAAATCCCCTGGGATACTCACTTCTATCCTAAAGAAAGGGTGCATTTATATGCGCCTTTTAAAAGTCGAGATAAAGGCTAATAAAGGAATCCATGAAGCGACCACGTCTCCAAAAAAGCCTTCCCGACAAGCTGAACCTCGGTAGCGGGAGGTTTCCTCTCCCGGGTTTTCTTAACGTGGATCGGGATGCGGCCGCTCGCCCGGACCAGATTCTCGACCTCAACCGGCTCCCCTATCCCTTCCCAGCCAACTCTTTCTCCCTAATTGAGGTCCGCCATGTTCTCGAACACCTCCATGATGTGTTTTCCGTGATGAGGGAAATTCACCGCATCCTCAAGCCCGGAGGCCGAGTTCGGATTTCGGTGCCCCACTTCAGCCGGGGCATGACCCATGCAGATCACAAGAGATGTTTTGATCTCTCCTTTCCTTACTACTTCAAGCCCGAGTTCCAGGGAGGTTTCTGCGGGGTTCGATTTGAGCTCGTTTCCCAAAGATTCGTTTGGTGGGCACTTCGGGATCTGAAAAGAACCATCCTTCCCTGGCCGGTCCGATTTCTTGGAACCGTGATCGGGGAAATCTTTGATTTGGCGGCAAATCTATGTCCTGCCCTTTGTTCGAGAATCTGGTGTTTTTGGGTTGGAGGATTCGAGGAGATTCGCTTTGTCCTACAAAAACCGGTAAAGTAAAACAATTGTGAAGATTCTTGGTGTTTCGGCCTACTATCACGATTCTGCTGCCGCGTTAGTTGTGGATGGGGACATTATGGCGGCGGCGCAGGAGGAGCGGTTCAGTCGGAAAAAACACGATGAGTCCTTTCCTTCCCACGCGGTAAATTATTGCTTAGAAGAAGCAGGAATCGGGGCAGGGGGCCTGGACTACGTGGCCTTTTATGAAAAACCGCTGCGGAAATTTGACCGTCTTTTGGAGACATATCTTGCTCTGGCGCCATCCGGCTTTCCTTCTTTCCTGAGGGCCATACCGGTCTGGTTGAAGGACAAACTATTCTTGGCAAAGAAGATGAGGGGGCATCTTCCGGGCTACACCAAGGCGTTTATTTACCCCAGCCATCATGAGTCCCATGCCGCCAGCGCTTTTTTCCCCTCGCCCTTTCAAGAAGCGGCCATCCTGACGATGGACGGGGTGGGGGAGTGGGCCACGGCAAGCATTGGCGTGGGTCGCGGGAATCGGATTGAATTGCTCAAGGAACTTCATTTTCCCCACTCCCTAGGGCTTCTTTATTCTGCCTTTACCTACTTCTGCGGCTTCAAGGTCAATTCCGGTGAATATAAACTTATGGGTTTGGCTCCGTATGGAGAGCCAGTCTATGCCGACCTGATCCGAAAGCATCTGGCGCGCATTTTCAACGACGGGTCGATTTGGATGGATCAGTCCTACTTCAACTATGCGGGGGGGCTGACGATGACATCCAAAAAGTTTGATAGACTTTTTGGCGGGCCGCCTCGAAAGAAAGAGTCTCCGATTGGGAAGAGAGAGATGGATCTGGCCGCCTCGATTCAGGTGGTGACCGAGGAGATCATGCTGAAGATGGCACGGCATGCGCATGAATTGACCGGGATGAAACATCTATGTCTGGCCGGGGGTGTGGCACTCAACTGTGTCGGGAACGGAAAACTTCTGCGTGAGGGGCCCTTTGAGGACATCTGGATTCAGCCGGCCTCAGGGGATGCCGGTGGGGCCTTGGGCGCCGCTCTCTTCACTTGGTATCAACTCCTCGAAAAGCCGCGCACTGCGAAGGCTGGGGATTCCATGCATGGATCATGCCTTGGACCGGAGCCAGAAGATTCGGCCACCCGCGCTTTCCTTGAAAAGGAGGAGGCGAAGTTCCGGTATTTTCCTGAGGAGGGCAGGCTTTGTGACGAGGTCGCCTCCCTGATTGCATCGGAGAAGGTCGTGGGGTGGGTGAACGGGAGAATGGAGTTTGGGCCGCGCGCTCTGGGAGCACGCAGCATCTTGGGGGATGCTCGAAGCGAAAAGATGCAGACGCAGATGAACGTGAAGATCAAGTTTCGGGAGTCGTTCCGACCTTTTGCCCCATCGGTGATGGAGGAGAGGGCCGCCGACTGGTTTCAAATCGACCGGAAGCACCGCAGTCCTTACATGCTGGTGGTCGCACCGATTTTGGAGAAGCACAGGGAAAAGTCATCCGGCAAAGGAAAGACGGGTCTGGATCGTGTGAAGGATAGGAGATCCAGTCTGCCGGCGATCACTCACGTGGATTATTCCGCTAGAATGCAAACGGTAGGAAGGGGGGTGCGGTATCGAAAACTTTTGGAGGCATTTGAAAAAAAGACGGGCTCTCCGGTGATCATCAACACCAGTTTCAATGTGCGGGGGGAACCCATTGTCTGCACCGCCGAGGAGGCCTACCGCTGCTTTCTCAACACCGACATGGATGCCTTGGTGATCGGAAACTTTCTTCTCCTCAAAGAGGAGAATGCCGTCGCCAGTGTCACTGCACGGGCGGAATATTTACAGAAATTCGAGTTAGATTGAACCTATGAAAACCAAGGGCAGATGGAAGTTGGCAGATGGAAGATGGGGCACGCCCTATCGACCATCTTCCATTTTCCTTTCTTCATCGAAGCCATGATCGATATTCAATGGAATCCTGCGAAAAAACAGTTGCGGCAATTTGCCGGCATCTGGTTTCCCGCGTTCTGCGCCTTGGTTGGGTGGTCGATCGCACGAAAGACCGGGCATTGGCATGAGGTCGAGATCGGCTGGGCTGTTGCAGGCGCCATTTCCCTGGCCGGGTTAGTTTTTCCTCCACTCATCCGACCGATTTTCGTGGGGCTGATTCTACTAACCTATCCGATTGGTTGGGTGGTTTCGCATGTTCTTTTGGGGCTGATTTTTTACGGGGTGGTCACCCCGATTGGGATTTTATTGCGTGCTACAGGGCATGACACATTGGATCTCAGTCCTCCACAAGTCCCATCGATGTGGAAAAGGCCGATTGGCAGAACAGAGGCGGCCAGTTATCTTCGGCAAAGTTAAAGATGAGCAATCAAGGATCTTCCAAGTTCGAAGAGCAGGCCGCGAAAGCCGGAGGCGGATTTTTCAGCGAATTCTGGATTTTTCTAAAGGAAAACAAAAAGTGGTGGCTTTTGCCGATCCTTTTAGCATTCCTTCTCATGGGAGCTCTTTTGTTGGCAGGTGGTACAGGCGCTGCCCCGTTCATTTACACACTTTTCTAAGATTTCTTGCGCCATCCATCCATCGTTTATCGGCTAGGGGCGGTACTTTTTACCTTGGGAGTCATTTTGACTTTCGATTTTGGATCCCAACAAGTTTATCGGAGTGTTAAGAAGAATTGGTTGGAAAGGAGAAGTGGAGCTGGCGTTAAACCGCCCGCTTTGAAATCTGCGTTCCGTTGCAGCCATCCTGTCTATCATCACGGTTTTGTTCCAAATTCTTCCGGGATTGAATACTTTGGGCCGATTCAAACCGAATACTTCATCAATTCCGGCGGATTCCGGGACGGAAAAATCCGGACTGTCTACCTCGACAGCCCGCAGCCAAGGGTGCTCATCTTGGGGGATTCCTATGCAGAGGGCGTAGGGGTGCCTTGGGCTGAAACCGCGGTAGGGCGGGTTGCCGCCGCCCTGGCGCCGCAGGGCATCGAGGTGCTCAACGGTGCGGTTGCCTCCTATTGTCCTTCGCTCATGCTTGCAAAGCTCAAGGAGCTCTATAAAAAAGAAAGACTCCGGGCCGATCTGGTGGTGGCCTTTATCGATATCTCGGATATTGAGGACGAGTTGAAATACGAAGCCCAACCGGGTGGAGGTTTTTCCTTAGCAGAGACTTCCCCGTTTGACGTTTCCTGGCGTTGGACCTGGGACAAAAAACTTTGCGACTGGCTGGAAGTCAGGGTGGAAAAAAACTTCACCCTCTTGGGGGCGCTAAGCAGGAATGTCCGTCAGTTTTGGCGGAAAGCCGGAAGCGTAGGGGGAACCGCGGAATTAAAAAGGGGCAGCTGGACTGAATATCAGGGGCCGTCCGACGAAGTGATTGCTGAGGGCTTGACCAAAGCGGAGCAATCCATGGATGGGATTCTTGAGTTAGTGAGGGCACATCGCGCAGAGCTCCTTGTAGTCATCTACCCCTGGCTGGAGCAGGTCAATTCAGGGAAGAGCCCATCACGGGCCGAGACTTTTTGGGAAGATTGGTGCCAGCATCACCAGGTCGCCCTGCTCAACTTTTTCCCGCGATTTGTACCTATGGGAAAATCCTACGAAAAAAGATTTTGTATAACAAACGACGGCCACTGGAATGCGGCTGGCCATGCACGGGTGGCAGAGGAGCTTCTTCCGGCCATCGAGCAAATTCTTTCAGCCAGAAAATCTACAGACTAGGCTTGCCGAATGTCCTGCCGTGCCTTTCCAGATTCGTTTTGCTATTTCTGGAAGCTGCCATGACTCCTGATTCAGCTACTCACCAAGTCGATCTTTTTTTTCGCAACCCCAAGGTGCTTCCGTTGGTGCCGGAGGCACGGATTCGCCAACTTTCAGATATTTTGCCGGAATTGGAAAAGCTATGAGCTCTAGACCAGCCTTCCGGTTTCTAGCTGCCGGCTTGGTGGCGGTGGTTTTTCTCGCCGGAGATTGGGGGGTTCGGCAACTCTACCTACTCCTTTGGAAGAAACCTTTTCAGGATCTCCACCCGCACCGGGTCCGAAATGAAATTTATCATCACGGAATCTTGCCCAATCAAGTTTCGGAGGACATTTATGGCCCCTTCCGAGCTCCTTATTTCAGTAACTCCCTTGGTTTTCGCGATGGAAAAGTACGGGACGTTCCCATGGTTTCTGACGAGCCTAGGATCCTCTTCATTGGCGATTCTTTCACGGAGGCCGGACCTATCCCGTGGCAGAAAACCTTTGTGGGCCTCGTTGCGGAGGCACTATCCAAAAAACAGATTGAAGTTTTAAATGCGGGGGTGGCCTCCTACTGCCCCGAGATCATGGCCGCAAAGATCCGTTACTACCTGAAAGACCAAGGGTTGCGGGTGGACCGGGTGGTTGTTTTTATCGACATTTCGGATGTGAAAGACGAGCTATTTTACCGAAAAGATGATGCGGGCTGCGTCCAGTCCGTTCCCTATGGTCCGTTTCACGAGGACGCCAAGGATTTGGCGAGGATTGACGACATCTGCAACTGGCTCGAAGTCAAAGTGGAAAAAAACTTCGTCATCGTGGGGGCAGCGGTTCGAAATCTCCGACTCCAGTGGCGTCGGCACACATCGAAGACCGGGGTGATGGCTTCAGACGAAATTCCGGATTGGGCTTATAACTGGCCGGACTATAAAGGTCCTTATGCCAATTTTGTCGAGCAAGGACTAAAAAAAGCCAAAGATAACATGACTCAATTGGCGGGCTTTTTGCACCAGGAGCGGATTCCCTTAACGGTGGTGGTTTACCCATGGCCCCAGCAAGTGCGGGCCGGAACAAGGCCTTCCCGTGCGGAGACTGAGTGGGGAAATTGGGTCAGAGAGAACGGCGGCCAGTTTATCAGCCTGTTTCCTGTTTTTGTGAATCAGGAGCCTGCCGGCCAAATCATTCAAAAGTACTACTGGAAAAATGATGCCCACTGGAATGAGGAAGGGCATCGATTGGTGGCGGAGGCTCTCTTGCAGCCCGAACGGGGAATCCTCCTGCCAAGAAAAAATACGGTAGAATCAAAGACCCAACCGAGGAAATGAAATAAGCTGAGTCTTTCCCGGGAATTCGTCGGAAAAAAGCTCAAATCGGAGTTTGCGAGGGGGAAAGTGGCCGCCTTCTAGGACGTGATTGAGGCGGAACCAGAGTTTTGCGACGCGTAGGTAGAGGGCTTTTTTGTTCACACCTGCCAACGCGTTTTCGCCGTGGGAACCAAGGCGTTTGGCAATGTCATCCTGGTGCCATGTGAAGATGCCGATTGGTTTGCGGACAGAGACAATGTTAAGCCCAAGCTTCATCTGACGACGGAACCAGACGTGATCCCCCACGACGCGATATTCGACAGGGTAAGGACACCGCTCCCAAATTTGACGACGAAACAGGAACGAGCAGGTTTGCACAGGCATGTGCCAATCGGCATCAATGGGTCGAGGGACTGTGATCTGGTTGAAGAGGTAAAGGAAGTTCAGATGCTCATCGAGCATGATGGTGGGGCCGAAAACAGCATCAGCTCTGGATTGCTCTAGCTTTTCCAGAGCGAAGGATAGGCCCGCCCGATCGTATTGTTCGTCGGCGTTCAAGTGGCCGAGGATTCGGCCACGTGCGGCAGCCATGCCCTTGTTCAAGGCGTCGTACATCCCCTTGTCTGGGCCTGAAATGAGGCGAATGTCTTTCTGCTGGTTTAGATAGTCCAGAGTTCCATCCGTACTGCCGCCATCCACAACGATATGCTCATAGTTTCGTCCTTGAAGGGCATGCCTCACCGAGCGGATACACAGATCGATCCAGCGGATCGAATTAAAAACCGGGGTTATGATCGATATATCGCAAGACGACATAAATCGTTATGAACTCTTTTCAAGAAAAGAGTTCATTGCGTGACGATCTCGGGCCTTTCCAAAAAACCAGGCGAGATAGATTATGTTGAGGCCTCCCCAAACAGCCACCAGCAACAGGTAGTGGCAGCGACAGGGACCCATCATGGGGAGCAGGCGCCAGAGGGCAAAAGCCGCAAGGCCGAGCCATAGGACGACCCAATGGAGGGTGAAGAAGCTGAAGAAACGGAGAGGCGTCGTGGGAACAAAGCCACCAATCTTGGAGGCATCGATGGGATAGAAGTAGAGATCCTCGATTTCGGAACCGACCAAGGTGCCCTTGCCCAAGGTTTTGTTAAGTCGGTCCTCCATGGCGCGGGCGTGAATGCGGGCAAAATCAACGAAATGAAGATAGAAGCAGGATTGAGTTCCGGCGGTGATGACGAGAAGTGGAACGAGGGCCAGAGGGACCGGGCTATCCCAGAGAAGGCACCCGATCACCAGCACGAGAAAGAAATAGAGGCCGTGGAAAAATTTCTTGTGGTAGGCGTACTGCATTTCGCGCATTCGCCGAAGTTGTTCCATCCAAAGATCGATCTTTCGTTCTGATTTCACCATGAGCGAATTATGCCCAGAGGGAACAAGAAGGACAACCTTGTGACTTTCCCTCCTGAGGATTTTGGGAGAAGGTATCCGCATGGAGCCGCTGAAAAACTCCCCTGATTCGAGGATCCCTGGGCTGATCGGCCTAGGATTGATGGTGGCGGTGGGGTTGGGTTTTGCCTTGGGACACAGGCTTCAACCCACAGAAAAAAATCCGGAGCCCACGCCTGTCGTAGCGTCGGCCTCCATTTTCCAAACGCCTCCCAAGCTCGTGGTCTATCACGAGGGGCCGGCGATTCCTCAACTGTGGCTGGACACATTTTCGAGCGGCCCGGGGTATCCCAAAATCGACCTGCGGATTTTGGTGAGAAATCCGGACGGATCTTGGCCGACCGATGGAGATGCTTACCTTCTGAAAGCCCGTTCCTTCCCGGAATTGGGCAAATCGCTGGGTTGGGCTAATCTGACGGGGAAAGTTCCGGCCGACGGAATCAATGCGGTCTATCGCGGGCAGGCTTTTGATCCGGCGGGGGCCCAAAGCCGGCCATGGCGGATCAGCCCATGGTTTTTTATGCGGAAGGTGGCTCCCGGGACGAACCCGAAGGTCGCGATGGCGGCTCCTAGCCGATGGGTCAGCGAAGTGGGGGGTCTTTTCCCCCAGGACACCGATCTTTTGGCGGCCCTTTGGATCAAGGGACAAAATCGATCGGTGAACTTTGGCGGTGAGAATGCCCGCGCATCGGCGAAGCAACAGGTGGAGGCCGCTATGGCCGGACGGCTCGCTTCGGAAGAAGAATGCTGGAACGGATTGAAAAATGGGCAGGTCAATTTCTCGTATCTGCCGTCTTGGCGTCTGGTGTTGGATCCCCAGGCAGGAGGGGGATTGATCCGATGGGCGGTTTTGCCTAACGGAACTTTGGTTGATTTCGAGGTGATGGGAGTGCGGGAAGATTCTGGCAAAAAGGACATGGCATTCCGGTTTTTGGAATTTCTTCTCGCACCCTCCCAGCAGGCGGCTCTGTTGGGTGCGACGGGATTTTTCCCCGTTCACTCGAAACCGGGGATGGAGTGGGCGGGGTCGACCCTTGCGATGCCAGGAGGCCAATGGTTTGACCGCAGTGAATTCATTCTTTGGCCGTATCCCCAGCCTATGGCTGCGGTCGTACCTGTGCCCGTGACCGAGACGAATCTTCCGGCGGAGAGTGGCGGGGAAGCCAAACCCCAGTAGGTTTCAATCAGGCGACGAGATAATAAATATTCCCAACCGAGCATGAATCTTAAAGATAAAGTCATATTGATTACGGGGGCAGGGTCGGGCCTCGGAAAGGCGCTGGCGATTGCTGCAGGACAGGCGGGAGGCAAGGTGATTTGTGCGGGCAGGAGAAAGGAAAAGATTCAGCAAACAGCGGATGAGGTGAACAAGGTCGGAGGCATGGGCACGGCGGTGGAGATGGATGTAACGGATCTAAAATCGTTGGAGAAAGGGGTGAAGATGGCAGAGAAGGTTGGGCCGATCGATGTTTTGATCAACAATGCGGGAATCATCACGGGGATGAAGGCAGTGCAGGATCTGCCTGTGGAGGAGTGGGATAAAATTATGGCGACCAATGTGCGGGGACCATATCTTCTGATGCGGGCCATCATGCCGGGGATGATTCAGCGGGGGTTTGGCCGGATTGTGAACATCAGTGCCCCGATCAAACATTTACCGAAAGCGGCGGCATACTGTGCATCGAAGTGTGCCCTCGATTCGCTGACCAAGGCGATCTCTTACGAATTAAAAGGAGTGGATGTGCTCATCAATGCGGTAGAGCCGCCGTTTCTGGATACCGAGATGCATAAGGGCGGAAAAAAACCGGAGGAGGTGGTGGCTCAGATTCTCGAGCTGGCGGCTTTGGAACCCGGGAGCCAGAGCGGAAGGATTGTGAAGATTTCATAACTGCGGATTTGCGTCTTGGTAGGGGCGATGGTCCCTATCGCCCGATTTGTCAGGAAAGAAAAAAAGACCAGCACGGTCGGTTGAGACAACCGACCCAATAGTCGGTTCAAGTCCCGCGAGTGTGGCCGAAGAGTTCGATATGGAGTCGCGGGCAGAAACGCAAGCCTTCTCGTTTACAAATCTCGACAAGCCATGGGGAGCGGGTGGCCAGCGTTTTTGTATCGATACCTTCGGGCATCAGGAGGATCCGGTCGAAGGGAACAGGTGGAAGGCGGGAGAGGAGGATTTTAATTTCTGGCAGGTCCTTTTCGTTGGAAACGACGAACTTGAGTTGGAATTCATAATTCTTGATCCATTCGGCAATCACATCGGGCTGAAGGCGGGTGATCTCGTGTTTTTTTGCCCAAACTGGATCGCGCTCGGAAGAGGGAGTGGAGTTGGAGAGCTTGGGGCTGATTGAGGCCAAGTCGCAGGGGAGGCCGTTGGGAGGAAGTGTGCCCGCCGTTTCGATGGTGATGTGTTTCCCTTTTTTCTTCAGAACGGTCGCGAGTTCGGAGAGATCCGGGGCAATCATGGGCTCGCCGCCTGTGAGGACGATGTGATTGCAGTTCCATTCGGAGATCTTGTTCGCGATTTCCGAGACGGAGATTTCCGTTCCCTCCGGTTTCCACGATGCGTAGGGGGTGTCGCACCAATCACAACGCAGATTGCACCCGGAAGTGCGAACAAAGACGGAGGGAACTCCTGCCAAGAGACCTTCCCCCTGAATGGAGTGGAAGATTTCTGCAATTCGCATTGTTTTAGTTTCCCGGAGCGGGCTTGGGTGGAAGGGGAGGCGTGGTGACGTACGGGGTTGGATCCGGCACACCCGCCATTAGGAAGGCTTCCCGGCGCTCGATGCAGGTTCCGCAGGTTCCGCAATGAAGAAGGCCCCCTTTGTAGCAGGACCAAGTACGGGAATAGTTGATCTTGAGTTCGGTTCCACGGCGGACGATCGCGGCTTTATCCATCGCGACAAAAGGGCGTAGGAGTTTGGTGCGGGCGTAGGTGCCGGCCTCGATCGCTTGGGCCATGGGAAGAAAAAATGATTCACGGCAATCAGGGTAGATGGCGTGATCGCCCGAATGGGCGGCAATCGCTACAGCTTCGGCCCCGACACTTTCGGCATAGCCGGCGGCAAGGGACAAAAAAATACCGTTTCGGAAAGGGACGACGGTTTTCTTCATCGTCAGTTCCTCGTAATGGCCGTCGGGAATTTTACCCCCGGATTTTAGAAGGTCGGACTTGAAGGTTTCGGCCAGAAAGGTCAGCGGCACGATTTGGTTTTGAATGCGGAGGCCACGGCACTGATCGGCTGCGCAAGGGAGTTCCCGGGCATTGTGCTTGGCTCCATAGTCAAAGCTGAGTGCGGCTACGACCTTTTCAGTGGCGGCCATGTGATGGAGGACGGTGACCGAATCCAGTCCTCCCGAAAGAAGAACAACGACTTTCACGGGAAGAAGGGATTGTGGGCAAGTTCGTGAGACACCGTTGTCACAGGTCCGTGGCCGGGCAGAAGAATTGTTTCCGGAGGCAGGGAGAAAACTCCCGCGCGGATTGCTTCCAAAGCGGGACGGTACCGGGAGCGAATTCCCCCCACTGATCCGGCAAAAAGCACATCTCCGACAATGGCCAAGGGAGTTTCCAAGCCTTTCACTTCGTAAACCGTGCCGCCGAGCGAATGACCGGGGACGGTGTGGGCCGTAATGGTCAGGGCGCCCACTTTGAGGCGTTTTGCATTGGGAACGGGCTGGCATCCCTCGACGGGCTCGGCTTCTGGGGCAAATCCTTCCGCTTTGGTTTTCTCCCGAATCCGGTCGAGTTCGAGGACATGGTCTCCGTGAGAGTGGGTGAGAAGAATTTTTTCCAAGGTGAGTTTGTGCCTGTCCAGTGCGGCAAAGAGAGGGTCGGCATCGGTTCCGGCATCAAACGCCACAGCCTTGAGGGATTTTGGATCCCAAACGAGATAGTGGTTCACTGTCATATCAGCGAACGGGGTGGTGAATTTTAAAACGGTGGCCGGCAAAGCCACCGCGGGTGCAGACCAATTGCCATTGGCCAGTGCGATGACAGATTCCGAGCGCAGCCCGAGAGTGCGGGCAACACGCTCCAGGGCGGTGGGCTCGCGGCGACCGGCACGGAGATTGTTGAGATCGGGGACTGTGATGCCGGCCATCTTGATGAGATCGCGATCCGTGATTCCCTGGGCTTTTTGGGCTTTGATCAGGACATCGAGATGGGTGTCTTCGAGATTCATGAAAGGACCTGTTCTGTTTTTCGAGAAAGGTCGGTCGCAGGGACAGGGATTTCTTTCATGCCAAGGGGGGGAGGAGGGAGTTCAAACCAAGAGCGGCAACCGGAGAGCGAGTCGGAGTGAGGCAGATGCCAGGTTGGAGATAGAGAAAAGGCGCGGATGTGGGCAAAATGGAGAAGTTTTTGATCGCGGGACTCAAAATGTTCTCGGATTGTCGCTGGATCGTAGGCGGTGAGAGGAAGAAGCTTTTCGATTTGAGCCCATTTGAGCAGGTCTCCCGAACGGATGATTTCAACCCGAAGGGTAATGGAGAAATCCGGGGCGGCACTTTTTGATCCCTTCTCATGGTATTGGGTAGGGAGTAGGTAGAATGATTTTGCCTGGAAGCCGCTCTCGGCGGTGGATTCACGAAGACCGGCCTTGCGAAGGAGAACCGACTGGCGTCCCTCTGTGATGGCTGCACAGACCGACGCGAGTTCTTTGAATCCATGAATCATGATCGGTGAACCTTGGAAATGAGGAGCGGGTAGTTTCGGATCAGGTAGTACAGGCCCGATCCGGCTGTGATCAGGGCCGTGACTAGGACGGCAAGATCCAGAAGGATTCGCCCGAAGGGGAGGGGAGGATCAATGGCCAGGAGGAGAAGCCCCAGAATGGCCGTCACCATTTGTGTGACGGTTTTGTGTTTCCCCACTTTTTCCGCGGCAAGAACAACACCCTTTTGTCCGGCGACGAGTCGGATCCCGGTGATTAAAAATTCCCTAGCGACGACAAGGGAGACGAACCAGACGGGGAGAAGCCCTGCGCCGAGGAGGCCGATAAATGCGACGGTGACCAGAAGTTTGTCGGCGAGGGGGTCAAAAAGGCGGCCAAAATCGGATTCGATTTTCCATTTTCGGGCGAGATGGCCATCGAGCCAGTCCGTGAGCGCAGCAGCGACAAAGAGGGTGAGGGCAAGCCATGCGGTCCAAAGAGGAACCGGGGGATGAGCACAGGCTTGGAGAAGCACGAGCAGGACGAACGTTGCAAGGACGCGTCCGATCGTGAGCCAGTCGGGAAGAGTCATGGACGGTAGTTTAGGTTCAAGTTGATGCTGAAGAA
>Ga0209400_1000728_pt1 | contig 28456 bp, 31 predicted proteins | sample M_130807_EF_Meta_FD_187313 | JGI IMG/M metagenome (GOLD analysis project Ga0209400, IMG submission 187313) | Freshwater microbial communities from Lake Montjoie, Canada to study carbon cycling - M_130807_EF_MetaG (SPAdes) (version 2) | ecosystem: Environmental > Aquatic > Freshwater > Lake... | reverse complement strand
GGCGTATTAGAGGACGATGTGGCGGGTCGCGGGTTTCCGGTTGCGGGTTTGTTTTGCAACCCCAAGCCCCAGTAGGGAGGATTTATTATTTTTTTTTGCTTTTTCTATTTGACATTCCTTTCGTATGCATTGGAGGAAGGTCAAATCACTTTTTTATTTTTTTTTATTTTTTTTCCGCCAACATAGGGGAGGGTCAATATCCAACCCGCAACCTGAAACCAGCAACCTTACAACAAATAACAAACAATCCTAAAATTAGAGAGAAAGTCTAAATCGTTTTTGCCCAAAAGTTCAATAGCAGATTTGCTCAAAATGTATTAAAGGTATGAGGGGACTCATTAAAAATAAAAACTCCGAAAGCAATGTCTCTCGCGAAAACGACCAACCAAAAACAAGCAACAGAATCTCGCCCTGATGAAAAAGAAAAGGTCTGTATGATTCAATGTCTATTTAATGGGGCTACTACAACATTTCCTCATTATGTGCCGAAAAGCGAATTCTTTGATTTGATAAACAACTTAGTTGGATTGGATAAGAGTATGCGTAATGATAAAGCCTTTACCATATATATTGAGGGGGTATTTGATATGGCTATGGAAATATCGCAAGACTTTCACACAGCATCAGGACTCTTTAATACTACTGAAACTATGCTGGATTACTGTCGGAAAGAATTATATAAAAGACAGGGAGACGAATTAACCAGAAGGAGATTTCTCTTTTTCTGGGCTTCACTGATAAACGGCTTGTTGCAAGTGGGTAGAATTCAAGATGACAGCAATAATGGATTTATATTCATAGAAGAACCGGAGAAATATTCAAAGAATGAACTTACAGAAATGATTATTCAAGAACTGAAGAACCGAGAACTTATCGCAGAGCAGAAGAAGGCAAAGAACGACAAGAAACGCAAGGCAAAGAAGGCAAAGAAGACCGCAGGGCAGACCGAGACCGAGACCGAACAACGAATGCGAGAAATGGAACAACGAATGCAACAAGACGAGACAAGAGCGATGGAATGCGAAGACATTAACCAAGCGGTTAAGCATCTGGAATGCGGAGAACTATTCGCCATTGCTCACCCTTGCTACGATTACGATTGCGAAGTGTCTCTTGACATTATGGAACATATTACAGTAGAAGGCATTGTAGTTAGGACAACAACTGCGGTGGAATATTTTCTTTAAGGCATAGATTTTTTAGTATAGGATTTTGTAAGCAACGCACTCCGCTTGGTGCTTAATATTGCAAGCCTAACTTGTATAATTTAAAAAATTGATTTAAAAACATTTACAATCATTTATCAACAATTAAGAATGCCGAAAGTCAGCAATAAAATCAACTGGGAAACAGACTCAGTCTCTTTCTATAAATTTGTCTGTAAAGACCCACAAATAACATTTGTTTATGTAGGACATACTACAAATTTCGCATCAAGGAAATCAACCCATAAATCCATTTGTAATAATTCAAAAAACACTAACCACAATCAACCTCTATATCAGTTTATTAGAGCAAATGGAGGTTGGGAAAATTGGACTATGATTGAGATAAAGTCTCAAATTTGTAAATCACCAAGAGACGCCGAGCGTGTGGAACAAGACTTAATCAATCAAGAACACCAAGTCTTAAACGCACAAAAGGCACATAGCGGAGTAGATTTATCGAGTAATCACCCTAATTATCATACACAATATCGTCAGCAGAACCGAGACGCGATTAGTATTAAATTATCACAATATTATCAGCAGAATAAAGATACGGTTAAGGTTAAAAACGCAGAGTATTATCATCAGAACAAAGCCTCTCTTATTGCTAAAAATGTAGAGTATCGTTATCAGAACAAAGATGTTATTAACGCTAAACGCCGAGCAAGATACGCTTTAATCAAATCACAAATGCTATGCGAGATTTTAGACAAGACTAATCCATAAACCACAAGCCAATAACTCGTTTAACTTTAGGAATTTTTTTTAACTATGTAATTTAACAATGCCTTCAATCGCAACCGACTTGACTTATGGACTGAAAAAAGAAACAGACATTATTACAACACTTTCAACTTTTTTTGGAAAAGACTTGGTTAAAACAGCCGACCCCTTTTGTAAATTTGATTTTACAACAATTGAAGAAGACCTAACAATTGAACTCAAAAGCAGAAGAAATACAATGGCGGCTTATCCCACAACTCTTTTACCAATTCACAAGTCAAATGATAGAGAGAACCTTTACTTTGTCTTTAACTTCACAGACAAAGTAGCATACATTAAATACAATAAAGAGGTATTTGATACATTTAAAACTTGCTTCATTACTGCAAGAGGACGGGAAAGAGGGGCAGACCATTTCCTCATTCCTGTTTCTCTCTTGAAAGAGATTACCCAATAAACGACTGCAGTCCCACAGGCTGGAAGGCTTTTGATGCTAAATTCACAGCCATTGGCTGTGAGACGAGTGATTGGTTGGGATACATTGAATAATGGTTCAAAAGACGATTTGAGAGAACAGAGGACAATTTTCCTCCAGAATGCAAACCATACCCCCGCATATTGGAAGCATAAAGTCCTCTGCCTGACTGGTATTCATACGCCATCTCTCTTGATTGTTTGCGAGAAGGTCTTTGACGAGCAGATGCTGACCTCAGTGCATTATCTGTCTTATGGTATGATGATTCCAGATTACCATAACCTGACCTTTCCAAATAACCATCATTACCAGAACCCACATCGTATTTGCTTAAGCGTTGTCTATAATCACTTGGAACATACTTGCTTGTATTATACACTGCTCGTTGATATTGGGGGTGATTCATTGCTTGTTCTCTTGCATAATCAGTATAAGCAGAGACATTTTGGGGACTAAATGTTCCTTCGCCTGCTTCATTAAGTTCCATATTTGAAAGGTCATCAAACAATTTATCACTTAATACTCCCGCAGCGGCTGCTGCTCCTGGAATAAAAGGGACTAAATATGGTTGAGCCGTTGCCGTTGCTCCGGTTGCCGCCGCTGCAGCACCCGCAGTAATCCCGGCTCTCGCTAATTGCTTTAACATTGGTGCTGAAAACTTTAATCCTGCCCTTCCATATTTTGAAACAGTTTCAGAGAGAGAACCTCCTTCCATCATATTCTGTTTGAGTTCTTCTGGAGACAAACGCATCTGGTGTAGTTTTCCTAAATCAAATTTCTTATTGATTGCTTTCATATGATGCGGCAATAGAAACAGTTCCATTGCGTCTTCTACTGATGACGGTTTCTCTATACGAATTGCACCTCCTTTCATTAAACGAAGTAGTTTTGGTTTCCCAAGTCTTTTAATATGAACTCTTGCATAATCCGCCATTTATATATATGAATATTTAAATTTCCTAAATATTCATATCTTTTCTCTCTGTTGCATTAACACAAAACTTATACGCGAGACCCAGCAAGCACATTAATCGCTATCTGACAACTGTATTCCAAAAATACGAAGTAATCAACCGCGAAAGTAGAGAGATTCTGTCCCTGAATAACAAGTGATTTAGGCACACTTCTCTCAATAGGCAACATACGCTCAAGGTTCAAATATGTATAGCAATACTTGTTCTCAAAGTCCAATTGCGAAATCAGAGAAGAAGACAGTCCGTCAATTTGATTACCATTCACCGCATTCTGGCCGTTGAGTTGTTGCAAAAACGACTCATAACAATATTTCTGGTTATTGTAAATAACATTCTGTCCTGAAACTTGCACATTGAAATTGGTAAGATGACATAAAGGGGAAGTAGAACCTCCACCTGCACAATCCCAAGGAGATAGGATTGGAGCAAGGGCAAGATTTGCAGTAGAAGTATAAAAAGGAATTATTACGATGCTCTTCATTCCAGCGATACCATTCGTTACTAGTTGATTTATCAAACCGCTTGAAGCAACATTGAGAATTTGATAGAAATAACAATCACTATATTCAATCGATTTCACAGGCGAAGAAAGATAAGCGGATTCATACACAGGTGAAAAAACATATGATGGGCAGTTAAGAACAACTGACCTCGCAAACACTCCAGTCTGGACTGTTGCTCCAGCCGCATTATGAACACCGCCAAGAGCAGTCGCACCAACAGATACTGAAATATTATAAACTGAAGTAGCAACAAGTGATACTCCTCCGTTAGGTGTGTTGATGGAAGCCACCATCAGAGGGTTTATTCCGCCGCTCGGGACTGAAACGCTCGGTTGGGCAGCAGTCATAATATTTGCTCCGCCCTTGGTGAAAGATGTTGTTGCATTATTCAATTGCAAAGTAAGTTTAAAAAATATGCCCTTTGAAAGAGGCATCTTGTCAAAGAATGGGTGAAGATGTCTCAAAAACACAGTAGCCATAATACAAATCTGAAAAGCGTTTGCCGTAGCAGAGCCTGCGGTCTTGTTAAAGACATAGTTTTTGTAAAGATTGTTGAGAGAACCGGTAGAAATAAGAGTGGAAAAAGCCGATGGTTGAGTTCCACCTGCAGACAAACCTGTAAGTCCAGCGGCATCAAAATTAATCATACGCTGTCTCTCATATAGACCTCTATTCCAACTATCCTGTGGATTGAAAGCACCGCTAACAACAGGAGCAACAAAAAAGTTGTTGTTGTTGGTCGTTCCAATGCCAGCAGCACCAGCAGTGTTCCATTCATAAGATGTTGCTACATCAGGATAGAACCCAATACTTGAGCCGATGGTTGCGACATCTTGCCAAGATAGAGTTGTCAATAGGCGAAAGTTATTCCACAGGTTAATAAATGGCGTTTGCTGTATGATAGTTGAGCCCGCCATATCGACTTGCACTGAATGAATAACCGAAGCATAGTTATTTTTCAAACCAAAAGCAAAATCGGCAGAGGTCGCAGCCGTTGCCCATACAGGGTCAGCAACCGTAGCAGTTGCCGTAAGCAAAAGCGGAATTGAAAGATACGCTTCGCGGTAATTCATATACTTATTACTGTTTGAAAGTTGTGATGTATCCAGAGTCAAAAAATTTGAAGAATATGTAGAGTTGTTATTGTCCAAAATATTCACCCAATCTTTCCGTAAAAAGAGCGACGGCTGGGATTCACTGGAAGAAGACATATCATAAACGACCGAATCCATTTTTATATATTATACCAAGAGAAAAAAAGTTGGTATAATAACGCCTAAATACCGGACGCTCAATCAAAAAGCAATATTCTTGGGCTTGCGTCCCATTCTCGGCTGAAGATTGCTTAAAGCACTGCCTGCAAGTCCGCAACCAATCCCCATTCCAAGACCCATTCCAGTTATTTCCTTGTATTGTTGAAGTCCATCATACGATGATGCACTGCCAGCACCACCTTTTCTTAATAAAATTGAAGCACCACTACCACTCATTAGTTTAAGTGGAATTGAACGATTTCTAAATCTCAAACTACTATGAACCTGAAATCCTCTTGTCATATATACTAATGTTAGATTTTAAATTCAGCTTCATTTAATTTGCAGCAATCTTTTTTTTCAAATTCCTCAAACGCAGAGTATTTATCATCAATGTATTCAAAAGACTTAGTTGTTTCTGGATTTCAATGTCTTTGCTTAAATCACTTGTTCCAGTCTTTAATTCGCCTAATAGTTTCAATTGTTCCCGAGAGAAATCATCATACATACTATTCAGTTTTTGCTCATTGATTTCACCAAACATATATTACCAAAAGACATAAAAATCCCTAAATAAACGAAGTCCTACCCTGAACCATTTTCCTTTATTGCTAGAATGATTGTCATATTGGGGTCTATGATTTTGATTAGAGATTGGTTATTTCCCCGAAGTGTAAAAGTCAATTGACTTGTTGTTCCAACAATCGTATTCCAAGAAAACTCAGGCGGTTTGTCTATTATCTGCTCACCAATGGCTACATTGGGTGTTAATGAATATAAAATAGTGCTTGGATTAGCATAAATATTATTGACAAAATTACAAGAGAGAAAGAGTGTTGGGTTGGGCTGAACTTGGGGGCTGACTGATGAATTGTATGTCAGATTTGTTCCAACACCGCTATTTTGTGATGTTGCAAATCCAGAAGTATATCCAAAAATAATATTGATTGCCGACGGAAGTGTAATGATGGGATTGAATGTAGTTGTTGGATAACCAACCCAAGCAGCATATACAGCCGCAGCGTTTGCAACAGGTGCTGTCCAACCAGCAGGCAAACTTGTTGGGACTGGAAATGTATTGAGGTCAATTGAATACAAATTCACATTCACAAGAAACTCGGCATAATACACATTTTGAGACGCAGAGTTGATTAAGTAATGCCCATTTTTTACCATTGTGAATTGCAATATATTATTGAGGTCGCTAATTTCCCACAGCCCGTCTGGAACTGTGATGGTATAAGTATTCGCTGGTGCAGCACCCACAATCCAATTATAACTAAAAGTGTTATTTTGTAATGCTGCCGAAATATTCGCCCAAGAGTAATACATTGTAATTGATTGAACTGCGATTTTGTGATTGGGAAAACTGACAGTTGAAGGAAATTGATAGACCAAGGTTGAATTATTACTATCACTTGCTAATAGATTGGATTGATTCAAAATGATAGTTGAAGTGCCTCGCCCGCTGTTTTGCCCGACCGCAGTCGTTGAAGTTGAATTATTCTGTAATTGTGAGTATTGATTATACATAGAATATATAATATATTAAGATTTTAAATTTCCTAAATTAGACGCCTAGATACTTTCCATCATTGCTAATTCCACTAAAGCCTGTGTCGCTTCTCTCTTGGGTAATAAATCTTGGGACATTAGTTTTATTATAAGACGCTTTAGTTCCTTAATAGCAATCGGGCTATTCTGTCCAGCCATCAGTTCGCCCTTGAGAACTGTAAATCGTCTGTAATCGGCTTCCTGTTTGCTAATGTTTGGTGATGGTGTTGAGATATGATGAATATGTGCCTCCTTTAGAATCTTGTGAAGTATATCCTTGTCTGTATCCACCAAGGCATTAATAGATTCATATGTTGGAACTGAATTTGAGAGAATAACCTTGAGAATATCACAGATATTTTTAGAGATTTTTTGGGTTGCAAGTTTGGGAACAACTGCACCAGACGCAGACCTTACCATTAAAATACCTTGTTCTAATTTATTACGATTCAAAGCATACCGTCCAAAGGGAAAATACGATTTGGGTTTTTCAATCACACCCTCTAATTTCAGTCGTATCTTTTGCTTTTTCTCTCTTGATGTGGTTGCTGAATGATTAGAAACTAATCCTTTTCCTCGCATTATTTTTTTTCGCCTTAATCCATAACCACCCATCTCGCCCATCTGTCCAGCATATAGGTCTTGTGTTTCTTGTGATTCTTGTGGTGGTGCGAATCTTGGTGCGGGTTGGCTTCTACCTGTATAAGTTGTAGGATTTGCTGGCTGCATATATCGTTCGAAAGGTAATACTGTGCTCTCTGATGATTGCTTTGAGAGAGATGGTCTTTCTGCTACATCTTTCAAATCTCCCATTTCTTGTATTGATGAATTATTAGGCAGTTCATCTTGTAATTCATTTAATACTGCTTCTGGGTTTTCTTCACCTGTTAATCTATTTAAATAATACATCAATCTTCCTCTTGTAATCTGGTTTTCTAATACATTAGAAGCGGCTTGCGTATAAGGCACACCTGTAGCATTTTCCTCTTCTTCTAATCTCCTAAGATTTTCTTCTGTAAGCATAGAATCTCGTATTCTTTCAATATTATCCATAAGTTCAGAGTCTGCGTCAGTATTATCTAATGAATCCAATAAATCATTATAATCTTCTGCCCTTGGTAAATTCTTCAACTCTTGAATTCCAAGTAGAATATCCTGTCCGGTTGTCTCTTGAAGTCCAATAGAGACACCACTTGTAATATCTTGGCTTTGAATCATTCTGTCTAAAGCAGACAAGAAGACAATTGCAGGAACACCAATCTTGTATTTTGATTTCAATGCATCATACAATGCAGGAAAGGATTGAACCGCCATTTGTAATCTGTATGATTGGTCAGGTTGTCCTAATTCAGCCATAATCATTTGAATATTATTTGGGTCTGTAAGTGATGGTAATACTTGTCTTAATTCAAGCATCAGTTTCTCTCTATCCAATAATTTTTCCTCAATGGGTCTTGTGTCTGTTGGAGCAGCCGGAGGGGCTTGTCCTGTCAAATTCGCCATTACGGCATTATACACTTTAGAATCATTGGCGATTTGGGCGTTTAGATTCGCAATGTAGGCGTTTGTGAATTTATTCAAGTCAATCGGTTTTCGTTGTGGTGGGAGCGACAGTTTTAATAACAAGAGAAAAAAACCTTTTCTAAAGGTTATTTAAAACAAAGAACTCTTCCAATTTATGTTCTATAATATAATCATTATAGGCTTGTCCTGCTTGAATTTCAGTTTCATAAGTTCCTAAATGTATTGTTTTTCCATTTATCATTATAGACGGACGCCAATTATTATCTCTCTTATTAAAAGAAACTCCCTTGTATTGAGACGATGTTCCTGTTCTTTTTTTACGATTTCTTGCGTTTTCTTGTGATGTCGCCCATCGTAAATTTGAAAAAGTATTATTTGTTCTATTGCCGTCAATATGGTCTATCAACGGTTTATTGTCAGGATTAGGTATGAATGCTTGTGCGATAAGACGATGGACTAATTTACACTTATTGACTTTATCTATAGAATTATAGAATAATACTATATAATATCCGTTTGTATCCTTTGATAGTTTCATTATTCTATTAGTTTTATCATTTCTAATGCGACCAAGATTTGAAATTGAATAATTACAGTCTTCAATTTGCTTAAACTCTTCTGCTACAAATTCTTCTTCAATTTCAATCAAATCATTTTTGGAAGCCTCTACTTCTTTATGCTTTAAAGAATTCATATGTTTATTGTAATTACATTTTACATCAGTTTCATAATCACAGCATTCACAACGAAATTGTTTTGACATATTATACTTATACTTATACTTATACATCTGTTTAAATCAGTTCGTTTAACTTTACGAAATAATTTCTGCTTAATTACTATGTTTTGTTTAGAAGAGTTCAATAAACCAGAGATTAGAACCAAACTAAATGGTGTTGTTATGAATACCATCTACGACAACCCTCTAAAAGAGTATTCATCATTGAATGGTTTAGAGAGAATGAAGTATAATAAGGTTTTGAATAATTATATTAATTTGACTCTTGTTGGAGATGATTGGTATGCTAAACTGACAGATGAATTCAATGAAATCGTTTCTCTCGCAATGAATGATATTAAATTGTTTAATCCAGAGAAACAAATGTGTCCTGTATCAAATGAAAATACCTATGTCTTAAAAGATGAGCATAAGGAACAATTTAGAAAACGGGCAGATGAAGGGGAAGAATATGCTATACAAATAATAAAGGCTAGTGAAAAGGGTGATGCATTTATGCAAGACTGTTAAATCTGCGATAAGTATTCGAAATAATGTCATATAGTATAATATGATATTATTGATAAGCAGTATGTCTAAAGCCCGAATTAGACTGTTGCTTCTTTTACTTCTTCCTTTACTTCTTCCACAGCAGCCTTTTTCTTGCGTTCTCTCTTGACCTTTTCCTTGGGTTTCGGTTTCAACGATTCTACTTGTTCCAAAAGAGCCTGAAAATCAAGCAACAAAGCACAATGCATTTCCTTTAGTTCTTGGACTTCGTCTCTTAACAATTGGACTTCATTCACTTCTTCAGGAACAGATTCAAGAGGAGTAGGAGCAGGAGCAGATTCTTCTTCGGGGTCTGAATGCACTGTTCGCATATGACGCTTCAAATTATCCTTTCTTGCTGTAGTGTAATCACAGAGAGAACAAGAATGATTCTTCTTGTCCTGCTTTGCAACCACAACCACTTCAACCAAATCATCGCCACACAAATCGCATTTACTTTCGCTTGCCTCACTCATTGTTATAATTTATACTCATCGGTATCTTTAAGTAGTTTTTTACTCAATTGATATTTATGGATTCTTATTGCTACTTGAGATAAAAGGAAAATGCTATATACCTTATAATCAAATGAAATCATACGAAGGTTTCAAATATGTTCCAAGTCCAACTCTTCGCAAGTGCGATTTTATTGAAATTTGCGATAAATTGAAAGAGCAACTAACAACTTTTTTAAACCCAATAATCGATGTTGTTCCTGAACCAAGGATAGAAGGTGGTATTAGAATCATTTACGAAAATCAAACAGCGTATAAATCTATTAGATTGAATGTATATGATTTTCCACATATTACAGAGAACACTGTTGAGGAATGGAGAAACAACACAGATTTATTGGATTTGAAACCATACAACAAGGTAAAATACACATTTGCGAGATTGTTTGCGACAAACGCACCTATATTTACTCGTAAAGAATTAGAGACAATCAAGAGTATTTTTGGGTTGTATGATATGAAAGTCTCTTGTTTTACTGCGGAGGTCATTCTAAAATAAAAGTATATGGATATACTATGATTAAACAATTAGATACAATTCCTATAGCAGAATTCAACAAAATTGAAACTTGTTTAGCAAAGATTAAAATTCCAATCAATCAGGCTAATAATCGTATTGGCTTTCCTAAATTTAGAGCCTTAACACTTGGTCTTACAAAATATAGAACTGATAAACATATATCTTGTGCTGTTTCTAATGATAAATATCCTGAATTATTTGATGCTGTTTTTGAATTTGGAGACAAATATTGTCCATTTAAATTTACAAGTGTATATGTAAATAATAATACAGTATGTCCAAGACACAAAGACAAGGGTAATTTTGGAATTAGTATGATTGTTTCTCTCGGAGACTACACTGGGTGTAATCTTGTTATTGATGAAAAAATATATGATGCCCGTCATCGTCCAATTGTATTTGATGGAACTCAACTGATTCATTATAACACACCTGACCTTGTTGGAAACAAGTATTCGCTCGTCTTCTTTACGATACGAAATTAAACGGGTGTGTTTCAATGTATCTCAAATCACCTCCTGAAATAATTTCACCTCGTCGTAATCTGCCTTGAATACGCTTTATAACCCGAAATTCTCTCTTTTGTCGGTTGTATTCATTAGCAAGATTTCCTTGTGAATTGATAAAGTCTTGGTCAATTACAAAAACAGGATTCATTATTTTATTATAGGAATTCTATTTAAATCTATTAGGTAGTAGTCTAAAATGGTTTAAACCTAACGCTATAATATTATAAGACAATGCCTTCACCTGCATACTTGAAACAGAAGCCATATATTATGGCGTATTATGAAAAGAACAAAAGAGACAACTGGGACAGGTCTAATGCGAGACGACGGTTTTTAACAGAAGCCAAACGCTTTCGCAATATGCTATTATTGGATATTGAACCAGACTCCATACCCACAAATTAATTGAGTTAAAAAACAACTTAAATATTAAATCCTACTATAAGGTATAGCGATGTTCTCTGGATTTAAAATTGAGAGACTCCCATCAATCTACAACAACAAGACTGTTTTGAATGAATACATACCAGACAATCGTCTTAATGCTCTTATTCAACATAATATCGGGATTGAATTTTCAGAGAACCAGTATCAACGCAAACATTATAATTTTACAAATGAATTAGCATATTACAATACGCTATTGGGTAAGTATAATAAAAAAGATAATTGCTTCAAAATCAAATTAAAAAACGCTCTCTATAATTGGGGAAGAATTCAAGCAGAGGACTACTCCACTCTTGCAGTTTTTCATAGGCCAACAAGACACTCGTTATGTCAAGACCAGTATAACGATATTGATATGAAATCCTGTTGTCAAACCATATTTCTTAATTTGGTTCGTATGAATGGGATTTCTCATAACTATCCTCGTTTGGAAGAGTATGTCGCACAACGAGACCAATTACTTTCACATTATCAAGAGAAATATGGAGTAAGTAAAAATACTATTAAAAACCTATTTACTGGTATTGGGTTTGGCGGTTCAGCCAAAACTTGGTTTGCTGAAAATAATATTGAATTTGATAATGACTCTTTTATTTGTGAGTTGAATGCTGAATATTATAAATTAGCAGACATTATTTACGATGCAAATAAGAATATCTGCGAGGATATATTAAAGGCATTTCCTAATAAGTTTGCTGATTATGATGACCCGTCTGCTCTGCTTTCCAAGAAAAAACGAACTACGATGGCGATGTTTTATCAAACAGCAGAACGCTATTGTCAAGAGGCGGCAATCTCTTTCTTGTGTGATTCAAAGGGATTTAACATCAAAGACATTGTCCCTTGTCAAGATGGGTTTATGATTCTTGCATCATTAATGTATCCTACGATTTGCAATGATTGCGAAAAGATTGTCAAAAACCGATTCAAAATTGAAGTCCAATTTGTGGAAAAAGAGTTTAATGAACGCTTTGAAATACCCAAATACATTAGCGACAAGGACAAACAACTTGCATTGAAACAGCAACAAAAGGAAGAACGACAGCAAAAAAAAGAACAACAAGAGGCAGAGCGAGAGCAGAAAAAGAAAGATAAAAAGGAACAACAAGAGGCGACAAAACAATCAAAGGAAATAGAAAAAGAGAGAAAACGAGAAGAAAAGGAAAGTGCATACCTTGAAAAGGATAAAAAAATACTACTTGAAACAATAGCAAAATACACAACCGAAGATGGGCGTATTATATTACCAGCAGGAATACAATTTACAGATGACATTGAAGATAGTAATACAAAATGGTTATTAGATGGGTGTATGACTGATTTAGATGCAGCAAAAAAACTATTTGAATTATATCCTCATTGGATTACTTGTCAAGGGGAAATGTATGTGTTTGATTATACATCTGGAATGTATTCTTCAAATACAATCATTTACAACAAAATCATTGCACAACATAGCGACTTTTTACACATAATGTTAAAAGATGAAACTCACAATAAAGACTGGTATAGAAGTGATTGTCGCTCTTATGGAAATACATCAGTTATGCTTGATAAAATCATAACACTTCTTAAAACGCTCAATATCAACAATGATTGGTTAAAACAATCTCAATCATCTTCATTAGGTAAAATCCTCTTTGAAAATGGCTATTATGATTTTATGGAACGCAAGTTCTATGATACATTCAATTCTAAATATGTATTCTTTGGTAAAATCCATCATAAATTTCAAGCATTTTTAGACGAAGATTTAGAATATATGGAGAGCATTAAGCAACGCTTATTCTATAATTCACTTGGTAAAGAAGTAGGTGATTATTTCATTCTTCAATTAGCAAGAGGATTGTCGGGTGAATGTATGAAACGAATGTTATTTGCGATTGGAGACACTAATTGTGGAAAAGGTGTTATTACATCAGCAACATCTTTATCAATTGGCGATTACTTTGGTTCATTTAATGCTGAAAGCATCGCACATAGAGAAACATCTCAAGATGAGGCACAGATTATGCGTTGGGTAATGTTATTGCGATACAAACGAATTATTATTTCAAATGAGATGAAATCCGGTATTACATTGAACGGCAATTTCATTAAAAAAATCGCAAGTGGTGGAGACCCATTGATTGGAAGAACCCACTGCAAAGAAGAGACCGAATTTAATACACATTTCTTACCTATTGCATTGGATAATGATATGAGTAAAATTACACCATATGATGATGCAGTTGATACTCGGGTTAGATGTCTGACATTTAACAAATCATTTGTAGATAGAGAACCTGAAAATGAATTGGAATTGAAAATGGATTTGAATATCAAAGAAGAGTTGAAAGACCTGCGATTTCAAAGATGCTTTGTTGGTATTTTACTTAAAGCACATTGTGATTATCTTGATAATGAAAAGAAGGAAAATGAACCCGAAGGTGTTAAAAATTCAAAGAAAGATTTGATTGAAACAACGACTGACAAAAATCCTCTCAATGTGTTATTGCGAGATTATGAAATTACTAACAATGACAAAGATTCTGTCAAAAGTAGTGAGTTGCAAGATTGGCTTGATGCGAAGAAACTCGGCATTAGTATTACTCGGTTAGGGCGAGAATTGAATAAATATGCTACGATTAACAAGTTGGAAAATCTAAAACATAAGGACAAAAAAGTAGCGGGTAAAACTAGTAAATATTGGTTTGGAATAAAAGAGAAAGAAATTGAGGACGAAGAGGAACAATAAAAGGTCGCGGGTTTCTGGTTGCGGGTTTGTTTTACAACCCCAAGCCCTATATAGGGAAAGAACTTTTTTTTTTTAATTTATTCATTTGACATTCTTTTTGGGTCTCTAAAAGAATGTCAAATCACTTTTTTTTATTTTTTTTTTTTTTTTTTTTTTTTTTTGCCAACATAGGGAAGGGTCAATATCCAACCCGCAACCTGAAACCAGCAACCTTTCAAAACAATCAACAAATAACAACTTACCAGAGAAGCCATTTAATCACCTGACCTCTTTCAGTCTCGTTCCTATGTCTTTGATGGTATAAACGGCGTCTTTCGTCTGCGTATGCCTTGCCCCTTTCTTTCAAATAAGCTGGGAAATCTTTGTATCGCCGATCGCCACCTGAAAACAGATAATCCCCTTGTTTATTAAAGACATCAATCTTGTAATTAGACCTTTGACTTGGTTTGACTTGAACACCTAACTTTTTGGCTTGTTTAAGAGTATATTTTGATATTTCATACATACATAACAGAGAGAAAATATCCCTGTTATATATGACACTAATAGAACTGATGTTTATGTTTATTTTCGCAAATGACTTGGACACCGATGAAGACGAAGAATATGAAATTATAGATAAATGACTTGTTTCTCTCTTATCCCGTCAATATTAAAAGTAAGATAAAGAGTGTCAAACCAGCATCGTTTCGTTGGTTCTTTTCCCTTGATGAAATGTATTCTTTTAGAAGGAATTAGAATTCCACACTTGTCAGCAAAGCCAGTGTCTTTATAGAATTTCTTTGTAAGTGTTGATACAGGAAGTATCATTATGAATGGCTTGTTTATTTGTCTTAATCTTTCAAATACTTTCTTCTTACAGGAATAAGGCGGATTGCTTATGATTACATCTCCATAATCTACTTTAAAAAAGTCTTCATCTACACTAATAACTTCTTTACAACCCAGTTCTCTCAAAGTATCAGGTGATGGACTTGCCGAATTATAAAAGGCTTCCCAAATAATTTTGGACTTGGGTATGTATTTGTCAATATCTATCCAAGCCTCGGGTGGTGTGAAATAATGGTCATCATTTGGTTTGTCTTGTCCAATTGTAAGACTGGCCATTTATATAGTTCAAGTTATTTGTAATCTGATTTGACCGCAGTTCCATCAATTACTTCAAACGGTTTCCCACAGCCAAAAATCAATCCATTTTTAATTGCCTGTTCGCATTCCTCTTGACTGCTATGTGGAGGTAATTGTTTATAAGAGTCTTTAAATATCCCGCATCTAAATATAGCACAATTTAATTGAAGTATTTCTATATATCTTCCACAAGTTGGACAACGAACAATCATATATATATCAGAGAAAAGAAGAACTCTCTCTAAACGATTTAAAGGTAATTGAGGATAAAATCTATAATGCCTCACTGTGAGAAATGTGCCTTGTTGCAATTCAAACAAGATTTGAAACCAGCAACTCTAAAATCGTATGCCTGTTGCTATGATAAAATCCGTCTCCATTTCAAAGGCAACATTGCAGACCAATCAATAGAAGACTTGATTGTGTTTTGTGGTAATGAACCAAAATTATCTACTCGTCTTAACCTATTAAATATTATAATTGTTGTGTTCCAAATGAGGAATAAAGACATTATCCCCTTTATTACTTTACGAGAGAAACTAATCAAAGAGCAGAATGAAGTGCGAAAAATAACAAACATCAATTTAACAGAGACCTTACCAACGGTAAAAGAATTATTAGAATACTTGGACTTTCTCTCTTTGAATAAAAGATGGATTGAATTCATAATCAACTATTTATTGATTCACTTGAACTGTAGAAATGCAGACTTGTTTATTGATATTGTGGATTGTATTCCAAGTGAAACAACAAGTAATTATTTGGTGATTGAAGACAGTCAAATTCGGTTCATTCGCCATATTTACAAGACTTCAAAGACTTATCAAACAAAGGAGGATATCATAACAGATGAACGATTTCACAAGGCAGTCAAATCGTTAGGTATAAGGTCTCTTATTTTGAATAGTTGTGGAGAGAAAATAGGACTTGACCGAATTGGAACAAACATCAAACGATTATCGTATAAAGAACTGGGTGAAATTATTATTTTCAAGAGCATAATGAAGGAGGCGACACTTGCATCTGTTGCCGACTTGTCAAAAAACAGGGGTTCAGCCATTTCCACCTTGTTAGAGTTTTATTACACAAAGTCGTCATAAGTATTTGAATTTTCCAATAATATTAAAATATAGTATAGTCTCCGACACTTTAATATTATTCAATTACATTATATCCACATCATAATCTTTCTCCAATTTGTAAGGTTGTTTTATTTCGTCCAGTTTTAATATTGCTTCTTCAATAGGAAATTTTCTAACAATAGTATCTCGTATTTTCATATTAATACGACGATTAGACATAAGGAAATATTCCGTCTCTTTGAAATGGTGCAAGTATCCTCTTGGGTGTTTGTTGTATTCAATTCCTTCAGCATCAAGACGCTTACAGAATTTCTTTACGCCCTTTTTCTTTAGATACTCTTCTTGCTCCAAAGTAAAACGAAAATCATTAAAGCAATCGCCTTTGAAATCAGTATTTGGATTTAACCAAAGAAATCCATCAATACGATTTGCCTTGTCAGTCTTTTTATTATTTCCATAAATGCTATGATAATTAACCATAGCATTTATTTCAAGTTCGTTCATAAAAGTATCAAGCGAATTCATTTTAAGAGACTGGCGGGTCTATACCTTATATATGTAGTTCTCTTTAAGTCCTTTTATGGTCTTAAGTGTTAATAAGTATTTTAAGGGCAAAAATAGGAAATATAAAGACTTATACCCTGCAAGGGTTGTTTTATGGTCTGGTGATTTTATTGAATTACTTCTTTTTCATAGACCTAAGACGAGCCATTCGTTCTTTCATTTCAGGCGACCCTTTAGCCGGTCTGCCTTTTACGCCAGAGCCACCCATTCCAGAAGGCAATGTGACAATACCAGAACTAACCCCCGGAACATCAACAATACCAGAAGTAATTCCTCGTCGTTTAGGCATACTACTTCCAACAAGTCCATTTCTTACTAAATCACTAATGTTGCCCCCAGACATCTTTTTAGGGCGTCCCCGTCCTCGTTTCACTCCCGCCCCGGAAATGTCTCGTCCTGCTTCTTTGGCCAATTTAGGCAAGGCTTTAGCCCCTTTAATTATATCTCTTGCAGTAACAGGTTTATCAAGAATCCCGCTATTACTCAACCAACCTTGTCCAGACATTTTACCAATAACAGACGCAGGTTCAAGAGTGTCTCCCAATCCCGCCCCGGAAATGTCTCGTCCTGCTTCTTTAGCCAATTTAGGCAAGGCTTTAGCCCCTTTAATTATATCTCTTGCAGTAAAGGAACGGTCAAGAATCCCACTATTACTCAACCAACCTTGTCCAGACATTTTTCTAGGGCGTCCTCTACGACGCACACCAGAACCGTCAATAGCCTTGGCTGCTTGTTCTGAAGCAATTCGTCCAGCGATTTTTCCAAGTGTCGCACCAACTGCTTTTCCGGGCTCACCGCCATATTGCATTCCAACCGTTTCTCCGAGGGTAGAACCAATAGCAGGCAATGCGTAATCAATCCCAATTTTCCCAATCCGTTTTGCTCCGCCGACATCAGTAGGAATCCCCGCCATATTAGCAATTCTTTTAAGATTTCCAACTGATACACCTGCTGGAATCTGTGAGCGAACAAGTCTTTCAACAGGTGCAGAGATTGGTCTAAATGCCTTTCCAATATCGTCCAAAATACTACCTCCCATCATACCGAGAGAATGTTTGACTTGTTTTTCTCCTTGTGGAATAAGATGATGCAAAACTAACATATGATATATATTATTCATAGATTTTAATTTCGGCTGTGCCGAATTAATACTTCCTCCTTGCTGAATTACATTAATTGAAGCACCTAAATCAGTCAATCCTCTACTAATTTTTGCTAAAGTAGGATTTTGCTTAAATATTTCGTCTGTGTTTTGTTTGACAAAATCCCTTAATTCTTGTGTTAATAGATTATTTGCCTGCAAGACATTAGTAATAAAATCCTGACAATTATTGTCGCTTGGTGAATAAGGATAAAAGGCAGAGCCCATTTTTCTCTCTGTATTGTCCAATAAAGAATTCACAGTTAATGGAGATGAAATGGATACTTGTTTTGTTTCAAGTCCCTTGGGTGATGGTATTCTTTTTGTAGCATTGATTCGTTCATTTTTTTCAAGTAAAAAGTCCCCTTTATTTGTATTAATAATAATATAAAGATGGAAAAGACTGTCATAGGGTAATGAACCGAATACTTTATTAAACCCACCGAGAGAAACAATATTCATAGCACTTGTGATGGTTGCGGGAACAGGTGCTCTGCATACTGTAATTCTATTGATACTTTCATTACCAAATTCCTTTTTAATTGCTTGCAAATTAGGCGGAATTGCTGATGATGGATTAACTACTTTTTTCACAAAATTATAAACAGAATTGGCTGTTTCACTTATACCTCGTCCGCTTTGTGGTGAAAAAGGCGAGCCAAAGCCAAGACTGTTTCTTGCCGAGTCTGGAGTTGCTAAACCAAAATCTTCTAATCCAAATTCACTCAATGTAGGTGAATAATCAGATTGAGAAGAACGAGCCGATTTGGGAGTCTTTGCTCTGGGTGTTGGCGTCTTGGCTCGCGACGCTTTACCTTGTGGTAAGTCATCGGGATTAATCAGAGAAAAAGATGGTTCTCTTCCACCACCGCCAGCAGGTTCAGGCGATTTAGCCTTTTCCTTTGCTGGTGCTTTCCCCTTCATCATATTTCTTAACTTTTCACCTGAAGTATTCAAATCAACCTTTTTTATCTTACTTGTTCCTTGTTTTGTATGATATTCAATATTTTTAGGCAAGAGTTCAGGTAATCCCCGAGTCTTGTTCTTTTTAGAGTAATCTTTGAAATTTCCAGTTGCATCAAACATATTAGCAAACAATTCCTTTATTTTCGTTTGGTCTTTGGGAGAGAAAAAATACAATTTAGGAAGTTCCAAGTTCTCTCTATTTTCAATAGAAGGTTCTTCGTCTTTATTGCCTGTTATGATTTGGATTGAATTTTGTTTCTTACGAGTAGAAAGATTACGAACTGCCGTTGTTGGTGATACCAATTTCCAATAAGGTTTCACTCCGTCTTTGGTTTTTTTATCAGGCATTTTTTGCATAAAGTAAGCAGGCAGATTTAATACTGTATTACCTACAATAGGCAAAGGGACTCTGGCTTTATATTGGTCTTCGCCGCTTTCTCTAAACCGCTGTCCGGCAACGCCTTCCCCATCAATTTTTTTTGGCATTTATATTATGAGAGAAATTAATATTCATTCGTAAAATAATAAATATTAATTTAGCAGTATATTATATGTCTCTCACAAATTTTCAGTTGATGGATTTGTCTAAACGAATGGGATTCCCACTTGCCGGAGTGTTCTATAAAAGTGAATTAAAAGACCAACCTCTTAAATACAATACCTCTTTTATTGTGAATCTCGAAGATGAGTATGACGAAAATGGACGACCTAATGACGGAAGCCATTATGTTTGTTGCTATGTGAAAAAGTGCCCCAATGGAAATATCCAGCCAATCGCATTCGATTCTTATGGCGTTGCTCCTTGTAAAGAAATTGTAGATTTTATTGGACTTGGTCATACACCTCCATATAATACCAAAGACATTCAATCCATTATGAATTCCGCTTGCGGCTGGTTCGTATGTGCCTTTCTTTATTTCATCACAGCATTTCCACAGAGAACAAATTCGCTCTATGATGACTGCGAACACTTTACAGATTTATTTGATGACCTTAACAAGTCCAGTAATTGGAAGAAAAATGAGTATATGTTGAAGCATTTCTTTAGAGATTCTCGTAAAGAAGTGAGAGACAAGAATCCCATTGATGTTTTTAAAGGTTGTGAATTCAAACCGCTAAATGTTGATGGAATTGCAAACCCAACAACTATTTTAACAACTTCAAAAGAATCTTCCGGATTACCTCCATAATAATTTGTATTCTAATTTCAATAAGTTATTATGTTCAAAATCCTTTTGGTTTCTCTCAATCCATCGTTTCCGTATCTTGTAAGAATCGGCACATTTATAGAATCTCATTTTACAAAAGTCTATAGAACCATTGATACCAACATAGCCCAAGAACAATCCATTATCGTTATAAACTTCCATTTTATATTTAAGATTTTCACTTGGATACACAAGCAAGTCAAGGCGTTCAGCATTCCGTTTTGTTCTTGGCGTAATTACATATTCGGTTAAAACCATTATACATTGCTGTCATTTTTATTCTCTGTTTTGTCCGCTTTTTTGTCCGCTTCTTTGTCCGCTCCTTTGTCCGCTTCTTTTTTCATTTCTAAACCATCTTCTCTTTCTTCTACATCAACATTGCGAACGATTTTAAAACAACATAATTCAACACTTGAACACTTGGATTTATAGCACATTTTCAAAACTGCTAAAATTAATCCAACACCACTCGAAATAACAAAGGTAAGAAACACTTCTGTTAATTCCATTTATATAAAGAGAGAAATTATCCAATTCTTGTTGCAGTTGCATATCCATTTGCTGAAATTGTTGCTCCTGCACCTGTAAAACTAATTAGAAAAGTAGGATAGAATGAGGTCGTTGCTGTTGTTGAATAAGTTAAAGCACTTGAAAAACAGGGATTGTCGGCTATAGCATAAACAACTGTGTTATGTGTTCTTGTTGAACCACCATAAGACACTTTTGAAGAATATGCTCCATTATTTGTGAGTGTCATATAAAGAGATTGAATTGTTGCAGTTGCTGTTCCTCCAGCGATTGTTAAATCTATGGTATAACTAAAAGCCCATACACCAGCGGCTAAATTGGAAAAAGAAGCAAATGAAACTGCGGTTGCGGTTGTAACTGAAAAACTCGTAGATGAAGTAGAAACAACCTGTCCTAATTGACCTGCCGATGCAGGTGCTGAATATGTTGATTGAAGAGTAATTGGGAAATACATTTGAACTGCGTTTGATAAAATAGTAAAGGACTGTGTTAGGACTTTCCCTATTGTATAAGTATAAAAATTGTATGCGGTTGCTGCTGGTGTTCCAGCGAAATTGTCATTTCTCATAAACAAATCAACAGAATTAGTATTTACATTTGCTTTAAAAGAATAATTGTTCGTTCCAGTCCCAAAGTTATATATTTCTAAAAATGCATTCGTTCCTGTTGAAGTAATACTACCTGAAAATGTTGCTGCCGTAGGATTTATTACCAATGAATCCACTGATGCTTTTGCTGAAGTCATCGTTTGTATATAAAAGGTTGTATCCACCGCCGCCGCCGCTGTCGCATTGTTATACACCCGTAATGCCCCATTTGCTCCTTGTTGGAACAATGTTCCTGCATATGTTGTTCCTACTCCACTATAATCAGTCAAATTATATACTCTTGAAGTTATTCCTCCTGTCGCAGCACCTGAATTTAAATTTTCGCAATAAACCGTATTTGATGCTGTGCCGAGAACAATACTATTCGCAACAGTTGCTTGTGCTCCGTAGCCGATTGCCGTTGAACCTGATGCAGTTGCTTGTGCTTGATAACCGAGGGCTACTGAACTTCCACCTGTAGAAATTGCAGAAGCACCAACTGCAACACTAGTGCCAACAGATGAAGCACTATATCCAACAGAAACTGCATTGTCGCCGTTAATAATTGCACTTGTACCAACTGCTGTTGAATTTGATTGATTCGAATTACTACAAGTAATAATACCACCAACAAAAGTGTTATTACTTCCTGTTGTTATAACATTTAGACTACTAACTGCATTATCAGAACCTACAAAGACATTAGTGTTTCCTGTTGTTAGTTTTACTCCTGCGTTTCCTCCAACAGCAGTATTAGAACCACCTGTTGAGTTTTTTAAAGCATTTACACCAAAAGCCGCAATCACTGCACCTGAAACATTATTCGCTAATGCGTTTGAACCAAAAGCACAGCATTCAGAACCAGAAGTTTTTAATTTCATAGCAGAAAATCCAAAAGCAGTCCCATCTAAAGATGTATTATTCGCATTTAGTGCTTGAACACCGAATGCTGTTTGCTGACTCGATACTGGAGTTGTATATGTAGTATTAACACCCATACCTGCTCTTATTCCAGTTGTTTCTGTTCCTTTCAAATAAATATCATTTCCACTTTGAATTGAACCTGTTGATGTAGTCCCAGAGCAATACACCGTATTTGATGCTGTGCCGAGAACAATACTATTCGCAAGTGTTGCGACTGCGTTGTATCCGATTGATGTTGAACCTGATGCTTGAGCGTCTGCTAATGCACCGAGAGAGGTTGCATTCGCTGCTCCTGCTTTTGCGACTGAACCGATGGCGGTTGAGGCTTGACCTGTTGCTTGAGATGATTGACCATAAGCCGATGCTTGTCCTACCGCATTTGAAGCAATTGAAGCATAACCAACTGCGACCGAATTTGAACCTGCACTTATGACCGCACTTTTGCCTATTGCGACACATTGAGCCGCTGAAATAGCATTATTCCCAATAGAAATTCCGCTATCTCCAGAAGTGTTACTGAGACCTATTGCAACTGAACCTGATGTCCCTATTGTATTATTATATCCAAGAGAAACAGAACCACTTCCAGAGGTTGTATCTGTTTTTAGTTGAATGCTTCCTGCTCCATTTCCAATAGAAATAGCACCCGATGTGACGAGACTATTTGTTGATGTGCCGGAGCAATAAACCGTATTTGACGATGTCCCGAGCATAATTTGATTTGAGAGTGTGGTAGTTGCTCCTGTGCCTATAGCAGTTGAACCTGAAACCCCTCCTCCTATATTTGTTCCAGTTCCTATAGCAGTATTACTATCTGCTGTTGCTCCTTGTCCAGCATTTACACCAATTGATACATTATTGTTTCCTATTATATTATTAGGCAAAGAATTAGAACCTATCGCAATATTATAAGAGCCTGTTGTCAATCCGATTGATGAACCTAAAATCACATTTTTAGTTCCTGTTGCAAGTGCAGGTATGCCTGTTCCAAGAGATACAATGATGTTTTTATCTGCTACAGTTCCTGAACCTTGTGTGCCGAGTTTAAGACTATTCGCAGTAATATTTGCATTAAAAGTAGTTTCTGTTGCTACAGAAGTGGGCGTCCCTGTTCTTCCTAAAAAGAGAGACTGGGCTTTAGACAAGGACAACGATTCTGTATTTGCTTCTTTAAAGACAGCCGAATTAAAGACTGATAAATTCTCTGTTGGTGGCTGGTAGTTGGACATATACTATAAGTTAAGACAATAAAATTAATATCTTAACTTATTAAAAGACAATGCCGCCAAAAAAGGTTAAAATAACCGAGAACGATGATGGGAAGATGATTAATTTTTATGAGGCAATGCCAAAGCAGTTTTTAGACAAGCCCTTATCAAATCCAAATAAGAAATTGACAAATATGGACATACCCTTTCGCCTTGTGTGTTCTGCAAACTCTGGTTCAGGAAAGAGTAATTGGATTACTAATTTGATTTCTCTCTTTTCCAAGGGAAAGGGAACATTCTCATCAATCCTTATAATCTGTAAGGACTCAAGCGAACCCTTGTATAAATATTTAGCATCTTTAAGCGATTCTATCCAAGTAAAAGAGGGTCTGGAGCACTTACCGCCTTTGAATAAAGAAAAGGAAGACAAGGAGTGTTGTAAATTAATTGTCATTGACGATATGCAACTTGAAAAGAATCAAAACAGGGTAGAACAGTTCTACATACGAGGAAGAAAGTTTGGCTATTGTATTGCTTACTTGGCTCAAAATTATTATGAGATTCCTATTGTAATTAGGAGGAATTGTAATTATATGTGTCTGCTTAAGACAAGTTCAGCAAGAGAGATGAAGATGGTTCTTAAGGAATGTGGAACATCTAAAATAGAACCAGAACAGATATTAAATATGTATGAGGAAGCAACCAAAACCAAATTCAATCCATTAATAGTGCATTGTGAAGAGAGCGACCCTTATAAGCGTTATTGGTCTGGATTTACAAAACTTCTAAATCCTGATGAATTTCGTTAATAGATTGTTGTTTTTTTTCTTTATTTTTAAAATATCGTTCTTGTGCTTGTTTGGCCTTTTTTTCTCTATTTTCTAAATAATACTCTTGTTGATATTTATTTATAGCATCAATATTTTCAAGTTTATACTTTTTTACTTGTTCTTTAATAATATCCTTATTTTCAATTTTCCATTTGTTTCTTGTTTCTTTTTGAGAATCCACATCTATTCCAAAGGCTCTAATAGAATTCATATTTGATTGTAATTTTTCAATCCATTCTTGTTCCACTCGTTCTGCTTCTCTTGTATCCTTTACAAGTCTTTTTTCAATCTCAATCATTTTCCATTCATTCCAACCTCCATTTTCTCTCATAATTTGATAAATTTTACAATTATGATTTTTATCATTTTCATTATTACAACTTGTTTTATGATGATATTTTCGTTTTGTAAAATCTACAGTATGTCCTACATAACTACTCTTAATTTCAGAATTATTACAAATGAATTTATAAAAGGAAACTTCTCTCGTTGAGTAATCAATTGCGATTTTAGGCATCTGTTATAATATCTTATAAAATCTCTTTAATATAATTTGAGCAAATTTGATTAAAAATTTAGGGTTTTGTGTGTGTTTGGGTTTGCGTCGGCAGGGTTTATTTATACCCACCGACTTACAAAATTCTAACTACTCTAACTACGGGTTGTTGTGTTTTTTTTTGTTTTTTTTGGTGGCTGAGTGTTTGCGTCGGCAGGGTTTATTTATACCCCACCGACTTACAAAAATCTAACTACCTAACTACTCCAGAGTCCCAAGTCCCAAGTCCAGTAAGTTTCAAGTCCCAGAGTCCCAAGTCCCAGAGTCCCAAGTCCCAGAGTCCCAAGTCCCAGAGTCCCAAGTCCAGCAAGTTCCAAGTCCAGTAAGTCCCAAGTTCCAAGTCCAGTAAGTTCCAAGTCCCAAGTCCAGAGAGAATATATTTAATCTTCCTTGCCATAGAAACTTATCCTATTGTTATATGTCCCACTATTTGAAAACCCCTGATTGAATTCACCTACTTTATAAGACCCAATCCAACGAATCGGTGTATCTCTAATTATGTCCTTCTTCCATTTATAGTGACTGCCTCTAAATTCCCTACCAGTATCGTATTCTGTGTATGTCTTATCACTTATACCGAAATATACCCACCCATACACTTTAATATCAATGGAAGCCTTATTAACCTTTGACACCAAACCGCAAACTTGTCCGCCGCAATAAACCTCATCTCCAATCTTAACAGGAGGTGCTTCTCGCACCCATACAGTGCTTATTCCAGTATTGTCAGGTATGTCTTTACGAAAACTCTTATATTCCTTATTTATCCCCCAAGCAGAAATCTCCTTGCTTTCTTTATCCGTAATAACACCATAAGGCTTAGGCAAAAACTCGTTCTTCAACTCTCGCGTCGCAATTTTTATTCTTCTACGCCTAACTTTTGAAGTATATCCAGCAAATTCTTTAATCAATTCCCAAGCATCAGTTGGTATAAAGATTGTCTCACTAATCTCTGTATCTGACTCTGTATCTGACTCTGTATCTGACTCTGTATCTGACTCTGTATCTGACTCTGACTCTGTATCTGACTCTGACTCTGTATCTGACACTTCTGGCGATGACACAGGTGAAACTTCTGGCGATGACACAGGTGAAACTTCTGGCGATGACACAGGTGAAACTTCTGGCGATGACACAGGTGAAACTTCTGGCGATGACACAAGTGAAACTTCTGGCGATGACATATGAGGTGCATCTTGATAATTGCGAGGTGTTGGACAGTAGTCTATCTTGCTAATGTCATCAATGCAACTCTTACAAAAATAACTATCAGCAGAAATTTCGTTTTCTCCAAATGCTCCACCAGTCTTATATTCTAACTTATCATAAGTAAAAGATTCACCACAAGCACCGCATTCATTATGAGTGTTAAAGTTATAACAATGACCACACCACAACTGTTCAGTAATCACATCATCAATAGAAGTCCAACACCTATTCCAACTCAATCCAAGTCTCAATCCAGTTGTCTCGCTGCAGTATCTCATAGAACACTTAATAAGTGTATCTGGAGATGTATGAGTAGGCGGCGGAGTAGGCGGCGGAGTAGGCGGCGGAGTAGGCGGCGGAGTAGGTGTTAGATTGTCCCACAAACCCTCGTCAGGGTCTGCATCAGGATTTATTAGAGGTGGGAGAAACAATGGAGAAGTAGGCGGAGTAGGAGTAGGCGGATTAGAGAATGGGTATAGAGAAGTGCAGGTTGAAGTATGAGTAGTAATACTGGAAATTGGAGAGTCAGGCTCAAGTAAGAAGTTGAAAGAAAGAGTTAGAGGCGGAACAGTAGCAGATGGAGAAGTTGGAGTAGTAGGAAGAATTAGAGTAGGAAGAATTAGAGGCGGAACAGTAGCAGATGGAGAAGTTGGAGTAGTAGGAAGAATTAGAGTAGGAAGAATTATAGGCGGAACAGTAGCAGATGGAGAAGTTGGAGTAGTAGGAAGAATTAGAGTAGGAAGAATTATAGGCGGAACATACTTACTTCGGATAAACCGACCTGCAGGTGGTAAGCCTGGTGGTGGTATAGGAATAAAACCTGCCCTGTGGTTGAGCCAATCAGGGCGAGATTCTGTTGCTTGTTTTTGGTTGGTCGTTTTCGCGAGAGACATTGCTTTCGGAGTTTTTAAATTTAATGAATGTCTATATACCTCGAATAATATTTGAGCAAATCTGGTAGTTATTTTTTTGGGCAAAAATATTAAGCCTTGTCCTAAATTTAAGGTGTGGGTTTTCCCCTCTCTCTTTTTTCTTTTTTTTAAATTACACCTTTTGCTTGCGATATTAAGCACCAAGCGGAGTGCGTTGCTTACAAAATCCTATACTAAAAAATCTATGCCTTACAGGTCTTCTTGTGGTCTTTCCAATGGCTTCTTTGACATACTGTAGAGCAGTAGTAAATCTTGCGACAGCCTTCACACAGATTTCTTGTTGGTGTTTCACACACCCTGCAAATGCGGCAATGAACATTAAAATCTTCAAATTCCATTGCGGTTGTTTCCTCTTGTTGAAGTCTTCTAAAATCTTCCGCTTCCATCATTGATTGTTCTGTCTCGGTCTCGGTCTTCCCTGCGGTCTTCTTTGCCTTCTTCGCCTTGCGTTTCTTGTCGTTCTTTGCCTTCTTTGCTTCTCTCTCCTGCTCTACAATACGAATTCGGTCGTCCATTATTCGATTAATCAAGTCTGCAATTTGGTCTGCTGTGCATTTCTCCGGTTCTTCTATGAATAAAAATCCATTGCCGCCCTCATCTTTAATTCTTCCCACTTTTATCAATTTGTGTATCATTGCACACCACATAATAAGAAACTCAAATGAATCCATAGGTTTAGTCCGGCAGTAATCAGCTTGTTTTTCAGATTCGCTGGTTCTTTTATTAAATTGGCGTCGGCAGTAATCAACTTGTTTTTCAGAGTTTTTTTCTCTTTTGCATATATCACTAAAATCCATTCCAATCCTTATCAAATAATCTTCAATTTCTTCTTTACTAATATTCTGTTCCACAATGATACCATCTACAATTTCAAAGAACTCTCTTTTTGACACACCATAAGGAAACGACATAGTAATCGAACCAAATATCCCTACTATCATACAGACCTTTTCTTTTTCATCAGGGCGAGATTCGGTTGATTCTGTTGCTTGTTTTTGGTTGGTCGTTTTCGCGAGAGACATTGCTTTCGGAGTTTTTATTTTTAATGAGTCCCCTCATACCTTTAATACATTTTGAGCAAATCTGCTATTGAACTTTTGGGCAAAAACGATTTAGACTTTCTCTCTAATTTTAGGATTGTTTGTTATTTGTTGTAAGGTTGCTGGTTTCAGGTTGCGGGTTGGATATTGACCCTCCCCTATGTTGGCGGAAAAAAAATAAAAAAAAATAAAAAAGTGATTTGACCTTCCTCCAATGCATACGAAAGGAATGTCAAATAGAAAAAGCAAAAAAAAATAATAAATCCTCCCTACTGGGGCTTGGGGTTGCAAAACAAACCCGCAACCGGAAACCCGCGACCCGCCACATCGTCCTCTAATACGCC
>Ga0209400_1000727_pt1 | contig 28462 bp, 20 predicted proteins | sample M_130807_EF_Meta_FD_187313 | JGI IMG/M metagenome (GOLD analysis project Ga0209400, IMG submission 187313) | Freshwater microbial communities from Lake Montjoie, Canada to study carbon cycling - M_130807_EF_MetaG (SPAdes) (version 2) | ecosystem: Environmental > Aquatic > Freshwater > Lake... | reverse complement strand
CAGGCCCAGGAGGGAAAGACCCAGCTCCATGCCGTAGAGCGCAAGGACCGCCTTGCGGACCGAGCCGTCCATGGAGCGCTTCACGCGGTGATGGAGGTGGTTGGCATCAGGCGTCGAGAACGGGACCCCGGCGCGCCGGCGGCGGATGATGGCCAGCGCGGTGTCGAGGATGGGCAGGCCGAACATCGCCAAGCCGCACATGACGAGGACCGCAGCGTGCCCTTCGTATCCGGCGTCCGGCGGGAGCACCGGCGGCGGCACGCCTGGAAGGACGGACGACAGGTCCGGCGCCGCGCGCACCACCAGCGGGCAGCCGAAGGGGCGCAGGTTGGCGAAGGTCATGATGATCGTCACCGAGAGGTAGCCGATCAGGAGGCTGCCGGCATCGCCCAGGAAGATGGATGCCGGATTGAAGTTGTAGACCAGGAAGCCGAGGCACGCGCCGAGGAGGCTCAAGCAGAGCACCACGCGCGCGCCGGCCATCGAACGCGCCAGGTCGCCGACGTTGGAGACGTCGGGCGGAAGCGCGTAGACGATCAGCAGCGAGAGCGCGAGCAGCCCGAGGCACATCACCGCGGTGATGCCGGAGAGCAGCCCGTCGAGGCCGTCGAGCAGGTTCGCCGCGTTGCTGCCGCCGAGGACGAATGCCGCCACCAGCGCGGTGCCCACCCAGTAGAAGACCACCGCATTCTGCACGGCGAAGCCGCCGAAGTGGATGAGGGAATCCTGCGGAGCGCCCATGAAGGGCGACATCAGGCCGGTGGCGACGTTGACGCCGATCTCGTCGATGGCGAGCGCCGCGGCGGCCACCAGCTGGCCGGCGATCTTCAGGCGGGCATCGAACTTCCAGATGTCGTCCGCCAGGCCCGTGAAGGTGATGGCGATCATCCCGAGCACCACCGAGAACGGCACGGGCGGCAGCGAGAGCAGGTCCGACCCGGCGAAGAGCGCGCTCACGATGATGCCCACGAAGACGCCGACGAAGACGCCGACGCCGCCGAGGTAGGCGACAGTGCGCCCGTGGAGCTTGCGCACGGCATCGGGCTTGTCGACGACGCCGGTCTGGTGCGCGATCCACCGCACCACGGGCACCGTGGCGACGGTTGCCGCAAAGCTCGCCAGGAGCGCCGGTAGGCAGTCCTTCAGGAGCGAAAGCACGCCTTCGAGGCGCACGGCATGCGTCATGTCGGCGCAGCTCATGCGATGGCCTCCGGGTGGCGGGCGCTCTCCGCCGCGATGTCGGCGATGGTGCGGTCGAGGTCGATGGCAGGCTCGAAGCCGATGGCTGCACGGATGCGCGCGATGTCGGGAACGCGGATCGCGAGGTCCTCGAAGGCATCGCCGAACACCTGCGAGTGCGGTACGCGAACGATGGCGGAGCGGGACCCGGTGACGCGCAGGACGGCGACCGCCAGGTCCTCGATGGTCACGGGGCGGTCGCCGCCGACGTTGAAGACGCGTCCGTGGCACGCCGCGTCGCCAAGGAGCCGGGGCAGCGCGGCGACAACGTCGCGCACATCGCAGAAGCAGCGCACCTGGCGGCCGCTGCCGTGCACCTCGAGCGGGGCGCCCGCGAGCGCCGCAGTCACGAAGCGCGGCAACACCATCCCGTAGCGGCCGCGCTGGCGCGGGCCGACCGTGTTGAAGAAGCGGGCGACCACCACCGGCAGGCCGTCGCGCTGCGCATGTGCGAGCGCAAGCTGCTCATCGATGGCCTTCGAGAGTCCGTAGGACCAGCGCGAGACGGACGGCGGGCCGAAGACAAGGTCGTCGTCCTCGCGGAACGGGGCCCGGATGCCCTTGCCGTAGACCTCGCTGGAGCTCGCGAGCAGCGTCGGTGTCCGGGAGCGGGCGGCATAGGCAAGCACCGCGGACGTCTCGAAGATGTTCGTCTCGGCGGCACGCGCCGGGTCCTCCACCACCAGGCGCACGCCGACCGCGGCGGCAAGGTGGAAGATCCCGTCGAAGCCGCCGACGGGGAGCGCGGGCAGCGCCTCCGCCACCGTGGCATGCACGAAGGTCAGGCAATCCCCGTGGGCTGAACGCGCCGCATCGAGGTTCGATTCACGCCCCGTCGAGAGGTCGTCCACCACGGTGACGGACGCCCCGGAGGAAAGCAGCGCCTCGCAGAGGTGCGAGCCGATGAAGCCCGCACCGCCGGTGACGAGGTAGCGCCTTCGTGGAGTGGTGGCCATGGTCAATGCCAAGGGCGCCCGCAGCGCGGATCCTCAGGCCTTGGCCTCCGTGCCGGCGGGCTTGGCGTACTCCGCCATGATCTCCGCGTTCTTCTTGAAGTAACCGCCCACGGTGTGCTCGGGGCGCATCAGGACGGTGCCGAGGAGCACCGCATGCGTCTCCTGCAGCTGATGCACGAACTTTGCCACCAGGCCGCGCTGGTCCTGCATGGCGCGAACCACCAGGACTGCACCGTCGCAGCAATCGGCGACCACCATGGACTCACCGGCCACGAGCGCGGGCGGAAGATCGAGGATCACCACCTGGTACTGCTCGCGGAGGCGTGCCACCAGGCGGCGCATCTCGTCGGTGGACAGGCGCTCGTAGACACGGCTTTCGGGCGTACCCGGACCGTAGACGGCGATGCCGTTGGACATCTGCGGCTGCACCTGGCGGCCGGCCAGCATGTCGCCGAGGCCGGGAGCATCCGGGTCCACGCCGAACACCGAGGCGAGGCGCGGGCGGCGGAGGTTCGCATCGACGACCGCCACGGTGCGGCCGATCGCCTGGAGGCTGGATGCAAGGTTCGACGCCGTGGTGGTGGCGCCGCCACCGGGGTGCGCGGCGACGACCGCGATCGAGCGCATGCCGCCCGCATCCATCGCCTTGCGGGCAGCGGAGGCGAACTGCCGGAACATCTCCGCCGTGGTGGATCCAGGCGAGTCGTGGACAACGAGCTCCGCGGCCTTGGGCGCCGCAGGATCCTCCTCGAGGTCCGGGATCACGCCGATCAGGCGTGCTCCGCCGACGCCGGCGAGGTCGCTCGGCTGCTTCACGCGCTGGTCGAGGAATTCGCGGAGGAACAGGATGCCGACAACGATCAGGAGCACGAGCACCGCGCCGCCGGGGACCATGAACTTGAGCTGCGGGAAGTCCATCTCCTTCGGAGTGGTGGCACGCTGCACCAGGCGCACGCGCCGCGCGTCCTCACGCGCCTGCAGCAGGTCGAGCTGCGTGATCAGGTCCTGCAGGTCGTTGCGTTCCAGTTCCTTCTGGGCAAGCTGCTCCTTGAGCGCGTCCAGCGCGCTGATCTCGGCGGTGAGGTCCTGTAGCTTCTTCTGGGAGGTGCTCAGGTCCTCGGTCTGCTTCTCGACGAGCGACTTCAGGCCGACCACGCGCTGCGAGAAGTTGATCTTGTCAGCGAGCAGGTTGCGGCTCATCGCCTCGTCCATGGAGGACTTGAGCCGCGCACGGCCGGCGGCTTCGCGCTGCATCAGCTCCTTGACCTGCGGATGGTCCTCGCCGAAGCGTTCGCGGCTGGCGTTGAGCGCCACCTGGATCTGCTGCAGGTCGCGCTCGAGCGAACGGATCGAGGGATCGTCCAAGGCGTTGCGGCGGTCCTCGTCCTCGAAGCGCTGGTCGGCGATCTTGCGATCGATCGAGTCGAGGCGGGCCTGGGCCAGCGTGAGGTCGCGGATCGTGTCGTCGCGCAGGCGCGCGAGGTTCTCCGAGGAACGCTGGTCGGCGAGGTCGGACTCCTTGCCGGCCGTGATGCCCTTCTTGCGGATGAAGTCCTGGATCTCCGACTTGAGGGTCCGGATCGACTCCTCGACCTGGCCCTTCTTGTTCTCGAACTGGGACTTGCTGCGCGCCGTCCGCGAGTTCTCCTCGTCATCGCGCGCGCTCATGTACGTGTCGGCGACGCGGTTGAGGATGACCGGCACGTCGGACTTGTCCCAGGTGCGCCAGGTGACGGTGAAGAGCTGCGTGCCGCGGCGGTGGCCCACGCGGAGGGTGGACTCGAGCTCCTCGATGCGCTCGTCGACCGTGGTGTAGTACTGGCCCCACTTCGTCGCACCGACGTCCGGAGCCTTCATGGCCGCCTCGAGGATCGACTTCGACATCATCTTCTGCGACTCGGTCTGGCCGAGGCGCGCGATCGCCTCGTCCTGCACGATTTCGCGGGTCACGGCGTCCTTTGCGCCCGTCACCTCGGGCCGGATCTCGAAGAGGACGGTGCCGCCCCAGAGCGGGGAGAGGAACAGGCAGGTGAAGTGCGCGATGACGCCGAGCACGAGACCGACGCCGGCCGAGCCGGCGAGGAGCCACGCGTGCTGGCGGAGGATGCGCACGGGGTCGATGGTCGGCGCCTGCTGCCGTCCGCCGCGGGGCGCACCGCCGCCGGCGGCGGGGCGGGGAGCGGCGGATGGCGTGGCGGTCGACTGGCTGGGTGCGGTCATGGTGGTTCCTCTGGTGGTGTCCCGTAGCGTCATTGCCGGGCGTCGATTCCCCGGATCACTTGCCCTTCAGCGATGCCGAGAACTCCTCGATTTCCTTGCCGGTATCAGCGTCCGGCGTCTTCGCACGCGCCCGGTCGAGGAGCTGGCGCGCATCGCCGACGTTGCCCTGGCCGGCACGGACCTGCGCGAGGTGAAGGAGCGCGCTCGCCGTGGGCGCAACGGCCACCGACTTGTTGAGCACGTCCTCGGCCTCCGCCAGCTTGCCGGACTTGAACAGGATGTACCCGAGCGTGTCGAGGTAGTCGGGCTGCGCCGGCGCGAGCTGCACGGCACGCGACGCGAGCTCGAACGACCGCGCGGTGTCGTTCTTGACCTTGACCAGCAGGTACGCCGCGTTGTTGAGGGCGGCGGCGTTGCGCTGCGACATGTCGGCCGCCTTCTCGAACGACTCGCAGGCAGCCTGCAGATCGCCGCGTGCGTAGAGCACCGAGCCGCGCGTCATGGCCGTGGCGGCCCGCGCTCCCACCGAGGCGGCATCGCCGGCCGCCTCGACCTTGCTGCACCACTCGAGCGCCTTGTCCCCGCCGGACGGGCCGGAACGCATCCAGTTGTCCGCGATGATTGCGCCTTCCACCGGGGACGGCGTCCCCGACTGGACCATGAAGGACTCGAAGTCGGCCGGGCGGTCCGCCGGGAACATCTCCCGGAGGATCACGGCGGCTCGCTCGACGTTCTCCGCCTGGTTCTCGGTGAGGGCCCGAGCCGCCGCAAGCGCGTCGCGGCCGGCAACCATGGCCTCGTCTCGCTTGCCGGTCTTGGACAGCGCCACCGCGCCGATGGCACGGAGCACCGGTGACCGTGCAACGAGATCGCTTGCGCTGCGCAGGAGCGCCAGGGCCTCCTGCGGGTTCCCCGCCATCATCCGTGCGTTGGCGGACTTCTCCAGGTAGACGAGGGACTTCGGGTCCAGCGTGAATGCGCGCTCGAACTCCTTCGCGGCGCTCGCGGCATCCCCGGTGTTCATGTACAGGGTGCCGAGCCGCTCGGCGGAGACCGGGTCCTGGGGGCGGAACTCGATGCCGGTCTTGGCGACCTCGATCGCTCGCGGAACGTTGCCGGAGGCGATCTGCATCTCGATCAGGCGGGCGCGCGCTTCCTCGCTCGCAGGCTGCGCCTGGAGGTAACGCTCGACGATGCCGATCGCGGCCTTGATGTCGCGCTTGTCCAGCGCCAGGTCGGTCCGCTGGGAGACCATCGGCCAGTACATCGCATTCCGCGCGAGCACCCGGTCGGCCTCCGCGATCGCCTGGTCGAGCTTGGCGTTGTTCTGGGTGGCGATCGCCATTCCGCGGAGGATCTGCACCCGGCGAAGCGGGGCGAACAGGTCGGAGGGCGATGCCAGCTCGGCACGGCCCAGCGCGGCGAGCGCTTCCTCGGCCTTCACGTTGGCCTCGTCGCGCTTGCCGGCATCGCGCAGCTGGTCTGCCTCGCCGGCGGCGAGGCCGGAGGCGAGCATCTCGAGCTGTCGCTGGGACTCGGCCGACGGGCTCGCTCCGAGGGACGTTCGCAGCTTCTCGATGGTGGAGCGCGCCTCGGGATACTGGTGGTCGACGAGCTGGAGATCGGCGAGCCGCAGCAGCATCTGGGTCGAGGGCGCTTCGCCCATGACGCCCCGCAGCAGCTCGATCGCCCGCTTCGCGTTGCCGCGCTTGGCCTCGAGCTCCAGGAGCACGAGGTCCACCTCGCGCTTCGCCGGATCCTGCAGCTTGCGCGCCTTCTCGAAGCACGCCTCCGCGCCGGCGCGGTCGCCGAGCGCATCGAGGTAGAGGCCCTGCTCGGTGTAGGTCAGCGCGGTCGCGGTCCCTGCGGCCTCGGCCGCCTTCACGACCTCGGCGATCGCGCGCGTGCCTTCGTCGTACTTGCCGAGTTCGCGGAGCACCGACGCCTTGCGGCCGGCGAAGCGAACGTCGTACGGCGCGGCCTTGATGGCAGCCGTGTAGAGCTGCTCGGCCAATGCCATGTTCATCTGGTGGGCGTCCTCGAGCAGGCGGCGCTGCTCGTCGACGGGCACCGAGGCCCAGGTGCGGGCGTCGAAGCGAGGGCGTCCCTGCGCATCACGGACCGAGCCGAAGTCCGCCGGCTGGTAGAGCAGCGCGTAGAGATCGCTCAGGTTCTCGCGGTTCGTCGGATCGAGCTGGGCGAGACGCTGGCGGTGCTCGATCGCGGTGGTGCGGCTGCCGTACACGGCTTCGTAGTCGGCGGCTGCGCGCAGCGCCTCGATGTCGCCGGGGTTGGCGGCGACCGCGGCGCGGAGCATGTCCAGCGCGTTGCGGCCCTGGCCGGAGCGCCCCAGGGCGCGTGCGTAGCCACGCACGTTGCCGAGGTCGTTCGGACGACGGTCGTACGCCTCCTTCCAGAGTGCCAGCGCAGCCGGCTCGTTGCCGACGCGCTCCTGGATCATGGCGAGCTGCGACGCGAGCGGCGCGTCGGTGCGTCCGGACTGGCGCGCCTTCTCGAGGAGCGCGATCGCCTCGGCCGGGCGCCCCTGGTAATCGAGGAGCCGTGCGCGCAGGATGACCTCGAGGACGGGCGAGACCGCGGTCACCCTTGCCGCTGCGGCAAGGTGCAGCTCCGCGGCGGCGACATCCCCGCGTCCGATCGCTTCCATGAACGCGAGCTCGATGGTTCCTGGATCGTCGGCGCCGCTCGCCAGTGCCTGCTTCTCGGCTTCGGGAATGGCGGCATCGAGCTTCTTGAGGAACTCCTCGCTGCGGCCGAGCTCCGGGGACTTCGACTGCTTCAGCTCGGCGATCTGCCGCGCAAGGTCCGTGCGGACGCTGCGCAGCGCGCGCAGCCGCTCGACGGGGCGCTGCTTCGGGTCGGTCACCATCCTGTTGACCATCATGTCGACGCGCTCCAGCGGGTCCTCCGTCTTCAGCAGCGCCTCGATGCGCGCGAGATCGGGGTTGGTTGGGAACTTCTCCTGCGCCACGCGGAGGGCCTCGAGCGTCCGCTCCTTGTCGCCCGCCTGCTGCTCGATGAGCACGGCGCTGTACATGGCCTGCATGGAGCCGTTGCTCGACTTGATCCAGGCGGCGGAGATCTCGCGCGCCTTCGGATAGTCCTTCGCCTCCAGCGCGGTCTGCAGCTGCTGCACCTCCGGTGCGGCCGACGCGCCCCTGCCTTCCGCGCGCGAACGTGTCTCGACGGCCATGCGCGCGTACTGCTCCTGGTCAGGGAGGGCCTTCGAAAGCGCCTCGTACAGCGCGGCCGCCTCGGCGAAGCGGCCGAGCTGCGTCGCGATCTCGGCGCGCTGGATCACCAGCCGCAGGTCCGAGGGATACGAATCGGTGCCCTTGGTGACCGTCTGCAGCGCGAAGCCCAGGTCGCCCTGGGCGCGGGAGACCATCGTCGACCAGAGGTACGAGTCCGCGGGCGGCTGCGGAACCTTCGTGAAGTACAGCTGCCACTTCTTGGCGGCGCCGGGCAGGTCACCCTTGGACTGGGCGATCTTCGCGTCGGTGGCGATCATGCCCGGTGCGGAGTCGTCGTTCTGCAGGGCCGCGAGCAGCTTGCCGCGGAGGTCCGCGATCTGCGCGGTGAGCTTCGCCTGCTCCTCGGCATCGACGCCGGAGGCGACCTTGACGATGGCGGCCTCGACGATGACCTGGAGGGCGCGTGCGCGGGTCTCCGGCTGGATGCTCGATGCAAGGCTCGTGGAAAGGCTCGGGGCATCGAGGATCCGGCGCGCCGCTGCCTGCGTGCGATCGAAGCCGGTCTTCGGGTCGCCGAGCTTGCTGGCGAGCTCGAGCGAGAGACCTGCGGAGATCATGTCCGTGGGGTTCGACTGGAGCCAGCCATCGAGGAGCTTGTTGGCCTCGTCGGCGCCCTTCGCCTCGAGCAACTTCGACACGGCCGAGCGCACGGCGGAGCCGTTGCCGGTCCGGACGGCGGCGGCGGCGAGCGCATCGCACGCAGCCGAGACCTTGGCCGAGTCGAGCTTGGAGCGATCGATGCGGGTGCCGACGCGGGCGTCGAGCAGCATGCGGTCGAGCGTCACGAGCGCCACGGCGTCCTGCGCCAGCGGGTCGGAGGGGTCCACTGCGGCACTCATCTCCCCGATGGTGCGGTCGAGCTGCTCGACGCGGCGCTGTGCCGCCTGCTCCTGGCCGGATGAACGGAGGCGGAGGACATCGGCGCCGCGGAGTTCGACGAGCGCGCTCCATCCGCGCCAGCTCTTCGGTGCCGTCTTCACGAACGCGTCGAGCTGCCGCTCGAGGTCGCTGCGCTCGCCGGCGCTCAGCACCTGCCCGCGCTGGGCACGCGCATAGAGCATCGTCTCTTCCGCAAGCTTCATGCCGTCGCTTCCGGGCGGCATGATGTCCTTCATCTCCTTGCCGATGCTCTCGAGCGACAGCCAGCCGTCGCCTCGCGAATAGAGCTCCGCCTCCGCCTCGAGCGCGGTGATCAGGATTCGCCACTGCTCGGGATCGCCGGGCTGGGCGCGGGTGCGCGCGCGCTTGAGCGCGGTCATGTTGCGGTAGTCCTCGACCGCCTGCGTGGGCGTGTCGGCCACCACCTTGCCGAGGGCCTCCTCCATCTTCTCCACGTAGCGGACGACGTCCGGCTTCTTCGCGAGCGCACGCCCGTACATGCCGTACGCCTCGCGCAGCTTGCCCTGGGCCATCAGCTCGTCGCCGGAGCGGATGTGCCGCTCGGCGTTCTTGATGTAGAGCTGGTTGACGAGCACCACCGCCACGAGGAGCAGCACTGCGGCGACGGAGAATCCGCCGACGACGAACACGAACTTGCGGTTGATCTTGCTTGCCATGGATCGATCCTTGCGGTCAGGACTTGCCTGCGGCTGCGCGCTCCACCGACGGCCAGTCGGGGAGGCGACGCATCAGGTGCGGGAGGAGTTGCGTGAGGAAGTCCTCGGCCTGCGCCTTGAAGGCGACGGTCGAGGGCGTGTCGCCCACCGGGTAGCGGGCGGAGAGCTGGACCTTGCAGTAGTAGGCGACGCGGTCGGTGAGGTTGAACGCGAGCGCGCGGACACCGAAGGTGCTGGGCGTCACGCGGCCGTTGGCGATGAACATGTAGCCGCCGAGCTGCTCGACGCGCGAGGAACGCGCTTCCTGGAAGGTGCTGACGGTCATGGCGGGGTCGCCCACGGGGAGTGCAACCTGCTCCTCGAGGCGCGTGACCGGGTCGACCAGCTTCGCCATCGGGTAAGGCAAGCCGGTGGCGACGTTTCGCGGCGCATCGGGGCCCGTTTCGGCCGGCATCTGCAGCGACAGCGGCATCGCGACCGCCTCGCCGAGCTGGACCATGCCGCCCGCGCCCCAGCATCGCTCCGGGATGTGGGGCACCGTATCGATCATGCCCGTGTAATAGGCAAGGTGCAGCGAAAGGACGCCCTTGGACGGATCCCCGTCGAGCGCGTAATTGCGGGTCAGGTACTTGTCGGTGCCGAGGGATTCCACCATGGCGGCATCGAGCTGCTGGTCATCGCCGAGCTTCTGCCAGCGGCCGAGCGTGGTGGGCAGCGAGCCAAAGTCCGCCCGCAGCGCGATCGGCTCCTTGCGGAGATAGACCTCGAACGAATGCATCGCCGCGCGCAGGCCAAGGCCGCCGACGGCGAGGGTTGCCAGGACGCCGACGAACACAAGCCGCACGCGCGAGGCAAAGTGCAGGTTCATGGCGTGCCTCCCGCTCCGCCGGGCTCGACCTCGACGACGAGGTTCCGGATGAGCCACATGGCTCCCAGGAACAGCAGGAACGCCGGAACGAGCCACACCAGGCCAACCATGCTGTGGAACTCGCCGGTGCTGAAGTTCGCATCCACCATCGAGAGGAGGCCGAGCGACGCGACCCGCAGCACGTTGACGAAGATCGAGATCGGCACGCCGGCCACGACGAGGAGCACGCGCTGCCACCAGCGCGGCAGCCCCAGCGCCGCCAGTGCAACGCCGATGGCCAGGAACGCCATGAGCGTGCGCATGCCGGAACATGCCTCGGCCACGTTGAGGGGGTGCACCGTGCCGTTGGACATGTGCACCGTGAGCACGTTGCCGGTCCGGTCCGTGTCAATGCCAAGCGTGTTCAGGAGGAGATCCGCTCCGATGGCGCTCCAGTCCTGCAGACGCTCCGTGACGCGCGACATGGCGCGCTCGGAGATGCACTGCCCGAAGACGAGCCAGTAGGCCCAGGGAAACCAGATCCACCGGATCGACGACCTCCCGAAAATCGCGAGCAAGGAACCGAGCATGGCGATGCCGACGCCGAAACCTCGGAGGTTGTGATGCTGAACGGCGGGCGGTCCAAAAGTGGAGAAGGAATAGATCCCCAGTCCGAGCAGCACGAGCGGTAATGCCCACGGCGAGGGTCGAAACACCTGGGCGAAGACCCGGTCGCGCTTGACGTAGACGAAGTAGCAGGCGATCACCGGGATCAGCAGCGTGTGACCCCAATCCTGGACCTGCGTGATGGCGGTCAGGAACTGCTGCTGGAAGAAATCCCAGAACGTCGCCACGAACAGCACCAGCCACACCGCGGCCCAGGCCCACGCCGCGCGCGGCGAAAGCACCACTTCGCCAACGCCGGCACCCGCCGCGGATGCCGCGGCGTCAGCACGCTGGGGAGTGTTCGCTGGAGTGCTGCTCATGCGAGGATCCGCATTCCGACTGCCTGGCGAGGATCGCTGCGGCACTCGTTACGCCCGGCGGCGAGCCGAGTTCGCCGTCCGATCGAAATCATTGCTGCTGCGTGTACGGCGGAGGTCCGAAAACATCGTTTCCGAAGTTGCGGTCGATGAGGAAGCCGAAGCCGTAGGTCATGCGGAAGCCGTTGCGGATGACTGCCAGCGGCGTCGCGAAGAAGTTGGTGCCGATGATGATGTGGTCGTCGGCACGCATGACGATGTCCGGTTCCGCCTTGTTGCGGATGGCGGCGAGGTTCACGCGGATGGCGGCCTCGCGGTCCGGCGCGATCTTGCGGATCAGGTCCACGCGCTGCGGAATGGCGATCTGCCCAAGTCCGCCCGCCGCGGAGACGAGTCGGCTGAGGGTGAGTTCGCCGATGGGCGGCAGGTTGTAGACGCCGGGACGCGCGATTTCGCCGTCGATGTACACGACGCCGATGTCGCTCTCCACGTGGATCTTGTCGCCGGGGCGTACCAGCACGTTCTGCGTCAGGTCGCCCTGCTGCAGCTTGGCCCAGTCCACCAGGATGACGCGCGTGCGCTTGCCGTTGGGGAGGCGGAAGTCCTTGCCCTTCTTGAGCGGGTGCGCCTCGGAGGCGAACGCCGCGGGGCCGGTGACGGCGCCATCGGGCGAGTTGGGCGTTGCAAGTCCGACGTCCGGCGAGGCGGGCGCGGCGTCGCCGGCAGCAACGTAGACCCACTCCTGCTTCTGGGTGTCGAACACGTAGCGCGACTCGGTGGCGGGCACGGAGGTCGGCGGGGTCTGCACGTCCGGGACCGTCTGCACGACCGCCGTCTCGGTCACCTTGGGCGCCTCGAGCTGGTCAACATCGACCACCATCGCGGGCGAGCGGAGCGCGCCGGGGCTGGCTGCAGGCGGTGCGGGAGAAGGAGCGGGGGCGGGGGTGGAAGGTTCGGCCGGCGCGTTGGCGGCAGGAGGCTGGATCTGCTTGAGCAGGTCGTCCACCGAAGGCGCTGCTGACTCGCCGGGCCCGGTTGCGGGCCCAGCTGCAGGCGCAGCCGCAGGGGCGGACCCTGCCGTAGGCATCGATGGAGCTGCAGCGCCGGCCGGATTCGTTCCGGGAGACGATGGCGTTTCGGCAGCAGCAGCATCGTCTGCGGCGGTGATGAGCGTCCGCACGATGCGGATGCGGCGAGCGCCCTCGTTGGCGCCGCCGGCGAGCGCCACTGCCTGCTCGATGTCGAAGTCGGGACGCTGCAGGGCGTACACGCCCGAATTGCGCACCTGGCCGTCGACCGTGAACGTGAAGGCGCGGCCCTCGACGATGGTCACGTCGACGCGCGGGTCGCGGATGATCGGCTTGAGCTTCGCCTCGATGGCACCGACCAGCTCGCTCTGCGACTTTCCGGCGACCTCGATCGAACCCACGATCGGCAGCAGGATCTTGCCGGACTGGTCGACGGTGCGGCGGAACTGCTCGGCCTTGTCCACCTGGAACAGGTCGTTGATCTGGACTTCGATGCCGTCGCCCGCGGCAAAGACGTACTCGGAGTTCCCGGGGACCAGGTCGGCCGCCACCGGTGCGCCGATCTCGGTGGCGAAGGCATCCTGCTCCACCTCGATGACGTCGATCTTGCGAAGGATCGGGATGGAGGTCGGCGTGTGCTCGAAATAGCCGGTACGGCTCGGGTCCATCCAGCTGTCGTAATCGCAGCCGGACGCCACGAAGATCAGGGATACGCATGCAACTCGGGCCGCATTCCGCCGTGCGGCTGCCGGGGTGGCGCGGGCGGCGCGGGCGGCGGGATGAGCGGGCTTTGCAGTCCGGGAGCGCATCATGTCACGGGAACCTCAGGTGGGGTGGGTCGGTTGTCAAGCACCGACCGGAGCCGAATATTCCATCGACCGTCCACCGGGAAAGCGCGGAGCGGCCGCATGGGCTATCGGCAAGGGGGAAAGGCTACCTGCACCCGCACCTCGGACCGAACGCAAGTTTCCGTGCCGAACATCTTCCTAACCAACCAGGCAGTGATCGAGCACGGCCATCCGAACTGCAACGCCGTGCGTGACTTGCAGCAGAATCTGGCTGCGGCGACGGTCGTCGGCGACGTCGTCGTCCACTTCTACACCGCGGTTCACCGGCCCAGGGTGCATGACGATGCAGCGGGCGGGCAGGCGCGACGCCCGGTCCCGGGTCAACCCGTACTGCACGCGGTAGTCCGAGGCGATGGACCCCCCCGCGGCGCGCTCCAGTTGGACTCGAAGCATCATGATGGCGTCAAGATCGTGCAGGTTGGCATCAAGATCGTTTGAAATCGACACATTTTCAGCCACCGCAGGGACCTGCGCAAACGACTTCGGCATCAGCGTCGGCGGACCGATGAGGCGCACCTTGGCGCCCAGCGTGGTCAGCGCGTGGAGGGCACTGCGCGCCACGCGGCTGTTGGCGATGTCGCCGACGATGGCAATGGTGGCGCCTTGAAAGCCGCCGAGCGCGCGCCGGATGGTCAGGCAGTCGAGCAGCCCTTGGGTGGGATGCTCATGCCGACCGTCACCGGCGTTGATGACGGAGCAGCGGACGTGGTGAGCCAACTGCTCCGGTCCGCCGGAGAGGTCGGTGCGGACCACGATGGCATCCACGCCGAGCGCCTCCACGTTGAGCGCGGTGTCGAGGAAGGTCTCGCCCTTGCTGGCGCTGGAGCCCGATCCCTGCAGCGCCAGGCTGCGCGCTCCGAGGCGCGCCGCCGCGGCCTCGAAGCTCAGGCGAGTGCGCGTGGAGTCCTCGAAGAAGAGGTTGGCCACCAACTTGCCCGCGAGCGACGCCGGGGCCGCCGCTTCGCCGCGAGCGGCGGGGATGAACGACTCCGCCCGGTCGAGGAGCGCCGTGAGCGCAGGTGCGTCGAGGCCTTCGAGCTGCAGCAGGTGGCGCGGCATGGCGGGGAGTGTACGGACGCGGTCCGCGCGCCGCCGCGGCGGCGCTGCCGCCCTGCCCCACTACGCTGAGCCGCATGGCACGCCGCATCTGGGTCACCGCCGACACGCATTTCGGGCACGCCGAGGCGATCGAGCTGTTCGGCCGACCGTTCCGGGACGTGCGCGAAATGGACGGCGTGCTCCTCGATGCCATCAACGCGCGCGTCGGGAAGCGCGACGAGCTGCTCCACCTCGGCGACGTGTTCGGCGGCATCGACTGGAAGCGCCGGTCGGCGCGCTGCGAGGCACGTGCCACGCTCGCCCGGATCCGCTGCCGGCGCATCCACCTGGTCACCGGCAACCAGGATCCCGTCGCGCGTTCCTTTGCGCGGCTGTTCCGCAGCGCGAAGGAATCACGCACGTTCCGAATGGATGCGCCGGAAGCCGGGCCGCAGCTGCGCGTGGTGTGTCACCACTATCCCCTCCGGCAGTGGCGCGGCATGTGGTCAGGCGCGCTGCACCTGCACGGTCACGCGCACGGCTCGGTGGAGGAGTTCGGCCGCTCCATCGACGTGGGCGTCGACTGCTGGAACTTTGCGCCGGTGCCGTTGGAAGACCTGGTGGCGCTGCTCTGCGCTCGCCCCGTTCCGGACGGCGGATTCCGCCGCGTGCATCCGGTGCGACCGGCATCGACAGTGCCCGCACGGGATGCATGACATCCACCGCGCGTCGCCGTCAACCGCCGTTGTACGCCGGGTTCGACCACCATGCGCCCTGCACGAACGGATAGTTCGGATCATCGATGAAGGGGTCGCCGCTGTCGCCCTCCGTGGTGGTGAACAGGTTGCCACCGGGACCCGGGCCCTGGTTCGCCCGCTGCATCTGCGTCGGTGACATCGAGTCGCCCCAGAGGTCTGCGTCGCTGCGGTTGTCGCAGGCGGCGAACACGGACGTGATCGCGCCGCATGCGACCAGGCCGAGGACGCGGTGTCCACGGGAGGGGCGCAGGACGAGCGATACGGGCAGCAGCGTGAGCATGGATGACATCCTAGAGAGTGGCCGCAGGCGGTCAAGGCACACGGCCGATGCCGGCAGCAAGTGCACGCGGCACCGCCGTCAGTGTTCCGCGGAGATGCGCCACACCGCACCCTTGGCGCGGGGATCCTGGCTACCCTCGAACGTCACCAGGTAGACGGTGCCGTCGTTGGCCTGGCCGAAGCTGGTGGGGAGGTGGTTGCGCGTGGTGTGCAGCACCTCGGGTCCGGTGACCAGCTTGCCCTTCTCCGCGCGCAGCCCCCAGATGTGGCAGGAGACGAGGTCCGCATACAGGTAGACACCGTCGAGCGCGCCCGCCTCCTTGCCGCGGCAGACGAACCCACCGGTGATGCTCACGCCCTCGGAGTGCGGGTACTCGGCGACGGGATCGATGTAGTCGCTCCCGAACTTGCCTGCCTGGCCGCCCGGAAACGCGTGCAGCGCCTCGCGCGGGTTCCAGCCGTAGTTGCCGCCCTTGGTGATGACGTCCACTTCCTCGTACTGGTTCTGCCCGACGTCGCCCGCGTAGAGCTCGCCGGTGGTGCGATCGAACGACATGCGCCACACGTTGCGGAGGCCGTACGCCCAGATCTCGGGGCGCGCGCCGGCAGTGCCGACGAACGGGTTGTCCTTCGGGATGCCGTACGGGCGATCGCCCTCGGGATGGTCGACGTCGATGCGCAGGATCTTCGCGAGCAGCGTGCCCAGGTCCTGTCCCGCGAACTTCGGGTCGTTGGCCGCGCCGCCGTCGCCGCAGCTCAGGTAGAGCATGCCGTCGGGGCCGAAGAGGATGGTGCCGCCGTTGTGGTTGGAATACGGATCGTCGATGGAGAGGAGCACGGTCTCGCTGTCAGGCTTCGCGGTCCGGGTTTCCTTGTCCATGGTCCAGCGCGAGAGCACGTCGTGGCGCTGGCCCTCCGGATCGCGCATGGTGTAGTAGGTGAAGAACGTGGAGTTCTTCGCGAAGTTCGGGTGGAACGCGAGCGCAAGGAGCCCTTCCTCGTTGCCGGCGCTGTTGACCTGCTTGCGGATGTCCATGAAGACGGGCGCTTCCTTGGAATCGCGCGCGGCAGGGTCGAGGACCAGGATGCGGCCCGGCTGCTCCACCACGTACATGCGCTCGTCGTTGCCCGGCTCGAAGACCACCTGGATGGGGCGGCGAAGCACCACTTCCGGCGAGACGCGCTGCAGCTTGAGCTTCGGCATGGCGGCGCCCTTCGCGGGCGCAGCGGCATCCGCGGGTGCCTTCGCCGGCGCGGGGGCCTGCGCGTGCGCGGCGGAAAGCGAGAGGGACGCGGCGAACAACGAGGCGAGTGCGTGGAGGCAGTGCTGCTTCATGGTGTTCCTGATGCGCGAGGCAGTGACGTGGGGGCCCAATACTAGCCCGGTCCGGCGGCCGCGACCTCTTCCGCCAGCAACTGCACCGACAGGGCGGCGCTGCCCTCGGCCTTGTTGTTGATGACCACGAACCCCGGGCGCGCGGGCGAGGCGTGCGAGAGGAGCGCGGCGATCTCGGCGCGCACCGGGACATCGGGCGCCTGCAGGCGGTCGAAGGGCTCGAAGGCCTCGGAGGCGGACTCGTACGTGGTGCCGGCGGCCAGCATCCAGCGCACCACCAGCGCGCGGAAATGCTGCGCACCGCTTCCGGCCGTGGCGAGCGCCCGCTCCTGCTCGGTGACGGTGGGCACGGTGGGATGCTGCAGGTAGCAGTGCACCGCGCCCACGGACGCAAGCGCCTGCGCGTAACGCGATGCGTGCTCGGGGCGGAAGAGCTCGCGGTTGCGGACCTCGACGGCGAAGGTGACGGGCACGCCCGCGCATTCGATGCCGCGCAGCGCGCCGAAGCATGCAGCGAGCATGTCGACGAACCGCTCCGTACCGCCGATGCGGCCGCGCGAGGAGAGGTCGAGGTACGGGAACTGGAACACCACGGGGCCCAGCCTGGCGCCCAGGCCAGCGACGGCCGGCGCGAGCACTTCGTCGCGGATGAAGGCCGGATCCATGAACTGCGGATTGGCCACACCGCCGGCGCGCAGCGCGGTGGTGCTGCCGAGGGTGGAACCCGCGCCGTCCATGTCCGGGCGCGTGCAGCGCTGCTCGGCCTTCACCGTGAAACGGAAGCCATCGGGTACCAGCGAGGCGAGTGCCTCGTACTCCGCGACGGACGGCGTCGCGTAGAAGGCGCGGTCGAGCCCCACCGTGCCGAAGAGCGGCCACGCCGCGTAGGCGGCGAGCCCGTCGCGCGCGAGCGCGTTGGCGGCAGCGCGCGCGCCGAAGATCATGCCGCGCCAGCCCGGATACGCCCAGCTGCTGGTGCCGAGGCGGAGATGGTGCGGCACGCGATCGGCGAGCGCGCGAACCTCGGACGGCACGGGCGCCGGCGGCACGCGCTCCATGGCACGATCGACGGGAGAATTCCCGAAGAGCGAGCCGAAGCCGTCGTCGCCTGGGTGGTGCGGGCGCGTGCGTGCCATCGATGCAAGCGTAACGGCCGAGGCGCACCATGCGCGTGGTACCGTGCGCCGATGCGCATCGCTCCCATGCTGCTCCTCGCCTCCCTCGCCGGCTGCGCGCAGCAGGCGACCACGGAGAAGTCCGCCGCTCCCCAGACGAATGCCGCGGCGCCGACCGCAAATGCCGCAGCACCGGCAGCACCGGATGCACGCGCCGCGGAAGGCGGCTTCACGCCGCTCTTCGACGGCAGGACGCTCACCGGCTGGATGGGCGACACCGCCGGCTACTCGGTGGAAGGGGGAGCCATCGTGTGCGGCCCGAAGGGCACCAACCTCTACACCCACAACGAGTACGCGAACTTCGTCCTGCGCTTCAGCTTCATGCTGTCGCCGGGCGCCAACAACGGCATCGGCGTGCGCGCGCCTGCCACGGGCGACGCGGCGTACGAGGGCATGGAGATCCAGGTGCTCGACGACGGCCACGAGAAGTACAAGGGTTGGCTCAAGCCCTGGCAGCGCCACGGAAGCGTTTACGGCATCTCGGCATCCACCGGCAGCACCGCCGCGCTGCGGCCCGTCGGCCAATGGAACGACGAGGAGATCGTGGTCGACGGGCGGCGCGTGAAGGTGACGCTGAACGGCACCGTGATCCAGGACGTGGACCTCGACGAAGCCACCAAGACCGGCACGCTGAGCGGCCAGGAGCACCCCGGCCTGAAGCGCACCGCGGGTCACATCGGTTTCCTCGGCCACGGTGATCACGTCGAATACCGCGACATCCGCATCAAGGTGCTGCCGGCGACGCCGGCGCGCAGTAACAGCTGAGAAGCGAGCGAACCATGCCATTCATGCAAGCAACCCCGGACAACACGGCACAATCGAGCGGGCGCGGCCACTCCATCCTGCTGATCCTGGCGGCCATCGTGGTGGTCGCCGCGGGCATCCGCGAGGCGTCCGGGATCCTGACGCCGATCCTGGCGGCGGCGTTCATCAGCATGATCGCCATCCTGCCCCTGGCGCTGCTCCAGGGCAAGCTCGGCGTGCCGCGCTGGATCGCGCTCCTCATCGTGCTGGCGCTCACGCTGGGCGGCGCGCTCGGCATCGGCTTCTACCTGAGCCAGTCCGCGGCAGCCATCAAGCCGCTGCTTCCCGAGTACGAGAAGCGCATCGACGAACTGCTGCTGAGCGCCCTGCAGGCCGTCCAGGGCCGTGGCCTCGACATCGATCCCGAGCGCATCATGCGCTCGGCGCATGAGTGGAAGATCGCCGACTTCGCGGATGTCATCGTCCTCTCGATCGCCAAGGTGCTCCAGAACCTGCTCTTCGTGCTGCTCGTCAGCGCGTTCATCATCGCGGAGGCATCGAGCTTCCCGGCCAAGATGCGCGTGGCGTTCCCTGCCGCGATGTCCGGGAGCGGGCTCAACAGCGTGGCCGACAAGGTGCGCACGTTCCTGGTGGTGATCACGCAGCTCAACGTGGTGCTGGCCGTCATCAACTGGGTGGCATGCGTGGCCATCGGCGTGCCGTTCGCGTTCCTGCTCTCGTTCCTGGTGTTCTTCCTGAACTACATCCCGACGATCGGCGCCATCGTGGCCAGCCTGCTGGTGGTGGCGATCGCGCTGGTTACGCAGGGCTGGGGCGGCGCACTGGCCATGGCCATCGTGCAGGCACTGGCCGGCGTGCTGATCGGCAGCGTGCTGCAGCCCAAGATGCTGGGCGCGCGCCTGGGCCTCTCGCCGCTGGTGGTGCTCCTCTCCCTCGTGGTGTGGGGATACCTCCTCGGCATCGCCGGCATGTTCTTCGCCGTGCCGCTCACCATCATCGTGAAGATCGTCCTCGACTCCACCGACGACCTGCGTTCGCTCTCGGTGCTCCTCGGCGATGCCGCAGGTGCGCGCGAGGCGGAGAAGAGCTGAGCGCATGGCAGGCGCCGCGGGCGCTTCGGACGGCGTGGAAGCGTGGGCACGGCTGGCGGAATCGTCGGCAGCGCCCTTGCTGGACGCGCTGCGCGGGATCGACGCGGCACCGGCGGCAGGCGTCATCGAGCGCCTGCGCAAGGCGTTCCCCGCCGACACGGTGACGGCAGCCATCGAACTCTCGATCGCGCGCACGCGCGCGCGGGACAAGTTCGGCGAGCGCGCGCAGAGCCTGTGGTGCGACCGCCCCGGCGTGGAGATGGCAAGTTCGCCGGCGACGGCCGCATGGAAGGCGCAGCGATTCCGTGATGCGGGCGCCGAGCGCATCGACGACCTCTGCTGCGGGATCGGCGGGGACCTGATGGAGCTGGCGCGCGTGGCGGAGGCCGTGGGCGTGGACATGCAGCCGCTGCGTGCGTGGATGGCTGCGCGCAACGCGGCATGCACCGTGCGCTGCGCGGACGCGGTGACGGAGCCGGGCGAGGCGCCGTTCGTGCACGCGGATCCGGCGCGGCGCGCGGGCGGGGGAAGGATCCATCGCGCGGAGGACCTGCTGCCGTCGCTCGAATCGCTGCGCGCGTGCATGCGCGGGCGCGCGGGCGGCGCCATCAAGCTCGGCCCCGGGATGGACCTCGGGTGGGGAGAGCTGGACGCGGACGACGAGGTGGAGTTCATCGGCGAGCACGGCAGGCTGGTGCAGCAGGTGCTCTGGAGCGGCGCGCTGGTCCGCCGGCCGGGCGCACGCACGGCAACGAAGGCGTGCACCGGACGCACGGTGAGCGGCACGCCGGACGACGCACCGGCCGGCGACGGGCGCATGCTGCGCACGCTCCTGGTGCCGGACCCGGCGCTCGAGCGGGCGCGGCTTCTCGGCGAATTCACCGACACGCTCGATGCGCTCGACGCGGCACCGGGCCTCGGCATCCTCACGCGCGACGATGCGTCGCCCATCCCCGCGGAGTGCGCGGAGTGGTTCGAGCAGTTCGAGGTGCTGGAGGAGTTGCCGGCGCGCGAGCAGTCGGTGGCCGCATGGCTTGCAGCGCGCGGTGCCGGCATCGTCACCGTGCGGACGCGCGGCGGCGCGTGCGACCCGGACGCGTGGCAACGCGCGCTCCGCGGGCCGGGCAGCGAACCGTGGACGGTGTTCGTGCTGCGGCTCGGCGAGCGGCGGGCGGCTTACGCCGTGCGACGCGTGCGGTCGTCCTGACGGGCGTCGAGGAGGAGCTTGGTGTCCGTGGTGCCCGCGGTGTCCGTGCACGGTGCCGGTGCCCCGCACGTCATCTGCGCGGCAGCCGGCGAAGCGGCCGGCGTCGGCCCGAACACATGCAGCCCGACGATCCCCTGCAGCGCGCGTCGATCGATCGAAGCCGCCACCGCGGCCAGGCGCGGATCGAAGTGCGTGCCGGCGCAACGGGTGATCTCGGCGACGGCATCGGTCATGGGGCGCGCGCCGCGGTAGGTGCGGCTGGTGGTCATGGCGTCGATGGCGTCGGCAATGGCGATGATGCGTCCGAGCAGCGGGATCGCCTCGCCGGCAATGCGGTGCGGGTATCCGCCGCCCGCCCACTTCTCGTGGTGGCAGAGCACGCCCGGCAGCACGTCCGCCATCTGCGGGATGCCGCGGAGGATGTCGTGCCCGATGACCGGATGCGCCGCGATCTGCAGGAATTCCTCGTCGGTCAGCTTGCCTGGCTTGCGAAGCACTTCCTCGCTCACGCCGATCTTGCCGATGTCGTGCACCAGGCCGCAGAGCCGCGCGCGCTCGGCGTCGGCCGCCGTGAGGCCGGCGTTGACCGCGAGCAGGTGCGCGAACTCCGCGACGCGCGCGGAGTGGCCGCGCGTGTACGGATCCTTGGCGTCGATGGTGGCGATGAGCGCCTGCATGGTGCCGTCGAACATGGCGCGGTGCTCGGCCTCGAGCCGTGCCGTGGTGCGCAGTCGCTCGATGTTGGCAATGGCCAGGGCGGCGACCGCCGCCACCGAGCGCACCAGCGCTGCGACGGGCTCGAGCGGCGTGCGGAACGCACCGCCGTCGGCCAGGTAGATGAGTCCATGGAAGCGCGTGCCGAGCTCCACCGGGACGCAGACCACGCGCGAGACACGCAGGTCGGCGAGCGTGCGGTGCGAATCGGCAACGCCGCCGGCGTCGCTGACGATGACGGCGCCGAGGCGCGCGCGGGCAAGCACGCTGCGGCTGAGCCGCGGCGCGGCGGTGGCCGATCCACGCCCCGAAACCACGTGGAATTGCCCATCGGAGGTGAGGTGCGGACCGACGAACGCCACGTCGGCGAATCCGCTGGCGCGCGCGATCGCGTCCACCGCGGCGTCGGCCACGGCACGCTCGTCCTGCGCGGCATGGATGGCCACGCCGGCAGCGACCACGGCGTCGAGATGCGCGGCTTCCAGGGCGGCCGGCTGCACCGGCTCGATGCGTTCGCGTTGCGGCGCATCGATGCGGGCGATGACGGTGGGCGCGTCGGCGGTCACGCGGCGCAGGTAGTCGAATTCGAGCGGCCCGATCGAGACACGGTCGCCGGGCTCGAGCACCAGGGAACGATGCGCCTGCATCGCCACGCCGTTGACGCGCGTGCCGCTTGCGCTGCCGCGGTCGGTGATGCGCCATGCTCCGCCGGCACGCGAGTCCGCCGTCCATTCGAGCACGGCGTGCTCGCGGCTCACCGCCGGATGCGCGAGCAGCACGTCACTGCCCACGGATCGCCCGATGCGGACCGTGCCCGGAGCCGCCAGCCGATGTCGCTGTTCGCCGGTGTCGGTGCGATGCACCAGCCAATGCTCGTGGTGGTCGGACGGGTTCACGTCGGGGGCATCGGCGCTCCGGAACCCCGACTTTCGCCGAATCCGCGCGTTTGGCCACGGGGCTACCATTTCCCTCCCGGTCCTCCGCAGTCCGTTCGTTACGGGAACCTGCGCAGGCCGGCACCGAACACACGCATCGCAAGGAGCGCACCATGGCCGGACCCGACACCCTCACGATCACCTCGCAGAACTTCAAGTCCGAGGTCCTCGACTCCACCGTCCCCGTCCTCGTCGACTTCTGGGCGGAGTGGTGCGGCCCGTGCCGCATGCTCGGCCCGACCATCGACCAGATCGCCACCGAGGTGAAGGGCACGGCGAAGGTCGGCAAGCTCGACATCGACGGCGCGCAGGACATTGCGCTGAGCCTCAACATCCAGTCGATTCCCACGGTGATCCTCTTCAAGAACGGCCAGCCCGCCGGCAAGTGGGTGGGCATCCGCCCGAAGGCCGACTACGTCAACGCCATCAACGGCGCGAAGTGACCGCGACGCGCGGTTGCACGGGCGCGTCCTGCGCCTGGCACAGGCCGCACACGCCGACACGGCAGCTGTTATCGAACACCGCGGCGCACGCGAATCCGCGTGCGCCGCTTGCGTTTCCGCGGGATGCGAAGTACCGTTTCCGTTCTTCCACACGTCCGCAAGGACGCACAAGAGCGGGCCTGTAGCTCAATTGGAAGAGCGCTTCCATGGCATGGAAGAGGTTGTCGGTTCGAGCCCGATCAGGTCCACTTGCAGCAGAGGCCAGCCCAGACCGGGCTGGCCTCGCTCGTTTCAGGCCGATTCGATCGCAGGCCGATCGTGGCCTCTTCCGCGCCGATCGCGGCTCCGCGGGGCGCGGCTACATTGACGCAGCAGTCCGCAGCACGCAATCCCGCGAGGTCTTCCATGCCCACCACCCTCGTCATCATCGAGCACACCGACAACCACTCCCACGTGCAGATCGTGGGCCCGCTCGACCTGGCCGGCGTGGGGATGATCGAGCTGAAATTCACGGCATCCACGGCCAGCAAGCGAAAGCACGCGATCGTGGACATGTCCCAGGTGCCGTTCATGGCATCGCTCGGGATGGGCATGCTGGTGCAGGTGGCGCGCACGCTCGCGGGGGATGGGCGCAAGGTGGTGCTCCTGGCGCCCACCGACATCGTTGCCACGGCGCTTCGCACGTCGCGGCTCGACGCGGTGATGGCGATCGCCGCCAGCCTGGACGAGGCGAAGGGGTTGCTGCAGGCCTGACGGGCGCCACAAGTGGTTATGGCGCCGCACTTTGGACAGTCCGCCGGCAATTGGCACCGCATTTTCGCTTCTCTCAGGAATTTGATTTGCCAATTCCTTAAGGAAGATCATCATGAGAGGTCCCCCCGCGAGCACTCCCTCGCTCGCGGTCTGGATCGGCCGGCATCCCTTACGCCGTCCGAATCGCTCCGTCCCTTTCATCACCTGGAGACTTGAAATGAAGCTGACCCTTTCCGCCGCGGCACTCGCCGCACTGGCGGCCGGCACCGCCGGCGCCGCCGTCAACAACACGTCCGTGACCACGAACCTCTCGCTCAACTCCACCGTGGTCGGCACCGCGGGCATCCGTGCCAACAGCGGCATCAGTGACATCGGCACCTACATGGGCCAGGTGGGCACCAACTCGGCCATCCGCGGCAAGTACGCGGCGCAGATGGTCGGCGCTGCCGGCTCCGGCGCGCACGGCGGCAACGTCTACGCCGTCACCGTGACCGTCGGCAGCATCGCGACCGGGCCGGGCCCGTTCGCCAATCCGTACAAGACCAACATCATCAGCTCGACCGACACCATCGGTGGGCAGACCATCGGCTCCGCCGCGCTCGGCTTCGGCGCGGGCAGCGGCGGCCTGACGTTCAACGACTTCGGCGGCGCGAACCAGATCTACATCGACAACACCGGCACCTACGGTGATGCCAGCTACAACATGAAGATCGACCCGAACGTCGCGGACTCCGTGTCCAACAACCCCGCGCTCTGGCCCACCATCGCCCAGATCAACGCGGATGGTTCGGTTGGTTTCAGCACGGCGTTCAACGCCAACGCCCTCTACCTGCAGGGAAGCGACGTGAGCAGCTACTTCGGCGGCAACCTGGCTGCGTTCGGCACCCGCGGATTCGCCAGCTCCTTCTTCGTCGAGGTTGCTGCGGTTCCTACCCCCGGCGCCATCGCCCTGATCGGCCTCGCCGGTCTGGCCGGCCGTCGTCGCCGCGCCTGACGCGCTGCGAACATTCGGTGATTTCCGACGCCCCGGCGCACCATGCGCCGGGGCGTCGTGCTTTCCGGGTGCGGGGGTGTTGCCGCCAACTACCCTGCCCCCATGCAGACCGCCTGCTTCATCGACGGCTCGTTCGTTCCCGCCCGCTCCGGCCGCACGTTCGCGGTGACCAACCCGGCCATCGACGCCGTGGTGGCGCAGGTGGCGGACGGCGGCGTGGCCGACGCGCGGGCGGCGGTCGATGCCGCGGCGCGCGCGTTCCCGGCGTGGAAGTCGATGGCGGCCATCGAGCGCGCCAAGCCGCTGCGCAGGCTCGCCGAACTGATGCACCGCGACGTGGAGCGACTCGCCGACCTCTGCAGCCAGGAGTGCGGCAAGCCGCTCGCCGAGGCGCGCGTGGAGGTGGCGTACGCGGCCAGCTTCCTGGAGTGGTACGCCGAGGAGGGCAAGCGCGTCTACGGAGAGACCATTCCGGCGAGCGATCCCGCCAAGCGGCTCCTGGTGCTTCGCCAACCCTGCGGCGTGGCGGCGGCGATCACGCCGTGGAACTTCCCCGTGGCCATGGTGACACGCAAGATGGGCCCGGCGCTCGCCGCCGGCTGCACGCAGGTGGTGAAGCCCGCGGAGCAGACGCCGCTTTCCGCGCTTGCCATCGCCGAGCTCTCCGTGGAGGCGGGCTTTCCGGCAGGTGTCCTCAACGTGGTGACGGGGCTCGATGCGCCGGGCATCACCGAGGCGTTCTTCGACAACCTCACGGTGCGGCACGTGAGCTTCACCGGCAGCACGGAGGTGGGACGGATCCTGCTTGCCAAGAGCGCGGCCAACGTGGTGCGCGTCTCGCTCGAGCTCGGCGGGCACGCGCCGTTCATCGTGTTCGACGACGCGGACCTGGAGAAGGCGGTGGCCGGTGCCATGGCCAGCAAGTTCCGCAATGCCGGCCAGACCTGCGTGTGCGCCAACCGCTTCCTGGTGCAGCGGCGCGTGCACGCGGAGTTCGTGGCCCGCTTCACCGCGGCGGTGGCGGCGCTCAAGGTGGGCGATGGCCGCGTGGCGGGCACGCAGATCGGGCCGATGATCGAGGATTCCGGCCTGGAGAAGGCGGAGGCACACGTGGCCGACGCACTGGCGCGCGGCGCGCACGCCACCACCGGCGGATCGCGCGTGCGCGTGCCCGGGTGCGCCGACCGCTTCATGGCGCCCACCGTGCTCGACGGCGTCACGCCCGCCATGCTCTGCTTCCGCGAGGAGACGTTCGGCCCGGTGGCGCCGGTGTGCACCTTCGACACGGAGGCCGAGGCGCTCGCCATTGCCAACGACACGCCCTACGGGCTGGCCGCGTACCTCTTCACCGCGGACGGCGCACGCATCATGCGGATGGCCGAGGCGCTCCAGTACGGCATCGTGGGCGTCAACGACGCGCTGCCCGCCACCGCACAGGCCCCGTTCGGCGGCGTGAAGCACAGCGGCCTGGGCCGCGAGGGCGGACACCACGGCATCGAGGAATACCTCGACCTGCGGTACGTCAGCTGGCGCGTGGGCTGAAATAGGTGCCAGGAACGCCTGTCCCTATTTTCCGACGAACAGCGGCGCGCACCCGGAAGGCACGCGCCGGAAAATAGGGACAGGCGTTCCTGGCACCTATTTCTTGCTGTCGGAGAGTCCCGCCGCGCCGGCCACGCGGTCCGTGGCCTTCGACGCGATGTTCGTGATCTTCTGCAGGTGCTCGATGTCACGCAGCGCCACGATCTTGTTCATGAACTTGATGGCCACGAACACGCTCAGCGCGATGATGATGAACTGGAAGATGTTGTCCATGAACGAGCCATACTTGATGGCCACCGCCGCCTGCGCGGCGACCTCGCCCTTGGCCTCGACCGCGGGCTTGATCACCCACTGCAGGTCGGTGAAGTTCACGCCGCCGATGGCCAGGCCGATGGGCGGCATGATGATGTCGGTGACGATGGAATTGACCACCTTGCCGAACGCCGCGCCGATGATGACACCCACCGCGAGGTCGAGTGCGTTGCCCTTGACGGCGAAGTCGGTGAATTCCTTGATGAAGCCCATGGCGATCTCCTGAGTTCGAGCAGCCGATTCGTCGGCCGCGTGGAGCGCGAAGGGTAGCGGCGCGCCTGCCGCCCGTGGCGTCAGTACGAACCGGCCGGGATGGCGCCGGGGTGCTCGGCCTCGAACGCCTTCACGCGGTCGCGGCAGGACTCGAGCTTGGCGTCCGGGCATGCGGCGGCATCGGCGGCATTCCACGCCTTGTAGAGCTGGCAGAGCGCAAGGAGACCGGAAGACCGGCGCTTGGGATCGATGCCGAGCGGCTCCAGCAGACCCCACGCCTCCCGCAGGACGGGCTCCGCCTCGGGGAAGCGCTTCGATGCGGTGAGCGCGCGGCCGAGCGACATGCGCGCCGCCGCGCGCAGCCACGGGTCCTGGCCCGGCACGCCGTCGAGCACCTTGACGGCCTCGCGACCGGCGTCGATGGCCTCGGGGAGCTTGTCCTGGTCGCGCAGGAGGCTCGCCAGGTTGAGCCAGGCGATGCCCGCGTCCGGGGAAGCACCGCGCCCCGCGTCCACCAGCACCTTGAGTGCCTCGCGCTCGAACTGCTCGCCCGCAGCGAACTCCTTCTTGGCGCGCTTGATGAGCGCCAGGCTGCCGAGCACGCTGGCGCGGTGCGGGTGCGACGTGCCGGCCAGGCGGTCGACGATGGCGAGCGCCTCGCGCGCGTGGCCCTCGGCGGCGTCCAGCCGGCCCGCGGTGCGCTCGATCTGCCCCAGGTTGTGCAGATCGAACATGGCCTTGTAGCCGCCCTCCTTGCCGAGCTCCTTGTTGATGGCGATGGCTTCCTCGGTGGTAGCGATGCCGGCATCGAGATCGCCGGCGTCGAAGAGCACGAGGCCGAGGTTGTTGAGCGCGGCGGCCAGTTCCTCGCGCGGGGCATCGGGCGTGGAGCGCAGGAGGCGCACGGATTCCACGGCATTGGCGCGGGCCGCGTCGAGGTCCTTGGCTTCCACGCGCTGCGCATCGGCAAGGGTGGACATGGACTTCGCCAGGAGCACCACGTCGAGCGAGGCGGCTGCCGCATCGCGTGCGCGGTTGGCCACCACCACGGCATCCGCGCCCCGCTGCGCGTTGGCAAGCGCAGCCGCGTACTGGATGCCGAGGCGAGCTTCGAGCGCCTTGCCATCCGGCACCGCGGCCGCCGCATCCATCCCGGCGTGGTACTGCGCCACGGCATCGTCCACGCGGCCGATGCCGGCGAACGCGTCGCCGAGCGCCTGGCGGATCTCGGCGGCCTCGAGCGGTGCATCGCGGAGCGCACCGCCATCGAGGTCGCGCGCGGCGGACTCGAGCTTCTCGCGCACGGTGACGTCGTCGCGGCCTTCCTCGGCGGTGGGGTCGGCGCCCGCAAGCACGCCGGTCACGTACTGCAGCACGTGCGCGTTCTGCTCCGCGCGGCGCTGGGCGTCGGCGCGGGCGATCTCGGCGATGTGTGCCTGCTGCGCCGAATACGCCGTGGCGCCGATGAGGACGGCGATGACCGCCGCCACCGTGCCGACCGCCACGCGGTGACGCCGCACGAACCGCCACGCGCGGCCGAGCTGCGACGGCCGCGCCGCAGCGGGCGTGTCGCCGTCGAGCCAGCGCACGAGGTCGGCGCGGAAGTCGCCCACCGACTGGTACCGCTCGGCGGGGTCGGCGGCCACCGCGCAGAGCGCGATGGCGTCGAGGTCCGCGTCGATGGGCCGCACCTCCGGCGCAAAGCGCGAGGGTGCCGAAGGCGCGTTGTTGCGAATGGCGGCGGAAAGGCCCGCGCGGCCACCGGCTCGCAGCACGTGCGCATCGCGCGGCAGGCCGCCCGCGAGCAGTTCGTAGAGCACCACGCCCAGGCTGAAGACATCGCTGCGCGTGTCCGGCGGCGTGGCATCGGCCTGCTCGGGGGACATGTACTCGGGCGTGCCCACGAGCGCGCCCTCCACGGTGCGGGCGCGCGCGGTGCCGAACGCCGCATCGGC
>Ga0209400_1000725_pt1 | contig 28532 bp, 37 predicted proteins | sample M_130807_EF_Meta_FD_187313 | JGI IMG/M metagenome (GOLD analysis project Ga0209400, IMG submission 187313) | Freshwater microbial communities from Lake Montjoie, Canada to study carbon cycling - M_130807_EF_MetaG (SPAdes) (version 2) | ecosystem: Environmental > Aquatic > Freshwater > Lake... | reverse complement strand
ATCAACGGATCTAACATGTTCGACGAAGTTAAGAAAGAGAAGATCCAGCGTCTGATGGAGTTCAACACTGCGGGTATAGAAGCACTGCCTACCATCTTCAATCTGAGGATGAAGCAGGTGCTAAGGGATTCTGGTGCTTTTGCCCCAAAGCCAGTAGAGCCGCCACAGATCCTGGAAGAAGGGGTGGATTTTCTGTGAGCGGCTTCCAAGCCATAGGTAAGATAAATAAGGAGTTATTTGATGTCGTCAAACAAGCAAGGATACGTTCCTACGCCAGGCAAGGCCCATCTTTTCTGGACAGATCCCAAGGCAAAGAAGCATCCTAAACAACCTGACTTTGACGGTGTTCTTATCCTGCAACGCGCCTACGCAGCAGGAGAACAACTGGCATTGTCTGCGTGGAAGAACACTGCCAGCAATGGCAATGAGTATGTGACTCTGCAAGAGAACACCTACCACAAGGATAAGTCAGAGCAGCATACCGAGGTCAAACCTAAGTATGCACCGTCTAGTGGATCGTTCAAGAAGAACTACGATCCTGATTCGGAAGTCCCCTTCTGATGACTCCTACCCAGAGGTCTTTAGAGTACCTGCGTGAGCAAGGCTATCTCTGCGCCATAGTTGAGAAGTGGAATCCACATGCTCGAATACGGCAGGATCTCTGGGGTTGGTGTGACATCCTGGCTATCCGCGAGAATGAAGTCCTTGCTGTGCAGGTCACGGCATCTGGTGTTGCAGACCGCATCAACAAGATCATGGCGTCTGACACAGTGGGAGCAGTAAGGAAAGCGGGTATCCGGATAGAAGTACATGGCTGGCGTAAGAACTCAAAAGGTAAATACATTCATCGTATAGAGGATATATCTTGATTATTATTGTCTCACCCATATTCGTTACAGGTGGAGTTGAAGCTCTACACCAACTCGCAGACGGATTAGCAACACTAAGGATTGATAACAGAATCGTTTATATTTCACCCGAATGTGGTTTTAATATAGATGGTGAAGAATTTATTGTTAATCCTCCTCATCAAAAAATAGTTGAATATGAACGTTATAGAACAGACATTGCTTATTCTTGCAAAGTAAGTGATATCAAGCAGATCATCTTCCCAGAGGTATTCACCAACGCTGCTAGACAACTCTGCCATCACATTCCTACCGCTATCTGGTGGCTATCTGTGGACAACGCATTTACTGTAGACAGCCCACTATTGCAAGAGCAGACAAGGAAAGAGTTTTTTCAACTGCCTATCCAGCACTACTATCAGTCACGCTACGCAGCTAACTTCTTGCAACAGAATGGCGTGAGAGATATCTGGGAGATATCAGATTATATAGATTGGGATCCAGGTATCAAGAAAATTGATTTGAAGAAAGAGGCGACAATTTTATATAACCCACGCAAGGGTAAAGAGCGTGCTCTTGCTCTAGCTGCACAGATGCCGCATATCAAATTTATTCCTCTCACCGGAATGGATACATATCAAATAGAACAAGAAATTAAGAAGTCCAGACTCTACATGGATTTTGGTCATCACCCAGGCAAAGACCGTATGCCTAGAGAAGCAGCCAAGTATGGTTGCGTAGTCATGTGCAGGACAGCAGGAGCAGCACAGTTCTTTGAAGACGTACCGCTGCCACAGCACCTCATGTTCAATGACTTTGACCTGCTGCAAGGAAACCTAGCACAGAGGGTTCAGAGCATCCTTACAGACGGTTTTGAAGATGCCTGGAAATCTATGGACAGGTACCGAAATTTCTTGATTGTTGACCATAAACAATTTATCCAGAAAGTCCATACGGTGTTCAAATGAAAAATCATATATTCGTAGCTACGCCCATGTACGGTGGCATGGGGACAGGGTTCTATATGCAGTCCATCCTGTCTCTAGTCCCCGCTATCAAAGACAACGGGATGGAACTATCCGTATCTTTCATGTTCAACGAAAGCCTCATCCAGAGGGCTAGGAACGCGATGGTGCAGCAGTTCTTAACTCACAAGCACTGCACCCACCTGATGTTCATAGACGCAGATATCCGGTTCAACCCTGCTGACGTCATCTCTATGGTGAAAGCAGACAAGGACATTATCTGCGGGATCTACCCCAAGAAGGAGATTAACTGGCAACAGGTAGCCTCAGCAGCCGCTAACGGAGTTCCTGTAGACCAACTCAAGAACTACACAGGCGCTTTGGTAGTTAACCTTGTAGGCCAGGAAGGAGAGGTTAAGGTTCCAGCCCATGAGCCGCTAGAGATCGCTAACGGCGGTACTGGCTTCATGCTCATCAAGAGGGAAGTCTTCCAGAACCTCAAGAGGCGTGTACGCTGGTATTACAACGATGTGCTAGACACAGCAGGAACGATGAAGCGGGATAAGATTCACGAATACTTCCCGGTTCCTGTTGTAGACCATCGTCTGCTGTCAGAGGACTTTGCCTTCTGCACGATCGCCAGGAAGCACGGTCACAAGGTCTACGCAGCACCTTGGGTACGCCTAGGCCACTACGGGTCTTACCTGTTTGAGGGTGGGCTTATCCCAGCGCCTTAAAACGGAAACAATTTGATCCTAAAATAAAGTGCCAATTCCGGCAAAAACTTGAGGTCAATCATGAAAGTCAAGATTTCTTTTGAAGCAGATGTAGCGTACTTTGACGCAACCGAAATCCAGCCTCTACTGGAAGAAATGTTCAACGGCGAGACTACCGTTGTTGAAACGGATGACGAAGAAGAGTTGGAAGAAGAAGAGGAAGAAGGTCAAGAAAAAGACGAACAAACGGATAGTTAATATCCGCTTACTCCTATGAGCTGACCTCGGAAGTCAATGAACCCATCACTGTGCTTCCGAGCGATCTCTGGCATGAGAAGCTGACCGTCTTTAAAAGTCAGAACAACAAAGCCCGATCTCCAGTTGGTCGGGCTGTCTTCCAGATAATCTAGGAACTGCGGGCCGTCTGTATCTGCAAGTGTTCCGGTATCTACTCCCCAACGGGTTCCCCGGTAATCGTCAAATGGTGTGACCTTAAGACTGTGAAGATGACCAGTCACGATGGTCAATCCAGCGTTAACCGTGTTGTTGTGGGTAGCGTGAATACCACTCTTGTAGCGGTGCTTGATGACAACATTGGGCACAGGCCAGCAAGACCAACATGGGGTCCACTTGGGGAAATGATCCTTGAGGGTTAAGCCTGTAACTCCTTCAAACTCAGGAACCATAGCACTGAGCCTGGATTCCAACCTGGCGTCATGGTTACCTAAAGGCCAGACTAATTGAGTGTGATGCCTAACCTTGTGACAGGCATCTTCGATTTCTTTTAGATACCCTTTACAAGCATCCAACTCTTGTGCAACTGACGGCCTTTGTTGCCACCGCGATCTCGGATATCTGGAAATTGTGGCTCCGTCAAACGCATCACCATTATTGACAACCATGATGGGCTTGAGAGTGTTGATAGCCCAGAGCAATCCTTGAAATGCTGTGGTGCGTATATTGGGCCAGAAGTGTGCGTCTGAGAATACTAGGACTGTGCCATCTATGATTCCACCTATATGCCTAGCTTTGATCAGGTGGACGTTGTTAGCAAACTTCTTTGCTCTATCGTCTGTAGCCTCAAGTTGAATCTTGTATTTTTGTTCCAGACTTCTTCTTCTGTAATTTACTGTTCTGATGTTTATTTTTAGAGCTTCTGCTACTTTTACTGGACTTTTAAATTTATTCCAGACCTCTATAAAATCTGCATCTGTATGCTTTGCCATCTAAATCTGCCATAAGATAATCATGGCGCGAACCTAATCTGCAATTTTTACAGACAGGTTACGTTATGAGTTTTTTTATCGTTTGGCAGTCTTGGCAGAACGCCGGAAAGCCTCGGCAGTAGGATAACCACTCTGCCCTGGCTTCTTAGCTGGCTTACCAGCCTTACGTCTTTTGTTGATGTTGTAGTAAAGACCACGCTTTGCTTTTGGTGTTCTCATCTACATCCCCAACGCCGTCTAGCGGCTTTACCACGTTCTCCGGTCCAACTCTTGCTACGCGCACAGAAAGACTTGTGGCGCGGTCCTGACTTAGTAGGTGCTTGTAGGTTAGATCCGGCAGCACGGGCTTTACGCCTACCCTTCTCTGTCAGGCCAGCACCTCTGCTTGCAGGTAGCTTCTCACCCCTGCCGACAGACAAATTGGGAAACTTCTTAGCCAACGTTTCTCTCGAAATGTGGACAGTCAACGATGTTCTTAAAGTTACCACCCCAGCGGTTCTTGGGGTTGAGACTCTGCCAGAACTCGCCAACCGGGATTAAAGGTTCCCTCTTGCCTACCAACTCTCCGTCCTTGAAGAAGTTCAAGTCAATGGCACACCGCTTGAGGTGCATAGAGTTAGAAGTCTTGCTCAGACCTCTTTGCAGGTAGATCGTCTGCTGCTCAGGGGTGCGAAATAGCTCACCACCCGTGACAACAAACCCTATCTCAAAACACTTGTCAATAAGCCTAGCAACGTCCTTGAGGAACTCTGCTTGCTCTGCTACAAGACTCACGGCTTTTCCTGTAGGAAGACAGCCCCAAACGCCGCAGCAGCGGTGCCAAGGTGAACCAATGCCTCTCCGGTGCCTGGTGGAATGCCAATCAACGGTGAAAGAATGTTGATGAGAATGGCAATACCAGCCCATGAGCTAGGCTCTTTAAAACGTTCGATTAAGTATTTCATAGCATCCCCTCACCAGGAGTTACAAAGACGTTTGAAAGACCAGTAGCCGTAATGAACGTGATGAATACGTTAATACCGTTACCACACTGAGGACCACTTAGAACCAGAGACTCGGCAGGACGGATAGGCACACCGTACTGAGGAGTTGTGTTGGTTGCTACCGCAGCATTTGCACCACTTGTAGCCGAGATCCTCACATACACCGGCTGACCAGTAGATGCAATCTCATGGTTCACAAACAGATACTGACTGCTAGGCGAGTCAGCATAGACGTTTGCTACATTGTTGGTTGCATTTGCATTCAACAGGAAAGTCTTTCCCATTGGATAGAATGCAGAGTTCTTAGCCATCAGTAGATCCTCTTACCAGCACCGCTAGTAGGGTTCAACTTGGTGTTGTACGGTCCTTCACAGAAAGGCAGAACAGGCCGGAATCCACCTTTTGGTAGTTGTCCTGCCTCCCACCGCACCATATCCCGGCTACCGTCACGGGGTAGCTGTGGACGTACAGACTTGGCAATCTGCTGGTTTAGATCATGGTCACGTTGTTGTGGACGATACTGCATTTCTTGGCTCCTTAGCGACAAGAGTAAGGTAACAAAAGAACACATAGATTCCAAGGGTGGCAACCCTCTCCCATGTGGGTTCGTACATCACCCAGCAACTTAACCCACAAGAGGTCAGTAGGCTAATGATGGTAATCAGACGCTCGGTAATGACTGTCAACGCTAACTTGATCAACTGGATAGCTTCCATATTCTCACTCATCATCAGATAAAAAACCCGTACCCCACTCAGAACCCTCATCCTTGAGTTTGATAGCCTCTAACTTGAGAGCACGGTCGATAACCTTCATCTTAGCATCAAGACTAGACTCTGGGTCTGCAATAGTAGCCTTGAGCACATCTAGGATGGCCTTCTCAAGGTCTGGATTGATACCGCGTTTCTTACTCATTGTGATTGACCAACGTCTTTGGTTCGTTCAACAGCGGGACCAATATAAGGTGCAACTCTTCCTTGACCAAGACCTTCATACAAAACACGTTGCCCAGGACGGGAATACATTAAGGCTTGGACTGGTTTAGCTACACCGGCAGCGACAACTTTAGGTATTGTTCCTACGCCAAGAGAAGATGGTTTATTCCCACCAAGCAAACCTAATCCAGAAGCAAGCAATGCTGTTTCTGTCTGAGGACGTTGTTGACCAAGATATGTTGCTTCAGATTCTCTTCTAGATCTGATGCTGTTTAATAAGTCTTGAGGATTTAATTCTCCGCGCTGATAACTAGCAAATGAAGTTGGATTTCTTTGTATTGCATCTTCAATATCTTTGAAAGCAGTATATCGTCCACGCCACTGTTCAAATCCATCCCTAGCGCTAGATGGTATTTGATTTAACAAAGAATCCCAATCTTGCAATGCACCTCTAGCATCTGTTATTTCATTTCTGTTTTGTCTTCGGATTGCACTGTCTAACTCACTGGACAATTCTGATCTAACCCTGTGCCAACGATCAGCACGAATTGGATTGCCAGTTTCTGCTTGGTTAAGAACTTGATCAATAGTTACATCCCTGTCAGGATTTGGACCCAAAAAATTTCGTATTCTTTGAACAAGGTTAGGTGTTGCCTGAAGCTGATAAGGGGATAAGATTGTATTAACATCTTGCCTCAAGATGTTTCGTATTAGAGTTAAACTCTGAGGGTTTATCCGATCTACTGGATACCCTGTTTCTGTGGTCACTTCTTGTACAAAACGCCTTCCGTTTAATCTGTCAAGTGGCGTGTTGTAATATTTATCAACCAACTTTCCAAGTGGTGATAACTCAGAAATTGGCAACGTGTAGCCTCTGCCACGAGCCTCTTGCATCATGCCCCGCACTTCTGGTTGTGCTCTTGCAGCACCAGGAGCGACAGTTGAGCCAACAGCCCTAGTTCCACCGCTAAGTAAAGCAGCATTTTGAGCTTCTTGACGAAGCACATCCATGTCTACTTTTCCACGTTCATTCAATTGTCTAGCCGCGCTTTGTCCGGCGGCAACAGCACTAGCCTGAGTAGCAGCATCAGCAGTTTTGGCAATAGCAGTTGTTGCCCTTCCAGCACCAGCAAGAACACGAGCAGGGATTAACTCTGGCAAAAGCAAAAGTTCTGGATCTGCAACGATTGCATTTGCAATTGTTCCTGCAAAAGCACCTGGATCTTGTTTGGCAAACTTAGTCATTTCTCCTAAGGTTTTCATTAAACCCATAGGCTTTTCAACTTCATCTTGCTTGGGCGCTGGTTGACCAGATAATTTTCTTTTCCCGTATTGATAAAGTTGAGGAACAATCCCTTCTTCTGTTATTGCTTTTATAGGATCAAAAGTCTCTCCAAACCTTTGAAACATACTCGGTTTTTCTGTTTTTGCAGAAACCGCAGGTTGAAGATCAGACGGAGGCTTGATCAAATCAGTAGGAGGCGAGACAGCCTCTTCAGACTTTATTAAATCTTTTGGAGGTTGTGCCATATCAATCTACTTTTTTAGATTTCCATTGATTGTTTTCTTGCCACCACCAAGACTTTTGACTTGGGCTGTATTGTGCTGTTGACGGAACACCAGATGGAATTGCAGGAGTTTTTGGTTGCGAAGAAGTGGGAGCAGACGGAGTAGATTGACCAGTGCCAGTCGCAGCAGACGGAGACCTAAATCCATACTCCTGAAACCATTGGGAAAAAGTTTTTTTATTGTTTGTTTGGTTTGCAAACGTATTTACATCATTAACTGTAAACGGTATTGAATTTCGTATTACATTCAAACCATCTTGATAAAGAGTCTTTAATCCAGGATCGGTAGAAGAACTTCTAAGTTTTACTTCTGTTGCTCTTTCTAAAGTTTGTCTCATTTGAGCCAATGAAGTCAAGACGGCAAGCGGAGAGTCGCCTTTGTTGATTACAAATTGATCTTCAAAATCTTTTTGGACGCTTGCCGGAACAACTCTTCCACCGGAAACGACTCTGGATGCAAATTTTCCAAAGTTTTTGATTTCTTTGTTGTACCTTTGTACATCTTCATCAGTCAATTCTTGAGCCAAAACACCAAGCGGAGCCATCAACAACCCGCTAGTATTTCTACCTTGAAATATTCCTCCAGTAACGTCGTGAGGAAGATTCACAATATTTGCAATTGTTCCAACCGCTTCATTAAGGTTGGTTGCAATAATATCTCCAAAACCAAATTTGTCCCCGCTTGTGCCTCCTCCTTTTTCTGGACGTAAGCTAGCAGTCAATCGTATTTCGGACATTCTATCTAAATGTCTTTGCCTTGCATCTTCTGCGCGTACTTGCTCTCTATATCTTGCCTCTGCTTCTCTTCTAGCAGATTCCATTTTCCTGATTGCCAATTGAATTTCTTTTGCGTCTAACTGACCGGCAAGCTGGGTGGCTTTGCTGGTTTGAAACTGAATGGCTCTGTTGAGATTCTTCAACTGCCCGTCTACCAAAGCAATGGTTGACTCTAGACCACGTTGGTCGGTGTGTTTCTGCAAGAACTGCGCTTCATTAGACGCAAGCGTCTGGCGCACCTGAATATCTGCCGCTTCCTTGTTAAGGATAGCCTCTCTTCTGGCGTCTTCAAGGCCGTCCTTGATAGCAGAAAGTTTGGTTTGCAACAGTTTAACGTTGGTATCAAACGCTGCTTTTTGTTCTTTGTTGTACTGCTCTCTACCCTTGCCAAAGCCCTCTGCCATGCCATTCATAGCAGCCATAGCAAACTTTGCGTGACTTTTGCTATTGCCACCCAGCAACATCCCTGTTGCGCCTATAGCAGAGAACAATACTCCCAACATGGGAGCGGTGACTTCAGTAGGAACAAAAGAACCTAGTTCAGCAAGTTCTTTGTTGATCCTTTCTTTTTCTTTGTACTGCGGAGAGCTTCTCTCATCATCAAGCATTTTCTTGATGTTTTTTTCTAATCCTTGTGATTCGGCTATTTTTTGCTGTGCGTTAAATACTTCCTGTGCGTTTCTGTATGAAACCAAATTTGCAGTATCTGCTGCAATTTTCAAAGTTAAATTGGCTGCTTCCCCGCCCATACGGGTTTGATCAGTTCTTAGTTGCTCTAACTGAGTTCTACCCGCTGACAAAGAATCTTTCAACGGAGCAACATCATCCTCAGCAACAACCGGAGCTGGAGCAGTAGGTTGTGCTCCAGGAGTCGAAATCGGGTACGGTTTAGGACTGATCAAATCACGCAAAGCCATGATTAACCCTTGGCAGGTTGAGTCGATTGGATGACAGTTGGTGCAGCCATCTTCATAAGGTTACCAAAGTAACTGCTGTACAGACTAGCAATTTCTTGGTCAGCACGGATACCCTCTTGGATAGCCTTGGCAGTGTACTGGTCACCTATACCAGTTAGCTTAAGACCAAAGTCTTCCCTAGCAGCATTCAGACGTTGACGCAGTTCTTCCTCTGCACGTTGAGCCTGTGCAGCACCCACGTTACCACGCTGTGCCTGTGCCTGTGCAGCCCTAGCACGCATAGCATCCAACTGCTGTTGACCAACCGGACTTAGTTCACCACGCTGCGCTGCTGACAATTCTGCTTGTCCACGCTGGGCGTAAGGCTGTCCCAATCCACGGATTTGATTAGCATACTCCTGTGCGCCTTGACGGGCTTTACGGGCCGTAAGAGCGGTCTGCACACCACCTGCAAGGCCAAGACCTAGACGTAACTTGTCATTCTTGCTAAGACCAGACAGAAATCCTTCTGTAGCAGCAGGTTCTGTACCTGCTTCTCCTGGAAGCGTATACATGCCACCTGGAGTTTGTCCGGTAAAAACACGGGCAGCAGGATTATCAATGTTATTTAAAACATCTAATGTGTTTCGATAAGAATCGACAGGAGTTGATTCAGATATTCGAGGAACAAAAGGTTCAAAATTTAATGGCTGAGAAAGTAAACTGGGTGCTACTGGTTGATCTCCAAGAGGGTTTGGCATAACCTCCCTTGAGTCTTGGACTGGAGCAAAACCATATCCGGTGTCGTACATCTCATCTGTAGACGCGTCTGGGCCTCCCTCAAACTCCATAAGGCCAGTCTCTGGGTTGATATCTCCAGAACCACCGTAGTCCCGCAGGAGTGCTGCTTCGTCTGGGTTGATGTGCGCTAGGATGGTATCGCCGTTCCTGCCTTTACCTTGCAGCAACTTGGCAATCTTGCGGAGATCACCGCCCATACGGGTCATTTTGCGTAGTTCACTCATTTACAACCCCAGCGCGTCACGCAGACGCAGTGATTTTTCATTCCAAACATCCTGGCGTTCGTCACCAGTTCCTTTTCCTTCTATAGCACCAGAAGGTCTATACGCCGCCAAAGCATCTGCCAGAAGTCTAGGTGTCGTAGCACCCGTAATTATAGGCGCTCTAGTCCGTCTTTTGGGAGGAACGCCCGTAACCGTTGGATATTTTTGTCTAGGTTCTTCTTCTTTCTTAGGCTCTTCTTTAGCAGCAGGTTCTTCTGCCGCTGCGGTCGGAGCTGTAGTCTCTGTCGTTACGTCAGTAACCGCAGTAGAAGGCTCTCCAGCGGCAGTAACCGTAACTCTGTCTAGTTCCGTTGCAGGTGTGCCAGTGCCAACGTCTGTGATAGTTGCAGACACATTTGCAGTATCTTGCGGTGGAGCAATGTCTTGGAAAGGGTCCGTGACATAGGTGGTTGTAACCCTGTCTAGCGGTACAGCGTTAAGATCTGCCGTTACGGGCGCAGTCTCTTGAGCAATCAGGTCAATAATCTGTTGATCTGTCGAGGCAGGAGCCGCTGTACGGGTAACGTCCGTCACTACGTCAGAAACAACTGGCTGCTCTCTTTGTCCTTGAACTGTTACTGGGTCAAGTGGGACAGCATTAGGGTCCTCTACCGGAGGAGGAGCAATATCTTGAAAAGGATCAACAATCTGGTCTTGATCAGTAGTCTCTGCACCGCCTAGAGTGTCCTGACCGGCACCACCTGCAACTGTGTCTTGACCTTCTGCCTGTGCGCCGAAAGTAGATGACAGATCCTCTAAAGCATTATTGATGCTTCTCTCTGTCTTTTCTATAGAGTCACCTGCATTTAATCCAGAAATGGCAGCATTAAACAAATTCTGACCAGACACCTCTCCAGTCCTCACCGTATCTCTTGCAAGACTGCCTAGAGCAGCACTACCAGTTGCACCCTGCACACCAGCACCAACTCCTGCTGCAAGGGCATTCATCACTACTTGGTTAGCATTTCCACCGGCAATGGCTGTACCAGCAGCAGAGCCAACTACAGCACCGGTAACGCCTCCACCCATTTGCACGTTGATGCCAGATGCAGCAGCACCAGTAGCGGCAGATTGCAATACCTGCTCAAAATTACCACCCATAGCGGCGGTAGTTCCTGCGTTAATTACAGCGGCACCTACAGCCGACTGTACGGCAGCAGAAGCTCCAGTAATGCCCAGCTCTGCAAGAATATTGGCCCCTATCGCAGCAGCACCTCCTGTGGCGGCTATGGCAATAGGCCCGACAGCGGCAACAAGTTGCTTAAAATCAAGCAGTTTGAATGACTGTGCTCTTTTAGGTCTTTCTTCTGGATGAGCCTGATAGTAAGCCTCGATCTTGGCAGATTCTTCGGCCCCATATCCCATTTGTTGCGGGCTTAAATTCCCCTCATCATCTAATACCATCCCGCCAACAGCAGCCATTACGCACCCCCTGCCAGTTTTCCGAGGGTTGCAAGCGTAGCCAAAGTGATGTAATTTGTCTTTTCTGGAAGTTCTTTCTCTGTCAGAATCTCTGCGCCAATCAACTGCTCACGAAGCATGGCATACAGTGATTTATCCTGTATGGCAGCCTGTGCCATCTCTCCCACGGCAGCCATCGTTCTGGGATCAAGCCCATGTTGTTGCATAAACTGCTGTGCAGCAGCCTGTGCCTGTTGCATTTGATCTTCCATCATAGGTTCAGAACTTTAATGATCTGCTCGTGAATGCTCAAATGTACGCCTATCCAATCGTAAAAGTCATTCTCTACGTTCCAGTCTGAGTCTAACAACTGGAAAGGATTGTCTAACCTTAACTGACTGGCTATCCTCTCATGCTCCTGATTGTGTACAAACAACCAATCATCTAGGTTACTAGGATCAGCATCAGAAATGGGGTACTGAGGGATGAGAATACCCCTGTCAGCCAGAGTCTCGTAAAACAACTTGTGCTGAACACCATTTTCAAACAAAAACCTTCCCAACCCATCTACATCACCAAATTCTAATGTAGAAAGATCGTCCATATTCATGTTAAATGCCCAGCAACTTTTTTACAAACTCACCGGCAACACCTGGACCAAACAAAACTGCGGCAATAACGATATACAACAGCCACTCAATATTACGCATCCGGTCTCGACCTCTGTCAAGAGACTCTTGGATGGAAGAATATCTGGAAGCGCAAACTGCTTCGTGCACAGCTAGTTTAGTCTCAGTTGTCTCAGTCATTTTTAGTCTATAACAGGCCAGACAATAGAAAATGGGTCTTCTTGAATCGTAATATCCCGCAATTCTTGCCTGTAAACAGCCCATTTATCCTTGTCAGCAGGGGAATCTGCTAACTGAGTCCAGTCAGATTCGGATAGCAAACGGTTACGCTGTTGCCGTATAGCCGTCCATTCATTCCTAATCCGCTCTTTTAACTCTTGTTCTGTCTTAGGTTCTACATCAACCGTGCAGCACATCCCCTCATACAGGTGTGGCGTAGCAGGAACCAGTTTCTCAGTAGCATGGTTATAAGGTTTCCACACCGTAATGACGTAGTACCCCTGGTCTGCTATCCAGTCTAGAGTAGGCCCACGGTCACCAAACGAAGTGTTGGGAAACCACTCTGTGTGGTCTTTAATGATCAGGTCTTGATTGGCAAGTAACATTGCTTACCTCGTTGGGAATGCTGCGGTTGGCGTGGTGATGGTGCGGGCCACGCCTTTGGTGATGCGTAGGTCTTGCATGTAGCCGTTAAGATAAGCTGCTTGATTATAATATCCCCCAATATAGGCAATTGTTGAGGCGATATTATAATTATTAGAATCAGCTCCTGTAGCTACTTGAGTTCCGTTTACATACATTCTTCCGGTATTTGAACTTCTAGTATACGCAACGTAATACCAAGTTCCGGTCGAGTAAACAGTTGCTGTTGAAACAATAGTTGTTGAATTAAAAAACCAAATCAATCCAGATTCAAAACCAGTATGAAAACCCCAGTTTCCTGTTTGCCCAGAATTTCTAGTGTCTATAATATACATTCCGTTGGTGTGCGGATTTGAAGAGAAATAAACCCATGCTTCTACTGTAAAATCTCCAGTGCCAAATACAACAGAATTTCCTGCCGGACAAGTCAAATAATCCCCCGTCCCATCAAACTTCATGCTCGTAGGCGACCACTTGTACAGTGTGGTGCTGGCCTGAGCATCCCCCACCGTGATCATGTCATTCTGCCAAGCCGCGTCGTAGATTCCGGCGTTGGTGAAGTTGGTGAGGAGGGAGGTTCCGCTTACTGCGGTGACGGGGAGGGTTGGAGGAGTGAAGGCGGCGGTGTAGATTGCGGTGCCTTTTACTACACGAATATTTGAAGAATATCCATTTAACGGAACAGTGGCGGTTCTACTAGCAGAAATGTACATTGTGCTAGTTTGGTTAAAATCGTCATTAACCGCGCCTGCGCTTGCAATTTCTTGAACGCCATTAAGATAAATTTTTAAATTTCCAGATGCGCTTCCAGAACGAACTACAGCAATGTGATACCACGCATTTGCCACAAGCGTAGTAGTCGACCCCGTCAAATTTGATGCCGTATAACTAAACTGAATTCTTGCGCCGGTTGTGGTATTTAATGACCATCCTGTAGCCGCAGCACCTTTGCTAATTAAATTATATGCAGTTGAAGTGGCTCCAGAAATGTAAAACCATCCTTCAATTGTAAAATCACCAGTGCTAAGTTGTAGTGCCGCGTTGTCAGCAAGACTTAAATAATCCGTACTCCCATTAAAATACCCACTCCCCCCATACGTTGCTGCCGCGTACGATGCCGCCGGAGAGAAGGGTTGGAAGGCTTGGACTTGTGGGGTTCCACTGCCAACTGTAATTGCACTTGCAAGAGTTGATCCATCTACAAATCTATTGTATCCAAGAGAATAAAATATGGTGCTACCGATGACAGACAACGGGGCGGCTTGATTAGATATTGATAAATTAGTGTTAGAAAGCCTTAAATTAGATATATATCCAGCAAATGAGTTTGTTGCGCTTCTGTCTGTTGCAATTCTCATTGCATCAGTTTGACTGAATGTTGTCCCAGAAGTACCTGTACCGTCAGACGCCCCATTAACGTACAAAGTAGTTTGACTAGCACCCGTACCTGCTCTTACAACTGCAACATACGTCCATGTGTTTGCAGGAATGCTTGTTGATCCAGTGATGCTTGTTGATGTGTCAATAAACACCAACTTGTTAGCAGAACTTATTTGAAAAACCCAGCCTGTTGGGGTAGATGCGCCTTTGCAAGCAATAGTGTGCGTTGCTCCAGATGCGGTACGGAACACCCATGCTTCAATAGTAAAATTTCCAGACCCAAATCTAAGACTAGCGCTATCTGCAACACTCAAATAACTACTAGAAAAATACCCACTCCAATACCCACTAGGCTGATACGGCGTAAACGCTCCCTGCGTGGGTGTGCCGTTGCGGGTGATGGTGAAGTTATTGGTAGATGAGTCTAGAAATGTATTGTTCTGCTGCCCGTTAGTGCTGGTAGTGTTCAGCAAAAGCGGAACATACGGAAAATACGGGTCTGTTGCAGCGGCTGCGGCTGCGGCTTTCCCAGATTTGGATGCGGCAAACATTATGTGTAATTCTGTCCGATAGTTGTGCCGTACCAGCTTGTTCCGTCAGCAAAGAAAGAATAAATATCTTTCTTGCTTGCCGTGCTGGTGATGGTAGGAGCAGTGCCAGAAGGCCACACAACCGTTGACCAAGTAACCGTCCTACTACCAGTAGCATCCTGGGCCAAAATGATCACAAAAGACTTACCTGCGGTAGCAGTTGGCATTGTGATCGTTGCACTAGCGGTCAACGTCAATTTCTGAACCGTACCGTTAGCCAGATCTACCGTGATTGCGGTACTAGTATTAGCCGTATACAGCGTTTCTGTATAGTTGGTGACGGTTGGGTTAGTTAACGTCTTGTTAGTGAGCGTGTCAGTCGTTGCTCGCCCAACCAGGGTGTCGGTAGACGTAGGTAACGTCAATGTACCCGTGTTGACAATGGTAGAAATGACTGGACTGGACAGCGTTGCTCCAGTAGCCAGCGCTACAACCGTTCCAGTGCCGCTAGTAGTGTAAGACGTAGCCCAAGCAGATCCCGTAGAGTAGACAATACCTGCCGTAGGGAACGTAAACGAAGACGGAGCTGCCCAAGAAGCAGTAGTACCGTTAGACGTTAGTACATAGGTGTTTGCCCCAATAGCCAGACGGGTAGCACTGTTAGTCCCGTTGCCAATAATTAGGTCACCAGTAGTGGTAACTGGAGACAGAGCGTTAAAAGCAGCAGATGCAGTAGTCTGTCCCGTTCCACCGTTAGCAACAGGCAAAGCAGTGCCAGAGTAGGCAAGAGTTAAGTTTCCAGATGACGTTACCGGAGAGCCAGTAACCGTAAACATGGCTGGTGCAACTAACCCAACACTGGTAACCGTGCCAGAGCCGCCACCAGTTGCAGACAACGTGCCGGTAGAAAAACTTAATCCAGAGCCAATGGTTACACTAGAAAACCCACCAGACCCATTTCCATACAAAATAGATGATCCAGACGTTGCCGGAGCGTAATCAGTACCGCTACTAGCGGCAGAAATAGCAGTACCGTTACCTTTTAGCAGGCCGGTGACGCTGGTAGACAGAGTAATGGCAGGAGTGGTCGTAGCATTAGCAACCGTCCCTGCAAGACCGTTAGCACTGACTACAGATACCGTAGTAACGGTTCCAGAACCTCCACCACCGGCAGCAGCATTGCTAGTCCAAGTAGTTCCGTTGCTGGTAAGTACGTTACCAGCAGTGCCTGGTGCTACAAAAAGGACGGCCCCGGTGTTGTTACCGAGGATAACGTTGTTAAGCGTGAGGTTTGCCTTGCCAGTACCACCGTTAGCAACAGAGACTTGACCGCTCAGGCTAATGTCTGGGGTGCTTCCACCGCTAGATGCTAGTGGAGTGGTTGCGGTAACACTAGAAATGTTGCCACCACCACCTCCTCCCCCACTTGTGGATACTGTCTTTAACATGGTTTACCTCAGAGTCCGTCACCAGGGGTAATGTACAGAGAAGCAGATCCTGCTGCTGTAATTCCTGAAAAATAAGCGTTGGGAACAAACGATAGTATCTCGTCTGTACCCGCTAGAAGGGGGATAGAAGACGCTGTGGTGCTTATTGTAACCGCGTTGGCTATAGCATTAGCACTGCTAGACCCTACGCCCAAGAATACGGTCACGCTACCGGCGTTAATAATGCGGTACTGGTTTCCACCTAGCGTAGTCGAGAGTGCTTGTGCAGAAGTAGTAGGAGTGCTGGCAGTAGCGGTAAATATTACCGTATTACCCATAGGGGTGAATGCTTGAATTCCCATTATTTGGCCTCCAGTTGGGCGATACTGGCAGTAAGAGCGTCGTTTGATGCTTTAAGTTCTTGGATTGCTTTAATAAGAGGGGCAATCATGCGGTCATAATGGATGCCAGATACTTTGTCATCTGTGTAGATACACAGTTCTGGTTTTACAAGTTCAACCTCTTCCGCAATAAGACCAAACTGTTGTTCTTCCTCAAACTCTTCTAGATACTCACCTTCTTCGTCTTTTTTAAGATAGTTGAAAGTGACTGGATTAAGTTCATATATCCAACTGGCAGTGTCTAATTGAGAGATATTAGTCTTGCTGGCACGGGTAGAACTAATTCCACCCAAATTTCCACTAGAATCAATAAATACGTTTCTTGGCGTAGTGACTGTTCTTCCATAAACTGCTGGAATAGTTAAATACCCACTCGCATCCAGCGTCATCGCCTGTGTGAATGGGATTGCATTACCTGCTGTGCCGGGGGGGGCGTTGAGCCATTTGTGTTCCCCACGATACTGAGCGTATTTTGTTGCTGCAAAAGAGTTTATGTAGGTAGGTGTCGCGGTCGATACTGCTCGGTATGCGTTGTTGTTAATTTCCAATTCGCCATTTGAAACGGTATCGGATGAAATTACACCTTGAGAAGCAATCTGAAAAGTCTTATATCCAGCATACGAAGCACTCGGCGTTACCCCCAGACCAAGGTTCGTCCCATCAAACGTCAGCGCAGACCCAGTGGTCAAAGCACTTGATGAGCTTGCGTAGACAACACCGCCAGAGGTGAATGACGTTAGTCCAGTACCGCCGTTAGTAGTTGGCAAAGTTCCAGTAACGCCGGTAGACAACGGCAATGACGTACAACTGGTCAAATTACCAGATGTAGGTGTACCAAGAGCAGGAGTAACTAGCGTTGGGCTGTTAGACAAAACAACAGACCCGGTGCCTGTAGAACTAGTCACGCCCGTCCCGCCAGAAGTAACCGCAAGAGCATTCCCAAGAGTTAACGTACTAACATTGCCGGTAGTAATGTTTGCGGTAGCTATTACGCCAGACGTAATGTTGGCTGTCGTGACGTTTGCCGTGCCGATAACCGCATTTGTGATATTTGCGGTAGTAACGTTTGCCGTAGTAACAGACACGTTTGTCAGCGTGACATTGCCGCTGCTGATAGTCGTGTTTGCCAGGGTAATGTTGTTGAGTGTGGTGATCGTATTGCCTAACTGGACAGACGTATTGCCAATCGTGATTGGCGTAGCAAAATTGGCATCTAGTTGTGCCAGTGGTATAGACCCACTCTGCGTAGAAAAGGTATACGTTACAGCCATTTTAGAATCTCACTCTCAATTCATGTTCAAATTCAAACGTGCTGACAATAAACGCTGCGTTAGAACTGCTTATTGTCAACCCCAAATATTTACCGTACTGCTGCGCGTCTGACTTGTACAAAGCATAACTATTAGAAGGCGTCCAGTTAACAACATTATTGCTGTTGTTAGTCCAAGTCACCGCAGATAAGAAATTATTAAGCCAGGTTATGAACGTAGTCAGCGTATATGACTGCGCCGTACCCGTAGAAGTCTCATTATCTACGCTAACCGTAAGCGTAGTATAGTCCGACAAGGTGGCTTCTATGCCAAACTTCAATGCTTGCTTTGTCCGTATGGCATCTCCCATAGGCATCAAAGCAGTCTTGATTTTACTCGCTACCTGCGCCGTGCTGTTGGCATACAGACGGTATAGATTCTTTCCGTCTACGCCGTACAGTCGGATTAAACCGGCTGAAGGGACGGAAGTGATGTAATCTAACTCCCCTTGGGAGGTCATGAACCATTTCTTCTCGAAGAAGACGGCCTGGACCTGCCTCGGACCAATTTCCGGGTCGTTGTAAGTGAAGTTGAATGCCGCGCATAGGATGTTATTTAGTAGAACCTGACCACCAGAAACCGGCAAAGAGAAATCTATGTTAGGGAAAACCCCGTCTAAATCGTCTGACAACTTGCTGGTAGTAGATCCAACAAGAGAATAGATTCCGTAGTCGTTCATAAACAGAACAGACCGGAAGAACGGGAAAATAGCGTAGATCCGCTTTGTTCCTACACTTGCAGAAACGTTAGTATTGGTAAATAACGTCTGACCATTAGTGTCAACCCTAACATCAGAGAAGACATTGATGCTGTCATCTCCAAAAATGTACAGGAAGTTGTTGGCAGACAGTAATGCACGGATATTGCCATGTAGCGTTGAGTCTGTAATAACAAAAGCACCGGCAGACGCCCCGGTGAAGTCACTATAAGAGTCTGCTGCCGAGTAATAAACGGTTCTACCGGCTGCAACCCAGGTTCTACCCGAAAAAGTCGCTACAGAAACAATCTCATCTGTGTTGACAACCGCTGTAGCAGTAGCCGTGGTGTTGCCAGACGGAACAGACGGTGCAGAAATGGTTACCGTAGTATTGGCTAGATAGTTAATCCCTGGGTTGTCCATCACAATAGATGAGACAGAGTTGCCCAAGACCACTGCAACGGCATTAGCAGACGTTCCAGCCCCTGCAATCGTCACGGTAGGGGTAGACGTATACCCAGAACCACCGTTGGTCACCAGAACGCTTACAGTGCCTTTCTTGAACGTCAGAATCTGGGCTATAGCTGCTGCATTTGTGCCGCCACCGCCCGTGAATGTCACGGTAGGAGGGCTGGTATAACCTGTTCCTGCGTTAGTAAGCGTTACAGAGTTAACTCCACCCGTAGATGGTATGGCTGTAGCGGCTGCACTAGAGCCTCCACCGCCAGAAAAACTCACAGATGGAGCTGACGTATACCCAGATCCAGCCTCAACCACAGAAACAGCTACAACAGCACCACCTTGGATGGCTGCAATAGCCGTTGCCTGTACGCCTCCAGACAGGTTAGGAGCGCCCATAGTCACCGTTGGGACTGATGTGTACCCAATACCACCGGCTGTAACCTGCACGGCTCTGACGCCGCCAGAACCAGAAACGATGGTGCAAACGGCAGTAGCCTGTACCCCGTTAGAATCGTTAGGTGTTCCAATAGTAACGGTAGGCGCAGTCAAATACCCACTGCCTGGGTTTGTGATTGCTATTAAACCTACGGAACCTATAGATACAACGTTGTTAGAGTTCCAGCTAAATAGACCTTTTGATGGGTCACCAATGATCAACCGTTCGTTTTTCCACTGAGTAGCAGACACGTTGGCTCCGCTGAACGTGCCAGACACGGCTACGTTAGACAGAACGTTTGAAGATAAATTAAACGCTTCTGATCGACCGCTATCTTCAAAACCTACAACGTAATCGGTTTGGTCAATATTGGTAGACGTTAGGTAAGTAACTACGTTGCCAAAGACAACGGCACTATTGGTGCTGTTAGATACCGCAGACTGCGCCGGAACGATCTTGATGTTGGAGTCGCCAACAGGCATGGCATTCTCTAGCCACGCAAATTCGTCCTCGTTGATCGCCGTCCGCTGGGCTTTAGTATTTATCCCACGGAATCTCTTGAGAACAGCATAGTTTTTTTTCTGTTCTTGAGATGCCATTTAGTAAGAACTGCTGTAGGGGTCTGGGATGCGGCGTGTAGATACCGTTGTCAGGACAGATTGAACCTGGCGAATATAATCTTGCCGGAAAATCTCCGCTTCACCATAACTCTGTTCCTTGTACTTGGCTTTGTAGCAAGCGTAGTACGCCACAGGAACAGTATACGGATCAAGAATAGAGTCTGCAACAGTTGGATTAGACAGAACCAGTTCGGTAGGCAGAACAACCGTGTCTAGTTCCATGCTGTAAGACTGGTCTGGAATCGGAGAGATATAAAGTTGGTTTTGACCGTAAGTTGAAAAGCACACAGGCCGTCCAACGTAGTTTTGCCAGTACCGCAACTGGGCGTTGAAATTTGTCCAGGGTAAGTAGCGCAGCGGAATACGGGAATTACCCCAGTAGATATTGATATTGAGAACGTCTAGCGTAGATGCGCCGTTAGGAAGGGCAGAAAACGGAATAATCTCTGCGTTTTGGACGTAGAGCAGGGTTGCTGTTCCGTTTGTGAACGCAGTTGACGGCGGGAAATTGCTACCAGAAGCCGGGTATGGTGGAGCTGAAGTAGCCAGTGTTCCACCAACCGTAACCTGATAGATAAAAATATTAGAGAAAACGTACTGACCAGCGGTAACTGCTAGGCCAGAAGACCATGCAATGGCGGCAGTGCCGTTAGGCGCAAGTGGTGTAGCGGATATTTGAAGGGTGCGGAGGCAACCAGTGTCTCTAACCACTCTCTCACGGGCAGAATTAATGTAGCTCGTGAGTTCATCATTGGTCCAGAAGTTCCCGTTAGCATCGTGGAGAAGTCTTCTGCAATCTGTGATGTATGAGTTGAGGGTTGCCATAATCCAGCCATTCTAAACCCTCAGGAGACTTTTCCCCCCGCCGTTTTACGGACGGGCAGGGGTACTACGCCTACCGCCGAGGGAATGCGGTCCTGCGCGGCTGTCGGGCTAATCTTAAACATAGCCAAACGATCCAGTCCAATCTCAACTTCCGACGAATGCCGGACAAACCCCAGCCTTACGGCATAAGGCAATTTATCTGTGTCACGATACCCAAAAATATGCGTTGCTGCATCAACAGGAATTGATACCTCAACGCCTTTTTTGAAACTGTAGTCAACACCGGAATAGCGGTCTGCTAAATCGGTGTCGCTACAGTTAGTAACAAAAACTTCACTCACAGAACAAGAACGTCGCCAAGAACAGTAACGCTGACCGTAGCATTTGCAATCGTAGTGACAGCAACCCACAGAGCATTTGCCGTAACCAGAGTCGTGTTAACACTGGTATTAGCGGTAAGAAACTGGTACTTGGTGTTGCCAGTCACGTTACCAATGGCAGTGGTGGTGAAAATGGCATTTGCCAGGTTTCCATCACCGCTCGTTAGGATTGCTACGTTTGCAGTAGCAGCGGAAGAGTTAGCGTTGTAAACGATGGCTTGACGCGCCAGGAATGACGTACCCGTCACTCCCATCACGACAGCAACGTTACTAACGGCGTTAACTGGAACAGCGTCAGCAGCAGCAACAGAGAAGTACCCAAACGAATTAGGGTACTCAGCACCTACATGATTAGAGTTCATTACTCACCTCACGAATTAAAACTGCCAGTCGCCGCAAGCCCACCGTTAACCGTCAACAAGGTCAGGGTCTGCGTGCCACCCAAAGAGTTGGCATACACGTTCTGACCGTCGCTAATTACGAAACCACCAGTGTTGTTACCAATAACGGTGCTGTATCCAGTTCCGTTGTTAGCAATAACGGTGACGTTCCCGGTTGGGAACATGAGGTAAGTACCAGCAGGAATAACGTTACCAGCACCAGTTGCAACGCTCAGAGTTGTGGTCTGAAAGTAAGCACCAGTGGTGTTGGAATTCGCGCCAGCTACAAGGATTTTGTTAAAGGCTAATGCCATGACTTTCTCCTTACAGGCTCAGAGAGTTGTAAGACCCAACCCGTGTCATAGACTTGGGTTTGGTACTGACCATCTCTGCAATCATCAAGACTGCTCCGACGTAACCGATCTGCCAGTTAGGCAGGGTCGATTCAAAGCCGGTAAACACAAACGAACCTTGTTCATGGATGTACAGGTTCAGGTAGTTTGTGTTAACAAAGTAGACGGTTCCTTCTGGGCAGTATGGATCTGGGTAGATCGGCACACCGGCAACCATCAGGGCGCGGAACGCAGCCTGTGGGCCATTGCTGTCTGCATCAAACCCAGATCCTGGGGTGATGACATACTGCTCTTGACCAACGAAGTCTTGCGCCAGAAGCGTCCAGGTTCCGAATCCGCAAACACCAAACGAAGGCACTTCAGCACCGTTCTTCACGGTTCCCGAAATGTATTGCAGGACGTTTTGACGGGTGGGGTTGACGTTACCGGCGTTGTAAACCTTCGACTTCCACCAAGTGTAAGTGTTACGGTTAATGTTACCGTAGGTGGTCAAGTTCGTGCCATCGTCAATCGCGCCAGGAAGCCCGATAAACTGCTGCGTGTTGGTGTAGTTGTTGTACAGCGCGGTCGCCATAGCATCCATCATGACGTTGGTCGCATCGTTCATGCGAGCCTCGACCAGAGGAATGATTGCAGCGTCTTGCTGTGCCACACCTTCCATTCCCAAGAATGGGACTGGGGTGATCATCAACTTGAGGTTGTATTCAGCGTTGAACGCACCTTGCTGGACAGACGGCTGAGCGAAAGATCCGCTGTAGTCTGACCACTGTGCGTTAACAAACTGTGCCCCTTGGACGGGGACGGTGACTGAAGAAACACCACCGCTGGCTTGCTGACTGTTAGCAATCAGAGCTGCAAGTAGGGGCGTCGAATTGTAAAGTTGTACAACCAGCTTGGGGATAAACGCCCTCCGAGTTACATAAGTAAGCTCGGTGTATTGGGTAGATCCCGTAGCCGGAAGAATTCCACCACCAATAGGCATGTTTATCTCCGGTAAAAATTACAAACCAATAGGACGATTCGGACGGCGCAGTTCTTGTAATGCGCTGACCGCTTCGTTTCTTGCTGCGGTTACAGGGTTTTTCCAGTATTTATTCAGATCCATTTTCTGAATAATTTGTGGGTTATACCCTGATGGAGTGGGCGTAGCAGACTGCTTCATCCACTGGTGATACTCAGCGGCGGTTTCGTGATTAGTGATACCCCGGTCAAGCATAATTTTCTCGACTTCCTTAATATCATCTTCCGTGTTCACCAGACCCTTTGCTTTGATGGCATTGCGCCGACGTTGCAAATCATCTAGTGCATCCTTCTCACGCAGCTTGTTTTCCAACGATTGGACTCGTTGTTCTGCCAGTGACAAGGCTTTGTTGGTGCTCTCTTCAATTTCCAGTTCTGGAATTGGAAGATCAGGCTTGACTTTCTTCGTCATCCGCAAAAATTCTTTACGGGTTGACGGATTTTCAGCCAACTGTTGAGCGAGCGCCGCGAGTTCATCACGGGCGTCAATACTAAGGTTTTCAAGAGACATTGTTACCCTCGTTACAATGTGGTGTTAGATGACTTTCTTGCCGTCTGCTGGCTTTTGAACAATCATGCGGTTCTTAGAAAGATCGCTAGGCTTGTCAAGGCCACCAAAACGTGAAAAACGGGGAGTGTTAACAATCTGACCGTTTTCCTGCTTATCGTCCGTAGGACGGCGTGGGGCCGATGCGCCCCGAGGTTTAAAAAGATCCATTTTTATCCCATCTTAGGAGGTTGCGGCGCACCTGCGCCTGGGGGCGTCATACCGGGGGGCGGTGCTGACTGGAGAGACTTGGCCTCGGGAGTCATGCCGCCAGCTTTAGGCAGAGTCTGCAACATCTGCAAAATCTCTGACTGCTGAAGTTCAGCCGTCTGGTTGCGTTTCCCGCCTAGCAAACCACCTAGCTTGCTAGTTGCATCAATAATTGCTTTGCCTTCTTCCGAATCAGAACCAATTGCTGGCAATGATTGCTCCAGAAGATCAAGAGCAATTGAGACATTAATCATTGCAGCTTCGCGTGTACCCATTTGTTTCTCAGGGGTAGACATTGGCGAAGCCATAGGAGGAGATTCATCCGCACTTGGCGGCTTGGGTTGATCACCAGGCATCGACGCATTTGCGCTGCGACTGCCTTTCATCAACTCCATCAATTTATCACTAGGTACGCTCATTTGCGAACTTTTAAACTATTAATTTATAAAAGTCAAGTGGGAGGCTCATCGCCCACCTCCCGCAGGCCGGTTTAAAAACCTGTTACGACGCAATTACTTGCGACCTTTACGACCACGGCGTGCCATGACAGTCTCCTAATTGGGGCCACTTAGAGGGGTAAGCAGCCATACCCATAACCACTATTGCGGATTTACCGACGGGTCTTACGACCCTTCATTTTGCGTCCGTACATTTCGTACCTCATTTGCGAGTGTAATCTCGGGTCATACGGGAATTATTTCCCGCAGATCCCATCCTATTTGACTGTGTTCTATACGTCAAGTTAGGAGATGCTTGTCTTTGATCCAGAGTTTTAGTGGTCACTCTGGGTTGATCACCATTTTTCTGGACTGCTTGACTAGGCATTCTTTTTCTCCGGTGGCTGCATAGCGGCTTGCTGGGCTTGCTTTGCTTCCATTTTCCTGAGTCTGTCTTTCAATTGCTGCTTCATTGGAGGTTCAACTAAGTCTAGCAAAGATTCTTTGTCAATCACACCGGCTTTGAACAAATTAAATGCCATCTGCCGTGAATCTTCCATGAAAATGGGAGAATTCGAGTGTGCATCAACTTTTACAGCGTAATTCTTGGGCAATTGTTCTGCAATGAACTTGTTGCCGTTGAGATCCGTGTAATGCGTGTTCCCATACGTCTGCATCATCTTCAGATACAGCGTTGCCATCTTTTCCAGCGAATCTTCAATCACCAGAGCACGTTTCTTAGCCCTGGAAGAGCCTAATCTGGCGAGTTGGCTGGCATGACCAGACGATCTGACCCCAGACTCCCCCCGTCCCTGCAAAACGGACACAATACCGGACGCTTCCTCAAACATAGAATCAATCTCGTTGATTTCCCTAAAAAGGTCTGGCGGCATCTGCGGAGATAACTTCTCAATCTTGGCGTTGGGCATGTCCGTAGACAGAAGACCGCCAGCACGGTTAAGTGCAAAGTTTTTCTCGTCAAGAATCCCTGTAAACCCTATGAGAGAGGTCGGAGGATTGACTTGTTTGGAGAGCAGGTCAAGAATTTCTGCCATCCGTTTATTCCGCATCTGTTGCAGGAATATCAGACGGGAAACCTCGGACTGTCCCCAGAAGTAGTCGTATAAAGGCAACGGACAGATTTGGACAAACGGCAATTCGCCTTTCAAAAAGACGGTTGATCCAGGTCTGTCGTAGATGATGATGTCTGGATCTGCCTTGGTGACTACCTGATAATCTTCAGTCTCGTCATTCCAAATCCACAGTTCCGTCATCTCGACGGTAGGCTCAGACACCTGAGCTTTGTACCGATTTTGTCCGGACAAATCGAGGTTGACGTTTCCGTACAGAGTCGGGTCCGTCTGGCTCATGATGATGCGCTGCAAGCCGTTAGGAACGTCTGTGCGCTGGTGTTCAGAGTAGGTGATACGCTGGACAATCTCCTCCCGTTTTGGGTGGGAGTAGAGCCGGTTATAGAGTTCTGACTTGGTGATGTAGTACGTCTGGATCAGGGCTTCTTGCCTGTCCATGTAGGAAGTGTCTTCCCTAAACACACCAATCGTAGCTGGTTCTACAAGGTACGGGTGGATACCGTTACGGTAGATTAGCTTGATAAACACTGAGTTGTAGCACAGCGCCCAAGATACGCCAGCAGAGAACACTTGGTCTGCATTGCTGTCTAGCCACTTGTCATTAAGAGCGCGGCCCAACACAGGAAGTTTAGCCTGTTCTGAGTCATCAACATTGGCGCCCAGATCAATAGAAAACTTGGTTGTCTCTGCCGAATAAAGGAAAGAAGACAGTTGATCTATGTGGGGATAGATCTTGTTGTACAGAGCCGGAGCCTCGTCCGGCCCATTCCCAAACAAATACCAAGAGCGCAACCCGCCATAGTCAGTGCGCCGGTCCTGCATAGAAACAGCGCACTTATATATCGTATCCAGATAGAAAAGTTCTCTTTCTAGCGGATTGCTTGGAATTCTCATGGTTTTACTGTTAGGTTCTCATGGTCTGCAATGTAACTCGCGGCCTTCGGACCCGTCAACTTACCAGTGTTGTGAGGGTTAACCCCTACTGATTCATCTCTAACTGGTTTAGCAACTTGTCCGGCAAGTGCTGATTGTAGATTAATGTTTTGGAAATTGCCTCCCCAAATAGCGGAATCGCCTGGACGGGGTTCCTTTTCGGCTGGCGGCAACTTGTGATGGTGCATTCCTGCTTGGGTTTCGCCTTCACGGGTGGACTTGATGTCTGTCATATCAAAGTCTTCAGCCAAACCTTTGAGGTGATGGTCAGCCTGTTTAGTCTTGTCTGACTTTAGGGAAACGGGTTTTAGGAAAACCATTTGGAGTTCTGCTTTACAGAACTTCATGGGGCATTTTGGTTCATAAGATTCAAACAGACCGTGGTCTGCACAAAGATAGTCGTGGAGTACGCTCATGATTTCTCGTCTAAAGTTGGATAAGAATAGTCGTGACGATTACGGGGTCCGATAGATAGTTTGAAGCCGTCTGGTGTTTTGATTACTCCCATGTGTGGAAAAATAGGTGGTTCTGGAACCTTGCGATAGTCTACATACTGAGTGGCATCCGGCCTTCTCATGATCTTGACTTCGCCATTCTTCCAGTGCTCGTAAGCGGAAGATACCCTGCGCTGATAAAACTCGGTCAGACGAACATCTTCGTAGAGAAAGAGGTCTAGCAATGTCCTCTTGTTAATCCCACAGAGTTCAGAAAACTTCTCTAGAGAGATCCCACGGTTCTTGTCTCTGATGAACCGGCGCATGATGACGCGCAGTTCATGCCTGGACAGGGGAGTATTCAATTTCGTACCCACGGTTTTGCAAAAAGACTAAGAACTCTATTTCACCGTAAATGTCTTTGGCCTGAGAAGGCAGATGCTTGATTCTAATCTTCTTGTGAGATACCAGCCGTCTGGTCGGACCATGATGACCAACCAGTTTTGCCAAGTCTAAATCATCGTGGACATCGGGAGCAAGATACTCCACCGCAAACTGCTTGGCAATGTTAAGCGGTGCAAAACGAACGCCAACCTTCTCCAACTCTTTCCGCAACAAGCCGGTGAGCTGTACATCCTCGTTAAAGAACGGAGCCTGGTTAACAGCCCTGTGGACAATCCCATACTTGGTACAGGCTTGCATCAACTTGCGGCTACGCAAAGAAAACCCGCCATTCAAGACGGGTAGAGCGTTCTTTGTTTTGCTCCAAGTAAAACCTGGATAAAAATGATTTTCATATAGCCCAAGGTGAGTAGGAGCACCCACATAGTCATACTCGTAGTACTTACCCGTAAAGTTAGTTCCGTCTATCACCCAGCCATCACTTTGGACCAGAAGACAATATTCAGTCTCCACAAAGGTCTGCAAAGCGTACATGCAGAAGATCGAATACTGGTAATAGTCCAACGGTGCCGTCTGCTTCCACATGATGTGGTCTGGCAGGGTCTGTGGGCGCTCTAGCGAGATCAGTAGACCCCTAGATCCCGGCAACTGAGAAACGCTCTCTATGAGCGCAGGAACGGCAGTAGCGCCGTTGTCATGTCCGTGGATAGCCGTAACTGTAAGTTCACTGTGTAGCACCATAGATACCGATCCGTTTAAGATAATCTGACACGTTGCGACCAACAGCAATCTGTTCTGGCGTTTGATCTTCTTGCTTTCGGCTAATCTCTCTTGTCAACCGCATCGCAATCAATCTAGGCTGAACCTGCTCGGCATATGCTACAGCAGCAAGAGCACTGGCAATAACTCTATCATCCTTGCCACGCCCAGGTGCGCCAATAAACCCACCTTCCCTAACAATCCCTTTCATCTCTTCCAGCAGGTCCATAGACTTGATGCTCATAAGACCACGCTCAAAGTAGTCTTTCATGTAGGTGAGCATCCTCTCCTTGGTCTGACTCGTGGTCAAGAACCCGATAGAGTTAGATAACCCACCCATCGTATCGTTCCTGCGCCAGATGTAGTTCTGCATAGAACCCAAAACGTCTAGCAAGTTTCTACCAGCCCCACCAGCCTGGGCAGACGCTAACCTCTTTAGGTTACGCATCTCATTGATCACGGCTTGACCAGGACCATTCACCTCTAAGTTCAAAGTGGAATTCTTGTAAGCCCCAGCAAGGTGAGCAATCACCCACGCAAACTGGTAGGTATTCATCTCACTGGTAGCAAACTCAGCTACCTGCTCCATCCCATCCGCATAAACCCTAAACACCTGGATGGAAAACCTGTCAGCCCAGTCAGAAGACCCATACGCAGGGTCTGCACCAATAACGTAGTAAGCCGTGTCTATAGGCTGCTCCCAGACCTTCAACGTGGCTAACTTCTCCGTAGACTTCAAAACATCCGTGTCTTGGAACATCGCCCCAAACACATACCGGAAACACTCTGGATTTGTGTTCTTGGCAACCTTGGCAGCATCTGTACACCGGGAATTTGAGAAGAAAGAA
>Ga0209400_1000721_pt1 | contig 28636 bp, 18 predicted proteins | sample M_130807_EF_Meta_FD_187313 | JGI IMG/M metagenome (GOLD analysis project Ga0209400, IMG submission 187313) | Freshwater microbial communities from Lake Montjoie, Canada to study carbon cycling - M_130807_EF_MetaG (SPAdes) (version 2) | ecosystem: Environmental > Aquatic > Freshwater > Lake... | reverse complement strand
CCGGTAAAGGCGCCAACAGGTTCTGATAGAGTCATCGGATTCGAATCCGGACTTTGCGTCGCTGCAGGCATGGCACTCCACGCTGCCGCCGCCGCACGCAACACACCGCGCGCAAACAAATCACCGCCGTCGGCAGAAAAGGCACCGAGTTGTTCTGCAGTCGCGGCATTGTCTCTGCTTCGCAACAACTGAAGAGCCTGCTCGCGGGTCAAGGGGTTCAGCCTGATCTCCACCTCGCTCAAACGATCCTTCAATCCATCGCTCAAGCGCGGAAGAAAGACATTTTCCCATACATCGTCATTGACCGAAATGACAGTGTCGACCCGTCCGGCGCCGTGACGCAGGGTGGTGACGAAGGTGGCAAGACGCAAAGCCGCTTCGGTATTGGCCGACATTCCCTCCAATTCATCGGCCACCAAAACAACCCGCTGCAGGTGCGTGAGCATTTTCAACAATGTGGATAGGCTCTCGGACATTGAGACCCCCGCAGCATTCGACACCGCCGCCACCAGCAGGCCAGCGCGACCCGGCTGATCGAGCGGAGTGACCGAATAGCGAAACATGACATCCACCCATAATCCGACCTCGCGCATCGGTGAGCCCAGCAGCTGGGAGATTTCAAGAACCAGTCGCGGTCCGAGCAATTCAAAGTTGTCCCTGGTCCAGTGGGCTGTCACTGCCTTTGGGTGATGAAAATCAAATGTCTCAACGGGCCGGTTGTGAAGTGCGGCGAGGGCGGATTCCCGATCCTGACAAGGCACCTGACCCGAGCGGACCAACGGTATCAATCCCATCGCCAGCACCTTGCGGGCAAGCAAATCCAGCACAGTCAGACCTCCGCTTCCCGGAAGTATTCGGGTGAGTTTGGCGAGCACATCCGTCAGTGCAGCTTCGGCATCGACCCGATAGCCGTCGGCAGGTCGCAGCAAAATGAACACATGACTGCCGCCCAACTGTTGTTGGACGCGGGAGAGCAAGTGGGATTTGCCATAACCGGCGCGGGGCGCACGCAGCAACAAACAGCGCCCGGCAGCCTCGACCGGGCGGGACAGGAGGAAAATCAACTGCTGGAATGCCTCCGCGTTGATGCATTCAACCGTTTGCTCCGGCTGCTGGCCGAACAAGTGAAACAAATGCGAATAAGGCGATTCATTGCTCATAAGCTGAGTAGTTCTGACGCTTTGATTGTGGCAACCGCTGCGCGGTTGATCAAGAATAGAAAGATTTACTTTCGGACTATTCGTCACCCAGTTCTTTCTCGATGCTTGAAGAAGCAGCCGGCGTCTTTTCCGGTTGCGACACTGCCGCATCCGCAGTGAGGGACCGTTTCAGCAACTCGGCGAAGTTATCCTCCGCGACCACAGGCGAACCCGACAATTCGATCCTGCACCAGCCGTAGCCGTCGGACTGTTTGGAAAAAACCTTTTGCAGCTTTGCATTGCCCTGAGGACCTGCCAATAAAGCCAATCCAAGGCCCACGTTCAGCTGACCGCTGAACTCACCGTCGCGCAGCACCAATTCACCTTTGATGATGAACTGTTTCCTGGTTTCCAGATGCAATGCCTTCAGGCGCACTTCCTTCGCCGTACGGGTCAGTTCACCCACTGCGGAATCCTCAAAAACAAAACTGTTGGCATACTGTTGATCCTGCAGCTCACGGCTCAATTCGTTCAGGAATGGAAATCCTTTGAAGGTCAGCGGATCTTTTTTGCATCCTGAAAACCCCAGCAGGATTCGGAAGGATTCAAAGTCGCCCGGCGTAAACGAAACCACCCGGCTGGCGGTCTCCGCGGTTGTATCGACACTCCCGCCCAGCACCGACTCCATGCCTTCGCCCAACAGAACGTGCAATGGAAACTCGGTCAGCGAAAGCTCCAACACGGAATTCTGCCTGCCGTAGAGATCAATCGAATTCTTGATTTCAAGCTCCCCGAACGATTGATCGACAGGGATGCAGCGGAGGGAGGAGATGTTCATCTGACCCGACTCGAAATGAATCGTGCCGCGGTCCAGATTCATCGGATGGAATCCGCGAATTTTCACCAAACCGCCGACAAAGCGGGTTTCCGCACCCTTGACCGTCTTGATCATGGTGCCTTCAGTGGATTCCAACGACATCCACGGATTCTTGTCTTCGGCATAACCTGTGATCGAGAGTTTTTCGCAGAGATAGTTGGAAAAATTAAAGGGAAAACCCGAGGTTTCCGCCGCCACCTTGCCCCGCTTGGGTTTGCCATCCACGCAGTTGGAAAAGCTCAGGCTGCCGGACTTGGCAACCACCCCGGCACCGCCCCATTTTTTTCCCACAAAACTCGCGAGTTCGAGATGGGCCGCCGTTTGGGCCACTTGAAGACGACGCAAAAAGTTGCCTTCGGGCCAGGTAAACGTGGCACTTGCACAGGTGGCGTTTGTCGGCGTCACCGAAAATTCGGACATCTCCACATCGGCCGCCGTCCATGCCGCCAACTTGTTGCGGATGCCTTCGCGATACGCCGCGCTGTTGTAATAGAACAAAAGTCCGGCAATCGCAGCGGCAAGACCGCTGACAACCACAAAAGCGATGGCGAGCTGGATAAGCCGAAGTTGCTGTGCCCGTTTCTTTACCTCCTTGTGCGGTTGATTGCTGCGGCGCTTGCGTTTTTTCACCTTGAGCGCTTGCGTTCCATCCGCGCGAACGACCAGCTCCCCTTCATCATGTCCCCGCTCCTTCAGGCGCCGCATCATCTCCTCCAGAGAGTAACTCTCTGGCTCCTGCTGGGGCGGCAAATTGCCACCAGGTGTCAAATTCGACTGCATATGATAAAGGGGGATGTGTTTGGCAGATACCGCGACCCGTCAGTATGGCATGCAAACGATCACCGACTGCGGAATGACTTGCCCGAGGGGTCCTGCAACTCCGCGCTCACCATGATCAACACGTTGGTTCTAACTGGTTTTCTCGCCTTGCTTTCAAACAAACGACCCAACACGGGAATGCTGCCCCAGACCGGAACCTTGTCCTGCACATCCACAACCCGCTCCTCAACCAAGCCACCGAGCACGATCGTGCCCCCGTCCACGATAGTAACATTGGTGTTCGTCCGGATGACGCTGAAAATCGGCTGCAAAATGCGGTTGGCGGTGATTTGACCAAAGCTTGAAGAACTGGTGTTGATGCCGGCAAAGTTGAAAAACGAGGAAGAACCTCCATTGATCGGCGTGCCGTAGTTAACGAAACCATCAAAGCTTGTCACCGAGGGCTGCAGGGATAGCTCGATGTAGCGGCGGTCGGCGCTGACGATCGGATTCACCTCCAATACCGTGCCGACATCCCGTTTGTCGAAGGCGGTGGGCATCGCAGGGGTAATCGGGGTCACAGGACTGTTGGCACCGACGACCTGCCCTGTGGTAATATCGACAAGAGTTGACCCTCCCACCTGATTGGGCAGCTCGGGCGGTTCATACTCGGTGGGATAGATGAACTCGCGAATCATCTCAATTTTCGAAGTCTGACCGCTGCGTGTCACGGTCGCGGGCCTCGTAACGAAGTCGACACCTTTTTTCTGATCCAGACCGCGCATCATCGCACTCACCTGCGCGCCGTTCAAGTTGCTGGCAAGCAGCGAAATCACACCAGGGGCCCTGCTTGGCGCTGGCGAGAAGCCGCTTGTGCTGTCGCTGATCAGCGCATCGATGCTGTTCCGCGGAATCGCCGTATCACCACTGCGGTTGCCCGATGTGATCGGCGCCGGGTTGGCGGCGAAAGAACTCAGATCGTTGATCGCATCGCCATTGCCCTGCGTGCCGCCATTCAAAAACAGCGCATCGCTGCCCTGTGAAATACCGTTCCCACCCAGCCCGACACCGTTGAGCAGCCAGTCGAACCCCAATTCCTTCAAACGAGTTTCCTGCACGCGGATCATGGTCACGCGAACCACTACCTGCACGGGCTCGGTCTGCGAAATGGCATCGACCACCTGCTGAATCATGTCATGGTTCGCCGATGTGTTCCTGACAAAAATCGTGCTGCTCTTGCTGTCGAACGAGGCTGCCGCTCCCTCGGGGAAGCCGATCCCGTAGGAGCGGAGTTTTTCCAAGGCGGTCACGCGCTTGGCACTGAGCCCCTCTTGCGGCTCCGCGCTGGCAAACGGGTCGTTCACCTCTGCCGCACCTCCCGCTCCTACATTTTCGGCGGAAAGGAAATCGGGCGGCACTTTGTAGGACCGACCGATCAATTCCGCGCTGTCGGATCCGAGCGGACGGATGTTGATTGCATATTCATCGATCAGATACAGGCAGTGCGTCTGGTCGCAGATGTATTGGAGCAGTTTTGACACCGGCACGTTTTTCACCTTCAGATCAAAGCGGACGTTGCGAACCCGCTTGCCGACCTCGGAATTGTCATCACCGAGGTTCAGGACGATATTGAAACCCTTGTCGCCAGGATTCAGCGCCGTGCTGTCCAGCAATTTCGCTTGCGTGCGGATGAAATCGACGGCCTCGACAATGCCGACCTGCTCGAGATCAACCGTGGGAAAAACCACACTGCGCATTTTTTCCGCAACAAAACGCACCTTGCTGGCCGTGGTGTTTGCCAGGGGGTCCTCAATCAAAGGATCGACAACCTTCGGCACCGGTGTCTCCCAAAGGGCGTCAACCTGCTGGAGCAACTCCCCGCGAGTATGGTCGTAGGCGGCCTTTGCGTAGTCGGACTTTTGCCCGGCCACCCGCTCAAGCCCGCGCCGGGCGGCTTTGTTTGTCGGATCGACCCGGAGAACTTCCTGATACATGTCTCGCGCCATGTCGAATTTGCCGAGCTGGAAAAATCCATCGGCTTCGTAGAGAGTGCGCCGTACCTCATCGACATCCCGGGTGTGCTCCGCAGTAAGCGCGGGGTTCGTGCGGATTGGATCATCGAGCTTGGTGCGCATCGCCAAGGCCCCGGGATGTGAGGGCAGCATGTCCTCGGCAAGAACCAGATCCACCACTGCTTTCGCCCCGGCCACGTCTCCCTTCCGCGAAAGTGCGGATGCCTCCTGCAAGGCCGCGGTGGCGTAACGCTCGCTTGCGGCATCCCGCAATTCCTTCACTGCGGGAGCATCGGGAAGCATATTGCGCGCCTTGAGGTAGTTGCCAACGGCATCGTGATACCGCGCGGCACTGTAATCATTGTCGCCCTTCATCAACAACTCCTGGGCTTCCATGACACTCTTTTCCCGGGCAGTTTTTTCCTTGTCCGCCAGCCGCCGACCCGAAGATTCCTGAGCATGGGAAAAACCCGCACAGAGCATCATGCAGTACACAGCCAGTTGCCTGCCAAAAGTGGATCGGTTTTTTGAAAACGTGACGTTCGCCATGTGCGTGGACGATCTGTAGCAAAGTGTCTTGCAAACTGTAAGCGCAAAATGCACCATTACCGCATTTTTTTTCAGTCGAATGGCAAATGCATTTGCTCCATGCGCCTGTTTGACTTCATCCGCTGCCGATTCATGATCCGTGCACGGATTTTGGAACGCCAGCGCTGACAAAAAAACCATAGGCGAATTTTCAAAGTATTCATGCGAACACAGTGTTATCATGAACACTTTTGGCGGCAAAGTGAATTTTTTGTCATTTACAAAAATTCCCATCGCATTCCTCACCGATGCCGTTATGATGCGGTAACCATGACGAAAAAATTCTGTTCCCGCTTGCTTCCGATTACTGCCGTAGCCATCGCCCTGAGCAGTTGCATTGAGGTCACCGAGACCGTTCATCTCAAAGTCGATGGCTCGGGAACGATCGTCGAAGAAACCATCATGGGGGCACAAATGAGCGCCATGATCGCCCAGATGGCCGCTCTGGGAGGCGAGGGCGCGAAAGCTCCCGACATGTTTGGCGAAGATGCCGCGAAGAAACGCGCCGAAAAAATGGGCAAGAACGTGACCGTGGGCAAGGTCGAGAAAATCGACAAGGACGGCCGCACCGGCGCGCGCGTGACCTACAATTTCACCGACATCAACACCGTGACCCTTTCGCTCTCCGACGGCGCGTCCGGCCTCTCGGACATGGCGCCCGATTCCGGCGAAAATGCCGAGAAAAAAGAAAAGAAGGAAGTGCCGGTAACATTTACTTACAAAGACAAGGTTTTGACCATGATCAATCCAACGCCGCAAAAAGCCGAAGGCGGTGCCAAGGATGCAGTCGGCAAAGACGCGGAAGCAGATGCAGGGAAACCGAAAGCGGCGGAAGGAGCCGAGGCCGCACAAGCCCAGGCAATGGCCATGAACATGATGAAGGACATGAGGATGTCGCTCAAGGTTGTGATCGATTCCGGCATTGCCGAAACCGATGCCACATTCAAGGACGGCAATACGATCACCCTCACGGAAATGGACATGAACAAGCTGTTGGCCAATCCGGATGCGATGAAAAAACTCCAGAACCTCAATCCACAGGACCCGGCGGAAATGCAGGAGAATCTCAAGGGCATGGAAGGCGTCAAGGTCGAGACCAAGGACAAAGTCACCGTGAAGTTGAAATGATCTCCGCCCGGCTCCGCGCCGCCGGAGATCACGGGGGGAATTCTCCGCACGGAAAATTCTTTACCCCGGCAGGCACTGGCGTTATCCATCCCCTGTCGTGCATTCACTTCCCGTAGAACCATCCTTGGAATCCTTTTTCCGCCTCTCTCAACAGGGCAATGTGATTCCCGTATACACCCAGCTCGCGGCCGACTTCGAAACCCCGCTGTCGGCCTATCTGAAAATCCGCGACGGATCTCAGGCGTTTTTGTTAGAAAGCGCCGAGAGCACGGAAAAGGGCGGCCGCTGGTCGATCGTCGGCAGCAAGCCGAAGCGCACCTTCGAGGCCCGCAATAAAACCATCACGATCCGCGAAGGAAGCTCGGTGAAAACGATCACCGCGCCCGATGACATCCTTGCCGAGTTCGAGCGTCAGATGTCCGCCTACAAACCGGTGCCGCATGGCGCGATCCCGCCGTTCTATGGAGGCATCCTCGGCTACCTTTCCTACGATGCCGTGCGCCAGTTCGAACCAAGCATCGGCACCGCACCGGCGGATGACCTGCAGATTCCCGATGCTTTTTTCATGCTCGCGGACACGCTGCTCGTCTTCGACCACCGCCTGCGCCGACTGCTGGTGATTGCCAATGCCTTCATCGGCGAATCCGCCAGTGCGGAGGAAGCCTACATTCATGCCCGCGGCCGGGTCGCCGCAATGGTGGAGATTCTCAACCGCCCGCTGCACACCAGCGCGTTGAACGGCCTCGCCCACCCGCCGGTTCCCACCGCGAAAAGCAACACCACGCAGGAACAATTCGAGGCGAACGTGCTCAAGGGCAAGGAATACATCGCCGCCGGAGACGTTTTTCAATTCGTGCCCAGCCAGCGATTTGAAACGCCTTTCCATGGCGCGCCGGTGGACCTCTACCGGGCACTGCGCTGCGTCAACCCTTCCCCATACATGTTCCTGCTGGAACTGGGCGATTTCTCCCTCGTCGGCAGCTCGCCGGAGGTTCACGTGCGCGCGATCAACGGTCGCATCGACATCCGCCCGATCGCCGGCACCCGCTGGAGGGGGAAAACGACAGCGGAAGACGAGGCATTGGCCGAGGAACTGCTGAACGACCCGAAGGAACGCGCGGAACATTTGATGCTCATCGACCTCGCACGCAATGATGTCGGACGCATCGCCCGCCACGGCTCGGTGAAGGTCGATGACTTCATGCTGATCGAACGCTACAGCCACGTCATGCACATTGTTTCGAACGTCACCGGAACACTCGATCCTTCGCACAGTGCCTACGATGTCCTGCGCGCCACCTTTCCCGCCGGCACGGTGAGCGGGGCACCGAAGATCCGCGCCATGCAAATCATCAACGAACTGGAACCCACCAAGCGCTGCGCCTATGCCGGCGCGGTCGGGTATTTCGGTTTTGATGGTTCGCACGACTCCTGCATCACCCTGCGCACCTGCCTGTTGAAAAACGGCAAGGCCTACATCCAGGCAGGAGGCGGAGTGGTCGCCGACTCCGATCCCACCTACGAGTATCAGGAAACCTGCAACAAGGCCATGGGCATGCTCAAGGCCATCGCTCTCGCCAACACCCTGTCCCCCCAAGCCGTCTGACATGCTGCTGATCATCGACAACTACGATTCGTTCACCTACAATCTCGTGCAGTATTTCGGCGAGCTTGGTGCGGAAATGAAAATCATCCGCAACGACGCGATGAGCGTGGCGGAAATCCGCGCGCTCCAGCCCTCGCGCATTTGTATTTCACCGGGCCCCTGCACACCGAACGAAGCGGGAGTCTCCTGTGCGGTCATCGAGGCCTTCGGTCCGCACATTCCGATCCTCGGTGTCTGCCTCGGTCATCAGAGCATCGGCCAGGTGTATGGCGGCGATGTGATTCGCGCCGAGCGCCTGATGCACGGCAAAACCTCGCCGATACATCACAATGGCACGAGTGTTTTCAAAGGAGTTCCCAACCCCTTCGAAGCCACACGTTACCACTCGTTGATCGTGAAACGCGAAACCCTGCCCGAGTGCCTGGAAATCACCGCGTGGACGGCCGAAAACGAGATCATGGGCCTGCGCCACAAACAACATCCCGTGCACGGCGTGCAGTTCCATCCCGAATCGATCCTCACCCAGGAAGGCATGCAGCTGTTGAAAAACTTCCTCACCTTGTAAAGAAGAACGGGGAGTAACTGAAAACACAAATGGGGCAAATGGGGTCAGTCCTTGGAAATGAGCATTTTTTATAAGCTGCGTTGATAGAGGTGATGCATCTTTGAAGAGCGGATGTCGCATGGTGACAGGTGAGAAATTTGTCGGACAGTTTTCTTCTCGTTTTGTCTTGTCAGTCGATTGAGCGACGTGTGAAGGTCCCGGAAAGATTGGCAAGTGGCTGTGTGATGATGCGACCTGGTTGCGGGGGATGATTTCCACCCCGGCAACGAACAGAATTCAACATGGGAGAATTTTACACTTCCCACCCGGCTGTCGATCCGCTACACGCCAATCAAGCGATGGGCGACATTCTCACATTCTCTGCTGCTTTTCACTCAGAACCGGCACCGGCCGCCAAAGCCCCCGGCGGTGGTGATTCCCTTCCTTTACCGAATATGGTTGCGCCAAGCCCCTGCCCGCAAGGCAGCAGCCGAGAAAATCATACCCGACCTTTTTTTCCGCTCTTCGAACCTCTTGCATGCTTTCGCGGATTCATCAACCCCAAAAGCAAATTCCCAGCAATTGAAGAAAGCCCTGGCGTGAACAGCATATTGCGATCCTGGACCTTCGCAGCACTCTTCTCCATGAGCGCGTCGACGGTTTTTGCCGATCCATTTCAGCTGTCCATTCTGCCGCTATTGAAGGAATATTGCCTCACTTGTCACTCCACGGAGAAACTGAAGGGCGATCTCGATTTGGAGCGCTTCACTTCAGTCGATCTCGTGAAGCGCGATCCCGCCGTGTGGGAGCATGCGCTGGATCAGATCCGCGACAAGGAGATGCCGCCGAAGGGCAAGCCCAAGCCCTCGCCCGAGCAGATGAAGCTGCTCACGGATTGGATGCAAGGAACGCTCGACGAAGTCGCGCTCGCGAATGCGGGCGATCCGGGGCCGGTGGTGATCCGGCGCTTGTCGAACATGGAATACACCTACACGCTGCGCGACCTCACGGGCGTGGTGTCGCTCGATCCGGCCAAGGAATTTCCCGTCGATGGCGCTGCGGGCGAGGGTTTCACGAATGCCGGCGCTGCGCTGGTGATGTCGCCGGCATTGATAACCAAGTATCTCGACGCGGCCAAGGAGATTGCGAGTCACGCGGTGCTGACGCCGGACGGAATTCATTTTTCGCCGGGCACATCAGCGCGCGATTGGACGGATGAAATACTGGCGAAAATTCGCAGCTTCTACATACGCCAAACGGTGACAGGCGGTGGATCGCAGGTGACGCAGCAGGGCATCAACCTCGATGTCGCCACAAGTGCGGGCCGCCTGCCCGTCGCGAAGTATCTCGACGCCCTGCAGGGCAGGTCGAACGGCAACGGCCTGAATGCCAAATACCTCGACACGCTGCGCAAGGCTTTCGCGGATACGAAGTCCTCGCTCTTACTCGACACCCTGCGCGCGAAGTTTCGAGCCGGCACGCTCACGGTGGAGGACATCGAGAGCTGGCAGCAGTCGCTGTGGCGGTTCACGAGCGTGGGGCACATCGGCAAGAATGGCGGACCGAAGGCTTGGCAGGAAGCGATGGCTCCGCTCGCAACGCGGCAGGAAATGCGGGTGAAGCCCGGCGCACCCACCGATGGCGGCGACGTGACTCTCTATCTCTCCACCACCGACGCGGGCGACGGCACGGAGAACGATCTCGCCGTGTGGGAGAATGCGCGACTGGTGGCTCCGGAACGTGCGGATTTTCCGTTGAAGGATGTGCGCGCGCACATGCAGCAACTGGTGAAGCGGCGCGATACCGTGAGCGCGAGTGTGGTGAAATGCCTCGCGGCGGCATATGAGGTGGAGCGTTCCACCGAGCGCCCCGATATCGCCAAGCTCGCGCAGAAACATGGCGTGGCGCCGGACTTGCTCGCGGCTTGGCTCGATTACCTCGGTATGGAATCATCCGACGAACTGAAGCTCGGACAGTTGCTAACCCAAAAGATGGAAAGCACGCCGGACTACAACTTCATCAAAGGCTGGACCGGCGAAAACGCACTCAGCGTCGTCGCCAATTCATCGGATGCCACGGTGAGTATTCCGGGCACGATGAAGGGCCATAGCGTGGCAACTCATCCGTCGCCCAAGCTCGCGTCGGTCATCGCGTGGCGGAGTCCGGTGAGCGGTACGCTGCGCATCAACGGCAGCGTGCAGGATGCACATACCGAGTGCGGAAATGGCGTGACGTGGGCGGTGGAGTTGCGTTGCGGAAAAACGCGCAACGTGCTCGCCAGCGGAGTAAGCACGGGAGCGACGGTCATCGATATCGGACGCCATGAAAACATCCGCGTGCTGCCCGGCGATGCCATCGCGGTGGTGATCGGTCCGCGCGATGGCGATCACACGTGCGACCTCACAGCGATCGATCTCGTGCTGAACGACGGCACGACAGAGTGGAGTCTCGCGAAAGACATTTCGCCCGACATCCTCGCGGGCAATCCGCACGCCGACGGCCACGGAAACAGGGACGTGTGGTACTTTTCCGGCGAGCCGGCCCAGAACGACGTCGCGCCGAATATTCCGGCTGGTTCCCTGCTCGCCATGTGGCGCAATGCGTCCGATGTCGGCGAACGCGAGCGCTTCGCCGCTCAGATCCATCAGCTCCTTCAGCGCGACCTCGCCACGGTGCCCAAGGACTCACCAGACCACGCCCTGCATTCAAAACTGCTCTCATTCAACGGACCGCTGCTGGCCGCCTCCCTGCGATCCGTGAAGTCACAGGACGAAGATGGTTCGCCATCGCCTTATGGCGTGGAGCGCGGCCTGTTCACCGGGGCGGATCTCAACGTGCAGGCGCCTTCTTTGATCGAAGTGCGCCTGCCTGCCTCGCTCATGGATGGCGCGGAGTTTGTCGTGACCGGCAGGCTGCGCTCCGCGGAAGGCAGCGTGCAGATGCAAGTGCTCACGTCCAAGCCGGAGAAACTCTCCGGCATCGTGGCGAGCAGGGCGGAAACGGCGCAGGCCACTGGTCTGTGGTCCGACAACAACCTTCACACGCGGCACAGCACGCCGGTGATCGTGAACGACGGCAGCGCGGTGCGTGGTCGTTTTGAAGCGGCTTTCGACGAGTTCCGCGCGCTGTTCCCCGTCGCGCTGTGTTACACGAAAATCGTGCCCGTGGATGAGGTGGTGACGCTGACCTTGTTCCATCGCGAGGACGAGCACCTGAAACGCCTGATGCTCGACGAGGCGCAGAGCGCCGAACTCGACCGTCTGTGGGACGAACTGCGGTTTGTCAGCGAAGCTCCGCTGAAGCAGGTCGATGTGTTTGACCAACTCTGGCAGTTTGCCACCCAGGATGCGAAACCTGAGGCCTTCGAGCCGATGCGCGAGCCGATCATGCGCGGTGCGGAGGTTTTCAAGAAACAGCAGATCGAGGCCGAGCCGAAGCATGTGCAGGCCGTGCTCGAATTCGCCATGCAGGCCTGGCGGCGGCCGCTGAGCGACTCCGAGCAATCCGAGTTGCGCGCCCTTTACCAAAAGCTCCGCCAGCAGGATCTCCCTCACGCCTCCGCCGTGCGCATGCTGCTCGCCCGGGTGCTCGTGACACCGGCGTTTCTGTATCGTGGCGAGAAAGCCGCTCCGGGCCCGAAAGCAGCGCCAGTAAACGATTGGGAACTCGCCACGCGGTTGAGTTATTTCCTGTGGTCTTCCACTCCCGATGCCGAACTGCGCGATCTGGCGGCCTCAGGGAAATTGCACGATCCCGACGTGCTCACTGCACAAGTCCACCGTATGATGAAGGACGCGCGCATTCGCCGTCTCGCCACCGAATTCGGCTGCCAATGGCTGCACGTGCGCGATGTCGCGACTCTCGATGAAAAGAGCGAGCGGCATTTCCCCACCTTCGTCGGATTGCGCGCCGACATGCAGGAAGAGGCGGTGCGTTTCTTCATGGATCTGTTCCAAGGCGATCGCTCCGTGCTCTCGCTGCTCGCGGCTGATCACAGCTTCGTGAATGGCGCGCTGGCGAAGCACTATGGCTTGGCGGTGAAAGGCGAGGACTGGCAGCGCGTGGATGGCTTGCGGGCGCAGGGCCGCGGCGGCGTTCTCGGTTTCGCGGCCACACTGGCGAAGCAGGCCGGAGCGTCGCGCACCAGCCCGATCCTGCGCGGGAACTGGCTCAGCGAAGTCGTACTCGGCGAAAAACTGCCGCGACCTCCAAAAGGCGTGCCGGTCCTCCCGGAGGAGGCGCCTGCGGGACTCACGGAGAGACAGCTAACCGAGCGCCACAGCAGCGATCCCAAGTGCGCCGGCTGCCATCTACGCATCGATCCGTTCGGTTTTGCGCTCGAAGGCTTTGACGCCATCGGCCGCGCCCGCAAACAGGATGCGGCCGACCTCGTCATCGACACGCGCACGACACTCGCCAACGGCACACCCATCGACGGCCTCGACGGTCTGCGCACTTATCTCCTCAACAACCGGAGCGACGATTTCGTCCGCCAGTTCTGCCGCAAACTCCTCGGCTACGCTCTGGGTCGTAGCGTGCAGCTTTCCGACAAGCAGCTGATCGAATTCATGCTCGTGCAACTCAAGGCCAACAAATATCGCGTCAGCACCGCGATGGAACTGATTGTCCGCAGCCCGCAGTTCCGCGAAGTTCGCGGGCGGGATTTCCTCACCAACCACTGAATCCTATGAACACACACCGTTTCACCCGTCGTGCCTTTCTGCGCGGAGTTGGCGTCACCATGGCCCTGCCATGGCTGGAGTCCTTCAATGTCTGGGGCGATGAACCGCTGCGCAACAAACCGGCCAGCGAAGCGCCGGTGCGACTGGCGGTATTGTTTTCGGGCAATGGCTTTCATTCCAAGGAATGGTGGGCGAAGGGCGAAGGCCGGACAATGGAGTTGGGCCAGGTGCTCGCGCCGCTGCAGGACTTCCGCGAGAAGATGATCTTCGTGAGCGGACTGTATCACGAGGAGGCGCGGAAGGGCAACATCCACAGCTCGCAAACGGGCAATCTGCTTTCGGGCGCACCGATTGCGTCGGGCGGCGAGATCCGCTCGGGCACGAGCTTCGATCAGGTGCTGGCGCAGACCTATGGGCGTTCGACGAAAGTGCCGAGCCTCGTTCTCGGCTGCGAGCGGTCGAATCCCTCGGTGCACAAGAACTACTCGATGCTCTATAGCTCGCACATTTCGTGGAGTTCGCCAACGACCCCGACGCCACTGGAACTCTATCCCGCGCTGGCCTTCGACCGCCTGTTCAAAGACGACGCGACACCCGGCGATAAAAGCGTGCTCGATGCCGTGCTAGCCGATGCGCAGGACCTGCGGCGCGGCATCAGCAGCAGCGACCAGCGCAAGCTCGACGAGTATCTCGACAGCGTGCGCGAGGTGGAAAAGCGCATCGAAAACGCGGGCCGGCGCGGCGAGTTGCAAGGCTGGCGGCCCACGCTCGAAAAGCCGAACATCCAGCGCCCCGCCGACGGCATCCCGCAGGACATCGGCGAGCACATGCGGCTGATGTGCGACATCCTCGCGCTCGGCTTCCAGACCGACACCACACGCATCACCACGCTGAAGCTGAACAACGATCACAGCGCGCTGCGTTTCCCGAATCTGCCCAGCGTGCAGCAAGTCGGGCACGGCATCGACTACATGATTCACCACCTGCTCAGCCACAGCGACGGCGATGACTGGCTGAAGGTGAACCAGTTTTTCATCGAGCAGCTTGCCTACCTCGCGCGCAAGCTCGACTCCATCCAGGAAGGCCCGTGCACCCTGCTCGACAACACGATGCTGCTCCACTGCTCGAGCATGATGGCCGGCGCGAAACACGACAACGACCAGCTCCCGGTCCTCGTTCTCGGCGGCGCCGGCGGACGCCTCAAAGGCGGTCGCGTGCTCGACTACAAGGACAAGCCCGAGCGCTAGCTCTGCCGCCTCTTCATGTCGATGATGGACAAGATGGACGTGCGCCCGAAGACCTTCGGCGACGCGAAACAGATGCTGGAGGAAGTCTGATCCCGGCGCATCCGCCGTCGGGAGCGCGGGTCAGTGGTTGAACAAGAACCCGATGGAATTCATGAACGACCACAGCACGTCCTTGATCGCGGCGCGGCGCGATTCGCCTTCCCTGGTGAATCGGGCACAGGCCACTTCGCATGGAAAAAGAGAGAATTACTCACTTCCCTTCCGGCTGCCTATCCGATAGAGGCCATTCAGGTGATGAGCGCAATCCACACATTTCCCGTCGCTTTTCACGCAGAACCGGCTTCAGTCGCAAAAGCCCGCGACGTTGCCATTCATCACCTCACTTCCCCCCACCTCACGAACCTCTTATTCATTTTCCGATGCACATCACCCCTACAAGTAAATTCCTAACAATCACAAGAGGAGAAGTCAAAGAGCTACGTCAGGGCGCGGGCCGCATATTGGGCATCGGGCAAATGTTCTATTTCTATCTCATGCCTCTGGCGCAGCGGTCTTAACCATTCACAACGCTTCAAGAGCGATCCGGGCGATGAAGCCGGAGCGGGATTCGCCGTTTTTATCAGCAGCGGCATCGATGCGGCGGAGAACGCGCTCGGGGAGGGAGATATTCAGGCGCTTGGCTTTTCCGGAGAGGGCGGCGAGATCCACATGGGCTATTGCCCAGATCATACCAGCATAATCGGGATTGGCGGCGTGGATTTCGATACCCTGAGGAGCAGGGATTTTCTCTTCAGCATCCAGCAAGCCCTCGATGTGAAAAGCCACGGCTTCCGAGGCATTGGCTATGGCCTCATCCAAGGTGTCTCCTGCGCTGAAGCAGCCGGGAAGGTCGGGAAATTGAACACCATAGGCTTTGCCGCGTTCGTGTTCGATGGCGATGGGATAGTTCATGGCTTATTGATTCCTGCCGATTTGAGAATGGCCCATGCGGTCCCGACCGGCAGGTCTTTTTTCGGGTGCGGCACAGTGACGACACCGGATTTAAGTGGGTGCTTGAATTGGTGATGGCTTCCCTTGGTTCGGGTATCATGCCATCCATCCTTTTTCAAGAGCCTAATGATTTCGCGGCTACTCATCGTGTGTAATTATACACACGCACAGGCTTTAGCAAGCTTAGAATTAAGATATTTTGGGATACGTCTTTAGTCATGTTTTTTGTAGATGTTTGCACACAAAGGACGACAGTTTAGATCACTCATCAACTCGAGTGCCAAAATGACCATCTAAATGGGGGCTCGCAGGTGTCGGAAAAACGTTGAACAAAAGACTAAAAAAGGTGGTCTAAACGTGTAAGCCGCTCGCGCATTTCGCTATGAAATCCAGGCCAACTGCTGATCGACACCAGCCCTTTCTCATCAAAGCTTATCCAGTCGGAAAGTGTCCTGATCGACAGAGTATTTTTCCGATGTCAAACTGCCGCCGCTTGCCATTCCGCTGCTTGCGGTAGTAGCGTATTCCCCCCTCTTTTCCCGCCTCCGGTCCGACCACCTGCCCTTTCAGTGTCCTACACCCCAAAAGCAAAGTGCTTGCAGTCCGCAACCATGTAAAAATCTTGACCAAGTGTTCAAGAGAGCTATCCTCGCAGTGTTGGAATTGAACCATTAAACCAGCAAAAGCATACGCCGCACGGCCGTTTCGTCGCGTTTTTCAACCCTGCTCAGTACTCACTCGACGCTTTTCACTTCTTTGGAACCCCTTTTCCCCGCTCTTCGAATCCTCATTTTCTTTTCCACGCACGTCAACCCTAACGAAAATTTATAACAGTCGGACATGAAGATATCAGCAAGTTCAAGAGCGGTTGGTTTGATTGCGGCAATCGTCTTTTCTGTCGCGCTTGAAGCACCGGGCGAAACCTTCACTGGTGACCGGTTGATCGATCACATCGCCTTGAATGTTGAGCCGAAAATTCTCAACCCCGTGCGCGACAATACAGCCGCGGGTCAGATAACTCTGATCGCATTTCACACGGATGGTTCACAACGCGTTCTGCGGGCCGCTGATGCGGTGATCAAGGCGAGCACCAAGGTTGCCAGCGGGAATGTCGAAGTGGCGACGGTTGACGGCGACAAGGTTGTGTCCAAAGAGGGCGGCATCGCCACCATTGAGGCAGAAGTCGTTGAGAGCGGCAAGACATTCAAGGCCAGCACGGATGTTGTGGTTACTCCGTATTACCGGGACTATCATCAGGCGCTGGTTTTGAAGTTATTCCTCGGGATGGAGGGTGATCCGGTGGAGCGCCTTGCCAACGATCCCACCTTCCGTCAAGGACACGAAGTGATGTGTACATTCGAGGAGGCCCTGGAACTTATCCGCAGGACCGACAACCTGACGCGCGGAATACCGAAGATCATTTATCTGGTCGGCTGGCAGAAAGGAGGCCACGACCACGGGTATCCCGACTGGAGTGAGGTGAATCCCAGGATGAAGCGGGCGCAGGATGCCACCGGGCTCGACAGCCTGCGCTGGCTCATCCGCGAGGGCAGGAAGTTCAACACGACGGTCAGCCTGCACCTCAACATGGTGGACGCCTACAAACACAGTCCGCTGTGGGATGAATACGTTGCGAAGGACTGTTTCGCCAAGGATGAGAGCGGGCAATTGCTTGTCGGCGGAATCCAGGTGAAGGGCGACGACATGTACAACGTGGTCTATCCCAAAGAATGGGAAGCCGGGTTGGCACAGCGACGCATTGACGGCTTGATCAAACTGATTCCCGAACTGAAAGAGGGGCACACCATACATGTCGATGTGTTCATTGCCAACCGCGATGGCGGCAGGCCGATCAGCCCCTGGCATGCGAAACCAGAACATGGCGGATTGACCCCGGACAAGTATGTCGAAACCCAGCGCAAGATCTTCCACTACTGGCGCGACCGGGGATTTGATGTGACCGGGGAAGGAACCGGCTGGGCCCATCCGCCGGGTGAACATTTCATCGGCCTGCAGGCGATGTCGTGGTGGTATTCCTGGAATCCGATGGAGATCCCGGAATGCCTGGGGGCGCGAGGCCGCACCGATCGAGGCGGCGACGGCGACTTCCGCTTCGGCTCAAGCATGCACGGCGAGGAAATCTGGAAGAACGACAAGACGAACATGCCCGGTTTTCTCGGCATGTTCTGCCGCACGACCCTTCCGTGGTATTACCTGAGCCGATTGGATCGGCAGAAGTTTGAGAACGAGGCTCTGTATTACAGCGAGGGGGTTGTGGCCCGAACCGAAATGGGAAAACGCATCATTCGCAAAGGCGAATTCGTCCTGCGTGAGAATGATGATCTTTTTGTTCCCGCCTTGTGGAGAAAGAAGAAAGAGATCATTGCCTACAGCAAAGACGGCTATGAAAACAAAGAGTGGCTTTTGCCTGACGACTGGAAGCATGTAAAAAGTGTCGATCTTTACAGGATTACGCTGGAGGGTTGCATGCCTCTGAAGAAGGATGTTCCGGCAAGCGGCGGCAAACTGAGTTTGTCGATGGAAAAAGACCAGGCGCTTTCCGTTGTGCCGGCAGGGCAAATGATTGCAGGTGATTGAATGCATGAATGATATCGTCAAGCCATTCCCCGTCGCATCATTTCCCGCATCCAGCATCCTCGAACTGCTCATTATCTTTCCCGGACAAATCAACCCCAAAAGCATTTTTCTAGCAATAAATAATCTTGGCAAAGCCGGTCTGGGGACCTACGCTCGCGACGAATGAAATCGACCGTCAAATCCAGCAACGGCCACCGCCACACTGCTGCGTAGCGTTTTGCTTCACTGCTCACTGCTCACCCGGCACTTCTCCCTCTTCCCCCAAGCCAAGCCCCATTTATCCCAGAACACTTTTGCAAAATTTTCTATAAACCATAAACTGCCAGCATGACCGCCAAGCGTAAACCCGGCCCGGACCCAGCACCTGCTTCCCTGCTCGTGCCGGATAAGCTCGCCACGCTCGTGCACTACCTGCGCCGTGAGAAAGTCATTCTCGATTCCGATCTGGCGGAGCTTTACGGAGTTCCAACCGGACGCCTCAATGAAGCCGTTCAGCGTAACCTCGAACGATTCCCCGCCGACTTCATGTTCCAACTCTCTGAAAATGAATTGGAATCTTTGCTATCGCAAATTGCGATAGCAAAGAATGCGGAGTCGTCTTTAAGGTCGCAATCTGCGACCTTAAAGCGTGGCGGACGCCGCAGCCTCCCCTACGCCTTCACCGAACAGGGTGTCGCCATGCTTTCCAGCGTGCTGCGGTCGGAACGTGCCGTGGAGGTGAACATCGCCATCATGCGCACCTTCGTGCAACTCCGGCGACTGATGGACTCCAACGCCCTCCTGGCCGAGAAAATCGAAGCCCTCGAGGAAAAATACGCCGATCACGACCAGCAATTCCAACTCGTCTTCGAAGCCATCAAACAACTCATCGCCGCTCCTGCTCCACCAGCCAAAGAACTGGGCTTTCACACCATTCCGTCGGCGACTGACGTGAAAAAGCAAACCCGCCGTCCCAAAACCTGATCGCTCCTTGGATTGATGATTGATGAACTCCGATTTTTGATTTTTGATTTATCGTCGCAGGTTACGATGAAATGAAAACGATCATGGCGATGCTGCGATAGGTGGCTACCAAGTGCTGCTTATGGTCTGAATCAAACACGATGAGCACAATCCACCCGCAATAACATGCCTTGAAAATATCGTTGTTTGATTCCAGTCGATTTGTTAGCAATGATCCCGTTCACGGATGTCCGCGCTATTTGATTACAACTTCTTCACTCCTTCTTTTCCCCGCTCTTCGAACCTGTCATTTTCCATCCCATGCACATCAAACCGAAAAGCAAATTTTTAGCAGTTGAATTGATCGCTAGAAGTTTCCAATGAACCTCAGCGCGGTCCCGATTTCCGGCTTGATTGACAACGGGTGGACGAATAGAAACCATCGGCAATACAATGATCACAGGCGACAATCCATATGCACCGCCGCAGACCTCGCCGGGTGGCTTTCCCGACGCACCGGAGCCGTTCGGTTGGGAGGTTGTCGGAAATAGGGTGATGGCAAACCAAACAGCCCAGTTTCCGATGATCGATCCATTCACGGGTGGCACGGCGGAAACAATGATGTTGCAGCGGGTGCATGTGCGATATCGTCCAAGGTGGCTGCTGGCGTTTCCCATTCTGGGAGCGCTGGCCATGATGACGGTTGAGGAGAGCGGTAACGCCAGTAACCTTCTGACCTTTGCTCTGGCGGGTATACTGTTAGGATGGCTGGTCTCGCTGATTGCGGGACTGTTTTTCCCGGTATGCACTCTGCTGCTTTTTTTCGAGAGACGGACACTCGGGATTCGCAAAATCGCGGCTCGAACAATGACTTTGTTATTACTGACAGGTTTTTTTGGGAGATTTGTCTTCTTCATGGTTCCGCCGTGGATGCTGTGGATCTCCACCACGGCGTTTTTCTGTTGGTTCATCGGACTGCTGGCCGGCGTGACATTGGTGCGGCGCTTGCACTGCAATCGGAAATCCGGCGGTAGATTCGAGGTCCTGGGCTTTCATTCATTGGCTTTGGCGGCGATGACCCCGCCGGTGGCGGTATGACCTTTGAGCACGCTTTGAAGGACGTTTGATCGGTTTATCAAAAATGCGAACTTCGTCTGCATGACACGCGAACAGATGGCCGGGGTGCGGGAAGGAATCGTACTCCTGATGACGATCGGCATTGTGCAAATCAGACGCCAGTGCGGCTGAAAATGCAACCGCTTCGTGTCTCCAATCTCCGCCGATGTCCTAGTTGTCAACCGTCGCAACAGGAAACCGCGACACATCCGCGACCTGTTGATAAAACTGCTAGCCGAAGTTGATCATATTATGGAGTTGGAATCAGCGGCCTCTTGAATGTAGAATCCTGCCATGGCAAGAGGAAACCTGCTCAATACTTCCGACGTTACCCTCAAGACTTTGTTGGGAAACGGCATGCGTTATTCCGTTCCTCCCTATCAAAGGGATTATTCATGGAAAGAGGAACATTGGGAGGATCTTTGGCTGGATTTGGTCGACGTATCCGAGGACGAGGACTCTCAGCATTACATGGGGGCAATTGTCCTGCAGCAGAATGATCGCGAACTCTTTACCGTGATTGACGGACAACAACGACTCGCAACGTTGAGCATCGTTGTGCTTGCCGCCGTTTCACTACTTGAAGAGCGCGCTTCCGCCGAGATCGAGAAGGGCGACAATTCTGAACGCGCCCGTCTGTTGCGCGATGGATTTCTCGGAACCAAAGATCCGGGATCGCTTCGATACAGCAGCAAACTCAGTTTGAACCGCAACGACGACGTTTTTTATCAGGGGACGTTGTTGCAATTGAAGGCGCCCCACGCCCCATCCCGTCTGCCTCATTCGAACCGATTGCTCTGGCAAGCGTTCGGATATTTCCATTCCAAGTTGGCCGTGCGTTTCCCAAGCAATGACGAAGGCGGCAGCTTGGCACGCTTCATCAATGAGGCAATCGCCCAGCGGCTCCTATTCATTCGCGTTCAAGTCGATGACGATCTGAGTGCCTATACTGTTTTTGAAACTCTCAATGCGCGCGGCTTGGACCTCACGGCAAGCGATCTCCTGAAAAATTATCTGATGGCATTGGTTGCTCGACGGAGCGAAACGGATCTCAAGCATGTTCTCGACCAGTGGTCGCGCATTACGGATACGGTGGGCATTCGGACGTTGCCGGATTTTCTCCGCCATCATTTGAACTCCCGTCAGCCATTCGTTCGCCAGGAACGCTTGTTCAAGGCAATCAAAGCCGACGTGCGAACAGCCGAGGATGTTTTTGCACTTCTGGACGAATTGGAAAGGTCAGCAGTACTCTACCAAGCGCTCCAAGACCCTTACGATCCATATTGGGCCGATCTGCCGATTGCAAAGGAGCAGGTTAGGATATTGAATCTTTTGGGGGTGAAGCAGTTCAAGTCGTTGGCATTATCCACCGGGAGGAAAGTGCCCGATTCGCTGCAGGACCTGCTACGCTTTTGCATGCTGATCTCAGTTCGCTATACCATCATTGGAGACCTGAATCCGAGCGAACTGGAGCGGGTATACAATGAAGTGGCGGTAGCTATTGAGCGTGACACACTGCTTACAAGCGGCCAGATTCGGGAGGCTCTGCGGCAGGTGTCGGTGTCAGATGAAGATTTTCGGGATGCTTTCAGCCGCAGGTCGATTGCTGCGAGTGGGAGAAGTAAAAAAGTAGTCAGATACATTTTGTGCGCACTGGAGCGGCAACTTGGGCATCCCGATGTCAGGGACGAGACCTGCGCTGCAACTATCGAGCACATACTTCCCGAAAATCTGGGGAATTCATGGGAGACAACCTATAGCCATGATCAGCACGAACGATTTGTCCAGCGTCTAGGCAACTATACCTTGCTTGATCCATCCCAAAACCGAGATTTGGGCAACCTGTCATTTTCGGACAAGCTTGCTGGCTACAAGAATTCTGGTTACCGAATGACCTCACGCATATCGGCTTCGGAATGGACTCCGGATTTGATAGAGGCACGCCAGCGCGAAATGGCGGGCTGGGCGGCAACAGTCTGGCAATTTTAACGGACCCTCTTTTCCCCGCTCTTCGAACCTCTCTTTTTCCATCCCATGCACATCAACCCGAAAAGCCAATTTTTAGCATCAGCATTTTTTCCTAAGACAGAATCGGGGTGATCACCTTGCCCTTGATGTCGGTCAGGCGGTAGTCGCGACCTTGGAAACGATAGGTGAGGCGGGTGTGTTCGATGCCCATCAGATGCTGCATGGTGGCGTGGAGATCGTGAACATCCACCCGGTCCTGAACCGCGTGATAACCGAGTTCATCGGTCGCGCCATAGCTGATTCCCGGTTTGATCCCGGCGCCTGCCATCCAGATGCTGAAGCCCTTGTTGTGGTGGTCGCGGCCGTTGCCTTGAGACATCGGCGTGCGCCCAAACTCACCGCCCCAGATCACCAGTGTGTCATCCAACAAACCGCGTTGTTTCAAATCGCTGAGCAGGGCCATGCAGGCGCGGTCGATTTCCTCGGCTTTGAAAACGATGCCCTGTTTGATGTCGCCGTGATGGTCCCAGTCCTTGTGGTAAAGCTGGATGAAACGCACGCCACGTTCGGCCAAGCGGCGCGCCAGCAGGCAGTTGTAGGCGAAACTGCCATCGCCCGGTTTGCAGCCGTAGAGTTCCAATACCGAGGCGGGTTCCTTCGACAGGTCCATCAGCTCCGGCACGCTCGATTGCATTTTGAATGCCATTTCGTACTGGGCGATGCGGGTGGCGATTTCCGGGTCGTGGACCACGGCATCGTGGACTCCGTTGAGCTGGTTGATCGCCTTGACCGCATCGAACTGACGGCTGGCATTGATCCCCGGCGGCGCGTTGAGATACATTACCGGATCGCCCTTGCCGCGCAGATGAACGCCCTGATTGCGGCTGGGGAGAAAGCCGCTCGACCACTGGCGCGCGGCGATCGGCTGGTTTTGTCCACCGCGACCCAGCGACGTCAGCACCACGAATCCCGGCAGGTTCTGTGCTTCGCTACCGAGGCCATACGTTGCCCAGGCTCCCATGCTCGGACGCCCGGCGATTTGCGAACCGGTGTTCATGAACATGTGTGCCGGATCGTGATTGATTGCCTCGCTGTAGACCGAGCGAATGATGCACATTTCGTCGGCCATTTTTCCCAACTGCGGCAGCAGCGAGCTGAACTCCTGACCGGACTTGCCGTATTTTTGAAACGGGTGCTGCGGGGCGAAACATTTCAGCGCCTGCCCCTGGAGCTGGGCGATCTGCTGGCCTTTGGTCATGCTTTCCGGCATCGGTTTGCCATCCATCTGCCCCAGCACCGGTTTGTAATCAAATGTCTCCAGATGCGACGGCCCGCCAGCCATGCTCAGGAAAATCACCCGCTTGGCCTTGGGGGCGAAGAATGGCGAACCGAGAACGCCGGGCACGGAGGCCGAGGCATCATTGCCTAACAAATGTGCCAGCGCGGCGGCACCGAAGCCGTAGGACGCCTGATTGAGAAAAGCGCGGCGATGAAGTGTGGAGAATGGTTGCATGGTTCAGGAGCGGGTGATGAATTCGTGGAGGTTGATCACGACCCGGGCGACACTGCTCCAGGCGGCGAGTTCGGCGGCGTCGACATCGGCGGGGGCTGGTGTGCCCAGTTTGCCCAAGGCCTGGGCGGCGGGAAGATCGGCTTTGTATTCCCCGCGGTGTTTGACCAGCAATTCCATCAAGGCACCGCGCTCTTCATCGGTGGGCAGACGCTGCAAGGCCTCGCGCCAGAGCCAGGCGATGCGTGCGGCATCGTCGCCCTGCGCTTCCTTCATCACCCGCAGGGCCAGTGCGCGTGCTGCTTCGACATAACTCGGGTCGTTCAACAAAGCCAGCGCCTGCTGGGGAATGTTCGAGCGGGTTCGCTCGGCAGTGCACTCCTCGCGGGTTGTCGCGTCGAAGGCCAGCATCGAAGGATGGAGAAACATGCGCTGCCACCAGGTGTAGAGACCGCGGCGGTATTGCGCCTCGCCCTGGGACGGGTCCCAATTGCGGGCGGGGAAATTCAGATTCTCCCAGTAGCCTTCCGGTTGATAGGGCTTCACACTGGTGCCGCCGATTTTTTTCACCAGCAGTCGCGAGGTTTCCAACGCGTAGTCTCTAACAAATTCCGCTTCCAACCGGTAGCGGCTCTGACGGGTCAATTCGCGATTCTCCGGATCGCGCGCCAACATCTCCGGACTGGCTTCGGATACTTGCCGATACGTCTTGCTGGTGACCATCAGCCGCACCATGTGTTTCACGTCCCATTTGCTGTCCATCATTTCCCCGGCCAGCCAGTCGAGCAATGGTGCATTCGGCGGCATCTCGCCCTGCAGACCGAAGTCCTCCAGCGGCTTGCTCAAGCCGATCCCGAAAAACAATTTCCAAATCCGATTGACCAGCACGCGCGAGGTCAGCGGGTTGTCGCGGGACACCAGCCACTGCGCGAGATCCAGGCGATTGGGCTCGCGGCCTTCGATCTTCGGTTGCGGAAGATACAGCGGAAAGGCCGGCTTCACCACCTCACCGGTCTCGTTCAAAAAATCGCCGCGCGGCAGGATTCGCACCGTGCGTTTGTTCGGCGTGCTGCGGGTGACAATGCAGCGCGCCGCCGAGTCCTCGATCGCTTTCTTTTTGCCATTGGCGGCATCGAGCTGCTTCTTCATCTCGACAAACTCCGGTGCCTTCGATTTGTAAACGTCGAGCATTTTTTTGCCTTCATCGGGCGACCAGTTGGCCACGGGTTTTTCGATGATCGGCAGCCAGTCGCCCTTTTCCCCGGCATCGCGCTGGGCCTTGCCCCAGGTCTCGACGCGCTGGAGCAACTCGGGGTTGTTTTCATCATAGGATTTTTGCAGGCGCTGCTGCTCCGCGACCGTGGCATCCAGTTCTTTTTGCCGGGCCTCGCTGATGACCAGAATCCCCTGCTCCGGGCTGGCGATGATGCCTTCCTCGATATCGGCGAAAAACGCACCCATCGAATAGAAGTCCTTGGTCAACATCGGATCAAACTTGTGGTCGTGGCATTGCGAACACATCCACGTCTGCGCCAGCCACACCGCACCAACAGCGCGCACGCGATCCTGCATGTAACGGGCTTCGTAATCTTTCGCCTGCGCCCCGCCTTCGTCGGTGGTCAACAGGAGTTTGTTGAAACACGAGCCAACCTTTTGTTCCATCGTCGGATTCGGCAACAGATCACCGGCCAGGTGTTCGATGGTCATCTGGTCGAAGGGTTTGTTCTGATTGAACGATGCGATGATGTAATCGCGAAACGGAGAAACGTTGCGCTCCTTGTCGGAGTGATACCCGGCGCTGTCGGCGTAGCGCACCAGGTCGAGCCACCATACCGCCATGCGTTCTCCGTATGCCGGGTCGGCGAGCAGGCGCTCAACCAGTTTCTCATAGGCATCGGGGGATTTGTCGTTGATGAAGGCATCGACCTCTGCCGCAGGAGCGGGCATGCCGTGCAGGTCGGCATAGAGCCGGCGGATCAAGGTCCGGCGGTCCGCCTCGGCCGACCCGTTCAGACCGAGTTCGCGCTGGCGGGCCGCGACCAGGGCATCGATGGGGTTTCCGGCTGCGGCGGGGATGTCCGCCTTTGCCACCGGCAAGTACGCCCAGTGCAATTGATATTCCGCGCCCTCGGCAATCCACTGACGGAAAAGTTCCTTTTGTTCCTTGTTCAGGGACTTGTGGGTTTTCCCCGGCGGCATGCACTCCTCAGGATCGGTTTCGAAAATCCGCGCGATCAACTCGCTTTCGTTCGGTTTCCCCGGGACGATGGCGATCTCGCCCGACTTCGCGGGTTTGAGCGCCTCATCGCGAATGTCAAGGCGCAGGCCCGATTCGCGTTTGTTCGCGTCGGGACCATGACAGGCGAAACATTGATCCGACAACAAGGGGCGGATGTGCCGGTTGTAGGAGATTTTCTCGACCGCCTGGCTCGGCAAGGCAGGCAGCAAAATCAGGATCGGCAGATAAGGGAGGGCTCGCTTGCTCATTCGTGCGACCTATACGTTATCGGACCCGGAAACATTTCATGTTTCACAGCGCCGGAACCAGCCGGTGATGCTCATGCGCGGTTTGACAGCGGGCATCACCTCGTGCCAGAAATCCCCCGCCATGAAACAAACCATGGTGCCGAGCCGTGGTTCGATCAGGGCATAGGCACCGTCGCGACTTCCCGACGTGGTCCACAACTTCAATTCCCCGCCGTCACCGGGCTGCCAGTGTTGGTTCAGATACAAAATCACCGTGACAATGCGCGCACCTGTCCCGGCATGACGGTCGAGATGGGCTTTGTAAAATCCGCCCTCGGGATAGATCGCGAAGTGTCCTTCGAAATCGAAGAGGCCGAGAAAAAAACGCTCGTTGATGGCGAGACGCATGCCTTCCAGTTTGGCCAGATAGATTTCCTGCTCCACGCTCTCTTCACCCGGCTGGATCCACTTCACCCGATCCTGCCGGATGTTTTCACGCACCTCCAAACCCTGGCCGCGTCCGACTCCCGCACTAACGAAATCTCCGTTATCGCACGATGCCTGGCATTCCCGTGCGAGACGGATCGAATCGTCGTGATTCAAACATCCCGGCATCGACACCCAGCCGTGCTGATCCAGCCCGTTCAACATTCGTTCCACCAACCCCAAAAGCACGGAATCGCCCGCTCATGCCAGACAATTCGCAGCCGTTGTGAAAATACCGCGGCTACTGGATGCCGTAATGCTCACGCAATTTCACCATCAGCTCCTTCATTTCCTCGTCGCTCAAGGGTCGATCAAAAATCAAAAAACGGGCGATCTCGCCATCGAACGACTCGTGCCCGGGATGATTGATCGCGTCGCGCTCCTGACCGATCGCCATTTTCGAAGGATTGCCTTTGGGATTCACCAAGACCTCGCCGGCGGCCAGAGCTTCCGGGGCATTGACAAAAATCTCGACCTTCACCTTGTCCGTTCCCGCGGCCATACGTCCGGCGACAATCGCGAACCGTCCGGTCTCGATTTTCGGCCCGAGAATCTGCGGATTGTTGGCATCGAAACGCCCGAACGAAATGCCATTGCGCGGTCCCCACCACACCGTGTTGTCGTCATTGTAACATCCCCAGATGCCTTCGTAGTTTTCACCGTTTTTGAGATTGCCGAAAAACGAATTCACATCCTTCAATCCCTCGCGCTGCTGGTGTGCCGCGATGACCGTCAACCAGGTGCAGCCACTGCCGCGGGTGAGCGAATCAAAGGCGTCTTCATCCATGCACACCAGTTCCTGCTGCAGGAACACCAGCGAGTTGTGGCCCTTGATTTCCTTAATCTCCTTGCGCAGGGTCGGTCGCCCCGAGCCCGCTTCCTTGCGTCCCTCGTCGCGAGGCACGAAATCCCGAGCCGCGAATTTCTCCACCCGGTTTTTCCAAAGCGTGACGTGCTCGCCTTCGGCGACGGTTACTTCGTGATCCGCATCGAGATCAAGAACGAGACCTGTCGGCAGAGTGACGGGTTCCTCGGCGTGCAAGGCGGCGATCAAAAGCAAAGGGAAAAGCAGGGGTTTCATGCAGCATACTACGCGGTGTGGCCCGATACCTTTCAGCGGGAGAATTGTAAAGTTTTGGTAAATAGGCGCGACGGGCAGTGGCGGGCATGGTTGAAAAGAAGTGTCCGACACACCATCATGAAAAAATCACCTGTCTCAATGAATCGAACAGCCGCATTCCTCTCGTTGCTCATGACTCCGGCAATGGTCTTCGCCCATCCCGATCACGATGAGGAAACCAGCGGAGGAAGCACATCCGCGCCGATGACAATCCAAACAAACGCGCAGCCAGTCGTGGAAACGAAGCCGACGGTGAGCATCCAGGTCGATGGCGAATTCCGCGTCATCCGCTCGAACGGCATCCCCGATCACCAGCCCGGAACGTTTCCGCGCCGGGGCAATCCGAATACCATCAAACCACAGAGTTATTCATTGCGTGTGCCAATGCATCCGAAACAAGCGACAAGCCCGGTGCATCGGGGCGGGTATTGGTGGGGTGTGGCGGTGAATGGAGTGCCTTTCGAACCCGGCACGGCGGAGTCCTGGAACAACGACATGCGCTCGGGCTGGCGCTACGAAGCCGGCACCGGATTTCTCAATCTCGGCCTCGACGAACACAACGCCCATGTGCAACCCAACGGCTCGTATCACTATCACGCCCTGCCCAACGGACTGGTAAAAACCCTCGGCGGCGACGAGAAAAAAATGCTTTTGGTCGCCTGGTCGGCCGATGGATTCCCGGTCTATACCGCGCAGGCCCACACTTCGCCAAAGGATGCGACCAGTCCGCTGCGCAAAATGAAATCGAGCTATCAATTGAAAAAAGGACCACGCCCCGATGAACCGGGCGGCCCCGGCGGCAACTACGATGGTCGCTTCACCCAGGATTTCGAATACATCGCAAACAGCGGCGATCTC
>Ga0209400_1000718_pt1 | contig 28663 bp, 42 predicted proteins | sample M_130807_EF_Meta_FD_187313 | JGI IMG/M metagenome (GOLD analysis project Ga0209400, IMG submission 187313) | Freshwater microbial communities from Lake Montjoie, Canada to study carbon cycling - M_130807_EF_MetaG (SPAdes) (version 2) | ecosystem: Environmental > Aquatic > Freshwater > Lake... | reverse complement strand
TCCGCTTTGAATTACTTGACGATGCCCAGCAAGTGTTATTTGTCGAAATAATGAACGAGGCACTGGATGTGCCTTGGATAGCCGAGCAGCTCACAGGCATTTGGGATAGGTACAATCAAGAGATTTACGACTGCCAAAAAGAAGATAGCTATGAAAATCACTAAAGGCATTGTAAAATATGGAGCAGGTGCGCCAAGGGAAGGGCAGTACGGCCCATCTATTAACATTCTTGTAACACTATTAGATGATAGCCAAGTGCGCGTTTACGGGAAGCCAGGCGATGTCATAGAGAGATACAAGTCTGGGCAAGCAATAACGCTGATAGATGACAATGGCAAATACAAGGTATTGGAGGAGGATAAGCAAACAATGCCAGCACCGACAAATGTAGCAGTAATTGAGCAACAAATAGCAGAGAAGCCAGACTTGGCTGCCATAGTCTTTGAAATGTCTGCTATCTACTCACAGGCATACATTGATATCTATAACAAGATAAGTGAGGCTGGAGTGCCGCAGGAATCTGCAACGGCTGCAACATCAACAATATTTATTCAGGTTTTCCAAAAATTGAGATGACTCATTACGAGGCAGTAATTGCGCTGCCTCTTTTTTAACAACGCCAAAAACAAAACAAAATGATTTCGATAGAAAAAATTATTAATAAACGTATTGAAGATATTTTTAATAATGATTTTACAAATAATGAAAAGGAAGAATTATTATATGCTTTAGATATAATAATTAGACATATACCTCAGAGTTATTTTGTAAAATATGAAAAACAAGAAATAATTAATGAACTTAAAATTATTGGTAATTATTTTAATAACGATACATTAGATGTAAAAGAACATAAACATCATATTAGATTTACCGATATTATAAAAGATAGGATTAATTATCATATTAATTTATTAGACATATTATACAAATAATTTTTATGACTATAAATTTACCAACACCAAAAATAATTGTTACTAAGGAACAGAAAGAAAAAGATTATTTTGATTTATTAAAATACAAATCACATAAATGGATAGAACAGGCAAATGGTTATTATCAATGTGAATATTGTAAAAGCAATCATACATCAATGATGCCTATAAATGGAAAATCTTTATGTAAAGAAAATCCATATCTTAAATAACAACGCCAAAAACAAAATAAAATGGTAAAGCAACAAAAAAATGAAAAGTCTTTAGAATATTTTTATAGACGTACAAGAAACAATGTTATTAATTCAGATTATCAGATTGAATCTTTAGAATATGCAATTAAATTATATGAAGAAGAAATTGAAAACGCTTACAAAAAAGGTTTTTTAGAGGGCGCAAAACATTATATTTCATTAAATAAAAACAATAAATAAAATGGATTTAGAGAAAAAAACATCGTTAAGAGTAGAATATTATGATCACTCTACACAAGAGATAAATAGTTGGGCATTTAAAAGTAGTACAAGATTAGCTTTAGTAATTAATACTATTGTTTATGAAAAAGATAAAGTTGATTTAGATAAGGAACAATTTGATAAATCATTACAATTAATTATTTGGGATATAACAAAATTTCTAAACACACCTTACACACCAGAAGAAAATGCTTAAATTACCAAGACCACACCTTTCTATCTCGCAAATTAATCTCTGGGAGAGCGATCCATCTGCTTACATGAAAAGGTATTTCTTAAACATACCGGATGCACCTTCGCCAATGATGGATTTTGGTAAGCAGTTTGCCAGTGACATTGAAAATTATGTAAATGGTGAGCAAAAAGAATTTAATTTCCCACCTAACTTTTTACAGAATATTCTTTTGTATCCTCATGTAGAATACAAATTAGAGCATGATTTTGGAGAGTTTAAATTTTTAGGATTCATTGACAATGCCTCTGAAAACTTTGGAATTATCCGAGACTTTAAAACAGGGACTGCTGCCTGGACACAAGATCGCCTTGAAAATAGCCTGCAAATGAAGGCTTATAGCTTAATTTTATTTAAGCAAAAAGATATTATACCTACTTGTTTTATAGATTATTATAAGACAAAGATAAAAGGCAAAGGCATGGAGTGGACAGATGTGCATGAAACATATCAACATACCTTTTCTATGGTAGATCTTGTCGAAACAGATAGCAGAATAAGAAAAGCAGCGGAGGAAATAGCGGAAGCCTATGAGTTGCATTGTAATGAGGATTTAGAACCTTTAATATTTAAATATATAAAGTTTGACAATGATATTAAATGGTTAACAGAAAAAAGAGATAAATATAGAAAGGAAATAGAGCAGCAGTTGCAGAATAGTAGATACATGGTTCAAGTTGATGACAAAATATTAAGTTATTCAACTTATCAAAGAAAGTCTTATATTCATAGTCAAGAAATACTGGATAGAGAAGAACAACTGGCAGCGCAAAAGAAACAGGAAATACTTTATGGAGTAGCTACGGAAGAAACAAAGACAATTACATTGCTAACGGTAAAAGACGCAAAATGAAAGAGTACAATGCTCAAATGATGGAGATTAAATCTTTTTGCGACGAGGTTAACGCTTGGATTAGCACAGCCCCATCGGCTGAAATGCTAGACGAATGTGACGAATATTTGCGTCAATTATCCGCTTACTATTCACGCTACACAGTTATATCCGGAATGAACGAGTCTATATATAGCCAGTTGCTAATGATGTGCATCCGCGACATGGCAGAGGATGAATATAAGAGAATAAAGCATTCTTCTACTTTGACTGATTACTATGTCAAAGGAAAATATCCAAAGGCTACTGCCATCTTTGAGCAATGTAGAGCTGTGAAGCAGTTGCTACTTATCACCAGCGATAACTACCGTACTTTGTTGAGTAGCTTTAGGCAAGAAAGAATATTAGTAGGACACATGACTACTTAAAGACATTTGCAGACCTCGGGATTAGGTGATGTTCTTATTTAATTAAGCATTTCTTTACACCTAATTGCGTCAGAGGATGAATTGGCAGCACGGAAAGACGGCAATTTTTAAAAACTAAAACAAAAACAATGTATAACACACTTTTAGAAAGACAAGCGTATGATGCTAAAGATATTATTAAGTCTGTAATTGATGATTTAATTACAGAAATTCATGAACTTGAAGAAGCGCATGAAAAGTTAGAAGATAAGATTGAAGATTTAGAAGAGCAAATTGAAGCACTTAAAGCGGAATGGCATGATCTTAAAAATAAATAAAAATAAAATGAACAAGCAAACATCAGTAGATTTTTTAATAGAAGAATTTAGTGCAATATTTGGGAAGGTAAATTTTACAGCCATGCAAGGTTTGCTATTAAAAGATGCTGTTGAAAGAGCCAAAGAAATGGAAAAGGAGCAGATAAAGGAGGCTTATATGTCGGCTTTACCTTATGGTCTTGAATATTCACATTACGATAAGTATGCAAATAAATATTACAACGAAATTTATAAAAAAGAAGACAAATGATTTTAACCGACAAAACAATTATTGACGAAATAGCCCTAAAAAATATCGTCATTGAGCCTTTGATTACTGAAAATATTGGTACTAATAGCGTTGATTTAACTTTATCCAAAACTTTGTTATTATACACAGACCAAGTTATTGACACAAGAAATAAAAATGATTATGCAGAAATTAATATTCCATATGAAGGTATGATTTTGCAACCAGGCATATTATACCTTGCATCAACATTCGAATATACGGAGACACTTCGGCACGTTCCAATAATTCAGGGCAAATCGAGTTTAGGTCGTTTAGGTTTATTTGTTCACATTACAGCAGGTTTTGGAGATGTAGGATTTAAAGGACATTGGACTTTAGAACTTGCATGCATCCAACCAGTAAAGATTTATGCTGGGATGAAAATAGCACAAATATGCTATCATGATATATCGGAAATGCCTTACACCGATTATGCCTCAAAAGCCGATGCAAAGTATAAAAATCAAGGGAGTGATCCTGTAGCCTCAAAAAACTATTTAAACAAATAGCCATGACCAAAAAGCAAAGAGATAAATTACACCAACTTAATTTTTATATATGGTTTATGGTAGCTGTATTAATGGGTTTAGGTTTATTTGCAGATTTAATTTATTATTTACTAAACAGATAATTATGCTAACAGAACATGAAAAACAGAAATTAGGCAAAGACATTGCGCTTATTATTGTAACGATTGGAGGTATTTTAACTTTATCTTATGCCATTTACTTTATTGTTGACACTTTAAAAAAATGGTACTAATGGAGGTTAAAACAAATCGCTTTATAATAAAGTACAGGGAAGGAATTGTTAGTGTAGCTGCTAATAATGTAACAGAGGCAATAGAAAAATTTAAAGAGTTAAGAATAGAAACAATCGCAAAAGAAATAACGATAGTGCCGGCTGATGAAATATACAAAAGGAGAGAAAAGATTTTTGGGAAGTAGTTTTGTGATGCGTTTTAAGTGGGAGATATTTTATTTCCCACTTTTTTTTTATTTTATTATGATTTATAATTATACTTTGTATATTTGTGTATGATTAACAATTAAAAACATCACAAACATGAAAAAGAATTTTAACAATCAAAACTTTGAATGGCTATTTCAGGATATAACATCCTCTATGCCAAAGATTATTTTTACAGGTATTATTCTTACATACCTTATTACCGCAGCTCTTAACGTGTACTTTCTTCCTCTTCCGCTGCTCCTTTCTATTCCTGCTTCCCTTATGTTGCAGTTTGGCAGGTTTGCCATTGTGTTTATTGATTTTCTTAACCCATCTGACAAGCGGAGTAAATATCCTTCTCGTGTTGCAGCAGTTGCCACAGTTATAGCATTATTGGAGCTTTGGTTTAGCATACAAGGCAAAAGCACTGGCGCGGAGTTTTGGGCAATGTATTTTTTTATTGGTGCAATCATTTGCTTTGGATATGTGTTGGAGATACAATTCATTGAGAAAGGCATAGAAGCCTATGGTATTGGCGTGAAAGAACCAAGGAAGCGCAATCTACCGAAGCCAAAAGAAAGTACGCTTAAAATGAACGCCACGACCTCGCAGCCAATTAAATTTACAATGGCTATCTGCTTTATGTTTGCTGTGTATGTATTGCCAGCGCAAAAGAATCACTTTATGGCATATAATTACATGAGTATTGAGAAGATTGGAGGTGATAAATTAGAAAGGACATTTTATGATACTAACGAGGAGCAGCACTATATTGATACAATAACTACTGATTTTTTGACATCTTGGAACTTTTGGGATGGGTATTCCAGGTCACACTTAGACAATGACATCTTTATGACCTATGGCACGCAGACGATGAAATATATTAAAAGCAAAGAGTTATGGTATTACAGAGGCAAATATTACGACTATATAGATTTGCTTAAATTCTTAGTGAAATATTCTAAAAAGAACTTTGTAAACAAAAAAATACAATGGTAAAAAAGTATGTAGGTATTGATCCCAGTATGCGGCTAAATGGCTTTGCCGTTTGTATAATTGATGATTATAAGTTGTACTTTGGCAGATATAAAAAATTAGCTGACTGGGCAAAGGACGCATTGACATGGGCAATGGACATTGTTGTGGTTGTTGAAGATTCGAGCTTACAGAATATTACCTTTCGTAAATATGTTGATGGTAGGTCACGAACAAAGATAAGCCGCAATGTTGGCATGAACCAAGGTGCATCAAGATTTACTATTGATTGGTTGGAGTTATACGGCCATACAGTAAAAGGTATATCACCTGAAGAGAAAGGTAAGAAATGGACATTAGACTTTGCTATGTCCGTAATTAAAGGAATGAAATTAGAAGTATCTGGAAACAAAAAATTATCACAAGATGAAATTGACGCTTTCCAATTAGCGTTAATTGCTAAAAGCTATTACAAATGATGCAGGAAAAAGTATTAAGAAAACGGCTTCACAACTTAGAGAAAATCTACTTTGCCGAAACTATGAAAGAGAACCGCAATCAAGATAAATGGTTCTTAGGAATTATAGAGCAGCGCATGAGGCAAGAAAAAACAAAATTAACCCTTTTAAAAATAGGACAACATGGCTGCTAAAAATTATGGACTGGATAAAAATCAAGTAGCACTTTGTGAGGCTATGGTAATGAAATATCCAAAAGGAATTAAAACAAATAATGTTGTAAGCTCTGCATCAACACTTATATCTTTTTACAATTCTAAAGATGAAAATGGTAAAAAATATTATGAGTATATGAATCCTGAAAGAATGGTATCTTTGTTATATCAAATAATAAAAAATACAAATGAAAAGCCAGAAACAAAAGAATTAGCTTTAAGAATGCTGGAAATAATATACAATAAGATAATTGTTAATTAGTGTTTAAGAAGGTGTTTGAGAGGTGCAAGAGAGATACTTGCACCTTTTTTTATTCCCATTGCACTCCCTCCTTGACCGCATATTCCAAGATCCCTTTTGCATGAGCTTTAGCAATACTTTGCTGCCAATTATTATCTATCATTAATCCAGCATCAGAATAATTTGTAAAGAAGCCGTTCTCTGTCAACACCGCAGGAATTGATACACCGGTAAGCATTTGAAACCTTGCCTCCTTATCTAAATCTCCATCAATATAATCTCTCCTATGCACCCATCCAGGTGTAGCCTTTTTCACTTCCTCGCCTATGGCAGTTGCAAGCTGATCGGACTTAGTATCTCCTGGAGATGTAAATATTTCCCAACCTCTTGCAGTTGTTGTTGCAGCAGCATTGCCATGTATAGAAACCAGAATAGAGTGTTGAGCTGCTTTTGAGTAGGATGTGGCAAGTTGGCAGCGTTTGGTTAATGTTGTGTCATTGATAAGCTCGTATATCTTTTTAACTTGGAAGCCATAGTCTAATAGGTATTGCTCCAAATAATTAGCTAACGACCTGTTAAAAACTCCCTCAAAAAACCATCCATAGGAATGAAACTTACCTGTACGATGCTGAAAGCACTTTGAAGGATAGGTAACATATTTCTCTGGGCCCGTGCCTGCCTTGATGCCACCATGGCCAGCGTCAAGGCATATTAAAAAATCATTTGGTTTCATTCTGCAAATTGAAAATTGTAATTTAATTTAAGGTCAGAGCCAATAGTGTATTTCATCCATATCCCTGCACCAGCTTTAGGAGCTAATCCTTTTTCAATAGCATAACCATTAAAATCTATTGGTGCGTTTTGATATGTGCCAGTTTTTAAATGCCATTGTTGGTCTATGCTTTCACCATATCTTGAAATACGATTCCTTGTAATAGGAACTATCCATCTATCATGTGTATGACCAGATATAACAATATTTGCATCTGGTATATAAACTGCTTTTCTTGCCGTTTGTATGACATCTTTTGTTACAGGTCCTCCACCTCCATAGCCATGGTGGTATGCAATAATTAAAGGAATTCTAGTGCTATCATCAAGATAAGAAAAGAATCTGCAATAAATATAGCCTGAATAATTGCCTTGTGACATTTCTAACTTTTCGCAAATCTTGTCAACTATTCCGTACTCTATTCGTTTTTCTACGCTTGTCTCATGGTTACCTGGTGAATAAAAAGCCATAATAGATTTATATGGTATTAAAAAATCAATTACATCTTTTATTACCTCATCAATGTATCTTGCGGTGTTGTATTTAGGATTTAAATCTGCTTTATTACTTCTTGGATCGTATTTGCCTTGCATGAGATCTAATAAATCACCAAAAATAAATACTATTGCGTTTCGTTCTAAAGCAAGGTCAAGATGCTGTTTTAATTTTACTCTATCACAATGCACGCTATCTAAATGCACATCTGATATAAATAAAAAATACCTATCCTTTTGATAAATTTGGTAATCTAAAAATTCATGTGTATTGGGAAATATTTTCTTAAGCATAGTTTTTTTTTTAAGGGGAGAAGAAATTAATCAACTCCCCTCGGCTGCCTAAGGTAGCGATTCTTCTGCGCCTATAATTTACTGTTGCTTAATAGATTGAAATCTTTTAGCAAGTTTAATTGTTAAGAAAACATGATCTAAAACATCTTCAACAAGTAATTCCACAGCATCATTCTTTAAGTCAAATCTTTGTTTTAACTCTGCTACAAGTTCATCTTGTTCTTTCGGTGTAAGGTCAGTCAACTCCTGTTTAACCATTTCAATGCCGGCAAATGCTTTTGCAGCTGAAAAAATAACAGGTACAAAACGAGGTGAATCAGTAACAATAGAGAATTTTTTGTCTTCTAAAGATTTAATGATTGCCTCTAATAAATCGAAACCAAAGTTTAAAACTTCTTTTGTTTCTTTTACTCCTAATACTTCGTTTGACATATAAATTTATTTAATGGTTACTTTTTAAAAAAGCGTGTGATTAATGTCGCTAATTCAACATTAGTTATCCGCTTTATGTTCTCAGCTACGGAAAACAACTCAGTCGCAGATATCATCATTGCCACCATGTAAGTAATCGGGAAAGGAATATTAAAGGTATTTTTAGCACCTTCAAAAATTAATATCGCTACAAAATAAACGACTATCTTTTCCGTAGTCCGATACAATCCTTTGCTACTTATCTTTTGCCCTTCCTTCCTTGCAGCCTTGATGCCCGTTATGGTATCCGCAAAAACAACGGCAACCGTAAACAGTAGGAAGCCTTTGATAGGGATGAAGAACGAAGCAACAAAGCCGCAGCAGAGGGAAAAGGCAATGAACTCGTAGCCTTGGTGCAAAAGTTTTATTATTATTGATTTCATAGTTTTAGTTTTTTAGTTTGCTTGCATTATTACCCAGTTAGTGCCATTACTTACAAGTGTGGCAAATTTACCACCTCCTGATGTTAAAATAGATGTAGTTAAAGTTGTGCTATTTAATGGTTCAACATTTGTGCTATTTGAATTAACTGCACCAGATCCAGAGTTTTTTATTACAAGTGTTTTATTTGTATTACCACTTGCTGATGGTAAAGTAATACTTACAGTTGAACTTTGATTTATATTTACGTACCAATGTGAATAATCACCAAAACTTGAAGATAAAGTAATGCCAGGACCATTAATAGCAAGATATATATTTACAAGATTTGCAGCTGTTGCAGTTAATGTACCACTTGTTAAAGACAATCCAGAACCTACCGTTATTGATCCAAGTGCATTTGATACATTTAAACCTGCTATTTTAGTCATAGAAGCTCCTAAACCAATAATTGCACCACCTGACAAAGTGCTAATTCCTGTAACATTTAAATCTGAACTTGCATTTAAAACACCATTAAATGTTTTAGTGCCTCCAAATGTTTGAGTAGTTGCAGTAACCACTCCTGTTGTCGATACGCCTGCATTAGCTACTGAAATTACTGGAGTACTTGTTCCTGTTGCAACTGAAATAGGCAAAGTTCCTGTAACACTTGTAACTGTACCTGTTCCCGTTCCTGCACCTATTGCCGTTCTAAAAGTTTCAGCATCTAATGCACTCACAGTGTTATCAGCGTTAAATCTTGGGAATGTAACGGCAGAAGGATTGGTTAAAGTAAACATTGATTGCCCTATTGTTGTACCTCCCAAATCACTACGCATACCATCCGCTGCCCTTTGGCTTACAGTGTTATCTGCATTATATCTTAAAAATGATATTGCCCCTATGTCTGTCAATAAAAATGTATTAGCACCTCGCACAGTTGCGCCTAACGCAGTTCTTGCAGCAGATGCAGATGTTGCGCCTGTGCCTCCGTTTGTTAAGGCTAATGTGCCTCCTAATGTAATTGCTCCAGATGTGGCAGAGGATGGAGTAAATCCTGTACTGCCTGCACTAAATGTAGATACACCTGTTGAAGATGTTAAATAGGTTGAATTATCATAAGTTATAGTTGTCCCGCTTGCTTTTACAAATCCAGTACCATTTAATTTTGTTTGATATGTTGAAGCCGCTACACCAGTGCGCAAATAATTTGTAAGCATTGAAGCCGTATCGCTGACCAATAAGGATGCAGTTGTGTCACGCCAAATACTTTCGCTTGATTTATAATATAAACTTGCATTTGATACCGGTGAACTTATCCGCACATCGTGGAGTTCATCCAATTCTTGACCATTTCTAATTTTAACGAACAATTCCCCAGAACCAGCATTACTTTTAACGCAAACTCCAATATATATGGTATGTTGTGGTGCTTGAGGCTTTGTTGATGTTAATCCACCAGCAACCGTTGGAGAAAGGTAAACAGCTGAATCTTCGACTAAAGCACTTGTATTTATATTTGTAATTAAACCTTCTGTTATGACATAACCACTTTGATTATTTAAGATTGATTCAGCCACTATTCCAAAAGTGTTAGCCGAAAAAGCATCGGTAACACCTAAGGCTTTTGCGACTGTTATTCTATTTCCTTGGCTACCAGATAAATAAACTACATCACCTTTTGCCAATGTTGCACCCGTGCGATTGTTAACCCGTTGGTGCAACTGCTGACCTATAACGTTTGTCACTAACCCACCTTTAAGTCCTTGTATTAAACTTCCTTGCGTGTCATTGTACTCTACTTCCCCCACTCCCACAGTGCCATCCTTGGCAGTATTAAACGTAATAGAATCAAATGGCATAGTAACGCCTTGAATTATCACCGTATCACTATTATTAAACTTCCATCCACCTTTAGTCTTGATATAGCTAAATAATACATTGTTAACTGTGTCAAATAGATGGTAAGCATTATTTATAGTAGAAGGTTTTAAAGCAGTTGTATCGCTTGACCTTCCCCTAAAAACAAGCCCATCTCCCGTACTCTGATAACCTAATCGTTGCTTATTTGCCGTTGATGGGTACTGGGCAAAGGCAAAGGATGAAGCCAAAATAATAATAGCAATAACAAGTCTTTCTCGTTTATTGGCTACTTTGTTAATTACCTTTTTGCCAATGCCAAGCACAAGCTCACGGATAAGTACAAAGGCAATCTCGCCAAGTCCTTTTATAAACCTTCTTTCTTTCTTTGGTGCTTTTATTTCTTCCATTAGTTTATATTTATTGCAAAAACAATGTAGTTACTTCCATCATAATGCGTGTTAGAATCAATAGTAATAGTAGCAGGTGCCGTTATAACATATTGACTTGCTATTAATTTTTGACCATTCTGATAGACATGGACAGATGCAGAAAGATTGGTTTTTGGTAGCACACCTGCATTCTGTGTCCATGTTAAAACCGCGGAGGAGGTATTAAGAAATTCTTGGTTAAAAATATTAACTGCTGATCCGGTAACAGTCACATTGTTTATAGTTTCTGTGACATTGTTATTTACCACTCCACCACTGCCTGCGTTATTAGCAACTTCTGCAAAATCGCGAGGTTTCGATAAAACTGTTCTTTCTGTATAATTAGGCATCAAGTTCTATTTTAAAGTAATCACCTTGCCAAATCTCTGTTTTTAAATCAAAACTACCTCTTTCAAAAACGTAATATCCAGAAGAATATTCTATTACTTTATGAGGTAGGTATGGATTGTCAACTGTAAGGTTTTGGAATGGCATATCTACCATGCGTAGCTTTGGTGTAAGTTGTCCGCGTATAACTTCATTTACTAATAATTGTGTGACATTGTTAAAGCCTGATCCGCTGCTAACATCCCAACTACTACTATTTTGATATGTGCCAGATTCAAGTACTTTTAATCCTCCATCTGTTGTTTTACTTGGCCCATCACCAAGGTATGTATCAAGGCTAAAGACTGTGGAAGATTTATCGTCATTGTCAGATCCGTATTCCAAAATATCACTTTGTCCTGTAGTTGCTCCGGATGGTAAAAATTCAAGGTAATTATTGCTTAGTAAATAAGATACGGCAAAGTTTGCAATAATATTAGTGCCTGCCTCATTTCGCATTTCTTTTAAACGCATTTCCCATATATATTCAGCAGTATCTGGAATATTTAATGTGTCAAAAGTTATGGTTTTGTAGGCAACGAATGCAGCATCTGCCGTTATTGTTTCAGTATTAAATTCAAATTCAGAAAACGTACTTTCCCAAGTGGCAGGCTCTAATTGAAAATTAAAACCGCTCGTATAATTTACACGCCTTCTTAAATACTTATTTTCTTGCTTAACCTCTAAAGATTTTATTTTGCCTGTAAAACGTGGAGATGAAATGCTATCGAATTTTAAAGTATCTGTGTTCGTTGCAATTATTACATATTCATAATCGCCACTTTCTGTAATTGTTTTAGTTACTCCTCCTAATCTTAATCTTAACGCTCCAGCGTTATCAATGTCAACTTTAATTTTTACATAATACTTTCTACCATTTACTACAGTAAAAGTAGTATAGAATGCTTCTGTAGTTATTAAAACACCACTTAATATTTTATTATCAATTAACCACCCGCTGCCCAATGTCCAGTTAGCGCTTTCAAAACCTTGTAATGGAAAGCTATTTATTATTGATGCAACTTTTACGGCAAATACAAATTGATAAGGTTGAAAATTAACAGGGTTTAAAGCCTGGGCATAAAATCCTAAAATACCTGTGTATGATAATCTTGCATCTGCATTAGTTGAATCTAATGTTGGAGTGATAGTTGTTATTGGTGTAGCGTTGGTAGCATAGTTATATTCGACACCAGCTAATAAGTTTTGTTTAGCAAAGTGATTGTATCTAACAACTACATTTTTCAATGCAGGATAATATGTCCACTTACCTCCACTTAACCTCATCAAATCACTTGTAGGTAAATTAGTCTGTATATTAGACATGGTAAAATCAAAAGTAAATGTACCAGATGTCTGTACTCCTAAAGCACTGTATTTAAAATATCTGTGAGCTGCAGGATTCCTTGCATATTCATTGACTTGAATAAACCAATATTGATTGCCAGAAAATATTAATCTTGCGCCAAATGTTTGACATATTTTTTTTAAGACATCATAGCAACTTTGATAATTATAATTATTCTTTGTGTCTTTATGATAAAATGCCCTATGCTGTATAACTGTTAATAATGCGTAATCTTTACCAGCACTATAAGCAGTTGTATTCTCATTCCAATTAAATACTGTGTGCAGCACTGGTAAGCTATTTGCCACCAGTTCACTTTGTACAAAATCAAGTTGATTAAGACAGTTTAAAATATGTTGTACTACTGTGTCCTGTCCATTATAAGGCCCTACTGCACTTTTGTAATCCAATGTTTTTAACCATCCTAATCCATCAATGGCAGATATTTGAGCAACATAACCAATAGACAAAGGGATGTCCTCAAATTGCACCAAATCTGTAACTATATAACCATACCAATTAAAGGATACTGTCGTATTATCATCCTCATAAGCCGTAACATATATTGTAAACCTTCCTTCAACCGCTAATCCAATATCAAGAAGTAATGTTTGTAAATCGTTATTATTTATAAGTAAAGATAAATTAAATGAAGATCCTATAATAGGTGTAAATCTTTCTTGTCCTTGCTGGCTTTCGCTATCATATTGTAAGCCTAATGATAAAGTATCAAATGTCCCAACAGCACCAGAATAATTACTATCTTTTATTGATACAATAATCTTTCTGCGTTTTTCGTTATATACTGTCGTTTGATACCTAACTCCCATTATTGTATTCTACTAAGACCTTTTTGTGATCTGTTTAACAATATAATCAAATCATTTCCGCTTATCCTTGTCTCCAGTGTGCCACCTACGCCCATTTCTCCCATCATGCTTTTTAACTTTGATAGAGGTGCAATAACTTCCGGGTCAACTCGTGCGTTTTTATTATCTCCTACCATTGCCATAGTTGGAGCATAAGCAAGACCACCTTGTGCAAGTTTGGGAGCAGCTAATTTACCTTTTACAAAAGTGCCTAATGCAATTAAAGCTATACCACCTGCAATTGCAATAGCTGGATTTAATGATTTTAAAGCTGCTTTAATTCCTAATGCTGCAATACCAACTTGTACTGCCAACTTACCAAATTGTATCAATGCATCAGCTAAAGGACCTATTACAGAACGTATATCAAATGATGCACCATCTAAAGCATTTCCTAATGTTTCACCAAATGCTACTGCCATATCTTGCAATGTACCTTCAATAATATTTATTAAACCTTCATTTAATTTATCAAAAGATAATTTTAATAATTCAATTTGTGTTAATTGTTCTTTAAATTTACTATTTACTTTTGTAGTTGCTTGTTCAAGTGCTGCTTGTTCAGTTTTTAAACGTTCAGTTGAGGCAGTTGCACTGTCTAATTGTGTAGGTAATAAATTTAATGTAGGTAATAAACTGGTAGTAGGCATTAATGCATTTTTATTACCACCTACACCTCCTCCTCCTGTTGTAGTATTATTTGTTTTAGTATTAGGAATAATACCACCACCGCCACCAGTTGCTTTTGCACCAGTTGTAAACAAGGAGGCAAGTTTGCCTTTTAAACTATCGACCGTTTCGCCTATTGTTTTAAATCTTGTAGCTACTACTCTTTGCTCCTCTTGGTATTTTGTCATGCCAGATAAATCAAAAAGATTTAATCCTAATGCTTTTTGTAAATTATCAAGTTTGCCTAATACAAATGCAACTCCCTGCATAACGGAGTTCTTTATATTAATCCAAATGTTTTTAAAGTTATCTGCAAAGGCTTGCCAGTTATCATAAACATATAATGCAATTGCACCAATGGCAGCAATTAAACCAGTGACAACTAATATCATTGGATTAGCGGCTAGGTAAGTAAATGCTTTGCTTATATTACCAATTCCTTGTACTATTAATTTTGAAGCTCCGACTAATGCGCCATAAGTGCTTATTAATTTACCAACTATAAATATAATAGGCCCTATAGATGCAGCTACTAAAGCAGCCTTAACTATAAAGCCTTGTGTCTCTGGATTAAGAGCTTTAAATCCATCTACTAAACCTTGGATATATCTACTTAAACTTTCCGCAACGGCTTGTAAATTTAATGACTCATTTATAGCCTTTCCAAATTCTGCCAATGAAGCAGATACATTATCTTTTAAATTATCAAATGTATTTCCTAAACCTCCTTGTGCCCTGTCTAACTTGCTTAAAGCTGATACAGACCGCGTTATAAAATCCTCACTACTTACACCTATTGCCCGTATGCCTTCCGCAGTCACTGTTCCAAATTCCTCTTTCATCACTCGCGCAAACTCTGGCAGCCTTTCTTTAATTTGATTAAGGTCTTCTTGTGTAACCTTGCCAACTGCGCTTATTTGACTAAGAGCTAATGTAACTCCGCTAAATTGTTCCGCTCCTCCTCCTGACCTTGCTACGGCATTACCAAACTGTGTTATTGTTTCTCTTGCTGCATCTGCTGACATTCCTACACTTTGCAAAGATGCAGATGCCTGGACAACTTGAGGCAAAGCAAGACCAGGATTTTCTGCAACCTTACGCAACTTATCTAATTCAACAGATGCTCCTTCACTACTTCCCATAATGGCAATCAATCCATTCTCCAACTTTTCCATGTCAGCAAATGCTTTTAAAGAAGCTGCACCAACACCAAGTAATGGCAATGTAATTGACTGCGTCATTGTGCTGCCAATAGACTGCATTTTACCTCCAAACCTTGCCATTTGACTTTCTACCTTGCCAAGTTCACGGCTAAGATTAGAAACATCAATTCCAAGTTTTAACATTAAAGTAGAACCGCCTGCCATGTCTTATTCTTTATCCCATTTATCAAAGATTGATTTATCAACCTCTGATAAACTTCTATTTGTTTCTTTCTTTGTTAAATTCTCCCATGGAAACTCAATTAAATCTTTAGGCTTAATAGACTTTCCTTTAGCTGTATGAACATTTAATAAAAGTGTTGTTTGCCATCTGGCACGTTCCCACTCAAATTGTTGCTCTATTTCAAAGTGATTATTAAAGCCTTGCATGGCTATAATAACCTCTTTTAAACTCATGTCGTAATAATGCGAAGGAAGGATTCTTAATACTCCGAAACAAAAGCGTTCGATGTGTTCAAGTGTGAGTTCTCCTCCTTCGCCACTACGTTTTTTTCAATGTCATCTTGCGGAGGTGAAATCTCGTTTGAAATCATTTCCATTATCCGCGCAATACCTCCCATGTCCGTATCTACCAAATCACAAAATGACTGTAAGTTATAAGGGCACTTCTCTCCCTTTGCCTTGTAGCCATGTTCAACACCGGTAAATGCAAGTTCAAGGGCAAGTAGGAGGTCTTCGCCAAGGAGGGAAAGGTCACTAAGTTTTAGTTTCCTTTCCCTTAAAAATGTACCTAACACGAACATTCCAAATTTAATTGGAATAGTCGTATTGGCAATATTAATTGTTTTCATGTCAGGTAATTTTTAAATTATGCTTTTGTTGTCTTCACGATTGCACCAGTCACCTCAAAGGATGCTGAATAGCTTGTATTTTCTTCCACCGCAGCATTAAGGTCTAAACTTGTGCAAATAGCTTGCATGGTAAACACATTGTCTCCTTGCACATCGGTAGTAAACTTAATCGTTAAGGCAGTGCCCGATATTAAGTCGGTAAAGAGATCATCAAACAAGTAATTGGTAGATGAATCGCCAGGTCCTGCGTACAATGCCTCCGTGGACAATGTGCCAGATAACTGACCTTTCTTTACTTCTCTCCATCCTCCAGCTGCTGAATCTTTTGTTAAGATTTCACGCATGGCTGATGAGATGTTCATTTGGCAGGATGTAGCATAACCAATAGCAGTGCTATCTTTGTATAACCTCATCAACGTACCGTTAATTATTCCAGTTGTTGCCATAATATTATTTTTTAGCTTTTTTCAAATCTATTTTATCATTAATCTTTTCCAATTCATTTTCATCCTGAAAATACTCCATTGGCATTGGCACTGGAATATAAATAGGTTGAGGTGCCTCTTGCACTTTCTTCTCTGGCATCTGCTCCACGACAAAGTCATCGTCAAGACGCTCGGCAATGCCATCGGCAACAAGCTTCTGACCAAAGTCGGAAAGAAAAACACCTGTTGCGCCTATTGGCTTGCCGTTCCACTCTTTTATTAATCTTAGTTTCATAGTTATCTTTTCATTCTTGCCATAAAATCAACTGACATCCAGTAAACATTTAAAGTAGGATTGTAGACTTGTGAATCGCTTGACATATACTTTATCGTTTGCACACTAACTGTATTAACCGTGCCCGTAAATCTATCAAGATTGTTTCTAACATTGTTTGCAAGCTCTTGCGTACTGTCATAGCTTTGAGTATAGCAATCTATCTGAAATTGCACTTCTTCCAAATTGCTTTGCCCATCCTTGAAGTCAACGGGAGTGGAGTTTACAATAGTATATACGCAAAAGGGATACTGCACATCTTGAGGTGTTAAGTCAGGATATATTTTTTCTCCAACAATGGTAGTAACATTAACATCGTTAATTAACCTTCCGTATATAACTTTTCCTATCATTTCCACCAGTTTTTAGGCATACCATTTATTTGAGCTCTTGCCTCTTGTGACATTGCTTTGAACACTGGTATTTGTGCTAAATTTCTTGCTTTTAATACAATCTTTTGCCTCCATGCCTTTGCAGATCCATAAACCATGTGCGCATAAAAGCCATTGTATTTATCGCCACTATTTAACAAAGTACCTTCGCCCATATCTTTTATATAATGTGGGCCTACCGCACCAACTTTCCACTTATATTTTTTAAGAATATCACTTAATATTTGAATAGACCTTTTTAAATTGCCTGGTTCAATTTTATAATGATATTCTCTGTCGTATCTTCCAATGCCTAATTTATTTTGCTTCTCTCCCCATGATGAAAAGTAATGTGTCTTTTTAGATACAGGCACTAAACTCTTATATACTTGTAAAGCAATAGGAGTTGCTGAATTAATAATTTCATGCCTTTGTTCTAATGATACAACTCGCATTATTTTTTCCATTTCCAAAACCGCATCTGCCAAACCTGTAACCACTAAAGCACTACTTGACCGCTTACCTTTGTAATTGGTTTTTTGTAGGTCTCGTAAGTGTGATATTTGTTTTTGACTAAGATACGACATAGTTAAGTTTTAATTAGGAGAACACCTAAGTATTCTCCTAATATTTAGGCAACAGTTAGCGTTAATGCAGATGCGTTAAACTTAACTTCATCACCAGATGCAACAGTTTTTGCAGTTGTTAATTGACCATAAAAAAGTAAATCACCGCCAGTTGCAGATGAAAATACCGCAACGTAAGTAGCAGATGCCGTAGCAGTTGCACTTGATGTAATAGTAATAGCAGATGCATTTGTAATAGTACCAGCATTTCCAGTTCCTCTTGTCCATGACCCTGTGCCAGATGCAATAGATACCCTTGAATATAAGGCACCAGTTGCCGATCCTGCATCAGTTGGATCTTGTGAATACAACTGTACAAAAGTAGCAGTAGGAGCAGCTGCAAAAGTTGTTCCTGCAATCCATCCTGTTATTTGGTCTTCCAAATAATTTGAAAAAGCACTCATAGTTTATTAGTTTAAATTATTTAAAATTAGTTCTCTCTTTTTGTTTGTCTTATCAACTCTAAGCACATCGTTCAAATACTCTCTTCCCTCCTTTACAATTGCCTCTCTGTCAAAGTCCTTGTTTTTTACAGCTATTAAAACATCGCCAAAGTTTTCGTACTTTATTACACCTGGTATGTTGTACTCTGGTATGCCCTTTGGCGCAATGGTTACACCGCCAGCGACTAACATCTCAATGGCAAATATATTACTCTTTGCAAAGTTAAAATCGTTTTTAAGTAACGGAAATAATCCGTAGTGACATTGGCTATTGTTCAATGTTTCAAAGTAGCCAAACAGTGAGCTATTCCATTCCTTTGTTTTTACTTTTGGGAACAAGTGAGCCATAATAAAATCTTGTATGCCCAGCATGGCAACATCGCAGCTCTCATCTTCCGCTAACTCATTAATATAACTTGATATACTGCCAATGTCATCCAAGTGATGCATTGAACCGCGCCAAATAAATCTTATCTTATCTTCTATCTTAGGCACTGGCATAAATGGCTGAATAATTGGATTCCATCCATTATTCACAACAGTGCTTGCAATGCCTTCGTGATATGGCATATAATACTTTTGCAAGGCATCGGTAGAATAAATTATATGATTAGCAAAGCCAAAGCAATCCTCCACCGTTTTACGCATTGCCTCATGGCTTAGTCCAACGTGTGCCGGGTTAGTCCTTGTCGTTTCGTGTAAATTATCGTCATGGTCAATAATGATCTTCTTACCCATCCTCTTACACTCTCTAAGCATTTCAAAGTATGCCATGCCATTCGGAGATTTAGCCACTACAACATCAACATCCATTAAATCAAACCACTTTGCCGATTCAATGGCAAGATATCTTATATCATGCCCCATGTAGGCATAGCAGCCAACCGTGCGGTAAAAGTCGGTAGCAGGAGAGTTGATGTTTGTAAAAATGGCTATTTTCATTGTGTTAGGTTTATTTCTATCCAGTTGCCTATCTCCTCATTCCATTGGTACATTTTACCATCATTTGGATAAGGTATTGGTGATTGCCAAAGGCAACTAAATTCATCTAATATCCATGATGGAAAAGGTTTAGGAGGGATAAAAGCATCCATAATGCTATCGTAATAGTAGCCAATTCCAGCATAGTTTTTTCTAAATGCTTTGCTTTGGTCAAGGCTTGGTGTATTGTTGTCGGCTTGATAATGAACACCTCCACGAGTGTTGTAAGAGGTGCGTTTTGCAATGCAATTATATAAAATTGAATAATTTGTTTCTGTGTCCAACAAATCTATTAAATAAATTTCATCCGCTCCGCTTATTACAGATTTTACAAAATTATCATTATTTAAAAGTGCGTAATGTGCCATTATGAAAATGTTACTGTTCCAGAATTTCTAATTTCTCTAATACTATAACTACCATCAGTATAACTTACTGCATCTGTTTGCGCACCTCCAGACAATGTAATAGTTGCAGAAGATGTTAACCATCTTACTATTACTACACCTTTACCACCATTACCTCCAGCATATGATGGTTGACCAGCACCACCACCTCCATTACCTCTAAAGTCTGTTCCGTTATTACCGTTACTATTACCTGATTTTCCATCTCCATCAGTACCTACTTTACCCGTACCAGCGACACCAGCAGTACCACCCTGTGCGCCTCCAGCAGCACCACCACCACCACCAGCAGCACGAGTTACACTTGAACCAGTAATTGAAGATGCTAATCCATTTCCACCATTTCCAGCGGTTGAACCACTCCAATCAGTACCAACACTATTTGCACCACCGCCACCGCCACCACCTAAAGCACCTCCTCCTATCGGTGTAGCTACTCTACCACCTTTTCCACCGTTATTACCTTGTCCAGATGGACTTGCTGAACCTCCTGTACTGTAAAATGCAATACCATTATCATCAGATGAACCACCACCACCACCAGAACCACCGCTTTTCCCAGTTGTTCCAATAGGGTCTCCATATTTACCGCCACCTCCACCACCAGTAGCCGTAACAGTTGTTAATCCAGTTCCAGAAATACTTGACGAATTCCCACTCAATCCCTCATTATCTGCAGAACCATTACCACCACCACCAACACTTACAGTATAACTTGTACTTTTATTTAATGTAAATGTATTTGTTAAATACCCACCAGCACCGCCACCAGCTCCACCATATACTGCACCACCGCCGCCACCACCAGCAATTACAAGATATTCAACCGATACGGTTGTCGCTGCCACATCTAACGTCGCACCTGTCACTGTTGCCGCTCCGCTTACACTTGCAGCCATGGTTGCCGTTCTTAAAACATTTGCACTTGTCAATGATGCCGATGCCATGGCAGAAGCTACAAAGGTAACACCGATGCCTGCCTCGACTGTTGTCTGTGCCGTTGCAGTCATTGAAGCGGAAATAATTCTTGTTATTTGTGCGTCAACTGTTGTCTGTGCCGTTGCATTTAACTGGGCATTGACTGTGTATGATAATGTAGCATTTGCCGTAGTGTTAGCCGTAGCAGATGCAGCTGCGTTAACTGGTATTGTCAACTGTGCCGAACTTTGTGTATTAGCCGTAGCTGTCATTGATGCTTCAATCACTTTGGTAAGTATAGCATTTAAGGCAGTTGTTGCACTGGTAGTTGGACTACTTTGCAATGTAACTGTACGCTTAATGTCAGCCGCAACAGTTCCTAAAGCATTTAATGCAGCGTTAACACTAACAGAGCCTTGCGCTACAACGTCAACTGCAGCCGATGTCGTAGCATTTGCAGTTAATGTACTTATTAAAGTTTTGCTTACTAAAGCATTACTAACTAAAGTAGCATTTGCATTTAATGAACTATTTATATTTATAGCTTTTGTCACCGCAGCGGCTAAAGTGCCATTTGCCGTAACATCGCTATTGATTGGTATCACTTTTGTAACATTGGCCGAAAGATTGCCAGATGCGGAGAGAGAAGCAGCCGCCAAAACTTGACCTTGCTGGTTAACTGTTAATTCAGCACTTGTCGTTGCTATGGCATTCATAGCAGCAAGGACGCTTTGTATAATTTTAAAATTAGATGATATACTTGCATTTGCCGAAAGAATGGCAGCAACGGAAACACCGGTAATAATGTAGGAGTCGTAAAACTCTCCTTGAAAACTTATAAATCTCCTATCGTGACTTACTTTAATATTCCTTACTTGGTATAATTTTCCATTCCAAACTATACGGCTTTCTTCGCTTATATCAGTTGTATATCTAATGGTAAAATCGCTTATATTTTTTGCAGTATTCTTTCCATCTATAACCGTTTCATTTGATGGAGGTAATTTTATTTCAGCATTTGCCCAAACGCTTGTAATATCTGCCCATGACTCCGAGGCATAACCTGTGCCAGATTTTGAACGTGTGACATTTTGGATGGTAATCCGATCACGCATTCGACCAATAATTTCATTTTTATTATACTTCATTTAGAAATATTGTACTCGATATTGGTCTAATAAATATTGAGATGCCGTTGGTAATCTCTTAACGTAATCTTGTCTATTCTCATAGGTATCTGCTACCATTAAAAGAATAGCTTGTCTTATTTGGAAAGGTACAGCACTTGATTCTGTGCCATAGCCAACAGTATAAGTTATTGTAACATCGTTAATATTACCGTATAATGTGGGCCATGTTTTGCCATAGCTAAGGTTCAGCCTGGCAGGCTTAGAAAAAGTATCAACAACATAGTCTGTCGCTGCAAATGTAGCTGTTGTATTTTCGCTATTAGCATATTGGAAAGAAGAAACGGCAAGCACTGGAGAAACGCTAAGATAGATAGTAGAATCGCCAAGCCTGTCTAACTTTTCTGTAACTGTTTGAGTTATTAAACCTTGGTTAAGATAACTTTCAGCAACCATCCTTGCACCTTTAATTAAAGTATTTAACATTGAATCTTCGTTAGAATCATCTATCTTTAAATAGCTTTTCACCTCGGCAAGTGTCCAAGGTTCATTTACTGGTGCTGTCGTAACTTTCCAAGCCATTTTAGTATTTTTAAAAATGGAGGAGTATATTGCAACTCCTCCAAATTAGACTCTCCAATATTATTTACAGATTCTTTAAGTGCTTAATTGCAGCCGTTTGAAGCAATTTGCCATCATAACGAGCATACATTAGGAAACCAATTTCCATTTCGTCCATAAAACGCTCACGCAATGGCACAAGCACATTGTTGGCAACTTGACGTATAACATATTTAGACCAATCACCAAAGAAGATGATTTTTGCAGCAGTTGTTTGAGCAGAAGGCAAATCATTATTTACAAAATAATTGTAACCTAATAATTTATCTGGCGCACCTTCTCTTAATGATGGTTGAAATAATGGATTATTTGCAGTATCAAAATTTAACTTTCTAACAGCAGATAAAATATTATCATGCATCATAAATGCAACAGATGGACTATTTCTATATGCAACATCAACAGAGTGAACCAAGTCAACCAAGTTAGCGGCAGTAAATGCGCCAGAAGATGCAGAAGAAACACCGGATGGAGCAACGTCTCTAAATCCAGTAGGTTTACCAGAACCATCACCAGTTGTAAATGCAGTGTTTAAGCCACGGCCTAAACGCTCACCTAACATAACAGGTAACTCTGTATTTAAAAGACCAAACTCATCATTTGCCCATTCAACAGATACTTTTACCAACGTGTTTAAAACGTGTGCATTAAAAGTTTCTCTTGTAAATGTCATATCCTGTACAGTAACCGCAGCAGCTTCAGTGTGCCAATTACCGGCAACAGCCGTATCATTTACTTTAGGATAGTACAAAGTACCTGCCTGTGGAGTAGTTATGATCCTTGAAACTGTTAGCATTGGCCCGTAATATGCCATAGTCCTTTCCAACTCGTAGGAAAATTGGTAAGGAATAACATAACCACCAGCTAATCCACTTTCAGATGTTGTGATTGTTGCCGTCCCACGCATCTCTTTAAGCATTGATGACTCACTGCTTGTTAAAGACCTTTTGCAAAGTGCTTTAAAAAACGCAGAGGTATACTCTGGAGACTTTACAATCTCTCTTTTGTCAGTTGGCAATGCGTCAAGTGTGTCTTCAATAACACTAACTCCTCTTGCCTCGGAGTTGATTTCATTCCATCTTTCTAAACGTGAAATTTGGTCTGTATAACTTTTAAAAGAACCATCTGCTTTATCCCATTGTGCGGATTCGTCAGCAGACATTAATCTACCTTCGGCTGCGGCTCTTTTTTGTAGGTCTTCCATTATTGCGTAATCGGAAGCCCGCTTTTCTCTTAATTCCTTTGCAGTCATTATTTTGTTTTTAAATTTAATAAGTGCAGGGCATTCCTGCGTAATTCGTTCTGTATATTAATTTCAGATTTTACTGATATGTCAATAACCCTTTGTAAATCTTCATCTACCTTTCCTGTTATTTGCTCATAACTGCGCTTGGCAACCATTGTGTCTGGATTAGCTGGATAAGTAACGGGAGAAACATCATATACCTTTTTAATACCTCTAATCACTCTCTTTGGTTTCATGCCTTCCCTTTCTTGCCAGTCTTCTGCCTCAACACTAAAAGCAAATGATGACTGGTAAACATCGCCACGTTTAACCATTTCCAAAAGATCATTACCTAAAGTAGTGTTTGGTGCCTCAAACTCATATTCCATAGCAGAACCAGTAACCTTTAATTTTAAAGTACCAGATTTAGTTCTGGCTAAAACCATGTTAGCATCATGATTAAATAGTGCTACTACATCTGTCATGTCGGAGTTCGTAAATACATCTTGGCTCATCTCTTCATCATACCAACCCATGTCATAGGCAGAGTTAAAAACGGTAGCAGTGCCTACTATTGTTCGAGATTCTGGCATTGCGCGAAACTCGTAATTTATACTTCTCTTTTCCATTGTTTCTTCTTTTGAACGTTCGTCCATTATTTTATTAGCTGTTCTTTCTGCCCAAGGCAACATAGTTGAGCCACCCCAAGCGTCATACATAATTGAACCGCATATCTCGTTATCGTTCTCATCAAAATACTTGCCTTGGTCATATACCTTTGCTCTACTTAAAAAACTATAAGTGCGTATCACTTCATCGTCCGAAAGTTCTTGTCTGCTTGACAACTGCTTAGCTCTTGACCAGCCCACGGAAGTCCCACACTGGCTGCCCTTCTCTTCTTTATGCCGCAATGCTTTCTTTGCTGCATTAGTTGCCGACTGAGGATAGTTACTGTACGGCATCGCTTGTAGGTTCTATTTTAATATTAGAAGCTAAAGGCAAATCATAACTATCTCCACCATCATAAGGATTCATATTTTCCTTAATTCTTATTTCGTTAGGTGACATTGCTAATACATTGCGCATAGTTGTGTAATAGGATGATCTCGCTGCAACATCTCCACGCAATAACCCATCAAGATTAAAACGAGTGCAATAATTATATTTTTCTGCCTCAAAAAATATCTTCCTATTAAATTCTGCCTCTATCGTTTCACAAAGTGGCATAATTGTGTAATTAACAAACATCTGGCTAAGTTGCTCCATATTGCTAAATGTTGCTTTATCCATATCTTCTAACAAAACACCTGGCACACCAGTCATGCGAGCAATGTCCGCAATAGTTGCCTTCTTAGTTTCATTAAAAGCTGCATCGTTAGGATTAAGACCTACTTTTTGGAAATCCATGCCTTCTTCCAAGATAGCAGTACCTCCAGCATTTTGACTTCCACCAAATGCACGATTAAAAGAAGACTTTAATCTATCGTAGGCCTCATTAGTTAACTTGCCAGGATGTTTTAGCACTCCGTTTAAGTGCGCACCATTCTTATAAAAGTTAGCACCATAATTTCTATTTGCTAAAGCCAAGCCGTAATTATCTCTGTGAAGGTCAGGTATTTTAAATGCTTCAATTCCATTCCATGTTAAATTAGGAATGTGAATCATATTTTCACAACTAAATTTTTTATTACTTTTTTTACTCTTAAACATTAACTCACCTCTCGTATTGTAATAGCTTTCTATTTGAGTAGGATCAAGAATTGTAAAGCTATTTATTCTTTGGGTAATGCTATTTCTATTTATAGATGCGTAAAACACACCATGACTAAGGTAGTGTAATACTAAAGTTTTATAAAATGTGTGAGCTGTGTAATAATCGTTAGGTTCACGAGCAATAACTTTTAAGTTAGGATGCTCCTTTGCTATTCTTATCCCTCCGTTATCCATCTTCTCTATAATGTCAAACGGCAAGGATGCAATAACACCGCCAAGTATTTGTGTAGCACGGTAAAAAGCAGGAAGACCAATAATAGAATATTCATCAACCGCAACACCAGCTGCTGATCCTCTTTGAAATAATGCGCCTAATGTATCACCGTTAATAGGTGTACTTGGATTTTCAATACTGGCACGAGTATTAGAAAAAAAAGACCGCATGGTGTTAATTATTCCCATGCGGCAAATATAAACCAAGTTAGTATGAAGTAATTTACTTTAGGTAACAGACTAAACAAACTTCATGTCCATATAATTACTTTTCGCTTTGCGAAAACTATTATATGTTGTGTACTTTTCATCAAGACCTAAAGCCTCTCTCTCATCTTCCAATTTCTGCCACGCTTCTTGATGTGTACGACATTCACCGGATAGCTCATAAAATCTATGAAAGTATCCGCTTGTTGAATTAATCTGTCTAACCTGTTGTGCATACTCGTTTTTGCGCATTAAATTCTCCATAATTAAAAGGTTTTTATTTTAATTAGGTACATTTTATAACATCAATAATCCACTTTCCCTTTCCTTCCCCTCGTATATCGTTGGTCTATCGCCTTGCATTATCTGCGCATAGGCCATGACCATTGCTACCGCTCCATCCACCTTTTCCGTACTTTTTGCCTTATCTATCTTTATGTTTCCAGCAGGATCTAACCGCAAAATTACATTGGACATCATCCATTCTAATACTGGGTTGCCATCATGTGTAATCTCATTAGATAAAAACAACTTTTCTATTTCTTTAGTTGGTGCAGACATAGAAATAAAACCCTGACCGAATGGCTTCATGGTTGCGCCATCATTTGTCAACTGAATAACAAGTTGACTGGCATTCCATCTGTCAAAACAAATACACTCTATTTTATACTTTGCCGTAATCTCTATTACTTTGCTTTTAATAAAATCATAATCCGTAACATTGCCATCTGTCATAATAAGATGTCCATCCTGTTGCCATTGCAAGTAAGGTACACCATCACTAAGCGATCGCTCTCTAACATTATCCTCTGGGCAAAAGTAATAAGATTTTATATGTGGCTTAGTCAATCCATCTTGCACCGGAAAACAAAGTACAAGTGCGCAGATGTCACGGGTTGAGGCAAGGTCTAAGCCAGCATAACACTTTTTATTATACAGAGTAGCATCATCAATAAATAACCTGGTTGCATCAATGTAACTTTGTGAAATCCAAACCGAGGATGTAGATGTCCATACGTTTAAATTTTTTGTCATGAATTGTATTTGCTTTGCTGCTCCTTCGTTTAATGCCTTTTGGTATTGATTGTCCATGTAGTCCATGTACGGAGTAACACCAAGGTTAGGATTGCTTTTAGTCCAATTATTTTTATCTTGCCAGTCGTCGCCTTCATCAAGACAAAATAATAACGGAAAAACCGATTCATCTATTTTTCTTTTCTCCAAAATGTCAACCATGACCTTTCTAAACATATAACAAGGAGATTCACGATTAAACCCTGCAGTTGTAGTAATTAATAACAATGGTTGTATTCTTGATCCCATGCCTGTCTCCATGACTTCCAAAACATCGCTTGTTTTATGCGAGTGGTATTCGTCAATGCCTGAAAAGTGCGGATTTAAACCATCCAATGTGTCGGCATCGGAAGATACTGCTTCAAATTTAGAATTTGTGGTAGGTACATTACAATTATATTTTAAAACGTTTACCAACTTGTTAAAAGTCTTTGAATCTGCCTTTAATGACTTAAGCATTACCTTCGCAGTATCAAAAGCAATTCTTGCCTGATCCCTCGTAGTTGCAGCCGTGTACACCTCCGCTCCCGTTTCATTGTCCAACAAAAAACAATATACTGCAATCGCAGCTGCTAACTCCGTTTTGCCGTTCTTCCTGGCAATCTCAAGGTAAGCCTTGCGGAAGCGTCTGCCTCCAGTCTTTTTCTGCCATCCAAACAATACCTTTATAAAAAACTCTTGGAATGGTTGGATGTTAAACCGCTGCCCAGCAAACTCGCCTTTCGTGTGTCGAAGTGCGGAAATAAAGGAGAAAGCCCTGGATGCCTTCTCCTCCGAAAATATAAACTCCCAATCTGTATTTTGTAAATCTAACAAATGCCTATTAACTGCCAGCCTTGCATAGTTGCCTAATATTAATCTCCCCGATACAACATCCTCAATAAACTTCATTTAGGTGTTTTAATCTCTATAGCAATAAATCTAAACAAGAAAACAAAACTAACAAAACCAACTGCCTCCAAGTAGTCAATATAGTCAAACCAAAAGAATTTAACAAAAAGCCAATTCCATAAATAGTAAAATGGAACGGCTAAAGCTGTAACCATCATACTCATTACAATTATAAACATAAATGTTTCATAAATACTTTGTTTCATTAGTTCATTTTTAATAGTTTAGCTATTTCATCGTCTTCAGTATCATTACTATCCCTAAAGTAGTCAAGTTTTAAACGGCTGCCAGGATCAAGTCCTAAACTCTTGCTAATCTCCAAAAACATATCCATACTTTGCTTAAATGCAGTCCATTCTGCAGAAACTTGCCTTGCACCGTTTGGATGCACCATAACTGCACCGGCAACTGCAAGAACCTCGGCATTGTAAAGCAAATGGCCAATGGCACGCGATGCAATGCTCAAAAAAATGTCGTCAACGTCCTTGCTCGCCTTGTGCGCTTGCAAATGCTCCTTTAATTTTTCGTAAATCTTTTGTTCATCCTCATTCAGTTTTATCAGAGACCTGCCAACAGGTGAAGCAGAAAAGGATTTAATTCTGGATGGTATCAGAGTACCTTGTAACTCTTTTGTTTTTAATGATTTTGCTCTCATTTGTTTTTGCTTTTGTATGTTTTGTATAAACCCCCCTTTAGGCTATTGATTTGTTGTGCGTAAAGT
>Ga0209400_1000715_pt1 | contig 28710 bp, 30 predicted proteins | sample M_130807_EF_Meta_FD_187313 | JGI IMG/M metagenome (GOLD analysis project Ga0209400, IMG submission 187313) | Freshwater microbial communities from Lake Montjoie, Canada to study carbon cycling - M_130807_EF_MetaG (SPAdes) (version 2) | ecosystem: Environmental > Aquatic > Freshwater > Lake... | reverse complement strand
ATGAGCACCATCCTGATGTTTGACGAGCTGGATAAGATTAGCGCCACGCCGAAGGGTGAGGAGGTACAGAATGTGCTCGTGCACTTGACGGACCCGGTGCAGAACATGGATTTTGAGGACAAGTATCTGAGTGGTATTCCGCTGGATCTGAGCCGTGCCATGTTCGTCTTCAGTGGTAACGACCAGGACAAGATTGACAAGATTCTGATGGACCGCATGGTGGTGGTGCGTCTTGCCGGGTATGAGTCAAAGGATAAGATTGCGATTGCCGAGCAGTACTTGCTACCCACGGCACTGCGCGAGGTGAATCTGATGGAGAAGGTGGCCATTGGGCGCGAGGTCATTCAACATATTCTGGAGACGTATGCGAAGGAGGAGACGGGTGTGCGCGAGCTGAAGAGGTGCCTTGAGCAAATTGCCCAACGCATCAATATGCTGCGCATGTTCAATGTAAAGGAGTTGCCGTTCCACATCCCTGGCTTCTCCCTGCCGTTTGTGTTGAAGAAGGAGCACGTGGACTTGTTCCTCAAGAAGAAGGATACAGGTGCTAAGCTTCCCTTTGGCATGTATACGTAACTGCGCGGAGCTCATCTAGAAATCGCCGTTTAGGATAATATCAATACATTCTTTTTTTTCCGGGCGTGGCTGAGCCACTTGTTTAACGAGAGCGTGTGAAGTTACTTGGGCAGGAGGAGCAGGAACAGGAGCAAATGCACGATCCTGCTGTTCCCGTGCCGCCATTAAATTTGCCAGAGCACCAGATACGACCTTGGCGCTAGATGCCTCTCCACCGCAGTGACCTGGCTGCGCCGAGCCGCCGCAGCGACCTCCCGCCCTATATTTGTTCATTTGGCATTTGGACATATTCTGTATATATATTATAGAATGAGGCGGGAAAATATAATGTATACCGGACTAATGATACTTGTATTTCTGGGGCTCTTTTACCTATCCGCACAGTTCATTGGAGAAAAAGACCTAGTACAGCCATTCACCATTCCGAATCCGAAATTCACTCTGGCTGCCCAATGTAATTGCCTACCTGGATACATACCTGCAAGGAATGCGGGGTGTAAAAGTGGCACGGAATATTTCTGTAAACGAATCTGTAATACTGGCGATGCAAGATGTGATCCTATAAACGATGTAAAGGCGTGTTATTAGGACTATTACGGTCAAATTATATGATCACCACTAAATAGAATGCCGAAGGTATGTTATTACATACTTTTGGGCGTATTAACCCTCATCTTCTTGAAATATATACATGATGTGTATATTCGGAGAACGGAGAATTTTGAAATAGGCATTTTTCCTAGTAGCCTAGAAGACTGTAAATGCCCGAGAGGCTATGTGGCGGCAAAAGAAACTACCGTTCCTGTTCCAGAACTAAATATCTACAGGGTGGATCTCGGTTTTCAGGGTATGGGCATCTTTTTATATGGCTACCCAGGTGAAAAAGAGTTGTTTACAGTACACAATGATATGGGCGGAGACCCGGCAGCGTGTTGCTACTACATTGAAAAGGGCGTGGTGGACTCGCTCAATGCGAATACTGCTACAAAGGGAGGTAGTCCTATAGATACGACTTCTACGACAGCAGCTACAGACTGTATGGGATTACAAGATCCGGCAAAGTGCTCGGCCTTCTTGAGCAAAAACGTGGAAAGTTACGTGAAGTTGTTTGAACATTCCAATGGAATCTACGAGCAAGCTGGATTCTTGCCTTCTAACTATTACAACTACGTAACTGAGCAAATTGCGAAAAAGGGATTCATATGGGTGAAAGATATTTCTGCTCCCGATAAGGCCAGTCCCTTTTACAATAGAAATTCAAATCCGACGAGCAAAACACTCATTGTCTGTAAAGACAAAATAAATCCGACGAACACGGCGAGTTGCGCAGGCACGGAGCCCCTGCCAGGCACTTAATCGGCTGCCGGCCGGCGACGATACATCACGATGTAGGTGCTCGGATCCAGGCGGGGTGTCTCAACAGGGTAAGCCCGGTCGTCGTCATAATGAATCCACTTACCTGTCACGGAATGTTTTGCGTGACACGTATAATGACCACCGCCAGAAAAGCCATGGTGGTGGACCGTTGCGAAGAGGTCATAGGAATCGCGTGCACTCGGCTCCTCAGTTGCAGGATGGAACATGGGAGAGAAAGTGGTTGTGAGGGGAATATCTACGTGGGTATTGATGCGTCGGCCATTATTCTCATTCCTCTTTAACACTATGATGACCCAGTTTCCGAGACGCCAGAGACTGCGCGTGACGATGGCTTTCGTCCGGATGGGCTTACACTTCTCGCAGGCATATTCATCAATGACGTCCTGGTCGGAGGTTCCGTGGGTGTAAATCGTGGAGGACATGAGGTCGAGAAGCTTGACAGGGCCGTCAGACTTTTGTACGCAGAGCTCGGTGGTATTCATCGTCTCCCAGGAGGTGTTTTCGGTGTTACAGGTGGTACATTTGACCGATTTGTGCTGGATGCCGAAGACGAGCTCCACGAGAGGGCTGTACTTCTTTTCAAAGGAGGCCCTCCAGAAATCCAGGGCGCCCTTGATAATCGGGTTCGTGGGAGGCTTGCGGAATGTCATGGTGACCTTCTCGGCCAAGGCCTCGTGGAAGGTGTCCATGAGAAGCATGAGGAACTCGTGGGCGTCGTGGGCGATGGGAGCACGGAATTGTTCAAAGCCGTTATTCATGGCCACGGGGATCATCTGGCTCCAGAAGGGGCGGGTATTGACGACCTTGGCTTCGGCTGACCAGGTTTGGAAGACGAGCTCGCCGTAGGATTCGACCATGCGTGTCTGGTCAGATGCGGGCTTCTTTTTGAGGAGGGTTTTGTGATTGCCTTGGAGAAAGAAGAGGGTGAGATCCACTTGGTGGCGGAGAGCTTGAATGATCGCGTTGCCGTAGCAGGTATTTCCAATATTTGTCAGGCCGGCGATTCCTTTGTGCTCTTGCTCTTGCTGCGCCGCAGGCGCAGGCTCGGCGGCAGCAGGCGCAAGCGCAGCAGGAGGAGAAGGCTCAAGAAAGGCGGGTTTCTCTGTTAAAGCAGAAGGCATAGGTACAGGCTCGGACATTTGTTGAGGGGGGCTGTCCATTTCCATGGGTAGTCTACATCAATTTTTTTTAGGTGTGTGTGTGTAATAATATAATGCATATATAGATTTGTACAGAATGTCCGAACAAAAGACGCTCTTTGTATTTTATACATTTGAGGAAAAAGCGAGTGGTGCTTCGTGGATGTATAAATCTTTGCCAAAGGGGTGGATGTTCGTTGGTTCAGGCTCTACTTCTTCACTGGGTGGTAAAGTATTAAAACATGAATTGGAAGAACAATTCCAAGGTCCCAAAGCAACACAAGAAAAAGCAAGAGAATACCTGGATAAAGTATTTAAAAAACTAAAGAAACACGGTATAATCAAAATATATAAAATACGCAACTCCTATTTACCGTAAGGTTTTAGCGCCGGTCTATAGATTTTGAAAATACATGGTGTATATAAGAATGGCCGAAGACTATGTATCCGTATATGGCGTAAATCTATTGGATGATATTCACAACTATTTCCCGGCTCTTTTATACGACACAGGACGCTTTCAGAATGTGGCAAATGTATTTAGCTATGTGCGGAATCAACTAGATACACGTTTCAACCTATATCGTCACGGCGCATCCTTGTATGCTTCCTCGCAGAGGACTCCGCCTGTACCCTCTTATCAACCAACTCAGACAGCTCAGTCAATCCCTTTTACTCCTCTGTCAAGGGCTAATCGTAATGCGAATGATGTTGCCGCCGCGAATCTACTCCTCGGATTCTTACGCATGAGTACCGAAGATGATCTGAGCAATTATATACAGATTCCCGCAAGAGCTACTGGTGCAGGAAATGCTTGGACCGACCCTGTCATTGTACGTCCGACGGCACAGGCAATTGCTGCAGGCACCGAGCCAATCCTAGGATCTTCTCTGGCAGAAAACACATCATGTGCCATTTGCCAGGATACGATTATAGCCACAGACCCTGCGAGAAGGCTTGTGGCCTGTGGGCATGTCTATCATCGTGGGTGTATTGATGAGTGGTTCCGCAGAAGTGTATACTGCCCGAGCTGTCGCCACGATATTCGTCTGCCTTTGCCTTCTGCTGCTGCTTCTGCGCAGCAGCAGCAGCCTGTAACAACGCCTCTACCTCGTTCACCTAGAGAAGATGAGGTGGGGGGCAGTTATTTTTCTTGAAAAAAATATATTATAAACAACACGCCCTCCTCAAATCGCCAGAGCCGAGGTGTCCTCAGGGAAGAGCTCCAGCTTCATCCCATAGAGCTCGCTGATCTCCTCCATCTGAGAAGCCTCCTCAGGCAGGAGCAGATTAATCGTCGTGCCCTTGCGCCCATAACGGCCAGCACGGCCAATGCGGTGCACATAATTCTCAGTATTGGTCGGCAACTCGTAGTTGATGACCAGACTAATCTGCTGTACATCAATGCCACGCGCAATAATATCCGTGGCAATCATCACGCGCGACTTGCCCTTGATGAAATCGTCCATGCGCCGAGTGCGCTCTGACTTGTCGAGCTCACCGTGGAGGCAGGTAATCGGAAAGCCCTGTGCCGACATCTTCTCGGCAATCATCTCTGCCTTCTGGCGCTTGTTGCAGAAGATAACGGCCTGGGTGATATTCAGGTGCTTGTACAAGTCGCAGATACAGTCAAACTTGTGGTCCTCACGATCCAGATTAATGAAGAATTGCTGGATGCCCTCTAGACGCACGGCAGTGGGCGGAATGAGGATGCGCACAGGGTCATTCAGAATCTTGTTCGCCACCTCCACCACCTTCTCGGGCATCGTGGCAGAGAAGAGCGCCACCTTCATGTCGGCGGGGAAACCCTTCTCCAGAATACACATCACCTGCTTGTAGAAGAGATCCTCCAACATCTGGTCGGCCTCGTCCATAATCAATACACGCATATTACTGCGTTCTAGAGCACCGCGATGCATCAAATCAAACACGCGCCCAGGCGTGCCTACAACAAATTGTGCGCCATCCTCCAAGGCACGAATATCATCGCGCAGAGAGTTACCCCCCACTGCGCATAGAACTTTCACCTTCATCACAGCACCGAGGGAAGTTGCTACCTTGGCAATCTGCTGGGCGAGTTCGCGCACATGTACTAGAACAAGAACTTGGGGCTTCTTCACCGTCTCATCAAGGTGTGAAAGAGAGCCAATAACGAATGCGCCGGTCTTGCCAGTACCTGACTGGGCCTGGGCGAGAGTGTCGCGCCCGTCGCGCATCGGCTTGATCGCCCGCGCCTGAATAGCACTGGGACGCTCGAAACCGTAAGAATAGATGCCACGGAGAAGATTCTCAGGCAAATCCATCTCATCAAATGAGTTAATCACCGCAACCTCGGGAACCGCAGGAGGAACATCGTCAGACACAGAGGCCATCTGTATTATATGAGGGACTGGACTTAAGCCTCTGGCGGACGAATCAAATTTTAATGGGGAGATCAGGAATAAAAATGATGTTCCGCCTAAGGCAAAACAACTAGTCCCTTATAACAGAATGGCAGACGACGAGGAGGCCGTTGCGCAGATGGACGACATGGAGGACGTGATTGACGCGATTGAGGAAGTTGCCGGTGCCACGGAAGAGGCATCCAACGACCCTCTCGCCGTTCTTCTCCGCCACCACCCCGAGTGCCGTGTAGATTACCAGGAAACCATTGCTCCGAAGATTAACCTCACAGCCTGTCCGCCTCTGGACAAGGACCCCAATCATCGCTCACCACCGTTCCTCACACAATACGAGCGGACCAAGATTATTGGCCTACGCGCCAACCAACTCAGCCAATCCGCCCGGCCATATATTGACGTCCCCGAGCATGTGACCAATGTCTGGGACATTGCTCGCATGGAATTGGAACAGCGCCGTCTTCCTTTCATCATTCGCCGGCCCATGCCTGACGGTACGCACGAATACTGGCGCCTCGCCGACTTGCTAATTCTTTAAAATAAAAATTGATGTGTCTCCATTTTTCAAACGTGTGTCCCCCCCTCACAAATGTCTGTAAAAATATCATACTCAAACCTCCATAGCGTGAATGGCAAAGCTATAAATGATATACATATTGGAATAGACAATCGTATCGTGGGTTCAAATGCAAACTCCATGCAAAACCTCGCACCTGGCACTCTAGTGGTAATTACTGATAGTTCTAAGAGAATCTTACAGATATCAGAAGTGACAGGGGTGGCTTCAGATAGTGATGCGAGTGTATGGTATCTACAGGGAGGAAAGAAGTGGAAACATAACTATAAAATTACCCCCCTTACACTCGTCGTAAAGATAACACCATACCTAAAATATATTATCGATGAACTAACGCGTGGAAATTCATCTGAATTTTGGGACAATAAATTGCACCATACCCATGGTGGCTACAGAAAAATTGTGAAACAACTTGTGGAAGAAATCAACGGCGAATAAGTTGCGCCCAACTAGAAAATCCTAATCCTATCCTCGGGCTTCACGTACATGGGCTCCCCCTCGCGCACATCAAACGCGAAATACCATTCATCAAATTGACGCACCACCAGATTCACCCGCAGATACGGGGGTGAATGTGGATCCGTGACTAACGCCCTATCCATTTTTTTCTCCCGCGCCTTTGTTCTCCAGGAAACGGCAAACGACACGAAAAACTTCTTGTACTCTTCCTTGACTTGAATAGGATCTACAATCCCCTTATTCTGTAGCGCGTCCTTCAGCGCCTGCAAAGCGATTCCCAAGCCCCCCAAATCCGCGATATTTTCCGAAAGCGTATCTCTACCAGAAACATGTTTTCCATGTATCTTCTCGTGACTGAATAACCTCATAAGACCCCGAGTACGCTGATTATAATGTAAATTGTCCTTCCGCGTCCACCACCGCTTCTTCTCACCGTCCTCATCTATCTCCTTCCCTTCTTCATCAAAGCCGTGACATAACTCGTGACCAATAATGGAACCCAAACTCCCGTAATTCCATGCCACATCCTGCCCAACAGAGTAAAAGGGAGGCAGACAGGAAGCATACGGAATGATCATCTTGTTCGTGCTACTGAAGTAAAACGCATTGACCGCATATAAGGGCTCCTCCCAGAAATTGTATTCCTTGCCTAGTCTACCCAGCAGTATCGCCAGCGACCTGGAACCAAGAGTGTGAATATTCTTCAGAAGGTTCCTAGGATCTAGCACGACCCTGGGCACCTCCGTCCATTCCGCAGGACGCACGGTCTGTATCATCATATTATCCACCTTCTTAATCGCCATCTTCCGTGTTTTGTACCCCAGCCAATCAACAGTCTCCAACCTCTCTTTGGCAGATTCCACAAGTGTCTTGGCAAAGGTTTCAACTTCGGCCGGCAATTTAGGATCGCCCGCCTTTTCCCAGAAGAGGCGCGAAAAATCGTCCATCATATGGGTATGTACAACTTTCACAAGAATATCTTCCTTCGGCATCTTCGCCTTCTGGCCCATGAGCACTTTCCCGAAAAACTCAAAGTTATAGTCGGAATAAGGCGCCGGCAGATAAGGAAGAGAACCAATGATATAACACCGCGCAATATACCACTTCCAGTATTTTATGGGTACACTGCGAACCTTTGCTCCCACGAAACGTAACCAGGAGGGATCCGTATAATACAGAATCATCTTCTTCCACTCAGGCACGCCAATAATCTCAAAAAACCGACTCCAAGGTATGCTCGGGAATTTCCGCTCCAGACCAGACCCTTTTACTCTCGTGCGCACATATCTCCCAATTCTCGCGAATTGTTCCATAAATACCCTCTCTGTGGGTATAATCTTCTCCAGGCCATCTATATGAAAATCCGCAGACAACTTGTGAAGCAGAGCCTTGTAATGGTACATGATCTTCGTATCAAAGTAATATGCCCTCTTCAATGAGCATATGTTCCCGGACAAAAATAGACGCACAGTTTTATCGGCCCCAGGCTCGGCGTAAGTGCCGATATCAAAAAGCCCAGTAACACCCCTCTTACACAAGGTAAAAAGAGCATCAAACACATCTGCGGGGCTCTTCATACAATCCACCCCCTTTAACACATCTCTCAGGTACTCCACCGAATTGGCTCCTCCGTGAAAGCAGGAGGAGCGTATATCAGCGAATATGCCGGCCGAGGACTCTTCCAAGATTCGTTTGGTTACTTTGGAAACACAGTTCTCCACCTCGCCACTCACACTCATATCATTCAAATGCGGTGGAATGAGAACTTTCCCGAGCCAGTCGCCATTTACATATTCGTAAAAATCCTTGGCTACCTTTGCATCATTGAATGAAGAGTTGGAAGCAATTTCGGGAATAGGAATGGAGCATAACACTTGCCGTGTCTTTTTCCTTCTTCTTGTCTGACGACGAGGAGGCACCATCTACTTTTCGGCATATTTCCGTCCAGCACCTTCTACGAGACTGGCGTTTTTCCTCGGTCATCTTTATTTTTATAATACCATGGGAAATCACCGCGTCCATGGCTCCTTTTAATTAGGCGGCCGGGAATGTATTCAAAGTATCCAATGTATTTAATGTGTCCACCTCTTCTGGCAATTCAAGCAGTGGATGAAGATGGTCATCGGCTCATCAGCAGAGCGCGTCTGGAGCTCATAGTATGTGCATTTGCGCTCCTTACAAGTAGAACACTGCCACCTGTCCGTGGCTCGGGAAAAGTCGCCCTCCAGCTGGATACGCTCCTTCTTCGCTTGCTGATCCACGAGTTTCTGCCACTTCTCAGGAAATAGCTCATAATAGTTATGGTTCACAATGGTCTCTAGAGTAATATCACCCTCCTTATATCTCTCTAGGAGAGACCCGTTCTTCACATAGGATGTTGGGCTGAGGTTGCCCACAACACGGCGCGCTACTGCGAGATACATGTCGTGGAAGAGGGGATTGTCCCAGGCACGACGAATCTCGTCCTTAGTGGCGCGCATAAAGGTGTGCTGGAATATGAGGCGTTCCAAGGTGTCTGCGTCAACTGTGTTAGAGAGGGTCGCATTAACTACTGCGAGGACTTTCACCCTCGCTGGTACGCTTGCAGGGGCCTCGTCCTCCGTGGTTTCGGGACCCTCAGCCACGGCTGCTACGATCTTCTTCGTCTTGGATACCCGTACTGGCTTTTCCACGGGAAGGAGTTCCTCTTCCTCGTCTGCGCCATCTGCTTCTGCTTCGGCTTCGGCTTCGACCTCGGCTTCCTCTCCTTCGGCGCCATCTGCCTCCTCTTCCTCCTCGGCCAACTCCTCAACAGCAGCGGTAGTCTCTTCTTCCTCCTCTTCGCCAATATCGTCTTCGCCCTCGCCTTCCAGCTTCGCCGTATAGAAGGTCTCGTAATCGGCAGTTTTCAAGGGCACGGGAGAGCCGTATGAATCTGGCTGGGACGATGCGAGTACGAGAATATCGCCGTAGAATGTCATACCCTCTAGAGGTGCTGGCAGATGGTGCTGATTCTCCTGCGAGGGCTTGCCCTCCAAGTAGCCAAAGAGAAAGAGCATCTTCTGTTTCCAGGCGAATTTGCCGAGAAGGGATGGCGCCTCCTTCTTCTTACATGCTTGTGCAAGGCCGGCAGATGTCGAGGCTTTCAGAGAACCCTGACGAATCTCGCCTTTTTGTCCAAGAAATACAATAGGCGTTTCTGCGGCAGCAGAGGCGGCAGCAGGCATAGTTCGGGACATTTCGTTTGCTTAAACTCTCAGATCAACTTTTAGGCAGGAACCAAGGATGCCAGAAACTGTCCGACGAATCTGGGTGTTTGTAGGAACCAATGTACCAAGTCGTAAAATTTGGGACAGGGGCGACGAGCTCTGGGAGATGCTATCTCAGGAAGATGGTGATAGCATACGCCATTTCCGTGTGGTAAGTCGTGAATTTCTAGAAGATCCTAAGAAGCTTGAGGAGGTTCTAGAAGTTATGGAAGATAGTCCTATACCGCTGAACACTCTGGAGAGAGTCTGTACTGGCTGGCAAGTAACCGAGGAGATTATTTCTTCTCCTTCGCAGCCGCCTCTGCAGGCGCAGGCACAGGCGCAGGCACAGGCGCAGGCACAGGCACAGGTGCAGGATCGGCCTCTGCAGAAGCAGCAGGCAGAGGATCACGAACAGCAAGACGCGCTTCCACGGCTGCCACATCGGAAGAGAGAGGACTTACGGGCAAGACAGGGGGCTCCGCAGGAACAGCGACCGGCAAAGCGGCCGGCAGAGCGACAGGCAGAGCGGCAGGCAAAGCCTTTGAAAAGCAACCAAATAAGAGAGCAAGTACCCGAGAAACTACCTGTCGTACGAAAGGAGGCGGACACAGAATCATTGGCAAGTGACTCTTCACAAGTTCTTTCAGCTGTGAAACAACGGCCAAGACAGCTGTGGTCTTCTCTTTCTCAATGGATCCCTCCAAACACGCTTTACCAGCCTTCTCTACATCATCTAGCATTCCTAGAATCTTCTGACAAACCGCTGCAGCCTTCTCCTTCGTATCCTTCGCATCCACCGAGGACATCAAATCACCGGCCACCTTCGTCAAGAGCGCAAGCATCTCGGTAGGTCCCGCTAAAGTCATCTCACGGAGGCTCTCCAACGTCAAAGAAGGAACAGCTGTCATATTCTACCTGTGTTTTCAAAATTGTCTTCCGTAAAGAACGCCGTTATTTGTTCACGGTTCAACTCTGCGTTAAATGTTTTGACAACTCAGCAGATGAGTGGGCGTATTGTTACTTCGGTTTCCCTGGCATTTGTTCTATTCGCCGTATATTCCTGGTACACCACTCAAACAGTAATTGAAGAACCCTTTGACATAAACAGCCAGAGTTACGAGTCCGTGCCACCGCCGGCAGATCTTCCTCCTTTAATCCCGGAGCGTACGATGGCGGCAGCTGGCCCTGGGGCGCCCGCTCAGATGTCGGCGAAGCCGGCCACCCTGGCAAAGGAGGAACGCCCTTATGATCCTCAAGACAAGGGTTATGAATCGGCAGAGCTCCCGGAGAGGCTCCGCCACCCAGAGCGCATGTTCGGTCCCGGCATTGATAACCAGAATACCTCAGAGCCCATTGAGGGCGTGGCGAGTTATGCGAGCCAGGTGACAGATGATGCGCACCAGACATTCGGCCCCGAATTTGCCCAGAATGGCGGCAACTTCATGGGCACTGTAGTGGCGAATGACACGACCCTTAAGACCAACTACAGCTCTGTCTAAAGCCCGGGTGCCATACATACATAGATGGAACCCAGTCTCCGCTCTAGCACTCAGCGTGGTAACGAGTGCAAACTTCGCAAGCCCGAACAGGCTGTCCACGAAACGGTAAGACGATTCGTGGAGAGCCTCCGCACAGATGTACGCATAAGCCAATATGCTGATTTGGTCTATGCTGGTAAGAAGATTGAGGAGAATAACTCCTCGTGGTATTGGCTAGAGCCGGTGCCAGGTGGTCGCACCGGCTTTCTGGTCTTCCTCCCGGGTCAGCAGGCCGTGTGGACGGATGAGCAGGGAAAGGTATCCTTCTTTGTACAAGCCCGCGTAGCCGAGGAAATCTACAAGAAGAATTCAGTGTTTATCGCGAGTCTGAATAAGTTCGACGGGCTACTACGCCTGGAAGATGCCTGGCTCATTGCTGGCCAGAACCAATCAAAGATCCCTTTTACACAGCGTTGGGATAGCCTTATTCGTTTTTACAGTACGCAATACAAGGAAGATTTCCAATTACAACAGGGTCTGCGCATTGAGCTCGCATCTTTTCAGAGCCTTGCGAATCTGGAGAAATGGTCCAAGATACCTACGATGATGTTTTTACAGGGGGAGAACGCACACAAACGTCTGCGAGTACAGTTGGAGGAAACACAGGAGCCTTCTACTGTAGCGTCGCAGCAGCCAAGACAGCAGCAGATGCGTAAAATGCCTACAGAGCCTGTAAAACAGAGGGCCATGTTTGTGGATGAAGATGAACCTTCTGCGATGACAGAATCACAGTCCGATTCCATAGCGAAAGCCGTTTCTCATAAAGAGACTACTGCTAAAGCAGTAGCGCATGAAGAGTATCCCGATACCTATAATCTGTGGATGAAGGGTGTAAAAAAGGGCTATGCAGCGGTACAGGACCTGGATCTGAGTCGCGAGTTACGACTGGCTTCTCAGGCAGCCAAGGATTTGTTTGTAAAGGTGGAATGGAACTCCGAATTCAATATGTATGAAATTGTTTCTAAGGCATGAGTAGAAATGGCTAAGACTAGATCCAGAAATACAAGGCGCAGACAAGGTGGAGGCGGCGTAGGAGCCACCTACGGATTTACGGGTGGTAACGCGTTTTCTCAAACAATCAACAATCCTATCATGAGTACCAACGCCCCTAGTACGGATATGGCGGCGGGGCGCCCTGGATTTATGGCTGGTGCGCCCCCTGGAAACGGTCTGCCTGGTGTGCAGGGAGGTGGAACGCGCAAGATGTGCAAGCACCGTTGCGGAGGCAAGTGCAAGCACAAGTGCTGCAAAAAGAAGAGCCGTATGCGAAGCAACACTCGGGTACAAAGCGGAGGTCGCTATGGATTTGATGGAGCGGTGGATGGAACCGTGAATGGACCTCACTGGGGCGCGGGTATCGCATCTACGATCCGTGTCCCGTGTGAGGCGAGTCTGAGCGCCCCTGTGTCTAGCGGTGCGTCGGGCACTCTCAACATGAGAGGAGGTGAGCTCTGGGATTCTGCGCCTAGACAGGGCGGTGGCGGCGCCAGCGCCAGCGCAGCAGCAGTAGCAGATGCCTCGCAGGCCTACAATGCGCAGACCGCCGGCTATACCCAGCTCGGTGGAAATGAAATGGACAATTCTATTGTGACTTCTTCGGGAACGCGCCTTATGGTCAACCAGCCCTTTGATGCGCGCGGAGGAAACCCGGATTGCCTCAAGGGCGGGGCTCGTCGCAGAAATTCCAAGAAGGCGTCTCGCAAAGGTCGCAAGGCTAAAAGACGCAACTAATCATCCGACAAGAGACAGCGTGTCTCTACCACAGCCGGCGCCTCCTCTTCTTTTACACCTGCTTGCGCCCCTGTAGCGGAATCCATCTTATAAGCGCATTTCCTATAATAGGCCTTGCGCTTGTACCACTGTCCTTGATAAACATTGTGACTATCCACAATATCCACGATTAACGGCATAATCTCTCGCTCATCCTTCCGAGTCCGCAGAATACGCCCTGTGCTCTGCTCAATCTTCTTGCGCGGCGAGACCATCACCATCGTATTCAGAGTCTTAATATTCATCGCCTCCGAGGCCATCGCATATGTCCCCAAAAGCACTTGTGCTACTCGCGCACCCTCTTCACGCACCTCCTCTTTCATCCCGCCAATATAATAACCCATAGTCGTGCCCTTGGGAAGACCTCTCTCAATCCTCTCCAGATGCGACTTGCGCTCACTGAGGACCAGAATACGTCGCCGAGGTTCCTGTACAAGCTCAGCCATCAGTTTATCAATCATCTCATTGCGCGCCTCACATTCCACCACCTGTGTAAGAAGACGGGCGAGAATGGGATCGCCTGTCCTAGTATCCGTGGGAACATCCGCATACGCAGGGTCATCACTATGGAAATCCACCTTGCGCACAACCACATCCGGGTCGGCTTCTCGCTGTTTCTCCCAGTAAACTGGCTTTCCGAGAAACCATTCAAACACCTTGGTGAGTCCATCGTCCCTCGTAGGAGTAGCCGAGAGTCCGAGCATATATTTCGTCTGGACTTTCAACAGCGCCCTGCTGAAATGCGCCGCGCCCAAGTGATGGCACTCATCAAAGATCGTGAAACCAAAGTGGCGGAAATCATTTTCGCTGAACTCCCTCTGTACGAGAGTCTGGATCATCGCAATACAACAATCAAACTCCACTACAACTGGCTTGGGGCGAATATCAATGCCGGCCTCGGCTAGACGGTGTAAAAGGGCGTCCTTGTTTCCGCCCACGGCCAGGCCGGCTGCGCGGGCTGCCTCTTTCAGTTGGGAGATTGTCGGTTCTTTGCCCACGATCGTATCCGACAGGATTTCCTTTTTATCGGCTTGGATGATTCCGATGCGAATGCCTGGCATGAGCGACTGGAGCTCACCACTCCATTGCTGGAGGAGGAACTCCTTGTCCACCACTATAAGGAAGCGCCGGCCGATGCGCGCAGCGATTTGGATGGCCATGAAGGTCTTCCCGCGCCCGCAAGGCACGCAGATGAGGCCATTTGCGCCGGCATCCATGAAAGTCTTTGCGATGGTTTCCTGGTAGTCGTAGGGTTTCCCTACAAATACCAAGTCACTGCGAATGGGGTCTCCGTCCACGAGGGTACTTTCCTGCGCATCTCCGTACTTCTCTTTTGCCCACATGCGCGGAAGATACATACGGCCGGCGGTTTCCAGGAATACGGAGAAGGAATCCCCCTGCTTGGCAAATTTCCCGCCGAGTTTGGGAGAGACGGTGAGTTCTCTGCGGAGGACGGAGAGCTCGTGGGGCTGGAGAGAGGTTTTCTTAATGCCATAGCCTAAATGTGTAAGAGTTCTATCGCTCATTGTGGGACCTTCCACAAGGTCCCGTGGTGAACATCAAATTTATTAAGAAGAAAGCCCCTACAATAGATGGATCCTACGGTGACAACATCGGTAATTATTATTGTAGGAGCCCCGATTCTAAGTTCCATGGGCGTGAGTTTTTTATTCGTGGGGCACATGTTTACACGCCTCCTTCTCTTGGCGTACCTACTATATGCGGTGTCAAAGGGGCCTATGCCTGGCTTACTGGCTTTCTTGGCTGTATTCACACTGCTATTGGAACGGAACCAGGAGATCATTACGAAGCTTCCGTACCAAGCACCCGGTCGCTTATCCAGTGGACCTTTATTGCCCTTAGGCACAGGCAAAGCGGCAAGCAACCTCATACACGAGTCTGCCGTACCGCCGTTGCAGCCGACAAATGCCGTGAAGGTCTATGATTCACCCACGAACAAGGAAAAGGCCGACGCCACCGATTTACACGACAGCAACCCTCGTCTGGCCGAAGGACCGAAAGCCAAGGACGCAGTTTCCTTTTACACAAATAAGGGCATCTTATCTGCGACCCATTAATTCCTTTAGAAAACGGAGTCAGTTGACAGAGTTTTGCAGACAGATGCCTCCTTTGAGAGCTTATACTTCTGGACAACCGAGCAGAAATTGAGCTTATATAAAGGATTCCAGGTGGCGCTCGTGGCTTTCCATTCATCCACGGTAGTTTTAGAACCTGTTACCTTATTCTGTGCGTCTATTGTGGCAGCCTTGTTGCGAATAATAGATGCATCCGTATAACATGTACCCGACGACTCATCAAGAACGCCGGCACTACCATACTGACAGGCTACTAGCGCCGGCTGTGTTCCATCTCCCATTGATAAAAGGCTCTTTATTGCTGATATGCCAGAGTTTGTAAAACAGACTGTGTTGTTTTTATAGTTCTGATTCAAACAGCTATCTATTTTTGACATATTCCTCGTCTCATCCGGATATATAAGGCAATTTTCAGGATTCGTGGGCTCTGCCGGGGCATTTCCTTCGGGCGTTATTTTTTCAGAGCAGCCACTTTGCCCATCGTCATTCTCCCAGTAAAACGGCAGATTCTCAGGACACTTTCCTCTGCCTCGCTCTTTGAGATAGGCGGCATACCATTCACTGCACGTAGGGACCCCTTTTGCACTTTCTGATAAGGAGCATACGGCATCTCCATGACATGTGTTTGACTCTAGTTGACCATCACAGCACATTGTAAAACCCCTGTCGTTTATATATCTGTGGAATTTATTAGGACACGAGGTGAGCCTTATACCACTTGCCGTAGAGCTAACCTCGAACCCTTCTTTTTCTTTTTCATCAGGTCGTGTAATGATTTCATATACATTTTTTCCATACCAGGCAAAGTATAGAAAGAATGCTAGTATTATACATAATCCAATGGCACCTAGGCTCACCTTCATCTAATTATGGGTTATTTCGCAATTGTTCGGCTACATTTGCTGGCGGCAGTGGCATGCCAGCAACGGCTGCGAGTGTAGCAGCACCGGCGGCGAGTGCGGCGGCTTTCTCTATGGAACTACCGGGCATGCCAGGCATACCAGGGGTCGCAGGCATACCAGAGGCCGCAGGCATACCAGACATACCAGAGGTCGCAGGCATACCAGGCATGCCAGACCGTCCTGAAGAAGATCCGCGACGAGAAGAAGTACCTGTGGAGTTTATCTTTGTTAACGCCACTAGTGTACTTGCCACCGCTCCAGCTGTCGCTCCTGTAGCAAGATTTGGTCCAACACCAATGGATTCCCCAAGTTCTTTACTGCCAAAAAAAGTCTTATTACCTCCAGGACTTAGTATTCTCATCGCAACGTATACAATTATACTCAAAACAATAAGCCCAATCAGTATTTTAAATAACATCAATATCACCCGATTTTTTTCCCTATTCGCTAGCCCGTAATCATAACTGTTTTGTGCACTCAACTTACCCGTTCCACTGGGCGCCCGTAACTCCTTTAACACATCGTTCGTATCTGTAGGTTTGTTCGTGGTGCGATCTATATAAATATTGCCATTGTCGTCTATTTGCGTGGCCAGGTCAATCGGATAACACTTTACGTTTTGTAGACCCCTCACATTCGGTTTCAGCTGATCGGGGGTATACATTCCTCCACTCAAGTTCTTTGTCTCCACTGTGTAAAATGCTGGGATAGTAGCATTCTGTGTAATCCTGTCATCACTGCCGAAATGTTCCTCTTTTGATATCAAATAGGGGTCACGAATATCGTTGGAAACAAATAAATATATTTCACTACGTAAATATAAATTAAAGATGGAATCAAATGATTCTTTGTCACTTGTACTCAGCCACCTACATCTCGCGAACGAGTTTTTAGAAATATTCAAAGGCGTGTCAAAGAGGCAATAATTATAGACATTTATGTGTTTCATATAATCGGCCGTTCCGCCACGATTGTATTTTAGACAGTATTCCATGAGAGAAAAATCAACGGCCTTTTCATATCCTCGGAAGTTCAGGACGTCGTTCAAGGTCAAGCCGGAAGGATACATAGGAGATCCTGTAAACCAGGAACGGAGGAAGGGGCTTTCATTTGTATTATCATCCGTCTGTACAATCGGAATACAAATATGAAAGAAGTTCTTTGACTCGGCTGCGCGAAATAAAAGACTCAATTGCGATGATCCAGGTGTTGCCCATATTTTATTATGCACTGCGATGAAGAGGAGTGTATATGTCTCGTCTTTGAAACGCAGAGTAGAATTCGTATAGTTGTCTATGATGTTTTCGGTAGAAAGTGCTTTATTGTCATAGTTATCTTGTTTGAAATATGTATTCCAAACGCTCATGTCTTTTGTGGCACTGGCTTTTCTCACCTTTTCCACAAGACCAACAACTCCTTTGATTTGTACAGGCAGAGGTGAGCCTGATAACGTAAATGGAGCAGAAGACTGTGGAACCGTGGAAGCGTCTCGCACTGTCCTCGGCTTGTATAAGATGTCGCTAGGGGCTTTTGTACAGGTGGCCATCTTCCTCACTATTTGTGCGTATCATCCTTTTACGGAGGAACATACCGAGGTCCGTCGAAACCGTAGAGAGTGACTTTGGCCGAGTCGCCCGTGGCAGCCAAGGTGATATTGTCGCCATTCATGACTTCGGCACAGCCCGCGTTGTCCTGGCAGTCCTTCTTCTTGAACATCACCGGAAGCGCCACGGGATTGTACGTGTCCGTGCGCGTATAGTAGTTGAAATAGTCACTGCGAGGAGCCGTGCGTCTTCCGTAGAGGGGCAGGACTTTGCCGTCGGAGCCTGTGATGACGCCCATTTGTTGGTAGGCGTCGGGGGCTCCTCGGGTAGGAATCGGGTCTAGGGCTCCGCGCACAGGGAATTCCGGTCCGATATCCCACTGGCGCTGCGGTCGGGGGGCGCACGAATAGCGGTCATCACCGCCACCTGTACTCATCATAACTGGATACGGATGTCTATGGGAAGGCTCCTGAGTTATGATTACCTGTGATGACCCGGCTGTTTTTGTAAGTATAAACGTTATACTTGCAACGAGCAATACGAGGAGAACCATTTCGGAAGAGACTTTCATTTCCCGCACTTTACCTTTTACACAGGTTTTATAATGTACTAGTAGAAATGCAAAGTGGTCCCCACAGATATCCTGATAAATCTAAAGGCGAAACTATGTTTTCGCCTGTCAAGTTTGGGGTCGGATTACCTACTGTTATAAGTGAGCCACCTCCTACTGGATTTGAAAAAAAAGCTAATGTAGTGCAAAAAGTTCCGAATGATACACGTAATAAAATCCTATCACGTACCGCTGGAGCCACTGGACCTAAAAACTCCGCGGTGACAAAACTAGCCTTTGGCGGTACTAGACGAAAGGGAGGCAAGCGTTCTAAACAACGTCGTCTTACGCGTTTGCTCCGCCGCCGGCAGCGCCATTTGCGACGCTAGCCCCAGAAGAAGGCCCAAACATCCCATTGAATGTATTCATCATCTCCTTGCCCTCGCTGATCATAGGGGCAAATGTCTTCAACATCTCCATGAGATTCTTTTGCGTCTCTAGAAGTTGTTGCGTGTCGCGCGTCATCTCCTTGATCTGTTCCGGCTTCAAGGATTTTAGCGCGTTGGAAATCGTTGAGCCGGTATCCACATATGTTCCGCCCTTGGATTCCGTGGGAAGACGACCTAGCTTGAATAGACCATTGTCTGCCTGAAAGCCATCATTTGATTGCTTCTCCTCCTTTACAGGAGCCGGCTCGGATTTCGCAGTAGCTACCTCGGTAGACGGAGCCGTGTCAGGAGCCATCCCATCATTCCCACTCACATCGGCGAATCCCTGTATTGTCCCTACCCCGGGATTTAACATCCCCCGTATACGCCCAGATATCTCTTTCGGGCCATCAACAAAGCCCGCTTTCTTCAAAGAAAGTAGCACAAGGCCGTACAGGAAATTCACGGAAAGTAGCGCAATCAAGCCAATCTCATAAGACTTCGTCATCCAATATCCTATAGCACCAGCCAGAAGAGCCACAATGTACTGCATATAAGGGATGCGGAATGCTCCGTAAATGACATATACGACAAATACAACAAGTGCTACCATACTTGTTTTCATCTGCTTCATATCTATACCATCTGGTCATAAAAGTTTATAATGATAAAAGAGGCGCAATCACACGCTGGAGGAGCCAGAAGACTGCTCCAACCACGAGTGAAATAAACAGGAGTCCAATCATGTTCAGCTCACCGGTCGGCTTTATCATGGAGCGCATGTAGTGAGAAACCAAGACGCGCACAGGAGGCAGACTGAACACGAAGAAGAGCAAGGCCACGACGAACGGCACCTTGATTTCCTGGACAATACGACTATAGATATTCATCTTTGCACCAGAAGCAAAGCCGGGCATGGGCTCTTGCAAAGGAGCTTGTGTAAAAGGGTTGCCCATACTGGGTGCGCCTACCATGGCGGCGGCAAAGTCCGCCGGAGTAGGGTGTTCATTGCCTATCATATGCGACGTTGGGATGCGCGAATCCATCGTCATATTCTGGGTTGAACCCGCATATCCGGGGTCGCGATTCATACCGCCTTGGCCCTGACCCTGGGCCTGTTGCTGCATAGGGGGAGGCACCGGACGACCACCGCCGCCAGAAGGTATATTCATGTCGGAAAGTATCTTCTGGACGAGGTCTCCGTCTCCACCGCCGCCCGAACTGTCCAGATCGGACAATAACGTTCCCGCGGCTGCCATATCTAAACAGTCCTCTGCCCAAATCCCTTTTACATTATCCGCAGTTACTCCTGACAGGCTGCAGCGAGGCAAAGACCCAAGACAATGGCGAATGCCACGGTGTCGCGCATAGTCCAACTACGCGCAGACATCTGGCTAAAAGGTGCAGGTGTCAGATTGACAAATGACTCTATTGAGCCGGATGCCGGGCACTCTACAGTTTTTGGCTTGAACTGATAACACTTGGAACCAATATGGAAAGTGCTCTTTTTCATCTCATCCATTGACGGGGCTTTCTTGATAGTACATGAGTCTCCCTTACACGTGGGTATGAGTATGCCTATAATGGCAAGACCCACCATGAAGCTGAAGAACACGGCAAATTTTTCTGTCTTCAGAACTTCATACATTCTACTTGCTCTTATTAGAATGTTTCACCACTTCCGTGCACTCCCCTTCGCAGTGGGCCTTGCTCTTGGTGGAGTATTGTACTATTTTTATAAACCCGAGAAACAGGTAATACGTCAATATCCACACCCCGAGGATGCCGATAAAAAGGTATTCAAGGACCACAACAACACCTGTTACACCTATTCTACGCACGTTGTGGATTGCGATGCGAACGAGGCGACAATCAAGGACTATCCGATACAGGCATAAAAACGTATAATCTATATATATATATATGAACGTTCTTATTTGTATTTGTTCTAAATATCCCAATGAAATACTCATTAATTGCATAGAACATCTGTATAGATACCAAGTGGGAGATGAAAATACCTATAAAATATGCGTAGTTGATTCTGACAGTAGCGATTTTATGTATTATGATATCGTGGCCGAACGTTTCCCAGAAGTGGAAATTCATCTTGTAAAAAACAAACATCACGAACCTGGTGCATGGAAATATATTTCTGATAAATATTCAAACTATGATATATATTTCTGTATTCAAGATAGCAATATCATTCATAGTCACATTAATATGAGTGTAGTAGACGATCGCACGGCATATACATTTCATAATATGAGTGGATATTACTGGCATAAAAGTATCCAAGAAAAGGGTATAGAAAATTTGGAAAAGGGCACATTAGTAAATTATAAGCATATTATAGATACTCCTTTCAATTTAGCACAGCATAGCGCTTTTATTGTGAATCGTAAGACACTGGCGGATATCTTTATATGCTTGCCAGAACCTCCAGTAGACAAAGACGGGGCTTGTTTTTATGAGAGAAATTATGGATTGTATTTTATTATAAAGGGCTTTAGTACATTGAATTTGTATGAGCATATGAATAAAATACATTGTAAACGCATTTAATTCGCCTTATTGCGACGATAATAGCCCATGAGTACTCCTGACCTCTGCTTACGCATATGTTCAGATGTTCTTCCTGACTCTTTGATACTGACGCCGGCGGCGCCGCCACCTTCTTGCTGTTCCTCCTCATTCTTAAGAGAGTCGCGAACTGCCTGCCACGCCTGTCCAAGTGTATTAGGGCCTTGCCACTGAGTTCTATCCAAGGCTCCAGGATCATCCGCCTTCAAGCCAATACCCCATCTTCTGGGTGCAGGTATTGTCTTTTCTTTCATGTTTGCGTATACGAGCGTGGATTTTCCCGTAGATTCCAGAATATCCTTGTATTTCGGGTGCTGTGTAAGAAGGGTCTTGAGGATTTCAATCCATAGTTCACGGGGATTTTCTATGTCGCCGGCGATTTTTAGGGCGATGGCGCGAATCTTCTCTGGGTCGCGTTGTTTCAGGAGGAGAGCTCCAAAATCTTGGCGTCTTCCTAGGCGTGTGATACGCTCTAGCTCGTATGCTTGTACTGGGCTCGTGTACATGGTGGAATTGAATACGAAGTCTATCATGGTGTTGGGTGATAGGGGGCCGTAATCTGGATCCTCAGGGTCTCCGAAAAAGATGAAGGATTCTTGTTCTGGCGCCTCCGCAGCCGCTGCGGCAGTGGCCTCTGCTGCCTCTGCCTCGTCGGCCTCTGCATCGGCAGACCCTTTTACTTTCACCAGATCTTCAAAGGTATTTCCACGGAGGATAAGGTTATATACAGGGTATTTCAGCTTCTTGACCTCATAGAAATTATCCACTAAGACGTCGCGAATAGTGAGGCGTTTATTCATAACCGTCCAACGAAGAGGAGAGCGAAGATGGGTACGAAGTGCATCTAGGCGAGCAAGTTCTCGTTGTGTTTCTATGGCATCGGAAGAAGCGCCTGTTGCTCTCCACGTGGCCATTGCTTCTTTTAGTGCACGGAGCTTCTCATCATATTCTCGCTCCACTTCTCTGATTTTATCATAACGCAGTCCTTCGGACATTGCGAGTTCTTCGCTCGTGGATGATCTGTAAGAGGGGATTTCTATTACTTTGGGTGGCAAATCCCGCATCGCCGGGACTTGAAGGTTGCCGTCGGGCGTGAAGGTGAATGCCTTCGGATCCTTCGCCCGGGCACGAAAGAAGGAGGCGCTGTCCTTGGGTACAGGAATTTGCCTTTTTGCTCCCTTTTTCTTTTCGGCTTTTTCTTCCTCTGGCTCTGCCTCTTGCTCGGCTTCTGCCTCAGGCTCTGGCTCTACTTCTTCATCTGAGTCATCATTGCCTAGAGATATGAGAGGTGCTGCTGCGGCAGCAGGAGCAACCGCTGCAGCGGCAGGAGCAAGCACTTCTTCTATACTATCTACGATGTTCTCTATGATATCGGCCATCTACCGTGAAATACAAAAATTAAGTTCCGATGCGGGACTTAATTTTCGTATATTAGGACTAGATGAATACAGCCACGAAGGAATCATCACGCCTTGTAAGCGCAATCATGTATTCGTTAATTATTGCTATGATATCATATCTGTCCATAGTACACCTCAGTGAAACCATTGGTAGAGCAGCAGTACATTTCCTCATCATCGCTACGGCATACTTATTATCGTGTGGAGTAAGTGCCATATATCAACAAGCCGTGTGTGGGTCATTAAATATTCAAAACATCTTTCTATCAAATCTGATCATTCTCCGAAATGCCGTCATAACATGTGGCGCTTTGTACATAGACTCTTATCCGTTTTTCGATAAATTCGTAAAGCCCACTGCCGAGACTGCTCATGCCACGGGCGATGTTTCTGGAAAGAGAGGCATTGAGTTTTTATCTGGTATCGTGAAAGCTGCATTGCCTGAAACGATGCTTGAAACCGCGAAAACTGGCTATGTGTACGTATACTGGATGTTCTTCATGACACTACTCCCCTTTTACTGGTTGATCGGCATACAAGGAATATGCTCTCTGGTTAATAAATAATTAGTCCTGGGGCTCCTCAGGACCTAGATACACGTACTTGGGCACGCCAGAGAGTCGGGTAGCCTTCTTGTTCAATACATAGTACCCCTTCGGCAACTCCACGCCGGCATCCGAATCAGAGTCGGACGCGTTATTCTTGCGATTGGACCCATTGTTCCTCCTCGGCACATTGTAGGCATTTATGGCAGCGGCGGCCAGAGGCAGAGGTGCAAGGGCGTTGGCCCCAGGCCCAAAAATCTGGGGCTCCATGGACACAATGATGAAATAAGCCACGAGGGCCCAGACCAGACAGAAAAGCCAGAACGGAAATGGTGTGTATCTTTGTTGATCCTGACCAATTCCGAATTCCTTCCAGTCCCCGTCCGGAGAAAACATAAGAGCTGGCTTCGCCAGCAGTACCAAGCCAACTCCCACTAAATATAATGAACCGGCCAAGGAAAATGTGGTAAACATCCTCTTCTACACAGTCGCGGGTATAATATTAATACTCATCTTCCCTCATCGCACCATCCGTATAATCCCCGTCCATACGGTCACCACCCGCATCATATGCGCCCCCGAAATCCAGGCCGAACATGTCAGCCGCGCGCCCCTCGGCACCCTCTACATGCCCATAGTCCACAATGCCCGCAGCGGCTCTCTCGGCCCGCTCCACTTCATAACGGTCCGAGTCATATTGGCGTATGGCCTTGCTACCTCCCGCAGCCCACTTGCCCATGCCGAGCGCCTTCAACGTGAGCTCCACTCTCCGCTTATCTGCCGACATAGCGTCAATCTCCCCGATAAACACCTGTTTCTCCTTCTCTGCACGCCGTTCCAGCGCGAAACGGATTTCCCCCTCGCTCGGCACTTTCGCACCCACCGCATATTTGGTCATCGCCTGCGCAAAGGCCGTGTACAAGACTTTCATATTCAACATCTCATCTCCTCCTTCTCCAGGAATATAGGTAGGGTCCACGAATTTCTTGACAGTACCCATTACATACGCGCGCATCAAATAACGCATCATGTATTCTCCACCCACGATCAGGCCAGCCCTCAGCCTAGGAAACACCTCCGTACACAGGCCAGTCAAATCCTCCACGAAGGCCTTCGTCTTTTCCATCATCATCCCCTCTAACACAGTCCCATTACCAATCACCTTGAGATACTCACCCAGTCCTCGCTTCATTATATCATCCTTGGTATCAGAACTGAGCTCATATGAATCCAATATCTGAAATGAGCTAGTATCCAGCCCAGTCAACCAGCGCTTGAAGGGCACGAGAACAAAGGCCCGCAGAGCCTCTCCACACTCGCGCGGCGTTTTCAGAGTGAGAGATTCCACATATTTGTATACATTCGCACCTAGACGTCCCATCACAAAGGCCTCGCACCGCCCAATCTCGTCCACCAGTTTCTCCGCGGCCTTGGCAATCTGGATGCGTGTCACACCTGGTCCCAATTCAATGAGCGCCACCTGTATATCTCCTAGTATCACACCCCATCCAGGGAAAGGCTCGGCCTTCAAGGAAGAAAGTCCAGGTACCAGGCCTTCTGAAACGGCGGGAAGAACCACAGGCTTCGCCCCCTCGACCGCCACACGCATGCGCGCAGTGGCCAAAAGATCCTTGGCGGTGTCCTCATTAATCACAAGACCCTGCGATACAATGTGCGCCTGTAATTCCGCAGCACCCTTTGACTCCTCTTCTTGCGCCTTCTTCGGATTTCCTTCCACTGTAAAAGGGATGTTCGGATTCGTCTTGAAATTCAGCCCGCACTCGGAACAGCTCAGGGTGAGTCCGAGTTTGTGTGGAAGACCCTTATTGTCCCCTTGCCAGCAGAGATTGGCGAACAATTTGTAGTAGTCTTTCGGATCAATGGAACCTTCTAGGCCTTTCGGCATTTCTGTGTAAAAGGTGGTTGTCAGCATACCTGAGCGACTCGTCTGGCCGGTGGCCCTGCCTTCCAGGGGAGGCAAGGCCTGCTCCTTCCAGAAGGCGAATGGAGCCCGCACGGGGTGTAGACAACTCGTCGTATCGGAGGTCGGCGCATCGGGGTTTATGGCTGCCGATGTACGCGCTGCCTGGTGCGCCATGCGAATCCACGCGGTGGCCTGCTTATCGGGCGCGGCCGATTCGCCCATGACGGCATTTTTCGCGGCCTCTTCATCCGTAAGTATAAAGGGCACGGGGCGGAATGATTTGCTGATCTGGTCGGATTTGAGTCCACCGACTTTTCCGAACAATTTCGTGCGATATTCGCGCTTGCGCTTGAGATTCGCCTGTTGCATGGGCTGTTTCAGGTATTCGTCAATGAGCGCCTTGATGAAGGGGACAATATAATCACGCCGGCTTACCAGATTGTCTTTGAGCGAGGGGGCTGTCTGGAGAGTTGTCAGGTTCCACGGGGCCTCGTTGTCATTCACCCCCGCAATAATGCCGGCCACACAACGTATTCCTGAGAGATTGGGCTCTGCTCCTGCTGCGCTGGCGGCGCCGGCGCCCTCTTCCAGAGGATACCCATAATACCCGTCCTTACAGTCGGTTGTTGTATAATACACGAGATAATCAGGAATACGCGACTGCGCACTCAAGAGTACCACCGCTCCCGCAGCGCACACAAGGCGCAATGACCTATATATATCGTAGTCCTGCTTCTTCTTCGCCTGCTCGTAAATCCTTCTGCTCGGCAGAGAAGTCATATAACCCGTAAGATTTTCCATCATGGTGCGGAAATCCGATTTTTCCGGATCTATCCCAAGACCGCTCGCAATCCGCTTGAGTACCTTGTATTCTTCGGCGTTTTTCCCAAATGCGGCCTCATCGCCCCCCTTCTCATCCGCATCAGGCGTCTCCTCTAACATCGCTTTCACGGCCTCCTCCTGAATCGCCTCACGGTCCACCATGACACTGCGCCCCATCATAGGCCGGCCCTCGTCGTCAAACTCCAGACTCTGGTCAAAATCTAGATTCGCAATGCCCTGGCCACATACACGGCATATGAAGCGACCACTGAATTGTCCGCCCGAGAAATGTATAATGAGTTCTTTGTGTAAGGCGTCCTTCTCAGAAGGGCGGATGAATTCCTGGATAAATACGAGTTCATGGCTACACATCAAATGCTTCTCGCACACCTTGCAGTCTATCCAGTCACCGCTCGTCTTTCCGCGGAATTCATTGAGCACTTTCACGAGCAGTTTGATCTTCGTCACGTCACGAGGCTCTTCTTCCTTGGACTTGGCAACTTTGCGCACCGCCTCTAACACCTTCATGTGCGGGCACGTATTTTCCTCCACGGGCTCAGGAGCCTCGGCGCGCATTTTTTGCACCAGATAGTTCTCACGGAGCTGTTTATTGAAGAGATCCACCTCCACTCTCATGCGGTCTTTCACCACCTGCTCGGGCTGTCCTCCAAGGACGGATAAAAACATGTCAGGGTACGTGAGAAAGACCATGGAAAACCAGTATACGTCTACCGCGGCCAAGTCGCCCAAATACTCTTTTACACGGTCAAAGAGTTTCTTCATAATCGGCTCAGACTCCAGGCGCTGTACCAAACGCGCGGCGTCCTCGGCCTTGATGAGTCCTTCAGGCGAAAATTGCATATTTGCCAGTGCTACCTTATTCTCCTCACGCTGATTGCTCATGAAGAGACGAAGTCCGGCCAGACGCTGTTCAATCTTCGCCTGTATCACCGCAGCCTGCTCGGCCGTCCATTCAATGGACCCAGCACCATAGGCATGCAGGACTCTCCACGCATCTCCCATGCCTTCCAGATTGAGGGGCAGGTTGGTCAGCCAGTCTTTAATAGTGACATTCCCCACAATGTTCCCTCTTACATCTATGTTCAAAATTGACTCGGCTGTGGGAAATTCACTTATATCTTTGAGCTCTTCTACAATATCGCGCATAGCCTTCGGTTGCATGGCTGCCAAGCTCATGTCTTGTGCTAACAAACCACTGCGAATGGGTCCGAGATTGCGGAGAGTAGATAAGGGAAAGACGAGGATTCGGGAATAAGAAGGTTCTTCGGCGGGTTCTACGGTACGAATGGCCTCGCCCTTGAGGAAACGGCTCTTGCGAGGCCCGAGAAGACGCACGAGGGAAAAGGGAACCTGAGAAACGGCCGGTGGGAGATATACTTTGCGTGGTCCATCTTTTTTACTATCAGAGCGTCCTATTTCGGCCAGCACGCTCAAGGCCGGCTCATCCACATCAGGGATTTCTATGCGAAAGGCCTCTTCGTCGTGTTCTACGGGTATGCCCCTGCCTTCAAATACATAGGGCGACTGGACAATCTTGCGATATTTCTCCATGTCATTAAAAAACTTGGAAGAGGTTGTTTGCACTTGTCCCTCGGGCGCGGCAACATCTGCCTCGGCCTCCAGGGTCTTCGCCCGTTTTAAAATATTTGATAAATACTCTCCGTATAAGCCTTTCTCAATAAGTCCAGCATCAGGGTCATCATCGGGGTCCTTATTATTATCTGCATAAACCACCTTTGACACATTTGCTACCTTTCGCGATAAATAAACGGAGGGGCGCGTGATTAATTCGGCGAGTGTACTTACACTCGTAGACTTGGGACCACTCGGATCGCGTACATCATTATATGCTACCGCGTCGTTTCGCAAGAGCAGGAACTGTTCAACCGTGCGTCGGACTTCCTGGAGACGCAGAGGGTCTCTGCGCTGGGAGCGGGGGAGTAAAAGGATGAGCTGGGAGAGGAGCTCAGATCTTTGATACGTGTCGTCGTATATTCTGTTGGCTGTGGTAACCTCCTCTAACTCCGCTTCCACGTAGAGAGTGATGGCTTCACCGATTTCGTCCTCTTCGGAAATGGATGGCGCCTGGCCTTCTTGGAGAATATCATCTTCCTCCACTTGGCCGAATGGAACAGGTTCTGGCTCTGCTTCTTCTACGGCTGCCACAGACGTCTCCTCTTCGGCGTCCGGAGGAGCCTCTCTTGCGCGCATCACTTCAAACGGCTCCTCAGGACTTATTCCCTTGAATGCGAATATTAGCTCCCTTTTACCGCCTCCCTCATCCTCTAGAATAGTGGAGTCGTCGGTCTCATTCACCGCCACGACCTTGAAAATGCCTTTCGGATTCAGATCAGACCCGAAGGTTTCCACGTACTGTCCCGCGCGTAAATCAATGAGTGTGACAAAGCCGGCTTTCGGAGCCTTCTTCAGAATGAGTATTTTCGCTATGCCGAGATCGGCTGCGGGCTTGCCGTTCTCAAGACGAATGCGAATGACACGGTCTGTTACACCACGTGGCATAATGAGCAGGCGGTCTGTGGAGAAGCCGTATACCTTGCCCACAGTCTCATTCATTTGACCGCCGAGCACCACGACCGTATCACCAACCTCTAGCCCTACCCTCTTTTCTGGTACGGCTACAGGAAGAACTTCCTTTCCTTCTGCTTCTCCTTCCATTCTACATGTTATTGTAAAAATACAAGAGGGACATTCTTTCGCGCATGCTACCGTGAAACTTAAGAGCTGGTCTTCTTAACTCGGTACTTCTTTGTTCTGCGCAGCTGCTTCTTTTTCCTAGCTGTTCTGTGTCTGCGCGCACCTCCCTTGG
>Ga0209400_1000713_pt1 | contig 28744 bp, 42 predicted proteins | sample M_130807_EF_Meta_FD_187313 | JGI IMG/M metagenome (GOLD analysis project Ga0209400, IMG submission 187313) | Freshwater microbial communities from Lake Montjoie, Canada to study carbon cycling - M_130807_EF_MetaG (SPAdes) (version 2) | ecosystem: Environmental > Aquatic > Freshwater > Lake... | reverse complement strand
AGTTCAAGCTTGCGTGTAGCAAGAGCAGCGTTACCGTACTCGTTTAGAGTAACTGGAACTGAAGTGGTGTTACCGAAACCGATAGCATCAGGATCAACAGTCTCAGACAGTGTAGCGGTTGCCTTGCTAAGGTCACTGTACAACTGGAATACGACAGATGAACCTGGCATAGCCTGCTGTACTGGACGCTTGTCAGCAACGTCGCGGATCAATGGGACAGCACGAAGTGCAAATTCGACATAACGGTCATACGCGGCCTGTACAAGTGATGTACCAAGCGAGCTGCCCGAAGTGTCGGTGTAAGTATTAGATGAACCGTAAGGTGTGTTTGCCATCTAAGTTACTCCTTTTCAATAAGGTGGATGAATGTGGCTAGCGGAAACGATTGGTTGAATGACCCATAATTTGTGCCAATTCTTCCTTAGTCGCAGCTGACGCAATCTTGTTAAACAAATCTGCATCACGACCCGGAGTCGAAGCACTATTAGTGGCCGATTCGATACGCTGAATAGCCGCATCGTTCTCAGTAGTTTCCGCTACTTCAGACTGTGCCTGAGCAAAACCGAACACATCAGAGTATTCGTCAAGCCAAGCGGCAATCTGTTCGGGTGCATCAAGATCGCTAGGAATAAACGCAGCAATCTTAGGGTTCACACCCTTAGTCTCCAAAACGTCTTTGACAGAACGCTGGCGGAGGTTTGACTTAACAGAATCCAACTGCTCCTGTAGAGCATTTCGTTCCTTCTCAGCCTTTTTCAAAGCCCTACGAAGGTTTGCTGGACCGTTATCAACAACCTCGTCATCGAAGTCATCATCGTCGTATTGGTTGGCCATTACGCCACTCCCTTTCCTTTATTGTTTGAGCGTGAACCAAGATGACAAGAAGGGGAGCTTGTTATCCGCTTTCACTACCGGGCTTCTAATACACAAACACGGGCCGGTGGGTCTGTTTGGAGTGGACGGTGTGGGAGTCGAACCCACGTACTGAACTGGTCCACATGTGGCTTTCAGTTCAGGCTTACCAATTACCGCCCTAGCAGGCTAGAACAATCCTGCTGTGTCACCTTTCAGTGACTTAGATTCAACATTGGAACGACCCGTAAAACGAGCCTCTTCCTCTGCCACTAACTTTTGACGTTTGCGTTGTGCCGAAGCCAAACCGCCAAACACTTCTTCTTCAGCCGTAGCCTGACTGTACTGATCGCCAGAGATTTGCGCTAGAGCAGTCAATCCTGGGGTCATAGAGGCAATCTGAGCCATTCCCTGCTCTGCACCTACTCCAGTACCTAAACCACCTGCATACGCCTCATACTGGCTTACAGGGCTTTGAGTGAGGCCTTGACGGGCAGCAGCAGCACCATACTCCACAGCCTTAGCCTGCTTCTGTACCAAAGGTGCAGCCTTCTCAGGGTCAAGAATGTGGGCAATCATCATGCCAGCATCCAAACCATACATGTTCTGGAGTGCATCACGGTAGTACGGATCAGTGTTATCTACAGCTTTAGCGGCAGCATCTACACGTTGCTTCAGTTCGGTTGCTGAAACATCGCCAGAAATTAGACGCTCAAAATCAGACTGGTCATCGTAAAAACCTTTAGGCAAACCTGCATCACGCAAAATAGCACGATAAGTAGATTCGGTAGCCAAGTATTCTTTAGGAGACAGTACGGGCATACCAGCCTTAACACGGGCATCGTTAGCAGCAAAGCGTTGCTTAAACTCTGGAGTATCCTGCAACAACAACATGATTGTGTCAGACTTGTAGCCCTGTGTGTAAAATTCCACAATACGTGGGGCCAGTGAACCAAGACCAAAGTTTTCAAACGTTTTAGTCAAATTAGCAATAGCATCTTGCGAAGCATCAACAGCCATTAGCTCACCAATCCAAAGCTAGAAAGAATTTCACGTGCGCCAGAATCTAAAGCATCGCGTGCGTTCTTAGTGGAAGCCCAACGAGGATCCTTACGCAAACCAGTCTCAAACTGCCAGATAGGCTGCAACGCAGGCTTACTGTCAGCATCCAAATTAGTTAACGCCTTGTTGATAGTAGGATCAGTCAAACTAATAGTTGCCGGTGGCACTTCCAAAATCTGTGACATGCTGTTGATGTATGGTGAAGCGACCTGTGCAACCGTCATACCTTTATCAATCTGGTCAGCAAACGCAGCATACTTAGACTTGGCCACATCGTTAATTTGACGCTTCCAATCATCCGCAGTGCTCTCGTTTTGGGCAATGTTACGGGCAGCTTCCGTGTACCAGCCGTCATCATACGAAACGCCCATGTTGGCACTATGGGCTTTCAAAACATCAACAGTGTCCATAGCCTGACCACCGGTAAGTTCACCAGCACCAGCGATACGTTCAATGACCTTGTTGGAATTGAAGGCATTGCCATAAATGTAGGCATCCCTAGCAATAGCCTTAGCCTGCTCGTCACTAAGTTCAAAACCAAGAGTGTTAGCCTGAGTCTGAATTTCATCGGCAGTATCAGCAATTTTTTTGCTAAACACACCAGGAGCAGTTTTTGCCTGCGCCATGCGCTGAGTAACAGCAACACCATTATTCCTGTACCAAGTAGTCTTGGCAAGAATGTTGGCAGCCTTGGCGTAACCAGCCTCATTAGATGCAAGCTTTAGTCGATCAATCTCTGCAATGGCTTCCGCAAGCGTGAAACCTTCTTTAGGATCTGTCGTGTCAAGTGACAGAATGGATTCAGTCAAACCATAGTTTTTTTGCAAGTAATTTTCTACGGCTGTGTAGCCTTGACGTTTAGCCATTTAACTATCCACCAATCTGATTTGCAAGGAAACCCATAGCACCACGAAAAATGTCATCAACCTTAACCGCACGGGCCTCAGTAGTGTTTTCCAACTGTTGAGCAGCAAACCCTGCCACATCAACACCACCAGAAGTAGTAGTGGAAGATGTGGATGTACTGACAGGTGAACTGGTCTTAGTTGTTCTAGTGCCAGCCTTATTGCTTTCGGAAGTATCCGTACTTGTTGTAGTGCCAGAAGCGGTACGAGTATTCTTTTCAGGATTAGCTTTAGAAAACGCGTTGAGCGAGGTAAGGAACGTGTTCAACTCTTGCTGTGACGGTGCACGACCTAAAGCAGATTCAAACGCAGAAGTAGCAACATTACGCACTTGGTTCAATGAATAGACATTTACGTTTGAAGAAGTAGAGCTAGAACGCTCGTTAGTTGTAGAACCAACCCTGCCGTTACCACCATTGCCGGCAAGTTGTGCCTGAATTAAAGCAATCTGTGCCGCTAAATCCTCAGGCGTAGGAGCAGTGTCGCTACCACCAATGCTACCAAAAGGCATTACTTACCTACTTTCGTGTAAACCTTGTCATAGACAGGATCATTGACAAAATAACGATCATAAATGTCAGCAAAACCAATATCGTCTTTTTTCAAACCAGCAATGTAATTGTCGTAAACTAAACGAATAGCAAGATTACTTGGACTGTCAATGTTTTTAACTTCTTGCTTGGACAAAAGTTGTGCAATCTGGTCACGTCCGTCAAGAAACAATTTGATAGATTTCCAAGTTGGATCATTGCCATGATCGGCCATAAATTTTTTATTGTTTAAAGCAAGATCAAAAGTTTTGACAACATTTTGGTATTTGTTTCTATCAGTGCTGTTGTAATCGTCATACCAGTCATTGTTTTCTTGACCAAGCTGCGCAATGTAATTATTTTTAACCATTTTGTATGCTTCAGCACCAGACTGCTGGTAAGAAGTAAACCCTGCATCTGAAAGCATGGTGTCAAGTTTAGAAATAGCACTGCGATACTTAATCCAACCAAGATTAATTTTAGTGTCCTTGACAGACTCTTGTGGACTTTGACGGCCACGAAAAGTTAAGTCACTACCAGGTGAAACAGTATTCTCCTGCTGCCACATGTAGGCTGCCTGTGAAAACTCGTATGAACCCCTGCCAGTAGAAGTAATCAAACCAATCAACTTAGGGTTAACTGCGCTCACTTCAGCAACAAGGTCACTGTACTTTTTAGCGTTGGTAACATCATCGATAGAAGCACCAATGCCAGTATTGTTCTTAGACAAAGACATAGTGAAATCAAAAAAGTCATCGCCATAAGCTTCCCAAAACTTTGTTGGAGCTTCCTGCTGGTACTTCTCTTGGAACTGGCGATACTGATCAATGTAATACTTGTAAGGCGAATTGAACGTTGGAGCAAACGGCAACACAAGGTTAGCCACAGTACGCATGCTGTAATAGGCATCAGTAAGGCTCTTCACTTCCTTATCTGAAAGTGGCTTCAAGCCCTGTTCCCGACGCTTGTGTTGTTCAGTCTGCCAAATCAACGCAAACGTATTAGCATACTGAGGATCATTCTGACCACCCTTGCGAGTCTTCAAACGCTTAACCCAAGACGGCAACATGGCATCAAGGGCACTACGACTAGGACCAAAAGGAATGGCCCAACGCAAAGACTCTTCATAAGAAGGCTGATTCTTCACAATTTCCGAAACGGGAATAGTCACATACGGACCAACAGGAAGTTCCGTACTGCCCTGGAAAATAACATCCAGCGAACGCTTCTGCACACTCATCTGGTCAAGCGAAGACAAACCCTTACCAATAATCGGCAGACGCTTCAACGCTTCAGGAATCTCAATACGAATGTAGTCATCCATAGTTGCATCTTCTGGAGCAACAGGATTACCCTCTGCATCGTAAGCGTTACCAGCACGGTTAGGTGCAGTAAACACCAGATTGGCACGGTTAACCAGTTCTGGATTTTCGTAAGCCAATCTAGCCCAAGTTTTAACCGAATTCTCAAACGCCGAAAAGAACGGTGAAAGAAGTTTCATGTATGACGCAAGATTAGTTTTACGATCAATAGTGAACAACAACTGCTTAGTTCCACGCATAGCGTCCTGATGTGCAGCCTTCATGGCCAACTGCATTTCCGAGGTAGAAACCATGTCATCGGCAAGTGTTGAAACAGGACGGCCATTTAAGGCAGTAAAGTCATTAATGCGCTGTTCTAAAGACTGACGGTACAGTTTGTCATAGACAGGGTGACGTGCCCACGCATCTTCAGGCATAGAACCCAAAAGCTTAAAAGCGTTACGAACAAAATTCTTACCAGTCTTGACACCAAGAAGGTCCAAGTTTTCTTCAATAATGTGACCGTGAATAGTGGGCAAAGTTGAAGGATCGGTAAAGTTATCACGCAGCATTTGAGGAGTAATCTCTTCACGGGCAGCAAGCTTTGCTTGCAAGCCAGCATCTGGTAAATAATTATCCAACATGTTCTTGGCGGTCAATACGTATTCTTTAGAATCTTCAACATCAAGATCTAGACGGCTACGCAAAGCACGACCCTCGGCAGTGTTGCGAAGCCACACAATAACTTCGTAAGGATTCTCACCATTAGCAAGTTTGCGTGAAACTAAAGAGTTACCAAAATGACGATTAAGAGTCGCAGACCATTCAGTCCAATAATGTGGAGCAGAAGGTTCAATAGCACCAAATCCAGTATTGACCATTTTGCCTGAAAGGAACTTGCCCTGCGTGTCAACAAACGACAAGTACGAATTTTCGGAACTAGCATTGTTCCAGTGCATGTCACCTAGCGGGCCACCGTAAGCTTCATCAAGCGTGTACTTAGTTCCATCAAGGCCAGTAAACTCGTATGTGCCTGAAGACATGCGACGCTTACCTTGTTCAAGGCGAGCCATAGCTTCGCTAGTCTTATCATACATTGCCTGCTTTTCGGCAAGGAGTTGCTCAAACAAATCACGGTCAGCAAGACGGCTAGGGTCATCGTATTGACCTTCATCAACGCCAGGAGTGTTTTTGTATGTTGTACGATCCATAGCAATCTGGCGGTCAATGTCAACAATACGTTTTTCAGTAATTGCAATTTGTTGACCGATAGTGTCAAGTTGTGTTTTGTAGCCACCGTAAGACATAGTTTTGCTCAACGGATTCAACTTATCAACAGTACGACGTGCGGCAGTACCAGTGTTGTACACAAGATGTGCCAGACCGGCAGGTATGTGGCGCATAGAAGTCAAGGAACCAAGATCAGCAGCAATACGCAACTGTGCCTCAAGGCTGTTACGGGTTGTGTAGCCTAGTCGAAGAAGTGCACCAACTTTAAACATGGACTGCATAGCGTCTAGAACAGTGACAGTTTTAATACTGCCGTCAAGGACACGACCCATAACGCGCTTAGTTACATCGTCAGACTTTAACAAGTTGTGACGGCGCAGTACAGAATTTACTAAATCAAAGTCCATAACAGGAAGCGAGTTGGCGGTCTGTGATTCATAAAATGGTACTTTGGTGACGGTTCCATCAAGGTCAACAGTATATCCGCGTTCCTTCATGGTGGTCAAAGCCGTAGCGCGACCACGTGTGTAAACTTTGTAAATTTCATCGGCTTCTTCAACACTTAAACCATGCTTCAGCGCAAGTTGTTGAAGAATTTGACGTTCAATTTTGTACACAGCTTTAGCGCGTAATTCGGGAGTAGAAGCACCAAGATACGAATCCATAAGTTCGCGTGACTGATCAAACAATTCACCCTTGCGACCAGTTTTAATATCTGAAACTGAACCAGCAATTTTCATGCCACGTTGCACAATGGCAGAAATTTCACGTGAAGACTCAGCATCATTCAAGTCAACAATACCGGCAGGACGTTCACCAGCAGGCCATGACACAACTTGATACATGCGGTGAAACGGAGTAGGCTGGAAAATGGCGGTACGGCTCAACGATGTAGATTTTAAATCATAGTATTTTGCGCTACGGCCTTCAGCAACAAACTTCTCAACAGACTGAAAAGGACTAGAGCCAACAGTACGAGTTAACATACCACCAGGAGTAGCAGCAACTTCTTCTAAAGCCCAAAGCTTGTTAAAGACTTCATTGTTGGCTTCAAGAGCAGCTTTCTCTGAACCAATCTCTGCATGAATAGCGTCATCTTCCCACACAAACTTTGGTGTACCGTCAGGAAGAACTTCACCTTTTAAAGCCCACTCACCAGCAGCATCAACTTCGCCAAGTGACTTGCCAATAGGGTTTGCTAAATCTGCACGACCAACAGCACGAATCTCGGCAAGAGCGTTAGGATCACCAAGACCTGCACGAATAACCATGCCGACATCTTTATCGGTAGTGGCATCACCAAGAGCATGGGCAAGAGTTGCACGTGCAGGAGAGTTCTTCAACATTGGATGGTTGTAGGCGTACAGCCAGTCATTGTTTTTAAAATCTTCAATGGCTTTACTGAACCTGTTTACTTGCAAACCATCTTCAGCAACGGAAACATCCTGAATGGCGGTAGCAATTTTTTCGGCACGTTTAACGCCAGACAAGCCACCTGTAACCATTTCGGAACCACGTGCAGCTTTGGCTAGTTTTCCGCCAGCAATGGAAACATCGCCGCCAATTTGAATAGCGGCATCGGCAAAGCCAGACCAAAACTTTTGAGAACCATGATTAAAATAGTTTTCAACAGACTTTGGATCATTCCAGTCAACTTCTTTTTCAACAGCTTGCTGACCTGGCAGTAAACTGGCCAAACCACCAACATAGGCTTGACCAAAAGAAGTAGTTTGTGCCTGCTTGTAGGATTCAGCCCAAGCAGAACCATCAAAATAGTTTTTGCGCTGAGCAATCATTAAAGCGTTAGTAGTCAAAGGTTCGCGAATGTATTCACGATTAACCATGTCTAGCTTCTCAAGCGCAGGCTTAACAACAGGAAGTTCCGCAACATCGCCAAGAGGCTTAACTACACGGCCAAGAAAATCTGCACCAGCAGTAGTGAACGTGTTACGTACACCATTGTATGCTTCGTCATCATTGCCAAAAGATTGCATTAAATCCCACGCAAAACGTGGACCGGCAGCAACAGCCCAACCAGTATCCTTGGCAAGCTGACCTAAACGACCCCAAATACTAGGCTCTGGTGGAACATCTGTTTCGTCAATTCCACTAGCGTTACGATCAATCACAGCATGTCTCGCAACTGTCGAATAACATTACGAGTTTCAGGAGACGTGTTAGGACGTGCAGCAACCTGCATTAGTACAGGCATGTAGGCTGCAAGTGAAGTTTTGAAATTGTTATCGGCAGTAACATCCTGTGCACCCAAACCAAGACTAGCCATACCGGGACCCATACCTGCATCAACACCAGAAGTGACAGGTTCGTTAGGGTTAGTTGTAGGCGCACCAAGTGGCACAATAGGCATAGGTGCAGCAGCAGTCATGTTACCGCCAGCAACCTGAGGCGCAGGAGCAGGAGAAGAAGATGCCGCCATAGGCGCAGCCATTTGTGTAGCCATCATCTCATTCCCCTGCCCGTACGGTAAACCAGAAATGTATCTAGCTGGCTGCTTATCTGCTGGACCACCATCGGTACGTTGGGCTAAAGACCCTGGGCCTGAAACTGGTGCGGGGTTAGTGGGACGTTGGTATCCACCTTTTCCTGCCATGTTTTCACCTGCCTGTATTTAATAATCCGAATGGTAATCTTTGCAGTCGCAGACGCTAGGTCTGGACGATTTTATTTAATTAGAACTTTTGTGACTTGCCGACAGTGCCAGAACCGCCAACACCACCAGGTGCATAGCCGAACTGAATCTCTGACTTGCCAGGCTTACGAACACCAGAAGGTGTACCTGACTTCTTAGTTGGTTGCATGTAAGCCTTGCCAGCAGAACCCTGCGTGGCTGGCTTATTCTTTGATCCGAAAGCCATAACTTTCTCCTTTATCCTGCTGGACTTGTTCTTGCAACGGACGCTGCGAGAGTTGGATTTCCTCGTGAGTTTAACCCCGCGAGAAGCATTTGAACATCTGGCTTAGCACCAGGAGCCATAGGAGCTGGTCCAGCACCCATAGGCATAGAAGGTTCACCCGGCATACCGCCACCCTGAGCAGCCATCATGGCCTCTTCAGGACTACCCGGTGCAGGAGCAACAGGTTCAGGTGGAGCAAACGCTTCAGTAACAATGTCTTCAAGAGTACGGCCCTTAGCACGACCCTCAATAATGGCAGCAAGCTTCGTAAGAACCTCACCAGGATCCCCACCCTGCTGTGCCAATGTAGGAATAGCCTGTGCGTAACCTGCAACTGCCGAGATTAGCGCATCGCGCATCTTCTCAATTTCAATCTTTTGCTCTTCAAGCGTCACATTAACTTCCCAAGGCATCTGCCTACGTAGGAAGTCACGGCTAATCAACTGGTCACCACGTGCCTGCAAACCAAACACAAGAGCCTGATTAGGGTTTAGACCAGCCATCAGACCATAAGTTACGTCAACAATGTGTTCGCCATCAATGTCTTTCTTAGGCGTGTACGTAATTTCGTAAGGTGAACCAGCATCCACACCACGAACAGTCTTCTCAACATTGCCAAACATGGCTTCATCAACTAAGAAGCACAGTTCCATAACGTCACGGAAAGCACCAGCCAACACATTCTGTGCCGTCTTAACTTGTGTATCAAAGCCACCCATAAGGGCTTCAACACCACGACCAGTAACAATCGAACCAGACTGCTGACCCAAACGACCTTCAGGGTAACGTGCACCCACACGAAGTTCCTGATCAAGCGCAGCAGACTCTTGGAACAAGCCCGGTGGAACATCAAGATTTACACGACGAATCTTTTCAGGCTGTGCTGAACGGATCGTAGAATCGGGACCAATCTCCAGTACATTCACGTCAGCCGGTAGGGCAAACGGAGCCTGTACAGACTTTTGTGCAGCCTCAAGGCTCAACGTGGCAAAACGACTACGTGCAACCTGAACCCACAAAACATCATCAAACTGGCCACGCATAGTTTCATGCGAATCAATACCAGGACGGACAGCACAAACAACCATAATTTTACCGATAGGGTTCTTAGAATGTGCTAAAACAAAGTCTTTACGCTCAGGCAGAAACAGTACCGTTTGGTCTTTGTCGTGGTAGCGAATCAAATCAAGCTGTGCGTTTTGCCCACCCTGACGATACTTACCACGAATGACAGACTCATGCTCAGGGAACTCCATGCACAAATCTTCAATAGTCTTCAAATAACGCTTAGTGTAAGACTGCAAACGACCAAAACGGTCAAACTCAGGATACGAACTGAAAGGATCATCAACACGAATAATCGGTGTTTTCTTTTCGTAGTCAATCTCAACAACAAACGGAACCATACCGTACGTGATGTAACGGTCAGCACCAGTAAACATGTTAGTTTGCAAACGAGACTGGTCACGATAACCAGCAACAATCATCGTGCGTTTATCGGCACGTTGACGTGCACGATCAGAAACAGCATTAGTGGCATTACAGTTGAACGCCGGAAGCGGTGCAATAACTTCAGCAACATCGCGAGCAGCAATGTCAATAAAGTTAGCAACCATAGGCTTAGGATAATCTTCAGGGAACAAGCCAGGAAAAACCTTGTTAATGTTACCGCGACGAACCTCGCGCACATCAGTCCAACGCTGGTCACGTTCCGTAGAATCGCGTCGCAAATAGCGTACACGAGTCGAGATTTCCTCAACTGTTCTTGCCATTAGTAGCCTCCTGCGACCATTCTTTGCCTTCTAGCAAACTCTTCCAAATCAACAACTTGACGCTTAGCCAAATCGTGCGGTGTAGCAAACGGATTCTTAACCCACGTTTCACCAAAACGCCCAGTCGTATTTACATAATCCCTGATCTGTGTTTCCACAAACCACAAAGCCATAGGGCCATCCTGCTTATTCTTCGTACCAGGAGACCACGTAACCAACTGCTCAATTAGAGCCTTAACGCCCTCATTGTCAGTACGGGGCAACTCCAGCAAGCTAGTGCCCTTAATGTGCTTACCGTGCTGGTCAGTCTGCCCAAACAAAGGACCCATAGAAGCCACACCATACTCAAGGTCCATCTTGTTAGAACCCGTGTAATGGCTAATCAGCCTCACACCACGCGAAGCAAGAAAAGAGTTAATCTCTTCATCCTGCGTTAGGAACAACTGAAAGGCGTTCTTTTCAATAACCCAAGCCTGAGGCTTGTACTTATCAGTCCACGTCTTAATCAGTTCACGAATACGTGCAGGTGTTGGGGCCGGCATACGGGACGCATCCAGCATGTAACGTTTTTTCGTCGCGCGATCAGCCGACACCACAACACCAAACGTGTCACCCGACATAGCAGGGTCCAAACCGCAAACGGTGTAGAACCCATCAATGTTGTCGGGATGACCGGCAGCACCAGGAAGAAGAGGACCACAGGCCCTCATGCCATTCACCGAACCCCTCACGGCTTCAGGTGAAAACACAGCTTCAGACTCAACATCTTGCTGCTGATAAACCATAGCCCACGTTTTAGGGTCAAGCACTCCACGACGCTTACGTAGATTAGTGCCATCCCAACGCGGGAACAAACCATCCTTGTCAGGCTCAATAGGATCATTCGCCCAAGGGCGGTCTGACCTAGGCCACAACGTAACCCACTTCTTAGGGTCATCATCAAAATCTAAAACAGCAGGCATAGCCAGATAAGTCCAAGGAGACCCACCATCAGGATACCTGTCAGGGTTACGAATCTCACGATACAAGTCAACGGGGTCCACGCGCGTCCCCACGATAAGAATTTTACCCGTCGGTCCGACACGTGTCAGGACTTCCTGTTGGATCCAGCGTATTTGCTTTTCGTATTCGCCAGCGTTGGATAGGGTGATTGTATCGTCAAGAATAATAAGGTCTGCACGTGCACCGTAGATTTGGCCACCGATACCCAAAGCTTGCAGGGTTGGGTCTTTTTCACCAGAGTCGCGTTCCAGATAAATGGAGTCGGAGGTCCATTTGTCGGCGGTGGCCTTGAATCCGTCAGCGGGAGCGTAGCGACGCTGAAGTTCCATGTAGCTTGGTGACGTTAATCGTTGCTTGACGGCATAAAGGAACTCTTTGGCCATTTCGCGCGTTTTGGACACAACCTTGATACGAATGTTTGGATCGGTACAAATGCGGTACGTAATGTAGTCAATACTGACCGTCATGCTTTTAGCATGCTCTGGCGGCATGTTAACCAACACATACTGGGGAATACCGGCCTCATACGTCATAGACGGATGTACCCAGCTCGGCGTACGGTTCTCAATCAAATCAATAACATTCAACTGATGATCGAACGTTTCCGAGTTCAGAAACTCGCGGCGAAAATCCGCAAACCCGATACCCTTATCCTCATCAGCAATGTGCCCCTTACGGGCCTGCACAGCACGAAGCAACTTGACCTTACGGTCAAAATCAGGATCAGACTTCAAATAATAATAATACGTCTTCTCAGACTTATTCACACCAGCACAAGCATCCGCCACCGAAAACCCGTCCTGAAGAAGCTCCAGGAGACGAACCTTCGCATCATCAGCCGACATCGTACCCACAGTACGGTGCTGAGAATTCCTCTTCGGTGCAGCCATCATAAATCCCTTCGGCTCGACCCCAAGGAGAAGCCGACATTAGTAGTAGCCTTGGGAAGAAACCTTAGTAGTGCCCTAGGCACAAAAACAGCCCCAAAAAACCTAACTGTCCCCACCAGTAAACCAACCAGTTCGTTCCGCCGAAGGCTCCACGAACCGCAGTGCAAACGCAGGTTCGGGCACTTCTGTAGTACGAAGTACCCTCACTACTATTAAGGGGGGATATTGGGTAGTTCATCCCGCACTTTACCAAAAATTTACCATGTGATCTACGTCACATTACCAAAAACCCTTTAAATACAACAGTTATGCCCCAGCTACTTTAGAAAAAATACTACAGCAGATAGTAAATACACTATACAGCTGCCACTTAAAACCCCCGGGTCGTTCGTTCTGTCCACAGCTTTTCCACAGCCTGTGCATAAGTTATCCACAACATTTCCACACGTTATCCACATCTCCAGCACCCCCCAAACACGACCCGGCAAGGCAAGGCATGCCACTATCGGGCAGGCACACCGTGCAACTACCGGCAAACAATCAGACAGTGGGCAGACAATCACCGCCTGACAATCAGGCAGGGGGTAGGGGGCAGGTTAGGGGACGGGGGGGGGCAGTGCTACCGGCTACCGGCGGGGTGCAATTGGAAGGTGCCATTTTGGGGGGTGAAAATTATTTTCCGGAAATGCTTGACAGGGGCTAAAGGTATATGTTCTACTTAGTTATCGGGCAACACCGCCCGCCAAATAGATAGGGATGACGAAGATGGATAACGAAGAATTCGTAAGCGGTTTAAGCGTTGCGGAGCTTAAGATCTTGCGCAAGGTGCAGGCACGTCAGGATGCGATTGATGCATCCAACGCCAAGCAGGCAGCAATTAATGCGGCGCTAGGTAAGGGCAATTTTGACAAGGTGACGGGCGTACTTGATGCCCTATTTTGGACGCTTAACACCTTGTCTGATTATTGGGGCGATGACGTGCAGGCGATGTTCGATAGGTTCATCGAAACGCACGGCAATGATGCATGGGGCATCCCTAGCATCGAAGAGGCGGCGGCGCAGGTCGGCGCATTTTGGATGTTTATCCGCGAGGCAGAGTCTGCTTAGTTGTCGGGTATTCGGGTACGGTTCACGCCGTGCCCGTTTATCTGTCCACTAGGGGACAGTGTGCCGGTACTGGCAATAAAGATAGGGGTTAGTTATGTGTAAGCGATGCGAGGCAGATATTCCGGGCAGGTTTTCAGACATGTCTGCCGGTGATTTTGTGCAGGCACGGCAAGATGTTGCTGCCGTGTTGCGGGTGCAGAATTGGGGCGAAAATTTGGACGCTGCGGGGCGGGGCATGCTTGCCGATGCGTATATCGAATTCTTGCAAGATAGCGATGAATGTCCGGGCGGCGTTAGCGCCGGTGAATGGTTGACGGTGACACGGAACCAATACGGCGGCAATTTGTCGCTATTTGTGGAAACGCAGCGCTGCGCTTAGTTATTGGATGTTCCTTTACGGCTACGCCGTAGGGGTTCACCTGACCGCTAGGACAGGATTACAGATAGGGAAATGATTGTGAAAGCGACAGAATTAGACAGGGTAATAAAGAATTTTGACCCCGCTTTAAAGATATGGCAGCGCCTAGCGCTTGCAAGTGTCTATGTGGAATGGGTTCACCGTGTAGGCGTGGAAAATTACAGTGTGGATGAATTCTTGCGCGATGACCAATATGGCACGCTAACGCAGCGGGCAAATTGGGAAATGGAAAACAATCACGAATTCTGCACCCCTGGCGCATGTTTGGCGTGTGGCGCGTATCGGGCGCAGGTGACCGCATAATGGTTAGTTTTCCAACCTATGCTGTCGCTATTTTGTGGGCGTGTGCCGTGCCTGTCGTGTTCGCTGTCGTGTCAGACAAATTGGGCATGTGTAAAGCTTTACGCCTGGCGATTTTGCGGGGGTTGTGGATGCTGCCGTTAGTGCTGTCGCTACTTACACTTACGTGTGGCGTGTTGCTACTTATCACCCCATAGTGTCCCCGTGTCGCTTGTCGTGTTGATTGTTGACACGGCAGGCGGCGCAGGGTTACTATTACCCTATGCCTGCACCGGTAGGCACTTGACTAGATAGGAAACTAATCAATATGAGAACATGCCGCGAAATTGTGACCGAAAACATGGAAGATATCGAAACGTTGGAAATTATTAACGATGCTGTAATCGTTTACGGTAATTCTTACCCCGTAACCGTTGATGAGGTCACGGAAGGATTGACCGAACACCTAGACGAGGGGCGCATTGACAAGTCAGAATATGACCGCGCTGTCTGTCTTATGCAGGATTCCCCTGAGCTTTTAGCCGATGACGGGCGCGACGTTTTCGAGATGTATTTGGAAGATGTTTTAGACATCGAAACGCACGGCAAGCGCAGCGGCGAAGATTGGGACGTTACTAGCGTAAAAGTATGGTTAACGTTAGGCGGCCCTAACGTGTGGCTAGTGTCTGACCTGTCTGGCGATGATGTTAAGGTGCATGCTGCATGGGGTACGGATAGCGCCGAAATGTGGGCAACGTGCCCCGGTATTGTGCACTACTTGCAGGCACTAACCGACTACTAGCCCGCTAGTGTGCGTTAGTCATGCACCCGCCCCGTGTGGGTGTGTGGCTATCGTGCCCTAAGCGTTAGGACACGTCACGGCTACGCCGTGCAGATAGATAGGAAACTATTGTGAATATGGAAAGCTACCTAGCACTATTGACCCGCTATGAATGTGTGACGGCGGGATGCCGTGCCGGTAATTGGAAATTGCCAGAATCGAATTATGTCTATGTTTGTGACGGTCACGCAGTAAAGGTAGGTGCTTAGTCATGTCTGCAACAATTACCCGTGCCGTACCTAGTGGCGCATGGATCATTAGCGACATGATAAGCGGTTACCTGGTCACCCGTACTTATTACGGTCACACTAAGCGGGATGCGCTGCGCCTATTCCGTGCAGAATTCTATGACACGTGCGACACGTGCGGGCGTGACGATAGCGAACACGGCTACATCAAGCACCGCAAAGCTTGCGCCAATCTCGCCACTATATCGGCCTAGCCCTATTGTCGGGTAGTCATGCATTAGTTGACGCTAATGCGTGGCTATCTGGCAATAGTTGTCAGGTTGATTAGATAGGAATAATCGAAAATGAATGAGATCATATTGCCCGCTCACGTGTTGCGGGATGCCCTAGCGGGGGCGTTAGTTGCTGTTGCTGCCGATAAGAATTTGCCGGCGTTTAATTGTGTCAAAATTACGGCCATGCAAGGGTCAGGCATTGACATAGTGGGCACGAATCGCTATCTGCTAGTGGCGGGCACTGTCAGGCCCACTAATGACGTTAATGCGTGGCATAGTTTTGATGCACTAATCGACATGGATGACGTGAAAGCTTTCATTACTGCGCTTAAAGATGCGCTAAAACTAAATAAGAATTTGGGCGTGAAATTGACCGGTAACGGCTACGAGATAGCCCTACACGGCATCCCTGACGTGACCCTTACCGCCCGTAACCTTAACGGGCAATATGATTTCCCACGATATGAAAGACTATGGCCTGACACGTTTGGTTATGTCGAGAACATCGGCATTAACCCTGCACTATTCGCCAAATTGGACAAGATCCCACGTGTTAAAGATACGCCCGTAAAGCTGCAATTTGTGGGCGAGAATAGGGCCATCAAGGTGCACGTGGATCATGACACTATTGCCTGGCAGGTTATCGCCATGCCGGTACGCATCGACAAATAGCCCCCTATTGCCAGATAGTCATGCACTAGCCCACGCTAGTGTGTGGCTACCTAGTAATAGTTATTAGGGCACGGCTACGCCGTGCAGCACGATAGGACAAACAAATAATGAACATTGGCATTTGTAGCAAATGCGACTTGATGAATTGGGTTAAAGCATTAGACACTACCGTGTCATTATGCGTCAGGTGTAGCCAGGTCAGACAACAAAATCTATCGGCCTAGTGTCGGATAGTCATGCATCGGTGACAGCTTGCCGGTGTGTGGCTACCTGATCCTAACGGGTGACGGAATAACTAAACATCGCACAGCTCACGCTGCCGTGTGGCAATACGTGTGGCAGGTCACGACACGCCAGTGCTGCTAGTTTCGCTAACGTGTTGCAGAATGTCAGTGTGTGGTGCTAGGTTAAATGATGTGCCAGATTGGCACAATGAACACACAATGAAAGATAGGAATGATGACAATGGCTAAATACAAAGTTACATTTACGCATAAACAGACTTACGAATTGTATGTTGAAGCTGAAGATTTCAATAGTGCCGTAAAGATTGGCACACACACTAAGGTAGATGACTACGACATGGCCACTCAGGTAGTCAAAGAATACGATTGCAGCATTGTGGAACCAATTACAGAAGAGGACAACATCTGATGACCGGTGAAGAAGTAGAAGAAGCTTTATCGCTAGATAAAATGCTAGACATAGTAATGGTGTCGCTAGGCATGGTTATGCCAGACACAATTTTGTGCCCTAAGCATGAAGGTGCATACGATTGCACACCATTTTGCCCACTATGTTTCGGCGAGCAGGAAATGGAAGTAGCACAATGGTTGCGCATGAACCCCGCCTAAAAGCCGGTGAAGAAGTATCGCCACTATTGGGACAGCTTGACAAATTCGGTGGATCATTTTGGGAAAACGCATCGTGCCGTACCGTAGGCGATCCTGACGCATGGTTTATTGACTACACGACAGGTGAAGAGGATGAACTATGGCGGCTAAACAATGCGCTACGTATCTGTGACGATTGCCCTATCAAAGACAAATGCCTAGAAGTAGGTTTGACCGATACTGAAATCAAATGGGGCGTGTGGGGTGGCCTGCTACCTGGTGAGCGCATGTTGATGAAAACGCCAATGAACCGGCTAGGTCCGTTTGGCCGGCAGGCAGTAAAAAACGCTATGAGTCTGCGTGACAAGATAGAAATACTGAAAGATAAAGCCAACAAGGGTAAAGGATCAAGGAAATGAAAACATTGTGGAATAAGTATCAGCTATGGCAGGCACGTAAACGTGGCAAAGCTGCCGCTATCCGTGATTGGAATAACCGCCTACATTTGGGTGCTATTGCCCAGGTTGATGGTGCAACACCGGAATCTGATGCGCTCATGCGTGACTACATCCTAGACGGCATTTCGTGGCTAGATGAAAAGGATCGTGGTGTGCTATGAGTTTCCAGCATCCTGATCCGCCGCTGTGTGGCGATTGTTTACGTGATTTACGGTGGTCTGAACGGCTACACCAGTGGATGTGTGGGTGTGGGCGATGATTACTGACGATGATTTGAACGCTACGTGCCGTAGGCACATTACTGGCGGCAGGGCCGCTTCCATAAATTGTTATGAATGTCTAGTAGAGAATAGGGATGATGATGAATAAGATGCAAGTCGATGCCGAATGGCTAGAGCAGGTTACTGTGAATGTGTCCGAGGTTACTGCTGCCGTGCGTGAGATCGCTGACCAGGCACGTGCCATGAGGACACTGCTGGATGATGCAAAGCTGCGTGAGCTTGCCGTGCGTGGCGTTCACCGTAGGTGGAAAACGTCACTTGGTGTGTGTTGCAGTGAATGTCGGGACTTGGGTGGCAACCTAGTATCGTGGCCGTGTGACACGATTGTGGCGTTAGGTTGGGAGTCAGAATGACGTACTTTCAAGCCGTAGCCGGCGAATTACAGGAGATCATCGACAATGTGCGCAAGCTGCACTATGACATGTCTGCTGATTGTAACTGCCGTGACTGTACGCCTACGTGTGGCGAATGTAATGATTCGTACCCGTGTGACACTATTGAAGTGCTGAATGGCAGGATGCCATGAGTAACCCGGAATTAGAGAAGATGGTTGCCGAAGCAGCAGCTAACGGATTCTATGACGTTGCCAGTAACGATTTAGTGGCCGAATGGTGGGAAAACACTGCTACACTAGAACGTGACGATGACCACGATAGCCGTCGTGACGATTACTTAGAAGAGGATTTAGGATGACCAAGCTAACCGAAGAGCAGACAGAAGCACTATTAGAGATTGAAACATTTTGGCGTACACAGATAGCGGCACAGATCATGGCGCAAGCACCGGCAGAATCAGACCTGCCAGCAACCCGTGCAACGTTCCAGCAGTGCGCAAACATAGCGTTAGGTGCAAAGCATGAGTCCGATGAGTAGTGCCCGGTACGATCCAATCTGGGACGAATGGGTAACATACTGCGGTAGTTGCCTAAAGACGATACATGGAGCAACAATGGACGTGCTCAACCTGAAACTGCAATACCACACTGCTATTCAAGGATGCGAAAAGTATGCTGCAAATACGTCCGACTGAAATCAAAGCTATTGCAGACCTGCTCATGCAGGAACACGATGACGTTGATGCGTTAGCCCGCCTAGTGATCGAAACCATTGACGGTATCCGTGCTAAGCGTGAAACGTACGTACTGGTGGCAGTGCATCCAACCCTTCAAGTAGTCAAAGCTATTGGCCCTTATGCCACTAAAGCGCAAGCTTTGAAAGACCATCCAAAAAGAATTTCACAGTACGATTCAAAGAGCAGAGCCTACCTGGCAAACCTTCACGATCCTTCTGTGGTACTGTTGGATTAGCGTCTCCTATCCGCTATCCTGCAACACGAAAGACCCCTGCTGACTCCTATCCGGCGGGGGTCTTTTGTTGTCTTACAATGCAACATAACCAAGCAGAATGTAGCACTGAGATGCAACAATGTAACATTTAGCGCGGTTTTGTTACATTTTAATGCAAACAATATAACAAAACCCCACCAGTAGGACAAACACTGGCAGGGTTTTGCTTTTTGACTGTACCAGCTTCCCCTCTGGATACAGAAAACTATTTAGTTATGTTCTGATGTTATCGCACGTGCCTGTGAATTGCTTACGACACGCCGAGTACCAATCCAAGGATTTTCGCCACCTAAAAACCGAACCATACGCTTCATTGCTGCCGTTACCCTGCGGTGCACGGTAGTGTCAGACAAACCCAAAATGGTGGCCATTTGGCTAAACGTGTAATCCTGCGCATAGCGCATTTCAAGCATTAGTTGATCCTGTGGTTCTAGCTGTTCCATAGCCCGGCGCACATCAACAATGCTGGCAGCAAAATTGTTACCGGTAGCAGGATCACCACCACCACCAGACACACGTGCCTGCATGCCACCGGTCTGATTGTTGACCTCATCAAGGTTGGCAATCAGCTCTTCCAGGATGCCCTGATTGTAAAAGTATTCATCACGGGTCTCATAGCCTGACGCTTTCGCTTTAGCGTGACGGCAATACTTGTCTGCTTCACGCTGCATCGACTTGGCCAACTGGCGGATACCAGCTTTACGATCCTTCGCTTCAACGTCCGGGCCTAGCCATTCTTCAATCTTGTTTGGACGCTTCAAAGCCCACAACAATAGTTCTTGACGTAAATCTTGCGGTTCAAAATACACTGCGTATCGTGGATGAATCTGCTTTGCCACTGTCGCAGCAATCTCTGTTACTTCTTGTAGTGTGTCATCGTTCACTCTTCGTCATCGTCCTCAAGGTCTTCGTCATCTTCATCATCATCAGTTATGTACGAAAAAACGTCACTCCAGTCATCATGTTGGGCATGATAGTCAATTTGTGCTTTGAAAAATTTGGATTCTACGTTGACTACTGAGCGTCCCGCCCACCATTCAATCCAATACACAAGGTTGAGCGCATTGCGCCAAAAACCATACTTCAACATTACTTGCCCCACAGTTTTCCGACAGCCATAAATGTGCCATCTTTTTGGATAGGAATAATTTCGGGACGTGTCTGCTTACCGTCAGTCCACAACAAACCAAACCCTTGCTGCCAGTTAGAAATGCCAGCTTTCAGGTAGTGTGCTTTACGTGCATCCATCAAGTTGCCCACTTCCATACCCCACAAGGTCCGTGTATTCATGCCAGATACACCTTCACTGTGATGCACTAGCCCCATACGGTGCGTATGACCACACACAATGCTCTTACCGGTCTTCTTGGCAAGGTTCAGGGCAGTAGTGCCACCATTTTGGCTAATGTTGCCCTCGTCACCGTGCATTAGGAGCCATCCAGGGGCAAGCTCGTACGGTTTACGGTGGTAGGTGATACCTAACTGGTCAAAACGCAGAAAGGCCTCCAGATCAAGTTCTGGAAGCCCTAACAAGCCTGGTGCTCGCATCATAACGGTGTTGAACAGTCGATCAGTGTGGTTGGATCGGATAACGTGCTTGATTTGGAGCTGCTGGAGCACTGCTACAGTGGTGTCTCGGTCACGACTGATACTGCGTTCGTATTCTAGTGGTGTGCCTTGTGCCCAGCGTGAGATGGTTTGCATGTCCATTTCGTCACCGACAGATACCACATTGTCTGGCTTTACTGCCTTGATGAAGGCGGCTACGTTATCTACTGCCCGCTGGTCGTGAAATGGTGCTTGCAGGTCTGAGATGCAGACGGTTAGTTTCATAGCCGGTCTTCCCACTCTTGCTGTTCTTTTTCCTGCAAAGCTTTCATCTTCTTGCTCCACCGATAGTGTTGCACTTCGCCATGAATATTATCAATAATGGAATAAAGACTGCCAAAAGCAATAATTGCTAACAAAAATGTATTCACTTCTTCTCCTTCGGAAGTTCAGGCCAAACACCATCAAGCACCATCAGTGCAATCAAGCCATAATTAGCCAAGTCAATAAACGAATCACGCAGAGATTCATGTTCAGGTGTTGCACCAGTATCAATCAAATTATTGATACGGGAAACCTTATCAAAGATACGTACACGCAAACCGTTCAATGCCCCACCGGGAGCATTAGCAATGTTGAGTGGACCGTAATCCTTCTGCTTACGGAACAGTAGGCTACGTGATTCTTCCACATACCTGTCCAGCATCCTTGCAAACATAATCAAGTCATGATCTGGCGAAACGGCAGCCTTCTTCATCGGCACAGCTTTTTTTACTGGTCGATGCTCGGGATACGGACCACCACAGTCAGGCTCTCGCGACTTATCGACTCCACCTTCAAACCAAGGTTTTCTAGGGTGGCTATTAAGTTCTTCCAATCCTCGTTCGTCACTCACTGTCTTCCTCGCTATCTTCTCCAACAAATTCAAATCTGTCGGTGTCTGCTTCGTACATGTAATTGTATGTTACCTTGTTTGTGTTGCTGTGTGCAATCGTAAAAGCTATCCAGTCGATCACTGTCATTGCTTTTGGTACATCCCTGCCGTCCATCGGACCGCCATAAAAGGTGATTGGCTTAACCATTTTGCTCACCGTCTAACGCTTTGATTGTTGGGCATGGATATTTGCCATGACACGGACAGTCACATTCGACACAATTCATCCACTCTTGACAACCCCAGCACATATCCTCTGAACAGTGAGCGCAACATCCATATTCGTCGACGTTATGTAACTCACGCACAGCTTGAAGTTGCAACCTAAACTTCTTGTTCTCATCCATCACCATGCGTAGGTGTGTAGCACGAGCATTGTCAACAAGTTCCTCTTTGTTATTCATCTTCAAACTCCACAAAACATCCACAACCACCAATGTCAAACTCGTCAAACAAGTCACCTTGGATAGCAGTGCTTTCCCGGAACGTCTTCAAGCTAATAAAAGCCTGCTGGCCATTAGTTTGCTTACGCAAAATAGACACGTCACGATCAAGAAAATCACGCATCTTTTGTTCTTGACGTTCCCATTCGGCATACCGTTCAGGCATAAGTTCCAACAGTTTTTTGAACTGGCCTTGACCGGCACGGACACACCCACCACCACAGTTATTGTGTGGAAAACCAAGCTCATACAAACGTGGCGGCTTCAATCCTTCAGACTCTGCCCAAGCAATCATGTCCTTCTTGTCAAGATAAGGCGGCTCGGTCAGTGGTGCTTCAGCTTTGTATGGCAGATAGTTTCGTACAATGCTGGGGATGCGGTGCGTTTCCATCCAGTCAATGCCAACATAAACAATGGTGTCTTCAGGGTCACAGTTTTCTTCCAACCATTTCCTTGCTGGCTTCTGCTTCAATTCGTGAGAACAGTTAGCCAAACGGCTATTGCCCAAGAATCGCTTGTCCCGAAACACTTCCCAGATGTCTTTACCAGTATTGATGTAAACATACTGCCCGCCAACATTGGCTACAGCATCGTCTATGAACCTGTACGTGTCTGGATCTTCACCAACATGAGGTGACGGATTGTTTCCTTTCACGTCAGTAAACACCAGATACAAGTCATCTGTACCGTGCTGTTCAGCTACCCGCTTTGCGGCAGCCCATGAACCAATACCGCCGCTAAACATAACTACATGCTTCACTGTAACTCCCCTGGCTTTACTACAAAATAGGACTTTGTTCCGCACATGCAACAAATGGTCCATTCGTTTTCATCGTCAGACTCTAGAACCCAATCATGCAAACTTTCACAGTCGCTCATCCCATTGCCCTTTCCTTCAACCAGTCAGGACCATCCTCAAAAAACACTTGATTCACATCCTTATTGCCGGGCAACGAAATCACCACAGCTTTATCAAGATCTTCCTTGATACGCTTCGCCAACTCCATACCCGGATTACTACCATTCTCTTTCAAATCGTTATCGGCAAAAATTACTATCCGATCAAAGCCCTCAAACATTTTAGGAAAATGCTGCTTCCACTGGCTAACGCCAGCAATACCGACAGCAGGAACACCCACCAGTTCAGACATGACCAACGTATCCAGTTCGCCCTCACAAATAGCAATCACAGGTGAAGCCACATGCAAATCGACCACATTAAACATGCCAACCTTCTGCCCAGTCGGCCACAAATACTTAGGGCTACCACCGTCAACCTTCCTAAACTTAATACCAACAACACCAGCGGGAGTGCGGTAAGGAATAGACAAACAGCCAACAGCGTGTTCATGTCCCGGCGCAGGGTCACTAACTGTACCGAGGAGGAACGTAGCGGCGGCCTCCTTTGTTATTCCTCGCCCTTGCAGGTAAGAGGCCGTTTGATGATCCACCCCCTGATGATACTTGTTTGCGGTTTCCGTTAGTAATAATCTCTGCTCTTGCGACAGCATCCCTAAATCCTAATCCTTCTTTATGTTGTACCACTGCATAAACATCACCATCGAACTGGCATACGAAACAATGGTAGCGTTGCTTATCTACGTTCACTGTTGCACTGGCTTGCGTATCGTCGTGCAAAATGCACCGTATTGAAATGTAGCCGTGCTTGTTGGGTATTTGTGCACCGTACTCTTCAAGTACAAGTGTCAGGTCGGGTTTGTCTTCGGTAGTCATCATAACCTCGCCCCAATCCACTCAATCACATTGACAGTCACAGCGTTACCCATCTGCTTGTAGCGGTGACTGTCAGCTTGGTCTTCAGTCCAGCCGTCAGGGAAACCTTGCAACCGTTCACACTCTGTCGGTGTCAACCGGCGCACGACTGCTTCAGTAGCAACACCGTGTGCACCAGCCCTGTCTAATGTAAACATTGGGTCTGTTTCCATTCCGTATCCTTTTCCTTGTGGGCCGTTGTGGTCTTGCCTACCAATCACAGTGGACTGTATTGGAAATACTGGCACTTCTGTTACCTCTCCTGCTGTAAACAAAACCTGATCATTTGCTGTAGCGATAGTTAAGCTAATGTCCTCACTAAGCAGAGGACCCTTACCGCCACCGTCTTTACCTTCGCGACCTCGCATGAGGACAGGTGTTTCAATAATTAACACTGTGGCACGTGATTCACCAGTGTTGTCAAAAATGTTTAATGTAGGACTCACTGGCTGGTGCGCCCAAACTTCTGGTGGAAGATTGCCTTCAGCATCCCTAGCCCCCGACCTTACTGTTTTGATAAACCACATTACGCAACGCCTGATCCAACTGAGACGGAAGTGTCTTGCCACGCCTCTCGGCTCTGCGAATAATCCCTTGCACTGCCTTCGCACTCAGAGAGTATTTGACGGAAGGGTTCTGTTCCAACACTTGCGACAATGAACACTCGTCTGCGTCGCTGCGCGACTCCGAAGAACTGCGAATTAAGAACACGCCATTCGATGTTGCTATACCCTGCGTCGGCCAGTTCAGTGAGGAGTTGTCCGAAATCGCGTCCTTGGTTGCTTGATAGAAGTCCTGGCACATTTTCCAAGAGGATAGTTTTTGCTTTGACACTTTGCGCGAAAGCAAGTGCGTCAAAGAATAGTCCAGATCGTTTGCCAGCCAAGCCAGCTCTTTTTCCTGCAACACTAAGGTCTTGGCAGGGGAATCCTCCGACAACAAGGTCAACTGTTCCTGTGAGTTCATTTTCGTTTGCCCAATCTATTGCTGTTTGTACGTCATCATGCTTTGGCACATTCGGCCAGTGTCGCTCAAGGATTGCCCGAGCGTTCTTGTCAATCTCAACTTGTCCGACACAGGTGTGTCCTGCTTTTTCTAAACCTAAATCAAATCCGCCAACACCGGCGAATAGGGAAACAAATCTAGCCATCTTTTTCTTGTCCAATCCACTGCTCTAGGGTTTGTACCACCCATGCCTGGTCAATACTTGCCTGCCTACGCTTCACAATCACATACGCTGGCGGTGTGTCTTTCAGGCCACGTGCCTTCTGATAGTTGGCTGCTTCGGTAGTGGCTTCACGCCAATACTGTGGCAGGTCTAGCTTTGCTGTTGCTTTAAGTTCTAGTACGTAGGGCTGTCCGGCAACAAACATCACTATGTCACCTTCATCATCTTTGCCTGCTTTGGCTAGACGTTCTGATAGGAATCCTTGGTCACGAATCCACTTCAGGACTGAAGTCTCAAAAAGTGAGCCGCGCTGTCTAGCTCTTTTCTGTGGACTGGTCATGTTATGTTTCTCCAAAATTCTGCAACCCGAACAGACTGCCTATCGTTGTACAAAGTCATACGAGAAGCATCAGCATGCAACGTTGTGTAATCTGCACCACTCGCCGAGTTCTTAGCAAACCTGTTCTTTACACAAGCAACCCGATACTCGGACGTTTCATGATCCAAAGCTACCGTCAGAATCATTTCAGGCAACTGACTAATCTTGCCCTGAATACTCTTACGACTTGGTGGTAGTTCCGGTCTACCTTCACCCTCAGAAGTGTGGTGCAACAGGAACACTGCTGCTTCTGTCTCACGGGCAACATGGTGCATGGCCTTGGCAATGTCACGCATACCCGTCCACTCGTTGTCGTGTAACGCAGCAATGTTTAGCAAGTTGTCGATAATGAGTAGGTGTGGGTATTCACCGAACGCTTCACCATACGCCTGCACCGACAACTGAATGTCATCCAAAGTGGGTGATGGGTCGAAGCTGAACTGTAAATGTTTCAATGTTGCCAGTTCATCCTGGTAAAAGTCGTAGCCGTTACCTGACGTGAAAGCTTCCTCAACCGTATTCACGGTAGAACCAGTCACTACAGCAGCAGCACGAATAGCAGTAGTGTAAGCGTCCGTATCTGCACTAATGTACAAGGTGGGTACTCCTGCACGAACCGCATAATACAAAGCCAGCAAAGACTTACCTGAGTTTGGTTGACCAGCAATCATTGTTACTTGACCTCTACGAAACCTCACACCATTGTTGGCAAGGTTAGGGAAAAGGTCAGGAAGTAACGCTGCCCCACTCTTTTGTTTGTTCGCCGCTTGTGCGATAGTTAGCATCCGTTTGTCCTTTCCGGCGTTGATGTAAAACAATCTGTTGCACCCGACTAGGTGTCACCCCAAGAAGATGGCTGAGATCCTCATACGTAAAACCCCAGCCATCTTTCAACTTGAGAACAATGTCGAACGCAGCAGGATGAACAATCGTCCCTTTGCGTACAGTCACAACGACCTACTTAATCCACTGCGGGTCGCACTTGTCAGTAGCACCCTTAGGCTGTGGACACATCCAAGCCTTCCAAGTCTTACCCGAACCCGGTGCAGCCTGAACAAAGGTACGTGTACCGTGTGCACATGGTGGTGCAACACTGTGGTTACCTTGCTCTGGCACTGCTACTGGTGCAGGTGCATACGTTGGTGCTGGTGCACTGATGACTGTACCGCCAACAGCGGCAACTACTACATCTACCGGATTGCTGGTTGCAGGTGGGGCAGTCTGCACAGTAACGGCAGTACCGATGGTAGTACCGAGGAGTAGTTCTTCTAGTGCAGACACAAATTCGTTAGAGCTATTCTCTACAACATCCTTGATGTTGCTGTTCAATTCGGCAGCAGTATCGCCACGAACTGTGAAAATTGTTCCAAGCTTTGTCTTCACATTAACGACATAGTTCTTCTCTGACATGTTACTTTCCTTCTTCTGTTGTTGTTTGTTGTGCTATTGCGTAAAGCGGATCAACCATTGGTGCAAACTCGCCATTGTTAGCATGACAATAGTCTGACACCGAGCATGACTTACACATCATGCCAAGGTTGGGTAGAAAAATTTTGTTCTGTACAGAGAACTCAAACTGGCGAAACAGTTCCGTAAACAATGCTGGTGTCCACAGGTCAAACCCTTCAGCAGGCTGAAACTCTGCGGCACGAGCATTGTAATAAAACCCTGCGGCTGGCTTGATACCAAACTGTTGTTCAAAACTAGAAGCATACAAACCTAGCTGCATAGCATTGCTTGGCATGTTGGCCCCGGTCTTCCAGTCCACAATGACCAGTTCGCCATCAGGAGTGACAGCAATCAGATCAACATAAGCCTTGATGAGGACTTCACCGTAGGGAATGTTTAGTTCCAGTTCGATGGCTGGTATTCCTTCGGGTGTTATCCAAGGCTGCCAGCCTGACTGCTTCCACAGTTCAACAAACTTGGCGAGCATCTCTGGACCTTTCTTAGCCCACCAGTCACCGTTCTCTTTGTCTGGCCATTCTTTAGACTTGCGTCCACCGGCTTTCCAGTCGATAGCGTTAGTGCCATGTCGTGTCTCTTCGGACCCGATGCACTCGTTGAAACATTCAAGCCATAGTTGTTCAATCGTTGTTGACATTTAGTTCCACTTCCCCTTTTAGAATTTTTTCTACTGCAAGGTGAAAGGCTGACCCTCCGACAAAGTACCATGCACCTTCGCTCGGTACTCGTAGTTCCCGTTCAAGCTGCCATGCTTTACCGCACTTGACCCAGGAGGTGAATGATGAAAAGGACCTGTGTCCTGTTGTTGGTGTTGTAAGTAATCCCATAGGAGTGAATGTACACACAGTGAGCACACAGTGCAAGTTGAATGGTTTCCTTGGCGTGTCGGATCTCAATTTGACAAGCCTTGAAAGCTGAAATTACAATGCGAACATAGTGAGCGAAACAGTAAAACAGTAACAGTTAGTACTAGCACATCGGAGATGTGCCTGTATAACAAAAAACAGGCCACCCGAAGGTGGCTAGTATATGGTACTGTTGATTTAGAGTGAGTTTCCTAGGAATAGCTTTCTCTGCCCGGACTCACACCTCTGTTGCCCTATGGGTATTCATGTGTGAGTTCTTTTTTGTACCCCCGTAAAACGCGCTGTAAGCCCCTAGGAACGACGAAAAGACCCCACCCTAGTACAAGTACCAGAGCAGGGTCAAAACGTCCCAGAGGGGCTGTGTGGGCTTCTAAAGGCTACTCACTGACACCGTAAGCAGAATCATTAGGGTTTAATGCACGAATAATAACTGGCACAAAAGCCACCCACACGGCATGACCCAGACGGGAAACATCAGCATTAGTTACAGGAACACCAGAGATAGCAATCTCGGCAATCAAACAAGCCAACAAGGCACGACCATACGTGCCCAAAGCAGCAACAATTTTAGGGTTCATTACTTATTTCCTAACTTGTGAAAGATCTTACGCAACGGATTCTTGCCAGTGTAAGCCAACAAGAATTTGGGGTTCTTCGAACCACCAGGAGTCCAATAACCCTTGTCTTGAATTTCAAAGTGCAGATGTGGACCGCCACTGTTACCTTCAACACCAACATCAGCAATGTGCTGGCCAAGCTTCACTTTGTCACCCTTACGCACATAAGACTTTTCCACATGTGCATAAATTGTGTACCACTTGCCATGCTTGATGACTGGCGAGAACTTGCCAAAGCTAGAACCCCAAATACCGACACCGACAACTACTCCATTGGCGGCGGCAAAGACCGGATCGCCAACAGGTGCACCAATGTCCACACCCTGATGCCAACCTGAAGTCCACTGACTCCCAGTTGTTCCATAAGGACAGGTTACCCGACGGGTTTTTTTT
>Ga0209400_1000712_pt1 | contig 28752 bp, 29 predicted proteins | sample M_130807_EF_Meta_FD_187313 | JGI IMG/M metagenome (GOLD analysis project Ga0209400, IMG submission 187313) | Freshwater microbial communities from Lake Montjoie, Canada to study carbon cycling - M_130807_EF_MetaG (SPAdes) (version 2) | ecosystem: Environmental > Aquatic > Freshwater > Lake... | reverse complement strand
CCTTGCTGGCAGTCGAACCTAGAGCGACACTGGATTCAGGATGTCTCTCAGAACTAGGACAATTGTGAGCACTATAAGAAGGACTGCGACGAAGTAAGCGATCGGCATCATCTGTCCGGTGTCCACCGGTCTCTCCCATTTCTTACCTCTTATTCGCCAGATACCTCGTTTGCCCCACTCGTAAATAGCTCCAGCAATGTGGCCACCATCTAATGGAACTAGGGGAACCATGTTGAACACAAACAGCGCAATATTCAATGACATCAGTAGTGCCAGCTGAGACAACATTTTGTCTTCAAAACTGATATCCGCATTTGAGGCAATTTGCCCTGAATACTGCCCTAGGCCAATTATTGAAATTGCTCCCTCTTGGCTTCTCGGAGAACCGGGTGCTAGTTCTGAAAGAGCCTGGCCAGCCTGCAAAGGTAGCTGAACAATCATCGCTCCAGTTGCCGTCATCATCGAACCCAACTGGTTTATAGCAACTAGCGGAGTTTGTTGAATACGCTCGGTCTCAAGATAAACACCTAGATATGGTTTTGCTGTTCCATCGACACTCATTAGAACAGGATCAATTGATAAAGTTTGTTGAACTCCAGAGCGCTCAATAACTAATTGGACTGTTCTACCTACCGATTGAGCCAGCTTGGCCTCAACATCAACCCAACGCTTAACTGCTTGGCCGTCAAAACTAACAATCTTGTCACCTGCTCTGAGTCCAGCTTTACTGGAAGGTGAAGCAGGCATCGCTTCTGCACAGTTTGGATTTGTATCGGAGGGCACGCAGGACACGATATCTCTCACGGTTGAGGTTCTCTCATAGGTGCCGAATCCAGAAAACAGCACGAGGGCCAACACAAGAGCGATAAGAAGGTTAGCGAACGGTCCGCCAAACATGATTATTAACTTTTTCCAAGGGGCAAGTTCATAAAAAGTTTTGCCTTCATCTTCAGGCGCTATCTCAATTTGTACAGGTGGTTGTGCTCCCGATGTCAACTTTTGCCAGAGATTCCTCTTGTTGCTATCTGGCTCGCTCGGTGGCAACATTCCAACCATTTGGATATAACCACCAAGTGGAATTGCCTTTATTCCGTATTCGGTCTCGCCTCTTTTGCGAGAGAACAAGGTTGGACCAAAACCAACCATGTACTTGGTTACCTTTACCCCAAACTTTTTGGCAGGAAGTAAATGTCCGATTTCATGAAGAGCAATGGAAACTGCCAGACCAAGTAAGAGACAGAGCCAACCACTTATGTTGTTTATCAAATCCATGAGTCAAACCTAACTAAGTTCACTGACATTCAGATGTTAGTTTCTTAGCGCTATCAGTTGATTTGCAGTTTCTCTTGCCCATGCTTCGGCTTCAAGAACAGATTCGAGTGTTATTGCTGCAACTGGTGAATGGCTCTGAACTACCGCTTCAATGATTTCAAGTATCTCTGGGAAAGTTATTTTGCAATCATGGAATGCATCAACAGCTTGCTCATTGGCTGCGTTATAAACTGCTGGGAAAGTAAGACCTGCGGAACCCACCTGTCTTGCAATCTTCACTGCTGTAAACACTTCTTCATCTAAAGGTTCAAATGTCCAAGTGTGGGCTTTAGTGAAATCCACCGGTGGGGTGACATCATCGATTCTATTTGGCCAGGTCATACCCAGAGCAATCGGCAGCTTCATATCTGGTGGTGAGCACTGAGCAATTATTGATCCGTCAACGAAACTAACCATCGAATGAACAACTGACTGAGGATGAACTGTCACATCTATTCTTTCGAACGGTATTCCGAAAAGTAAATGAGCTTCAATTATTTCTAAACCTTTATTCACCATGGTTGCGGAATTAGTCGTTACAACTCTGCCCATAGTCCAAGTTGGATGCTTAAGCGCCTGCTCAGGGGTCACCGCCTTGAGCTGTTCCGAAGTAAATCCTCTAAACGGACCCCCGGATGCGGTCAGAATGAGCTTCGCTACTTCTTTTGCCTCGCCAGATAGTAGACATTGAGCCAGAGCTGAGTGCTCTGAATCGACCGGAACAATCTGACCTGGGGTTGCAGCCTCGGTAACCAACCTTCCTCCGACAATCAAGGACTCCTTATTTGCCAAGGCTAGACGTTTACCGGTCTTCAGAGTTGCCAAGGTAGGTGCTAGGCCAATAGATCCGGTTATGCCATTTATAACTACATCTGCTTCCGTGTTTTCGATCAGCTGAGTTGCAGCCACTGCCCCAATCACAACATTTTGTTCTGGAACAGAAAACTTCTTACCCTGCTCGGTCAGCAGGTCTCTGTTGGTATTACCAGCTAGCCCCACCACTTTGAACTTGTCCGGGTTGGCCTCGATAATCTCCAGAGCCTGTGTACCAATAGAACCTGTACTACCGAGGATGATTATCTTCTTCATGACTCCATCTTGCCATCTACCCAGTAAATCTCTGACTAGTACGTCCTTCTAGCCAGATAAATGGGGCAGGCGTAGAATTAGTTACATGACGATTGAACAAAAAAGACATCTCGTAACTGCCATCCCAGGACCTAAATCTCAGGCCCTTCACAAACACCGTTTAGAGCACGTAGGTCATGGTGTTGGCACAACACTTCCTGCATACATCGAGTCCGCTCATGGAGCTATCTTGGTTGACGTTGATGGCAACCAGTACATCGATATGGGTTCAGGTATTGGTGTTACAACAATCGGTCACACCGATGAAGGTGTCGTTGCAGCTGTCTCAGAGCAGGTTGCCAAGCTAACCCACACACTCTTTACAGTTACCCCTTACATGCCATACGTTCAGGTTTGTGAAATCTTGAACAGAAACATGCCTGGTAACTTCGTCAAAAGATCAGCTTTGTTTAATTCAGGTGCTGAAGCAGTTGAGAACGCAATCAAGTTGGCTCGTAAATTTACTAAGCGTAATGAAATTGCGGTGTTTGATCACGCCTACCACGGTAGAACAAACCTAACCATGGCGATGAACTTTAAGAACATGCCGTACGCAGATGGCTTTGGTCCTTTTGCCGGCAGCGTTACACATGTACCGATGTCTTATCCTTTCCATGACCCAGAGGGTATGACGGGAGAAGAAGCTGCCACTCGTGCAATCAACTACATGGAAAAGCGTATTGGAGCTAAGAACTTTGCTGCCCTAGTAATTGAACCGATTCAGGGCGAAGGTGGTTTCATTGTTCCAGCTCCTGGTTTCCTAAAGACACTGAGTGCTTGGACTCACGCTAACGGCATCGTTTTAGTTGCCGATGAAGTTCAAGCAGGTATTGCTAGAACCGGTAAGTGGTTTGCAACTAACCACGAAGAAGGTTTTGAACCAGATCTAATGACAATTGCTAAGGGTATCGCCGGCGGTATGCCTATCTCAGCTGTTGTTGGTCGCGCAGAAATCATGGACTCATCTCACCCAGGTGGTATCGGTGGAACCTTCGGTGGTAACCCAGTAGCTGCAGCAGCAGCTATGTCAGTGCTAAAGCAGATTGAAGCAGGTGGAGTTCTAGAGAAGGCTCAACACATTGAAGCTGTAATGATGCCTCGACTTCTAGAGATGAAGGCTAAGTATCCGGTCATTGGTGAAGTACGTGGCCGTGGCGCAATGATTGCAATCGAATTTGTCAACCCCGGCACCAGAGTTCCTAACTCAGCTGCGGTTGATGCAGTTGTCAAGCATTCACATTCAAACGGAGTAGTGATCTTGAACGCTGGAACCTACGGAAATGTAATTAGATTCCTGCCGTCACTGGCAATCAGCGATGAACTAATCCATGATGCGCTTGATGTTGTTGAAGCCGGTATCGCCAAACTATAAACAGAATCAGGACGATTCAAATGCACTCATATGCAAATAGAGAAAAACTTGCAAAACTTTTTGCCGATGAGGTGGCTCTTTTTGTAAGAAAGCATCCCGAATCTGCCAAACTCCATGAAAAAGCTAAACAAGCTCTCATGGGTGGGGTGCCAATGTCATGGATGTCTAAGTGGCCAGGTCCACACCCTGTATATGTCTCACACGCTAAGGGTTCTAGATTCACTGACGTTGATGGAATCGAATATGTGGACTTTTGCCTAGGTGATACCGGAGCTATGGTCGGTCACTCCCCTGATGCATCAGTAAAAGCAATTGCAGAGCAGCTGAGTAAAGGTATTACCTTGATGCTGCCAACCGCAGATGCAGCTATTGCAGCGCAAACCCTCTCTGATCGTTTTGGCATGCCAAAGTGGCAGTTCACTTTGACTGCTACCGATGCCAACCGCCACATCTTGAGATATGCAAGACACATCACTGGAAAGCATAAGGTAGTTGTGCACGACTACTGCTACCACGGCACAGTCGATGAAACCTTTGCTGTGCTAGATGAAAATGGTAAAACCGTCAGCCGTGAGAATAACATCGGCCCTCAGGTTGACCCTAGTGAAACAACTATCGTTGTTCCATTCAATGACTTAGACGCTGCTGAAGCAGCCTTCGCAACAGGTGAAGTAGCAGCCATGCTGATAGAAGCTGCGATGACAAACATCGGTATCGTCTTGCCAGAGCCTGGCTACCTTGCAGGATTGAGAGAGCTCTGCACTAAATACGAAGTGATTCTGATTCATGATGAGACACACACGCTAAGTGAAGGTCCTGGTGGCATGACAGCCCGCAGACATTTACATCCTGATGCTGTAGTTCTAGGTAAAACCATTGGTGCGGGTATTCCTGCTGGTGCATTCGGTATGAGCGCTGACCTGACTGAAAAGATTCAGAAGAGTCTTCACTTAGAACATATTGACGTTGGTGGAGTCGGTGGAACACTAGCCGGTAACGCACTTTCCATGGCGGCAATTGCCGCTACCCTCACCAGGGTTCTAACACCAGAAGCATTCAAAGATATGGAAGAGCTCTGCGATATTTGGACTAAGAATGTTCAGGAACTGATTACCAAGTATGGTGCTCCTTGGCAGGTTAGTCAGCTTGGTTCCAGGGCAGAGTATTCATTCAGATCAGAAGCTCCACGCAATGGTAGACAAGCAGCCGATGCGGATGACTTTGAACTTCAGCAGTATCTTCACATTCACGCGCTGAACCGTGGAATCTTGATGACACCATTTCACAACATGGCGTTGATGTCACCTGCTCACACGATTGAAGATGTCGAAAGACATCGAGCTCATTTTGAAGAGGCTCTAGTTTCTTTGTTTGCTTAGTGCTTCCTTAACAAACTGCGGCGCTTGCGCTCACCATTAATCTGCGTTACCAACACCAGCAGAATTGCTGCAATGAACACAGCACTACCAATCACGTTAGCTTCTGCCGGCACACCTCTGGCAGCTGCTGTGTAAACGTATCTAGGGAAAGTCATGTCTGCACCAGCGTTGAAGTTAGTAATGATGAAATCATCAAAACTCAATGCAAATGAGAGCAAGGCAGCTGCCGCGATACCTGGCAAAAGAAGCGGGAAGGTGATCTTCCAGAACACCTGTCTAGGGTTAGCGTAAAGATCTTTACCAGCTTCTTCTAAAACAGGATCAAGGCTTAGAACTCTTGCCTTGACTGTCACAACAACAAAAGATAGGCAAAACACAACGTGTCCCAAGATGATAGTTCCAATACCTTTTTGCACACCTAAGTTGAAAAACTGTGAGGCAAGTCCTGCACCAAGCACAACTTCAGGAGTTGCCATTGGTAAGAACAAAAGCAAGTTGATTGATCTACGGAACTTGAAACGGTATCTAACCAGTGCAATAGCAATCATGGTTCCCAGAGCTGTAGCGGCAACGGTTGATACAACACCAATCAGCACTGAATTTCCAAAAGCCTCACACACGCCTTCGCGCTGACAAACGTTGGTCCACTTATCGAAAGTAAAGCCACGCCAAATCAAGTTCGTCTTTAATGAATCGTTGAACGAGAAAACAAAAGTGTATGCAATTGGAATAAGAAGATAAATAAAAGCAAGAACTGCGTAAAGCGGGAATGTGAGTTTACCTAAACTGAATCTCATTAGAGTAGGTCCTCCGTTCCAGACTTCTTCACATAGCCGGCAACCAAAATCAAGATTGCACCCATGAGCAGAACAGACAGTGCAGACGCTGATGGATAATCATTGATTTGAAGGTAGTTGGCTTCAATTACGTTACCCAGCATGGCTGTTGAGCTTGAACCAAGGAAATCACCAGAGGCATTGATGTAGTCACCGGCGATAGGGATAAAGGTAAGCAATGTTCCAGAGATGATTCCAGGCATCGAGAGCGGCAAGGTTATTTTCCTGAACACCTTTGAAGGTGAAGCGTAGAGATCTGAACCTGCCTCTAGGTATCTGGTGTCCAGACGCTCTAGGGATGTATACAAAGGCAAAGTCATGAATGGAATGAAGTTATAGGTCAGACCAAAGATAACCATGAACGGAGATCCAACAACATACTGGTCAGACTCCAGTAAGCCGAGCTGCTGAAGTGTTGTAACAATCCAAGACTCATTAGAGAAGATTTGCTTCCAAGCTAAAGTCCTCAAAAGGAAGGAGATAAAGAAGGGTGCAATGACAAGAGTCAACATCAGCTTTTGTAGCAGCGGATAAGGCCTTGCCTTGACACCAATGAAGTAAGCCAACGGGTATGAGATAACTAGAGCAAGAATGGTGGCAATCAGTGCATACAAGAAGGAGCGCACCATGTGTGGAAAGTATTCCGAGATAACAAGAACGTAGTTGTTGATTTCAAAAGCTGGAACATAGTCCCCGATTCCACCAAAAGGATCTTGGGCTTGAAGTGAGACCATGATCAAAGCTACAAGCGGAGTTAGGAAAAAAGCTCCCAAGTAAGCAAGTCCAGGTGCGAGTAACGCAATAACTACTTTTCCTGTTTTCTTTGGCTTTGAAGAGCCATTGGACTTATTTGAACTGAAAGCTGCAAACGCCATGGCAGCTAGGCCACTTCGCCGGTGTTTGGTAGATCTGAAAGACCAAAGCTGTGTTCGACAGCCCAAGAGACATAGACCTTCTCACCGAGTTCAGTTACCGGAGACTTACCAACATTTTGCGCAAAAACAGTAATGTTGCCAAGATTTGGCACTTCAATTAGGTACTGGTTACTAACACCGGTGAATCTAATGTCGATGATTTCACCAGGGCCGATGATGTTGGTAGCTTCACTAGCGGCAGGCTTCTTGCTTGTGAATGTTGCCTTCTCAGGTCTAAATCCAATAGCAATTTTTCCAGTGTGCTTTTCGGCTCTAGCTTTCGGAACTGAAATCTTATTGCCGGCAACTTCAATGCTTACCGAGTTTGCTGAAGTAGATTCAACCTCCCCCACCAGAAGGTTGGACTGCCCTAGGAACTTAGATACGAATACAGTTTTTGGCCTGTCGTAGAGAGCTTCAGGCGCACCCATCTGCTCGATCCGACCCTTGTTCATAACTGCAACTGTGTCAGCCATGTCCATGGCTTCTTCTTGGTCATGTGTTACGTGCAAGAAGGTCAGGCCAACTTCAATTTGGATAGCTTTCAATTCAATCTGCATCTCACGACGGAGTTTGAGATCCAATGCACCTAGTGGCTCATCTAACAGCAGTAATGACGGTCTATTTACTAAGGCTCTTGCCAAGGCAACACGTTGCTGCTGTCCACCAGATAACTGCTGTGGTTTGCGATCGGCAAGGTGTGCCAGTTGAACTAAGTTCAGTGCTTCCTTAGCTTTAACCAATGGCTCGTCAATTTTTCTCTGACGCAAACCAAAGGCAACGTTCTCCAAAACATTCATGTGTGGGAAAAGAGCGTAAGACTGGAACACTGTGTTGACCGGACGTTCGTGCGGCTTAGTCTCGGTTACATCTTCCCCACCGATAAAGATTTGACCTGAGGTAGGAGTTTCTAAGCCAGCAACTAGCCGAAGAGTTGTTGTTTTTCCACAACCTGAGGGACCAAGCAGAGCGAAGAATTCTCCTGCTGGAACATGTAAATCTAGCTCTTCGATTGCAGTAAAGCCAGGAAACTCCTTGCGAATCTTCTTTAGTTCTAAATCAGCTCCGCGGGCAATAAATTCCTTTGCCACTACGCGCCTAGTTTGATCTTTTGGAATGCCTTTGTGAAAGCCTGCTCTTCTTTAGCATCTAGCGCTCTGAAGCCCTGAGTTAGAGATAGGAACTCTTCGCTTGGGAAGATCAACTGGTTCTCAGCAAGAGCTGGATCTAGCTTCATAGCTTCTTCCTTTGCACCAACAACAGGTGTGATGTAGTTCACATATGCAGCTAGAACAGCAGCGTTGTATGGGTCATAGTAGAAGTTCATTAGCTTCTCGGCGTTCTTCTTGTGTGTAGCCCCCATAGGAATTACAAAACAGTCAGCTGAGATTGTTCCACCTGATTCAGGAAGAACAAAGCCGAAACGGTCATAGCCTGCTTCTGCGTTTAGCTGAATAATGTCACCTGACCAAGCGATAGCTGCAATGGTGTCACCGTTTACTAGGTCATCCTTGTAGCTGTTTCCCTTAATGCGAGCAATTTGACCCTCAGTAACTTTTTGACCGACTACATCGATAGCGTTCATGAAAGCATCTTCAGTAAGGCTAGTAGCATCGCCGATCTTTACACCCTGGTCCATCAAAACAATACCCACGGTGTCGCGCATTTCACTTAGTACGCCGATACGTCCCTTAAGTGCTGGGTTCCAAAGATCTTCAAGGACAGCTGGAGTTTCTTTTCCAGTTGCATCTTTATAAGCTTTCTTATCGTAAGCAAAGCCGGCAAGAATACCTTGGTAAGGAAGTGACATGGTTCTCTGCGGATCATATGCTTCGCCTAGGTAAGCAGGCTGAACATTCTTCTTGTTCGGTAGCTCTGCCTCGTCAAATGTCTGAACATAACCTGCGTTAATCCAACGTGCTGCCATCCAAGAAGTTGGGCAGGTTAGGTCGGCACCAATGTCTTGACCCAGTGCTAGCTGATCCTTAACTTTTCCGTAGTAAGAATCGTTGTCGTCATAATCTTCTCGGTAGGTAACTGTGATACCGGTTTCACTCTTGAACTTTTCAAGAGTTGGATAGTTGCCTGCATCATCAATGTCAACGTAAAGTGACCAGTTGCTCCAAATTAGAGAAGGGTCGGTGTCGCTGACATCGGTGGCTGGGGTAAGTTTTGGCTTGTCTGATGGAGCACAAGCTGCTAGAAGCGCAGCGGCTGAAGTTGCAACAGCACCACCAAGAACAGCGCGACGGGTAACTTTATGAGCCAATGCAGCTTTTACCATTTCGCGTAGTTGTGGATCTTCTGGAAGGTTTTGGTTCATAACCTTTTGCTCCTTTTTAAAGGGGCCGTCAGACGGCCGATTGGGCACCGACTGCGCGAAAGAACGCATTAAATAAAATAATGCCACACATCAAGGTATTTCGTGACCAAAACCCCGATATCCGCGAGATTGAGCTCCCTTGGTAACCAAGGTAATTGCTCACTCATCGACCGGCGATTCTTTTGGTATTCTTGAGATTGGTGAGGGCAAGGTAGCTCTAACCCAGAGGAGAATCATGAAGATCGCTGTCCCCGCAGAGATCAAAAATAACGAATTCCGCGTTGCACTTACCCCAGCGGGAGTTCATGAACTCGTGGCCTCAGGCCACGAAGTGTTTATTCAATCAGGAGCAGGCAAAGGTTCAAGCATCTCTGACGATGATTATTCATCTGCTGGAGCAACAATCTTGCCTGACGCTGCCTCCACTTGGGCTCAAGCGGACATGATTCTCAAAGTAAAAGAGCCTATTGCTAGCGAATATGGTTACCTCCGCCCAGGCCTCGTCCTATTCACTTACCTTCACCTTGCTGCTGACCTTGAACTAACCAAGGAACTAGTTGCCAAGAAGGTTACTTCTATCGCTTACGAGACAGTCCAGACGCCAAACAAACAACTACCGCTACTAGCTCCTATGAGTGAAGTAGCCGGTAGGCTCTCAGCTCTCGTCGGCGCTCAAACGCTATTTGCCCAAAACGGCGGCCACGGAATTCTTCTGGGTGGAGTGCCTGGCACTAGAGCTGCCAAGGTAGTAGTTCTAGGTGGTGGAGTAGCGGGAACCAATGCAATTGCAATGGCAGTGGGTCTAGGCGCTGAAGTCACAGTTCTTGATACCAACATCAATCGACTTAGAGAACTAGATGCCCTTTATGCAGGAAGACTTAGAACTCTTGCTAGCAACAGTTTTGAAATTGATAGAGCAGTTACCGAGGCAGATCTAGTAATTGGTTCAGTTCTAATCCCCGGCGCTAAAGCTCCAAAGCTTGTAACTAATGCTTTGGTAAAAAAGATGAAACCTGGTTCAGTTCTAGTCGATATAGCTATTGACCAGGGTGGCTGTTTCGAAGATTCAAAACCAACAACCCACGCAGACCCTACATTCAAAGTTCACAACTCTGTTTTCTATTGTGTGGCAAACATGCCAGGAGCAGTTGCGCACACTTCAACCTACGCTCTGACCAACGCTACCTTGAGTTATGCCAAGGCTTTGGCTAACAAGGGTTGGCTTGCTGCCTGCAAGCAAGATGGGTCCCTCGCTCTAGGGCTCAATACCTACGATGGCCATGTAGTTAGCCAGCCTGTAGCTGATGCTCATGGGCTGGAGTTTGTTGACTCTGCAAAGGTGTTGGCATAGCCAACTGAATCGAAAGATTCTTGAACCAACCACGACCTGCTGGTAGCTTTTCGCTCCATTGATTTTTTGGCAGTCCCGCTGCTATGTGTTGATCAAGATTACCTTGACGTAGATAGATGATGCTCTCAAATTTTCTTTGCATGGATAAGGGCATTAGAAAAGAACTAGACATTGCACAAAAAACCTGTTTCCCCGTTTGAAGTGCCTTCTCCAGTTCTGCAACCGTTGGACAATCCAAAACTATGGCCTGAGGCCAGCTTTGTGCTGACTGACAAAAAGCACTCTTGCCTGAACCAATAGCCCCAACTACCAAGACAGACGAACCTTTTAGGTCTTCAAAGTAAAGATTCTCAAAGCGATGCTGACTAGGAATATCAAAAACGCCTAATAGACCATTTTCAGAATTAACAACTAAGGGCAATCCATTGCTCCAGCTTTTTACAAGTTCAGGAAACAATTTACTCTCGCCAAGATTTGGAATCGATTTAGACATCGGGAAATCGAATGTGCAAGTGTTACTCCCCCAAATAGCAATTGCTCCCGAACTGCCAACCGAAGTGGATCGAATGCTGGGTAGCAGCGACATAAGGTCGCCTGGGTCAATAGAACCCAACGCAAATCTCATAGTCAGATTAGTAATCAATGCTCTGGGTATGCCTGAAAGAGACTGACTTGTAGCGATTAGGTGAACGCCTAAAGAGCGACCTCTAGCCGCTATGGCATCCAGTGTGCCTATAGCTAGCGGGTGGGAACTAATGATTGCTGGTAGCTCGTCTGCTAAAACAAGCAATCGCGCTAGATTCGGCATCGCATCTATTGCTGAAACGCTGGCCTCAGCCAGAATCCGTTCTCGCCTTTTTAGTTCACCGGCAAGATACAGCCAAAACCTTTCGTGCCTGCTCTCATCTAAATCGGTGACCATAGTTAGAGCTGCTGGATGGTCATTGAAGCCTCGCAAGGCTGCCCCTCCCTTGAAATCCACCAAGACCAGTTGTATCGAGCCAGCCTGCATCCCACTCAATATTGACGAAGTAATTAGCTTCAGGAATTCACTCTTTCCAGAGCCGGTTGAGCCAACGATCAAACAGTGTGGTCCATCAGACACCAAATCAAATTCCAAGTTGTTTGCATCTGCGACACCTGCCCAGAATGGAAGCACTCCTGCTCTTCTTGCCTTATAGAAGGTTGACTCAAGGTCCTTAGTTCTTTGGGCTACTTCTCGTTCGGCGGCCAGTTTGGTGAAGTGGTCGAAGAAAACATCACTGTATTGCTCTTTGAAAAACCAACCTGATTTGGGTAACAACTTATCTCCGATAGCAAGAGCGGAAGATGAAACCCAAAGCGGTTGGTCGCTAAAGTCGACATCTGGCTCTCTTCGCTTTTTACGCATCAAAGCCATAGTCAAGGCAGCAGATAAGACACTCACGCAGGTAAATAGTGCAAACTGCCACATTCCAGTGACCATGGCCATGACCACCCCGAGCAGGAGTCCAGGGATTAGAGCAATCCATCGCATAAATAGATGTTGCCTTAATTCAGAGCTAAAACTAATGCCCGTCATCCTTAAGTGGATAACGGGCATTGAGTTTTTGAGAAACTAGTCTCCGATGTAACTCATGACGTGCTTGATTCTGGTGTAGTCCTCGAAGCCATACATGGAAAGATCTTTTCCGTAACCAGAGTGACGGAAACCACCGTGCGGCATTTCAGCAGCTAGTGGGATGTGAGTGTTGATCCAAACACAACCAAAGTTCAAGCCTTTAGCAAAGCGCATTGCTCTAGTGTGGTTGCTTGTCCAGACAGATGAAGCCAAACCATACTTAACATCGTTAGCCCAGCGCATGGCTTCAGCATCATCCTTGAAACTCTGAACTGTTACAACCGGACCAAAGATTTCACGCTGAATGTGCTCATCGGTCTGCTTCAAACCGGTGAGTACAGTTGCCTCGTGGAAGTAACCTGCTCCCGCGATAGCCTTACCACCAATAGCAATAGCTGCGTGATCTGGTAGACGGTCAATGAAACCAGTTACTTGAGCTAACTGGTTCACGTTGTTTACTGGACCAAACAAAATATCATCTCTACTAGGGTCTCCAGTGATGGCATTGGCTTTAACCTCTGCTGTAAGAATTGCAACAAACTCATCGTGCACACTTTCGTGAACCAAGATACGAGTTGCTGCTGTGCAGTCTTGACCTGCGTTAAAGAAACCAGCGACAACAATTTGTGCCGCCGCCTTGTGTAGATCGGCATCTGCAAAAACAATTACCGGCGCTTTACCACCAAGTTCTAGATGCACTCTCTTGAGATCAAGAGCAGCGCTCTTGGCAACTTCCATACCAGCACGTACTGAACCTGTAATAGAAACCATCTGAGGAGTTTCGTGCTCAATCATCGCGCGACCTGTGTCACGGTTTCCTGTAACAACGTTGAATACACCTGCTGGTAAGAATTCGCTTGCGATTTCTGCAAGCAGCAAAGTGGAAGCAGGGGTTGTATCTGAAGGCTTTAGGACAATCGTGTTACCAGCAGCAATTGCTGGAGCAAACTTCCAGGTAGCCATATTTAGTGGATAGTTCCAGGGAGTTACTTGACCTATTACACCGATCGGTTCTCTTCTGATTGAAGAGGTGTGATCTTTAGCATATTCAGCTGTCGCTCTACCTTCAAGGTTTCTAGCAGCACCTGCAAAGAAGCGAATCTGATCGACAGAGACCATAACCTCGTATTCAACCAACGTGCTTCGCGGCTTACCTGTGTTACGAGATTCAACATCGGCCATCTCTTCAGCTCTTGCTTCTAGAGCATCAGCGATTCTGAATAGTGCTAACTGACGTTCTGAAGGAGTGGTTTGGCTCCAGCTCTCAAAAGCCTTGTCAGCTGCCTTATAAGCTGTGTCGACATCTCTCTCATTAGAGACAGGGGATGTTGCATAAACTTCGCCAGTGGCAGGGTTTGTTATGTCTAGGGTCTCACCAGATTTAGCAGCAACATGGGTGCCATTGATGAAGTTCTTTAGTTCCTGTGCCATTTGAAAACTCTCCTTCGAGCCTTATTCAAGGGTGAATATACGATGTTTGTTACCTCTAAAGACTATTACAGCACGAAGTTTCAGAACCAATCCGTAGGTAAAAAGGCTGAAATGGTACGGAATCTATACCAAATTGGTAAATTCACTGCGATTTCAGAACCAAATTGGCAAAAAGTGTGCCAAAATCGCAGTATGACCAGAACAGATAGAGCTAAAGCTTCAGTTCTCGACGACATCTCAAAGGAGATCATCGAGCAGCTTCAGACTGACGGCCGAAAGCCATATAGCGAGATAGCCAAGGCAGTAGGCCTTAGCGAAGCTGCTGTTCGCCAAAGAATGCAGAAACTTCAGGAAACTGGAGTGATGCAGGTGGTGGCAGTAACCGACCCGCTCCAGCTGGGTTTCTATCGTCAAGCCATGATTGGTATTCGATGCAGTGGAGACATGACGGGCTTAGCCAACAAACTCTCCGCTATGCCTGAAGCAGACTACGTGGTTATGACCGCAGGTTCTTTTGACATCCTGGTTGAAGTTGTCGTGGAAAACGACCAAGACCTAATCGATGTTCTCAACACAAAGATCAGATCACTTCCAGAAGTGCTCTCAACCGAGACCTTTGTGTATCTCAAGCTCCACAAGCAGTTCTATAACTGGGGTGTTAGATAGCGAAATAGGTTTGGGTATCTTCAGATACTCGAAGTGGATTGCCACTCGGCAGTTCAAAAATGAAACACAAACATAATGTAAAGAGTGATATCAAATGGCAATCAAGGAGAGCATAGCCCGAAAGCTTGTCTCAGCTTTAAAGCGAGATAAGGCTCCTGCTAAGAAGCAGGCCAAAGCAACAGCCGACCACGCCACTCCGCTTCTTGACGCTCGCAGAGCAGGTAAAGAAGCAACCCCGGCAATGCTGCAACAAGCTGCAAAAGACAATTTGTTTTTGCACTTCACCCGTCACAGTCCATTCCAGAAATCAGATATGCCCATCATTACTAAAGCTGATGGACATCATTTCTGGGACATCAACGGCAAGAAATACTTTGATGGAATATCATCTTTGTTTGCTGTCAACGTCGGACACGGTCGTGAAAGGTTAGCCGAAGCAGCAGCAAAGCAGATGAAGAAATTAGATTTCTTCCCGCTCTGGTCCCATGCACACGAGCCTGCTATTGAACTATCAGAGCGCATACTATCGTATGCACCTAAAAACCTAAGTCGAGTTTTCTTTACCACCGGTGGTGGCGAAGCAAACGAAACTGCTTGGAAACTGGCTAAACAGTACTTCAAGATGACGGGCAAACCGATGAAGCACAAAGTGCTCACTCGTGCTGTTGCTTATCACGGAACATCACACGGTGCCCTGTCACTAACTGGTATTCCTTCGATGAAGAAAATGTTTGAACCTCTAGTGCCGAGCACCTTCAGGGTTCCCAACACCAACTGGTATCGCGCTCAGGATGACTTCGAAAATGAAGAAGCCTTTGCGATGTGGGCAGCAGACAGAGTCGAAGAAATGATTCTGTTCGAAGATCCAGATACGGTTGCTGCGTTCTTTATTGAGCCAGTGCAGAACTCCGGCGGATGTTTCACTTCCCCACCTTCATACTTCAAGCGTGTTCGTGAAATTTGCGACAAGTACGATGTTCTGTTGGTAGCTGATGAAACAATCGACGGTTTCGGTCGAATTGGAACAATGTTTGCCTCTGAAAGATACGGATTAGAGCCAGACATGTTGGTCTGTGCCAAGGGTATTACCTCGGCTTACCAACCACTAGGTGCGCTAATGCTTACCGAGAAATTGTTTGAACCGTTCAAGCACGGAACAAACATCTTCTCTCACGGTTACACATTCGCCGCTCACCCAGTGGCTTGTGCTGTGGCTCTTGAAAACCTAGACATCTTCGATGAAGAGGACCTGGTTGGTAACGTTGCTCGCAACGAAGCTGCTTTCAAGCAAACCTTAGAGAAGCTAAAGGATTTACCAATCGTTGGTGATGTTCGTGGCGCTGGTTACTTCTATGCAATCGAATTAGTTCGAAACAAAGACACCAGAGAAACCTTCAACGACGAAGAATCAGAGAAGCTCCTGCGCCAGTTCCTGTCTCACGACCTGTATGACAATGGTCTTTACTGTCGTTCAGATGACCGTGGCGACCCTGTAGTTCAGCTAGCTCCGCCGTTGACCATTGGTCAACAGGAGTTTGATGAACTAGAGCAGACCCTTCGCAAGTCTCTCTCCAGAGCTGGAGAGATCTTCGAGCTGATGTAATCCTCAAGTTCACCAAAGAACCCGGTTATCCACCAAGCTACTTGGATAACCGGGTTCTTTACTTAATTCGGTATTCTCGTGTTGTGAAACTAACAAAAGATACCTTCATTACATTCAAGTCACCAATCGGCATCATCCGCGTATTCGAAGAAGGCGGAAAGGTTACCGCTATTGACATAGCTGCCAGCGGAGCAAAGCTAGCGGCCAACTCAAGCCCACTTCTTAAGACAGCCCAGCAAGAAATCGAAGCCTACTTTGAAGGCACTCTCACAAAGTTCAGCTTCCCTATGGATATCTCGAGCGGCACAGATTTTCAACGAGCAGTTTGGAAAGAAATCCAGAAGATCAAGTTTGGCCAGGTTAAAACTTATAAAGACATAGCTGAAGCAATTGGTAAACCATTAGCTGCAAGAGCAGTTGGTGGCGCTGTTGGGTCAAACCCTATCCCTCTTGCTATTGGCTGTCACAGAGTACTCGGTGCAACTGGGAAAATTACCGGCTACTCAGGTGGCAAAGGCCTGCCAACAAAAAGACTTCTTCTAAAACTTGAGGGAATAGATTCCAAGGAATGAGTGATTTCCTTAGGAAACACGATGATGGTTTAGCTAGATGCAAATGGGCTGGTACGGACGAACTTTACGTTGAATACCACGACCAAGAATGGGGTGTTCCTGTCACCGGGGACCAGGAGATGTTTGAACGGATAACTCTTGAAGGCTTTCAAGCTGGACTATCTTGGATCACCATTCTCAAAAGAAGAGACAATTTTCGTAAGGCTTTCCATAATTTTGACTACGCGAAAGTCGCCAAACTTCGAGATTCTCATATAGAGAAATTGATGCTGGATGCAGGAATCATTCGTAATCGGGCGAAAATCATCAGCACAGTAAAGAACGCTCAGCTGGTTCTAGAGCTAGATAAAAAAGGCGAGAGCATCAGCGAAATAGTTTGGAGCTTTGCTCCCCCTAAATCTAAGCGAGTCAGCCCAGCTACTTCATTCCAGTGGCGGGCAACTAGTCCAGAGTCTGACGAGTTAAGTAAGCATCTAAAGAAATTGGGTTTTAGTTTTGTCGGATCAACAACTATGTATGCACTGATGCAAGCAACGGGTTTTGTGAATGACCACGCCCCAGGCTGTTTTAGGAGAAAAGAACTATCCTAGTAAAGTCTTTTTTCCATTTGACGTCTAACCGCGACGATAATGTCAAATATTGCTATTGGGAAGAAGATCGGCAGTAAAAACAACCAACTAAAGTTGGCAATCGGCAGAAAGAACTCACTTACTTGATAGGCAAAATCTTTCACAATAGTTACCTCAGATAACTCGTAGTTTCGAACTACTTGAATTCGATCAAATGCGAATGCAAAAATCAGGTAAGAAATCACTGGAATAGCTCCACAGCTCAGGCCAATTATTCTCAGCGTAAGCCTCACCTTGTCGAAGGTGGTTCTTATTTTCTTTTCTGCCATAAACCTAATAAACCTTTACTTCGTTCTGATAACTTCACTTGTGATTAGGTAGATAGTCTTACCATCAACCTCAAGACCTAATCCAGCTTTTTTAGCTACTGCCTTTAACTGCGTCAAGGTTTTAGGGGTGCTCTTAGCTCTAACAAAAGCACCAACAAGTTCTCCCTTTGCTGTTTTATTGAAATGGTTTAGGGCTCTTCGCTGACCCTTGGCATCTTCTGCTACCACTTCAACCCAATACGAATCAAGGTGCTCTGGAATAGGAGCTAGATCAACATACGCCTTGGACCGAAGATCAATGATTGGCGTGTCAACTAGACGATTAAAGGCAGCTCCAGAATGCTCCTGCCAAATCTTCTTTAGGTTGGCTTTTGGAAGTGCTGTGTTGGCTGATAGCCGGTACCAAGGAATGCGGTCTGTTGCCGAAATCAAACCAAAAAGTGCACTCTGAATTAAAACATTGCCTCGCATAATCTCCACGTCGTGCTTGGTGAAAGACCCAACAGCTATGGCTTTGAATAAAGTACCGGTATAGCGTTCATAAGCTGGCATTGTTGGTGCTTGCTTGATGGCAAGGTTCAGCTCCCTGTCCCCTAATTGCTTTGAACTTAGTTTTAGAACCTTAGTTGCCTCGGCCTTGTTCTTACAAACCTTCAACAAGGCTTCAAGGACCATATCTCTTGCTTCATTCAACTGCCCGTAACTGAGGTGTACCTGTTCAATGGTCAGGTTAGTGCCACCAATCTGCTTGGTTTCACTGGGAGGCAACAATAACAGCATCTAACAAGCCTAAACTTAGAGCATGGTAAAACTTACGAAGATATACACAAGAACTGGCGACGAGGGCCTAACCGGCCTTTCCAACTTCAGCAGGGTCAGAAAAACCGACCCGCGTATTGAAGCCTATGCAGATGTTGATGAGGCTAACTCAGCTATCGGTGTGGCAGTAGCCTTAGCCCAAAATGAATTTGACCAAGAAACCCTAGACCTGCTGTCCCAGATTCAAAATGACCTGTTTGACCTAGGTGCAGACCTTTCCAACCCACTAAATGAGCACTACGAATACGAGCCACTTCGGGTGGATGCTGTTTGGGTAGATGCGCTAGAACTAGCCATCGACAAATACAACGCTGAACTAGAAAAACTAGACTCATTTATCATCCCTGGTGGCTCAGGGCTAGCTGCTGGCCTTCACCTGGCTCGAACAGTAGTTAGAAGAGCAGAACGTGCGACCTGGCATGCAATTGAAGAGCATGGCACAGAGCCTGGTAAGAAGGGTCAAACAACCGGTGGGGTTAGCTTGACTGCTGTGAAGTACCTAAACCGTCTTAGCGATCTACTATTCGTCCTTGCAAGATACGCAAACATCAAGCACGGTGGCGACATCAAGTGGGTTCCCGCAGCTAACCGCAGAGAAGCTCCAGCTAAACGCAGACCTGAACAGGACTAGCCAACACGGCATTCTTTCGTATTTGAGAAAGATTGCCATAGTTTGCAAGATTACGCTCTTTGGCGACATTAGGTTATGTAGGGGTTATAACTGGAGGCACAATTAGATGGATGAGCTGGAATTCTCGCAACGCATCCGCTTAGCCATACCCTCGCTGGATCTGTACGTTGGTTCTAGAACACAAAAGCAACACGTGGACGACGTATGTTCAGATGCAATCGCTATTGCCTGGCAGAAAAGACATAATATTCCCCAACAATCAGCCGATGCCACTCATGACCCACTTGTTCCTTTTCTGATACTCACGGCGCGAAACCTCATCAGAAATCTTGAGCGACGCCTAAGCACCCGTAACCGGAACATGAAAGATCTACTTCCTCAAGACTCACCATCTGCCGAGTCAGTATTCTTGGAGAATTCCAACCTAGCCCAAGCCTTGAAACTGATGAAGCCTAAAGATCGGGAGTTGCTGTTGTTATTGGCATGGAATGAGCTCTCTATTGCCGAGATCGCTCGGATTATGCAGATGTCCAAAGCAAACGTCAGCGTGCGCCTCAACCGCTCAAGAAAACGGTTGAGCAACATATTGCAAGAACTTAGTCAAGAGGGACACTAACCAATATGGACAACAACAAACTAGAGAACACCAATGATCCGATAGATCTACTCAAGCAAGCTAAGCCCGAAGAAACATCCGACTCTCGAATAGAGCATTTGATTCAAAAAAGTGAGTCAAAAACTTCAATCAGGTATCGATCACCTATTGGTGCTAAAACAAAGTTCGCTCTCCTGACAAGTCCAGCGTTGATAGCTCTTCTCGTTGTTCAAGGACTGAATCAATACTCGAGTTCGCCAACTCTAAGCCTTGACCTGCGCGGCAGTATGTCCCCTTCACTAACTAACTCTCTTTCCTCGTCATCAGCTGACTGCGTTATTCCAAATCAAAGATGCAATGGAGGATGGATTGATTGGAACTATACCGTTTTGCCTTCAGTATCTTCAGACTCCCCCGATGGCCCCGTTTACAGCCTCAGCAGATTTGGAAAAGAAAAAGAATTGACTAAAGCTCTCGCTCAAGAGCTTGGAATTGACCAACCAATAAGCAAAGAAATTGAAGAGGCTGGAGTGGACTCGCAGACACTATTCAGCGCTGGATCAAGAGAAGATGAAAACGTTTATGTTGGCTATTCCAGAACTTCAACTAATCTTTCATACATCAATCAGGCAGGCAAAGACTGGATTCGATGCCAAAGTGATTCGTATCGCTCCACTGAAGATTGCTCGTCAGTTACCTTCGAAAACATGCCTTCTGAATCTAAGGCCGCGCTCTATGCCCAAAAGCTGCTAAAGACTATTGGCCTAACTGCTAGTGAAGATATTTCAAACTTGAAAGATGGAGACTATTTCATTCAAGTCACCAAAACAGAATCTGAGACGATTGAGAATCACCAACAAAACATGCTGACAGTATCAGCAAGGATGATTTTGAATGGTGAACCAACAGCCGGAGGTATTCAGTTTTACTGGTTCAAAGGCTCAAGCAAACTCTTCATGATTGATGGTGTTATCTATAAAGCTGAAGCTAAGGGAGCTTTTCGGACACTCAATGCAGAGAATTCACTAGTCCGTTTGAACAAATATGTCACTCTCCCAAGTGTGAGAGAGCAATTTACCCCAAGCCAAAAATCTATTGAAGGCATGCCTTGGGAGCAGAGGAAAAAATTCTACGATGTTGCACTTGGTAAGGCCGACCCATTGAGCATCGATGTGACAATAACTCGAGCTGATAAAGGCTTGGTGACAATTTACGACGCCGAAGGCAATGCTTGGGTAGTTCCAGGAATTCATTACTTCGATGAAACCGGATACCTTGGTAGCGCAACTAGCCTAAACAGCGAATACATTCAAATGGATAAAGCCAAAGAATAGATACTCATTCTTAAATAGCAAAGCCCCGAGGTAGTCTCGGGGCTTTGCTATTTAGATCTTTAGGCTAATTGGGCATCTCTAGCAACGATTGTTACAACATCGTGCTCAACTGAAAGAAATCCTTCAGCTGCAGTTGCCTTGATGCTCTCTCCTGTTGGCAAAGTAATGCGAACATCACCTGATGCCAAAATTGCAAGCATAGGTTCGTGTCCTGGCAGTAGACCAATCTCACCTTCAACAGTCTTAGCAACAACCATCTTGGCCTCTCCTGACCATACCGCGCGGTCAGCAGCTACTAGTTCAACACGAAGAGTTCCCATTACTTAGAAGTCTCTGCCTGAATCTTGGCCCATTGACGCTCAACATCTTCCAAACCACCAACGTTGAAGAATGCTTGTTCTGCTACGTTGTCGAAATCACCGTTAGCGATTGCTGAGAAGCCTTCGATGGTTTCCTTTAGTGGAACTGTTGAGCCCTTCACACCAGTGAACTTTTCAGCCATGTATGTGTTCTGGGAAAGGAACTGCTGGATACGACGAGCACGAGATACGGTGATCTTGTCCTCTTCGCTCAATTCTTCAACACCTAGGATGGCGATGATTTCCTGAAGTTCTTTGTTCTTCTGGAGAATCTGCTTCACTCTGGTAGCTGTTGCATAGTGGTCAGCGCTGATAAAGCGTGGGTCCAAGATACGAGAAGTTGAAGTTAGTGGATCCACAGCTGGGTATAGACCCTTAGAAGCAATTTCACGGCTCAACTCTGTTGTTGCATCAAGGTGAGCGAATGTTGTTGCTGGGGCTGGGTCGGTGTAGTCATCGGCAGGAACGTAAATAGCCTGCAGAGATGTAATCGAGTGTCCACGGGTTGATGTGATGCGCTCCTGAAGAAGACCCATCTCATCGGCAAGGTTTGGTTGGTATCCCACAGCAGAAGGCATGCGGCCTAGCAGTGTTGAAACCTCAGAACCTGCCTGAGTAAAGCGGAAGATGTTATCAATGAACAGAAGAACGTCCTGCTTTTGAACATCACGGAAGTACTCAGCCATTGTCAAAGCAGACAATGCAACGCGCAAACGGGTGCCTGGTGGCTCATCCATCTGACCGAATACCAGTGCTGTCTTGTCAATAACACCTGACTCGGTCATTTCGTCGATAAGGTCGTTACCTTCACGGGTACGCTCACCAACACCGGCAAACACTGACACACCATCGTGGTCTTCAGCAACACGGTAGATCATTTCCTGGATTAGAACTGTCTTACCAACACCTGCACCACCGAATAGACCAATCTTTCCACCACGAACATATGGGGTTAGTAGGTCAATAACCTTGATACCGGTCTCGAACATCTCGGTCTTTGACTCAAGCTGGTCGAAGGCAGGTGGCTTGCGGTGAATTGGCCAGCGCTCAGAAACTTCGACCTTGTCACCTGGCTTACCGTTCAGGATGTCACCGGTAACGTTGAAAACCTTACCCTTAGTAACATCACCTACTGGAACAGAGATAGGTGCACCAGTGTCTGATACTGCCTGTCCACGAACCAAACCATCGGTTGGCTTCAGTGCAATCGCACGGACTAGGTCATCTCCAAGGTGCTGAGCCACCTCAAGGGTAAGAGTTGTAATCTCACCGTTTAGGTTGATCTCAGTGGTCAGAGCGTTGTAGATACCAGGGATACCATCGTGTGGAAACTCGATGTCAACCACAGGACCTGTTACGCGGGCAATGCGTCCGGTAGCAGTGTTCTTGTTCTCGGCCATTTTCTTCTATCTTTCTATTCTTTGTCGCTAGTGTCGACAAGTGCGTCGGCACCACCAACGATTTCGGAAATCTGTTGGGTAATTTCTGACTGACGAGCGGAGTTCGACAATCTGGTGTAGTTCTTGATTAACTTGTCAGCGTTTTCGGTTGCTGACTTCATTGCTTTTTGTCTTGCTGCGTGCTCTGCTGCAGCTGACTGCAGCATTGCGTTGAAAATACGTGATTCGATGTAAACAGGTAGTAGAGCATCTAAAACCTTAGAAGCATCTGGTTCAAATTCGTATAGTGGGAAGATTTCGTTTTCTTCAGGCTTTGCAACACCTTCAACGATTTCTAGAGGAAGAAGGCGCACAACCTGTGGTTCCTGGCTGATCATCGAAACGAACTTGTTGTATACCAAGTGAATTTCGTCAACTCCACCATCTTCGAAACCAAGGTTGAAAGCATCGACTACAGCTGTAGCAATTTCCTGGGCTGTTATGAAAACTGGAAGATCTGTTCCACCGGTCCAGCTACGAATAGCAGCACGCTTGCGGAATGAGAAGAAACCAACTGACTTTCGACCTACAAGGTAGTAGACAACATCCTTGCCCTGGTCCTTTAGAAGCTGAGTTAGTTGCTCTGCTTCTTTTAGAACGTTAGTTGAGAAAGCACCAGCTAGACCACGGTCGCTTGTGAAGATAACCACAGCACTTCTGCGAATCTCTTTAGGCTCAGTAGTTAGTGGGTGATCGATGTTAGAGAAGGTAGCAACAGCTGACACGGCACGAGTAATCGCACGAGAATATGGGTTAGCTGCAGTCAAACGCTGTTGTGCCTTGTAAATGCGTGAGGCTGAGATTAACTCCATGGCTCGAGTGATCTTCTTGGTCGTCTGAGCAGATTTAATCTTCTGCCTATAGACCCGAAGTTGCGCTCCCATGTCTTTGTCCTTTACTTTCTCTTGAAATCAAAAACGCTTTTAGCGCTTCTGCTTCACAATCTTCTCTTGGTCAACTTCTTCTTCAGCAATAGCAGCAACTGATTCGTTGCCTACTGAAGAAAGAGGCTTACCGACACCGGTTAGGAAGCTCTTCTTGAACTTCAATACTTCTGCTTCTAGAGCAGCCACAGTGTCATCCTTTAGATCGTTTGTCTCACGGATGGTTGTAAGAACTTGTGAGTTACGACGAAGGTGATCTAGCAATTCGCTCTCGAATCTCAAGATGTCTTCAACTGGAACTTCATCAAGCTTGCCTGTAGTACCAGCCCAGATAGACACTGTTTGCTCTTCAACTGGGTATGGCGAATACTGAGGCTGCTTTAGTAGCTGCATTAGACGTGCACCACGAGCAAGCTGCTGACGTGAAGCTGCATCTAGGTCGCTTGCGAACATAGCAAAAGCTTCTAGTGAACGGTACTGAGCAAGTTCAAGTTTCAATGTTCCAGAAACCTTCTTGATTCCCTTAACCTGAGCTGCACCACCAACACGTGAAACCGAGATACCAACGTCAATAGCTGGTCTCTGGTTAGCGTTGAACAAGTCTGACTGCAAGAAGATCTGTCCATCGGTAATCGAAATTACGTTGGTTGGAATGTATGCAGATACGTCGTTAGCCTTGGTCTCAATGATTGGAAGTCCAGTCATAGATCCAGCACCTAGTTCATCGTTCAACTTTGCACAACGCTCGAGTAGACGTGAGTGTAAGTAGAAAACGTCACCTGGGTATGCTTCACGGCCTGGTGGACGACGAAGCAATAGGGAAATCGAACGGTAAGCCTCAGCCTGCTTTGATAGGTCATCAAAAATGATTAGGACGTGCTTGCCGTCATACATCCAGTGCTGACCAATAGCAGAACCGGTGTATGGAGCTAGGTACTTGAAACCAGCTGGGTCAGATGCGGGAGATGCAACGATAGTCGTGTATTCCATTGCTCCAGCAGCTTCTAGAGCTCCCTTTACAGATGCAATAGTTGAACCCTTTTGACCAACAGCAACGTAAATACAACGAACCTGCTTCTTAGGGTCGCCTGATTCCCAGTTAGCCTTCTGGTTGATGATCGCATCAATTGCGATAGCAGTCTTACCGGTCTGACGGTCACCAATGATTAGCTGACGCTGTCCACGACCAATAGGAATCATCGCGTCAATAGCCTTGATACCTGTTTGTAGCGGTTCGTGAACTGACTTACGAGCCATAACACCAGGAGCCTGAAGTTCTAGAGCACGACGAGCAGAAGACTTGATCTCTCCCTTACCATCAATTGGTTCACCAACTGGGTTTACAACGCGACCAAGGAAGTCATCTCCTACTGGAACAGAAAGAATCTCGCCTGTGCGCTCAACCTTCATACCTTCAACGATGTGGGTGAACTCACCAAGGATGATCACACCAATCTCGCGCTCATCTAGGTTCTGCGCTAGGCCCAAAGTGCCGTCTTCGAACTTTAGGAGTTCGTTAGCCATAACGCTAGGCAAGCCTTCAACGTGCGCGATACCGTCACCAGCATCGATGACGTGACCGATCTCGGTACGGCTAGCTTGTGCTGGCTCGTAAGAGCTAGCAAAGTCTTTCAGCGCGTCACGAATCTCATTCGGACTGATGCTTAGATCTGCCATCTTGTTCCTCTACTTCTGAAGCGTTAGCTTCGGTTGATGCTGCTGGAGGCCTTTACCAACTGCAGCTTTAGGTTTTGCAGACGGGTGCTTACGCTTCCGTCGATTATTTCACCAGCAATTTGAACCACCATTCCACCGATAATCGAAGGATCGATTTCGATGTTCAGGCTAATTTGCTGACCATAAGTACCTGCCAGACTTGCACGCAAGCGCTCTACCTGACTTTGTTCTAGTTCTTTAGAAACAGTGACAGTTGCAACTAGTGATTCACCGTATGCCGCAACCTGCTTAGCAAACTGGTCAATCACAATAGCCACTCTCCGACCACGAGCTGAACCAACAGCCTGGTTTATAAGTGCCTGAGTAACTGCATTTGCCTTTGAGCCAATAAGAGCGTGAACCAAGGCAAGCTTGGTTGCATTTGGCGCACTCTTGTTGCTTAGAGCAAACTGCAGGTCTCTGTCGCTTGCAACAACCTGCTGGAAGCTAAACAGTTCAGCTTGAACTTCGTCCAAAACGTTAGTCTTCGAAGCTGTTGCCGCAGCGGCATGAACACCAAGCTGCTCAAGAACGATAACCAAGTCCATGCTCCTAGAGAATCTAAGAGCACAAACTTTCTTCACAAACTCGATTGCGTTTGCACTGACCTTTGTGTTGAATACCCGCTCAATGAGCTCATTCTTAGCATCACTCTCAGTGGAAGTGTCTGAGAGGATTCCACGCAACTGGGTACTACCCGAGATTGCATCGGCAACTACAAATAGGTCAATCGCAAAGGCTAGATCTGACCCAAGGTAGGCAGATGCATCTGCTTTAGCTTGAGCCAGCGCTTGACGAGTTGAGGAGGCCATTAGTTCTTCTTGCTGTCTTTCTCTAGATCTGTCAGGAAGCCTGAGACCATGCTCGAAGCGTTCTTGTCATCTTTTAGGTTCTGCGCAACTACAGCTGAAGCAAGATCAAGAGCCAAAGCTCCAACTTCTGCACGCAAAGAAATGATTGCGGACTGACGTTCTGATTCGATTTGCTTCTTTGCAGTTTCTGCCATTCGAGCTGCTTCAAGAGAAGCCTGCTCCTTTAGTTCAGCAAGAATTGCTGCACCTTCGGCTCTTGCAGATTCACGGATTGCAGCCGCTTCGGCACGTGCCTCAGCCTGCTCTGCTTCAATGTTTGCAGTTTTTGCCGCAGCTTCAGCCTGAGCTTTCTCTGCTTGAGCTAAACGACCTTCGATCGCTTCAGTTCTTGCATCGATGTTCTTTTTGAAGTTAGGCAAAACCTTTACCCAGAAGAAGACCAAGAGAATCGCGAATACAACAGCAGACCAAACGATGTCAGCTACCGCAGGTATGAGTGGGTTAGCTGACGCCGAGGTTGGCATCAATATTTCGTGAATTCCGATAGTCATTTATGAAACCTTAGGCTGCGAAGATGAACGGGGTTGCAAGACCGATTAGAGCCAATGCTTCGGTAAACGCGATACCAAGCCACATTGTTACCTGAAGTCTTGCTGCTAGTTCTGGTTGACGAGCGATTGACTCGATTGTCTTTGAAACAACAAGTCCTACACCGATACCAGGACCAATCGCTGCAAGGCCATAGCCTAGAACACCGAGGTTACCTGTTACCTGTGATACCTGTGTAACAGTTTCTGCTGCTAGTTGAATAATCTGCACTTTGTTTTCCTTCCATGGTTTGAACTAACGGTTTGTTAGTTCATTGTGTTTCTTAGTGTTCATCTGCTAACGACAGCTGAATGTAAACAGTTGTCAACAGGGTGAATACGTATGCCTGCAAGAATGCCACCAAAATCTCAAAGAGAGTGAAGACAAACCCGAAGGTGAATGTGAGCAAACCAAAGGCCTTGAAAGCGCCATCGGCATACAAAACGAAGAAGTGGGTTGCTGTGAAACACAACACCAACAGCAAGTGTCCGGCGATCATGTTCATCATGAGACGAAGAGCAAGAGTTACTGGACGAAGAATAAAGGTTGACAGGAACTCAATTGGAGTAACCAGCACGTAGAAGGCCTTAGGAACACCAGCTGGGAATAGCGCGTTCTTGAAGAACATCACTCCGTGAGCCTTAACACCTGCATAAATGAAGGTAACGTAAGCAGCTCCAGCCAAGATGATTGGCAAACCGATTACCGAGGTTCCTGCGATGTTCAATCCAGGCACAATACCGGTAATGTTCATACCCAGAACGATGAAGAAGATTGTGGTCAGCAGCGGGAGGAAACGATCGCCATCCTTCTCACCAAGTTGCTCGTGGGCAATTGATTTACGAACGAAGTTCAGAGAGATCTCACCAAACATCTGGAATCTACCCGGTACGAACTGTCCGGTAGCGGTGCTCTTACGGAATCTATTTGCCCAAAGAGTAAATAGAACGATGAGTAGTGTGGTCACCAATAGACGAATCAACATGATTCTGTTTAGAGCAAAAGGAGTGCCTTCAAAAGCGATGACTTCTGGATAAAATTCACCGATTGTTGGCGGCTCGAAATCACCCTCACCAGCGGTGAAGGGATTGAACCCTGCAGTGAGCAGTAGCAACTTTTGAGTGAACAGCTTTGACTCCTGTTTCGGGGCAGGCTATGCCTAACCTTGCGGCGATTTACAGTGGGTTATCGTTACAACTGGTGCAAGCGATACTCAAATCGTATCAGCATCGAACGACCCAAAAACCTCTAAATGAGGGAATTTTTAGTTATTTAGTCAACTTTTACCTGTGGTGCGAGTCTGGCCTTAGTGACAATCAAAGTATCTAAAACCAACCCTCCAATCACCGCAGCTACGACTGTAAAGAACACAATCGGTCGAGCCTGTGAAACTAGCCAAGGCGCGTCATCCAAAACCCTGAACAAAACAAGGAAAAGCACCATTTTGATTAGCCAGCCACCAAGCACAATGCCTAAAAATCCGCCTAGGTTCAGTTTTGCGCCCAGCAAAAGGCTAAAAACTGTTAGTGCTGTGAAGGCAAATGCAGCTAAACCACCGGCTAAAGCTGCCAGAACACCGGACGTGCCAGCTACCAAGTAACCAATTAGGGAACCAAGCAAAGTTATGCCTAAAACCAGAAGAGTTCCCAACTTGAGTACTCGCTGCATAACGGACTGTAGATCATCAAACATTCTTTATCCTTTGTTTTGATCGGAGCCTTTGAAGTTCTGGCCAAAGTGTATACAAAAGCGAAGCTGACAATGAAGACCCTGCAAAGAGCAATACCCAGGTTATGTCAGTCAAGAAAAGAAGTAGTGCACTAACTGACACTGAAGCACTCCAGAAATAGAACACCAGGACTGAACCGATATGGCTGTGCCCAAAGTCCTGAAGCCTGTGGTGCAGGTGCAATCTATCCGCAGAAAAAGGCGACTTTCCGGCAGCCACTCTTCTGACTACGGCAAGTGCAAAGTCCAACAACGGCAGTATCAGGATTGATATCGGAAGAATCAGTGGCAATACTGCTGGAACTAGGTCATCACGTTTTAGCGATGCTGGATCTATTTGTCCAGTAACAGTAAGCGCTGAAGCCGTCATTAGGAGACCAAGCAGTAAAGCTCCCCCATCGCCCATGAATATCTTTGCACTGTGCCAGTTGTGTGGCAGAAAACCGATGCACATGCCAATAAC
>Ga0209400_1000711_pt1 | contig 28783 bp, 19 predicted proteins | sample M_130807_EF_Meta_FD_187313 | JGI IMG/M metagenome (GOLD analysis project Ga0209400, IMG submission 187313) | Freshwater microbial communities from Lake Montjoie, Canada to study carbon cycling - M_130807_EF_MetaG (SPAdes) (version 2) | ecosystem: Environmental > Aquatic > Freshwater > Lake... | reverse complement strand
ACCGAATTTAATTGCTTTCTCTTTAAAATATGGAAAAATGATATTGAATTATATTAACTGGAATGCTAATCCAGAAATATTTTCTTTAGGAAGTATTTCTCTTCGATGGTATGGTCTTTTATTTGCGTCAGGCTTTTTAATAGGCCTTTACATGGTTCGAAAAATGTACCAGGCAGAAGGAGCACCTGAAAAATGGCTGGATTCTGCTTTTATTCATATTGTTCTGGGTGCAGTGATTGGCGCAAGATTAGGTCATGTTTTTTTCTATGATTGGGAATATTATAAAGAACATCTCATCGAAATTCCTCAAACTTGGCATGGTGGCTTAGCCAGTCATGGTGGGGCCATAGGTATTTTTATTGGAATTTGGCTCTTTTCAAGAAATGTATCTAAAAAACCAATGGTCTGGATGCTCGATAAAATCGCAGTTCCTACCGCATTAGCTGGTTTTTTTATTAGGTTAGGTAATCTCATGAACTCTGAAATATTGGGAAAACCATCAGATGTACCTTGGGCTTTTATCTTTGTTAGAGAAGGAGATGGTTTGCCAAGACACCCAACACAATTATATGAATCATTGTCTTATTTGTTAATCTTTTTTATTCTTTATTTTGTTTATTGGAAAACGGAGAAAAGAAATAAACCTGGATTTATGTTTGGCGCTTTTATGATGTTGGTTTGGGGCGTTCGTTTTGTATTGGAATATTTTAAAGAAAGTCAAGGTGGTTTCGAATCTGCCTTAGGTCAAATATTTAGTACTGGTCAATGGTTAAGTATTCCTTTCGTTCTCGTCGGTGCTTATTTTGTTTTCAGACCATGGAATAAATCTGCTAATGCTTAAAAACTTAATATAAAATTACGTAATACGATATGAGTTTGATTGAAATGAGGGTGCCACCTGTTGGTGAATCCATAAATGAAGTTACGCTGTCAAGATGGCTTAAGCCTGAAGGAGCAATCGTTAAATTAGACGAACCTATCTGCGAATTTGAATCGGATAAAGCAACATTAGAATTTCCAGCTGAAGCAGCAGGAAAACTGACGTATGTTGCTAAAGAAGGGGATGATTTAGCCATCGGTGCCTTGGTAGCAACTATCGATACGAGCTTTGTCAGTGAAGCCGCCCCAGTGATAGCTGCTCCAAAGCAATCTACTGAACCTGCTACAGTAGTGGAAAAAATGGTTCCTGAAGCTACTTATGCTGCAGGTCATCCTTCCCCGGCAGCATCAAAAATTTTGGAAGAAAAAGGCATTCCTGCTCAATCTTTACAGGGAACTGGAAAAGACGGCAGAATTACAAAAGCAGATGCTATTCAGGCGGAACCTGTAAAAAAATCAGAACAGCCTAAAGTTGAAAAAATAACTGCTTTAGCTAATTTCTCCAGAACGGAGGAGCGCAAGAAAATGACCCGAATGCGCAGAACCATTGCTAAAAGATTGGTGAGTGCTAAAAATGAAACTGCCATGCTTACCACTTTTAACGAAGTGGATCTTACAGCAATTATGCAAATCAGGGACAAATATCAAGATAAATTTGTTGCGAAATTTGGAATTAAACTTGGCTTTATGTCCATTTTTGCAAAAGCATGTGCGAAAGTTTTAATGGAAATGCCAGAAATAAACGCGAGAATCGAAGGGGAAGATTTGATCTTACCTAATTATGCTGATATTTCTTTTGCTATTTCTACTCCAGCTGGCCTGGTCGTTCCCCCAATCAAAAATATTGAATCTCTATCCTTTGCTGATATTGAAATTGCCCTGAAAGATTTAGCTCAAAAAGCAAGAAATGGTTCTTTAACCTTAGACGAGATGTCCGGAGGTACTTTTACCATTACAAATGGTGGGGTTTTTGGCTCTTTGTTAAGTACACCTATTATAAATGAACCTCAATCTGCCATACTTGGTATGCATAGTATCAAAAACAGGCCTGTTGCTATTGATGGAAAAGTGGAAATCAGGCCTATGATGTATTTAGCTATGTCTTATGATCACAGAGTTATTGATGGGAGCAGTTCTGTTACCTTTTTAGTTAAAGTTAAAGATTTACTGGAAGATCCTATGTTGCTTTTCATGGGGCTATAATATATTTCTTAGCTGCTTGCGGATATGAATTATTTCAAGATAAGCAGCATATAAAGAGGGTTGGTTAGAGGGAATTTCTAAAATTTCTAACCAGCCTTCTTCATTTATTCCCTCACCTATCGCGCAACGGTTTGCATATAATAAAAATAGCGATTGATAATATTCAAAGGCAAAAAATCCTCTGGATAAATATTTTTCCCACATTTTAACTAAATGAAATTGAAGGTGTTGGGTGTTTTTATCAGACCATTCAAAATAAGGATTTAATAATATTTTTAAGAAAAGACTCTCATTTTCAAGGGGTTCCTTACTATGTAATAGAAATTCCTGCGTTAATCTGATGGAATCCCTGTTTGAAATTATTTCTAAAAGCGACGGAAGAACCTCAATGCTTAAACTGGAAGTCTCTTGGTTTTCCACCCAATGTTGAATAATATAATAAGCCCATTCTCTGGTTTTATAATGTAGAATGGCAAGTATTAAATTTGGTAACAATAGATCATATAATGATTCTTTAACCAATAATTGTAAGAACTTATCAGGCGTTAGATTGAGCTTTTCATTCCAAATATTGGGGTCAAACAAGGAGAAAGCATGTAGATAAGTTTTTAATTTTTTAGAAGAAGAAAAAGGAGGATTTCCATCAGGATGCAACCCTAATCGAGTCCATAATGAGGGCCACTCTGCAGGAATTTCTATATTAATGCTTTGTTCAGCATAGCCAAAACAGGATAAAATATCGAATTTCAATTGTTCCACCAACTTGTCATCCGGTAATAATTTACATTTTATACGGGTGGTGATTTTTATTAATTCAAAATCATTATCGTCAATTGCCAGACTTATTAAATGTGGAGATGGCAATATATCCATTTTTTCTAACAATAATAGAAACTGAATTTTATCATATATACTTTCTTCTTTCCAGGTATTTGAAAGGAGGGTTAGTACTTTATCTGGAAAATGGGAGCATAAATGGGAAAGCAAAGAAAATCGTTCCTGAAATGTGCCTATATACCAAAGATTTTCGTCCATGAATGGTATTAGTGATTTCCATTTTTTATTCTTTTGAAGCAATAAATAGCCGTTTTCAGAAATAACGGGTTTTAGTTTATGGAAATAGATAGGGTCTTTACAGGAAATATCAAATAAGGAAGGTAAAAGTAATATTGGAATAAAGCTGTTTTCTCTCTTTAACAAGTCAAAAATTTCTAAATGAATATCGATTAAAAGATCGTTTTTACAAATTGATTTTATCAAGTTAAGTTGATGAATTGGAATGATTTTTTCATTGGAAAGGTAAGGATCATCTTTTATTTCCTCCTTATTAATAGTCGACAAATCAGGTTTTACTGGCGCGGAAATAGGGGAGGATATTTTTTTTAAGCCTACATGCATCGCTAAAGAAATACGCATAAATGAAGTATCACTTAAAGTCGGATCTAAACCTATGGATACATAAAATTTACGTATTTCTGGCGGTAATACGAAATGGTCTGTTCCTAAAAGTAATACCTTTTCCCAATCATTCATTTTTTAAATTTTCCTTTAGAACGGGACTGTTTCTGCCTTGTATTAACATACGAAAAGTACTTATGATAACAAAAATATAGATGAACAGAGAGGGAAAACCACCAAGGTTTGAGGTCATTTTCACTCCTTCAATACCCGCCTTACTTACCATTATCCAGGCTGTAAGTCCAATAATACTTCCCCAAATTATTTTAATTAAGTAGGGGGCTTCTTCCTTAGTTTCAGAAATACCCACCGTACTAAGTCCACTCATGGCAGAAGTGTTGGAATCGGCAGCGGTTACAAAAGAAATAAAGACTAAAAAGAAGTAGAAAATAATCCACAAGGTAGATAAAGGAAGTTGCTTTATTAATTCAAAAATGATAGATTCTGGCCCTTTTTGTTGTAAAAGATTATTTAAAGCTCCGTCAAAAATTTGATCAAAATAAAGAGAATAGCTTCCAAAAAGAGCCATCCAGAGCATTGAAAAAAGACTTGGGAATAATAGGTTAAACCGTATAAAGGTTCTAACATTATATCCTTTCCCTAGTCTTCCTAAAAAAAGAGCGGAGATAGGCGTCCAGGCTAGCCAATTTGCCCAGTAAAAAATAGTCCAGCTATTCGCCCAGCTTTTATCAATCCCAATGGCCAGACTGCGGGGAATAATGGTGCTGACAAAATCGAAGATATAGGAACCGAAATAAGGCCATATTTCATTGAATGGACCAAAAAAGATAAACCAGCCAAGAAGAAGGATGAAACCTACAATATTGATATTCGACAATAACTTAATACCTTTTTGAAGTCCTGATGAAGCAGACCAAATAAAGGTTAAGGTTAAAAAAAAGGCAATGAACCCAATATTTGTTTCCGTCTTTGCCGTAGGTATGAATTGATTTATTCCCCCGGAAAGCGTTAATAAGCCTGCTCCCATAGATGCAGACATCCCCGCGACTAAACTAAATAAGCTAATACTGTCCACATAAGGGGAAAGCTTTAATGATTTTTTTTCACCAAGAATTGGTACGAGCAAACTGCCTATTTGGAAAGGTTGTTTTAAATTATAATAACTGATGGCAAACATCAGTGCTGTAAGGGTGTAAATGCTGTAAGGTATAAACGTCCAGTGTAAAAATAAGGTGGAGATGGAAAAAGTTCTTGCCGCATCACTCCTGCTATTTATTTCTAAGCCTTCGGGTGGTTGATTGAAATGATAAAGGGGTTCTGCAGTTGCCCAAAATAAAATGCCTACTGCGATGGTCGTACAAAGAGAAATAGAAAACCAGCTTAACTTGTTAAGGATAGGTTTTGCATTTTTACCACCAATAATTAGGCTTCCAATAGGAGAAAAATAGACAATAAGTAATAAAATTAGACCAAGGATGGCAGTACTGGCAAAAAGCCATCCAAAATGAGTTAGTATCCAATCGTTGACGTTTTTAGTAATAGCCAAGAATTTATCGCCATCTAACAGACTGAAAACAATCGTCAGGGTTAGTAAAATGACAGGTATTCCAAAAACAGCTCTGCGTATTTTCATATTGTGAATTTATTACAAAGAAAGAATAATCAATTAATATCATCCAATTCGAAACAAAAGTAAAAAGAATAAGACCGATAGACTAATGGTTTTTGATAAATGATATAGGTTCCTCTGGATTCTAAAAAGAGAGGACTAATAATTATATAGTGGATGATATTAGCCTTTATAAAATTTTTAAGGTAGCTGATTATCTTTGTGGAAATTAGTTAAGTATTGCATCATGAATATAGCAAAAGAAACCCATACTTCCCTTTCCTATTCAGAACCTGGAGATCCATGGGTGACGAAATTGATTATTCAATTAGTGGAGGGCCTGACAGGTAGGAACCTTATTGAAAAAAAATACAATGAAGTGTTGAATAGGGGACTGCCGGGAAAGGATCTGATGAGCGCAGCCTTGAGGGAATTAGATATTAACTTATGTTTCGATGGATTTTCAATCATGGATTTACCCCAGGATGGTCCCATCATCTTTATTGCAAATCATCCATTTGGCGTGGTTGATGGCTTAGCCCTGGGAGAAATAATTTCAAAAGTCAGGGATAAATTTGCCATATTAGTAAATGCAGTTTTATGCAGAAATCCGCAGTTAGATCCATTTTTGTTGCCCATTGATTTCAGAGAAATACCTGAAGCAATGAGGACAAATATTAATACCCGAAAAGAGGCCATTGAACGGCTTTCGAGGGGCGAAGCTATTGCCATTTTCCCGTCAGGTGCCGTAGCCACAGCCCCATTTCCAGGAAAGGAACCTGTTGATTTGGAGTGGAAAAGATTCGTTGTAAAACTTATTACCCAATCTAAAGCAACCGTAATTCCCTTATATTTTCATGGAAATAACAGCTTTTGGTTCCAATTAGCCAGTTATATTCACATGAATTTAAGATTAGGCCTATTATTATTCGAAGTGAAAAATAAAATAGGAAAGACCCTTTTTGTATCTATTGGTAAACCAATTACCCCAGATCAATGGCAATCAAAAAATGTAATTTCAGAATTATTACCATTTTTAAGGGAGCAAACGATGTCTTTAGGTAAGAAAAACGCTTAATTGCTTACTTTTGCATTAAACCCTATTTTACTATCTTTCTATTCCCAAAATAAACAACATGTTTAAAGAGTTCAAAGGACTTAATCTTCCTCAAATTGACAAAGAAATTCTCGAATATTGGGATAATGCTCAGATTTTTCAGAAAAGTATTGATCAAAGAGATTCAAATCAACCTTTCGTTTTTTATGAAGGTCCACCTTCAGCAAATGGAATGCCAGGCATTCATCATGTTATGGCGCGTGCCATTAAAGATATTTTTTGCCGTTTTCAAACCATGAAGGGTAAAAGAGTGGAGAGGAAAGGGGGGTGGGATACTCATGGTCTTCCCATCGAATTGAGTGTTGAAAAAGAACTGGGGATTACAAAAGAGGATATTGGCAAATCGATTTCTGTTCAGGAGTATAACGACAAATGTCGCGAAACTGTGATGCGGTATAAGGATAAATGGGATGCGATAACCAGACAAATGGGGTATTGGGTGGACCTGGAAAAACCATACATTACCTATACCAACGAATATATTGAATCGGTTTGGTGGCTTATTTCTCAATTATACCAAAAAGGATTGCTTTATAAAGGATATACCATTCAGCCATATTCTCCTGCTGCTGGTACTGGACTTAGTTCTCACGAGCTAAATATGCCCAATGCTTATCAGGAAATTACCGATATTTCTGCCGTTGCCCAGTTTAAAGTGAAAGGTCAGGAAAATACCTTTATCCTCGCTTGGACAACTACTCCCTGGACTTTACCTTCCAATACGGCATTGGCAGTTGGAAAGGATATAAAATATGTTAAGGTTCATACTTTCAACAGATATACCAAAGAGGAATGCTTTGTGATTTTAGCAAAGGATAGATTTTCAGCCTACTTCAGTGAGCAACAACTCGATTTGCAGGCAGATCAGATGAAAGCAGGGAATCAGCCAATTCCATACATCGAAATTGTGGCACAATATACCGGCAGTGAATTGGCTGGAATTCAATATGAACAGTTATTAACTTATGTCATCCCCGAAGGAAAGGCTTTCGAAGTCGTTACAGGTGATTTTGTGACGACGAGTGACGGCACAGGTATTGTTCATATTGCACCAACTTTTGGAGCCGATGACTTTAAGGTGGCTAAGCAAAATGGTATCGTGGCTCTAACGGTCCCTGACCCAAATGGTAATCCAATGCCTTTAGTCGATAAACAGGGAAAATTTGTTTCCCAAGTGACCGATTTCGCAGGTCGCTATGTCAAGGATTATGGACAGAAAGAGGAAAGATCTGTCGATACAGATATAACGATTAAACTTAAAACGGAAAATAAATTATTCGTTTCAGAAAAATATGTACACTCTTATCCGCATTGCTGGAGAACAGATAAGCCAATCCTTTATTATCCTTTAGATTCCTGGTTTATTAAAACTTCCAGTTTGAAGGAGAGAATGGTTCAGTTGAATCAAACAATCAATTGGAAACCAGCTTCTACAGGGGAAGGACGTTTTGGAAAATGGCTTGAAAATCTTCAGGACTGGAACCTTTCCCGTTCCCGTTACTGGGGAATTCCCTTGCCAATATGGCGTAGTAGTGATGCTAAAGAAGAAATATGTATCGAATCCATTGAGCATCTGAAAAATGAGATTGAGAAGGCAAATGCAGCTTTGGGGCTGAAACAATCAGTTCCCGCCGATTTGCACAGGCCTTATATGGATGAAATTATCCTGATTTCCTCCACAGGGGAAAAGCTTTACAGAGAATTAGATTTAATTGACGTTTGGTTCGATTCTGGCGCTATGCCTTACGCGCAATGGCATTATCCTTTTGAAAATAAAGAAAAATTTGAACAGAATTTTCCAGCTGATTTTATAGCAGAAGGCGTCGATCAAACCAGGGGTTGGTTTTATACCCTTCATGCCATTGGCGCAATGGTTTTCGATAGTGTTGCTTTCAAAAACGTAGTATCGAATGGTTTAGTCCTCGATAAAAATGGACAAAAAATGTCTAAACGTTTGGGAAATGGCGTTGACCCTTTTACCACTATTGAAAAATACGGCGCCGATGCCACGCGTTGGTACTTGATTTCAAATGCTCAACCCTGGGATAATCTAAAGTTTGATCTCCAAGGTATTGAAGAGGTTTCCAGAAAATTCTTTGGTACTCTCTATAATACTTATTCTTTCTTTGCCCTTTATGCAAATATTGATCAGTTCAAATGGTCTAAGGATGAAGTTCCAATGGAGAAAAGACCCGAAATAGACCGTTGGATTTTATCGGAGCTGAATACCTTAATATTTCAGGTAGAGCAAGATTTTTCTACCTATGAACCTACGAATGCGACCAGAAAAATAATGGAGTTTCTCGATGAAAATCTTTCCAACTGGTATGTGAGACTTTGTCGCCGTAGATTCTGGAAAGGGGAAATATCCGAGGACAAACTCGCTGCTTACCAAACCCTTTACACTTGTCTCGATGTTATTTCCCGTTTGATGGCGCCTGTGGCACCCTTTTTTGCCGATTGGCTTTACAGAAATTTGCAGGAAGGAGCAATAGATAAAGGTCCTGAATCAGTACATTTAGCCCTACTTCCACTGACGAATAATAAATTGATAGACAAGGATTTAGAAGAAAGAATGGCTTATGCACAAAGAATTTCTTCGCTTGTTCTCAGCTTAAGGAAAAAGGAAAAAATTAAAGTTCGTCAACCTTTAAAGAAAATGCTCATCCCTATTTTAAATGATGATTTTGAAAAACAAGTGGATGGCGTGAAGGATTTAATCCTAGCAGAAGTAAATGTTAAGGAAATTGAATATGTTTCTGGCGCTGGAAATATTATTCAGAAAAAAGTAAAACCTGATTTTAAAGCGTTGGGTAAGAAATTAGGGAAAAATATGAAAGCGGTGGCAGATGTCTTGGCTTCCCTTTCTCAAGAAGAAATTCAGCAAATGGAGAAATCGGGTGTTTTTGAAACGTCTGTCTCAGGAGAAATAATTAATTTGACAAGAGAAGAACTGGAAATTGTACCAGTCGATATTCCTGGTTGGTTAGTTGCAACCGATGCAGGACTAACCGTTGCGCTTGATATTCAATTAAGTCCTGAACTTCTGGCAGAAGGGTTGGCCAGGGAACTGGTAAATCGCATACAAAATATTCGTAAATCCAGTGATTTTAATGTTACAGATAAAATTAGTATTCAATTAGAAGCATTAGAAATGGTCAAACCCGCTATTGCTCAATTTGCAACCTATATTTGTAGTGAAACGCTGGCTGAAAAACTCGACCTGGTTGCCAAAGGAGATGGAGGTGAAATTTTAGAACTTCCTGAAGGTGAAATATGGGTTAAAGTGTCTTTATATAAATAAATAAAAAATAAAGAGGGGTCAAAAGTTAAATCTTGACCCCTCCCCATTTATGCTAAATTAGCTTATAGCGTGAATCTAACTCTGGCAAAAAAGTATGCGCCGTTAAATCCAAATTGCTGAACTCTTCTGGAATAAACAAATCTTCCTGAACTGAAGTTATTCGCGTGGGCATGAATATCTTGATAAACATCAAAAATATTATTACCTCCCAAAGTGAAAGTCATCCCTTTTCTGATATCATAAGAAACAGTGATATCGGTAGTTATTTTAGGACTAAATACCTGGTCTGTTGTTTCCTTTTGATTTGTAAGCGCATTTACTGGCCAAGTATCAGGTTTGTCAGGATTAATAGAAGGGTCAAGATAAGTAACTTTTCCAAAACGAACAACTCTTAGCATAGAGCTGAACTTACCATTTCGGTAATTCAACATGGCACTCAATTTACTTTGAGGGTTAGCTACTTCAACACGACTTTGGTCTTCTCTGTTGAAATAAGAACCTAATTGTCCAGTTCTGACCAATACATCAGAGGCCTTAATAATAGGTTTACCTGCAGCATCTTTAATTACTTCATTTTTTATGAAGGTACCTGCAAGCGTAAATCTGATATCACTTTTTGTGTTGATTCTCTTGGTATAATTCAAAACAGATTCAATACCCCTGGCTCTGGTGTCAATGGCATTGGTAAAAAAATTGGCAGCACCTGCATTGGCAGCATCCAGTTTTGATTTTAATACTGCATCGCCACCGGCTGTAAAATTATTGGTTAAAACGATACGGTCATTGATATTGATTTGATAAGCATCAACAGTAAGTTCCAAATTATCAGCTAGTCTTGCAGTGGCACCAATAGTGTAACTAATGGAAGTCTCTTGCTTTAATGCTGGAATGCCTAATATTTTTGCTGGTTCGCTGCTATTGGTAAAAGTGCCACTCTCCACGGCAACTAATCCTGCTGGAGACGAGACAAACAAGGTATTTGTTTTAGCATAAAACTTTTGTTGCTGGGATGGGGCACGGAAACCAGTACTTGTGCTGGCACGCAAAGATAACTTGTCCGTTATTTTTAAGCGAGAGGCTAATTTATAATTGAAAGTACTTCCAAAGTCTGAATAATTTTCAAATCTTAGGGCACCGGCAACCATAAAGTTCTTTGTAAAGTCTTGTTCTAAATCTGCATATAATGCCACATTGTTTCTGGCATTACTACCCTCATTAGAGGGCAAAAAACCTGCGAACACCTGAGCACCTGCAGCAATACCAGCTGCTGTATTATAATTTTTAAAAGAAGATTCCTCTCCTGCTCTGATGTCAAACTGATCTATTCGATACTCGGCACCAAAAGCGGTATTTAAACCACTTAAAACTTTATAAGAACGAGATACATCAGCATTTATCGTGTTTTGTAAGAAAGTAAGACCTCCTGCGTCAAAGGTCGTTTGAGGAGTGCTTGAAATAAGTGCCTGTGTATAGTTGATTGAATTAGAAACGCCAAAATCAAAAACATTTCTTCCATAGGTATTACTCAGATCATAGTTCCATTCACCTAGTTTACCTCTTAATCCTACAACGGTAGAAAAATCAATGACGGTAGAATTAATTAAAGGCAAAAATCCATTTGGATAATAACTATTAGATAATACCAATCCTCTGACAGATGCAGGTACAGCATTTGGATATCTGAAAACACCTGCTGCTTCACCCGCTTTTCTATTATAACCTCCGAATGCATAAAAAGTAGCATTTTCGTTGATAGGTAAATCTAAATTGAACATGATTCCTCCGCCATTTATTTTTGAATTACCGATTCTCATGTCAAAACTATTTCTATCAAGTCCTCTGTTAGAAAGTATAGAATCATCTTTTACTAATCCACCAACAGATGGGTAAATTTGACCCGTATAGGTGCCCGATCTGTTTGATAAATCTCTTTTGGTATATTCGCCGGTAAGATTCAAAAATCCCTTTGATCCTATCTTAAATCCATAATTTAAAGCAACCTGTGTGGCAGCACCATCCCTTACATTTACATAATCATTGACCCCTTTGTTAATGACATAGTTTTTTGCATAAGAACTAATGTTTTGGCCATAAGAAACATTGCCGCTTAAAACACCCGTTTCATTTTTAAGTACAATATTGATGACACCTGCAATGGCATCGGAACCATATTGTGCTGCAGCACCGTCTCTTAGTATTTCAACCCTTTCAATAGAATTGGCAGGAATAGCGTTTAAGTCCGTACCAACTTGTCCTCTGTTTACGGTACCATTTACGTTAACTAAAGCCGATTGATGACGGCGTTTTCCGTTAATTAATACCAATACCTGGTCAGATCCCAGTCCTCTTAATTGAGCTGGATCAACATGGTCTGATCCGTCAGAAATAGTTTGTCTTGCCGATTGGAAAGAAGGCGCTATAAAGGTTAAAATCTGATTTAAATCTACCTGACCTACATCATTGATGATTAACTTCATAGGAATAATATCAACAGGGACTGCCGATTCAATCTTCGTTCTCGTTTGTGAACGGGAGCCAATAACCACAATATCAGATAACTGTACACCTTCTTCAAGGGCAACATCGATAACTGATTTTTCACCAATGGTAATCTCCTGTGTTATAAATCCAGTATAACTGAATTCAAGGACATTAGAACCAGCAGGAATCTGGATAGCATACTTTCCATTTTCATCGGTAATAATACCAACAGAGGTTCCTTTGACCGAAACTGCGGCGGCAACCAAGGCTGAACCATCAGATCCAGAGGTAACTTTTCCGGTAACCATTTTTTGGGAAAATCCAGATAAACTGAATAATAATCCACAAAACACCAGAAAATGAAATCTAAGTTTACTTTTTTTCATGACAAATTAATTGAGTTAAAAAAATTAAATGAATGCTTAAAAAATTCTTTTTGGATTTCTTGGGGGCTTATGACAGGTGTTTTATAGAATTTCTTAAATTTAACTATTTTAGCGTAAATTCGCTAATAATAAAAATAAAATAAATGAATATTAAATTAACAGAAGAGCAGATTGCCGTTCGGGATGCCGCCAGAGAATTTGCACAGAAAATTTGTAAGCCTGGCGTAATACAAAGAGATACGCTAATGCAATATCCCTACAACGAGGTGAAGCAGATGGCAGAACTAGGCTTTATGGGTATGATGGTCAATTCTTTATTCGGTGGTGGAGGATTAGATACTGTCTCTTATGTTTTGGCCATGGAGGAAATTTCAAAGGTCGATAACTCTTGTTCCGTCATTATGTCTGTAAACAATTCATTGGTTTGCTGGGGAATTGAATATTATGGTACGGAAAATCAAAAATCTAAATATTTACCCCTTTTAAGTTCTGGTGAATGGATTGGTTCATTTTGCCTTTCTGAGCCAGAAGCAGGAAGTGATGCAACGCACCAACGCACTCAAGCTATCGATATGGGAGACCACTATCTATTAAATGGCACAAAAAATTGGATCACCAATGGGAGCACTTCAAAATTACATATTGTCATTGCACAATCGGATCCAGAAAAAGGTACTGCGGGAATTAACGCCTTTTTAGTTGAATCTGCCTGGGAAGGGGTAAAAATTGGATCTAAAGAAGATAAACTGGGCATTCGTTCTTCCGATACAACCTCCATTACCTATTCAGATGTTAAGGTGCCTAAAGAGAATAAATTAGGAAAAGAAGGAGAAGGCTTTAAAATAGCCATGAAAATACTAGATGGAGGAAGAATTGGCATAGCAGCACAGGCCTTAGGTATTGCTGGCGGCGCGTATGAACTCGCTTTGGCCTATAGTAAAGAAAGAGAGGCTTTTGGGAAACCTATAAGCCATCATCAAGGAGTAAGTTTTAAATTAGCACAAATGGCAACCGATATTGAAGCAGCAAAATTAATGGTTTACAGGGCAGCCTGGTTGAAAGACGAGGGCTTACCTTATAACATAGCAAGTGCTATGGCAAAATTATTCGCTTCAGAGGTGGCTATGAAAACAACTATTGAAGCTGTTCAAATACATGGCGGATATGGTTTTGTGAAGGAATATCACGTCGAAAGATTGATGCGGGATGCCAAAATCACCCAAATTTATGAGGGCACCTCGGAAATTCAACAAATTGTCATTTCCAGGTCAGTTGTGCAGGGAAATCCTTATTTACCTATTTAATCGATGAAGGAATGTCTGAAAATGAAATATCTACCTCCATTATTGGTTGTGCTATGAGGGTACACACTGAATTAGGTCCTGGTTTGTTGGAAAGCGCCTATGAGGCCTGCTTGTATTATGAATTATTGCAGGCAGGTCACCTTGTAAGTAAACAGCGACCCATGCCGGTAGTTTACCAGGAAGTTAAATTAGAGGCTGGATATAGAATAGATTTAATCGTCGAAAACAAAGTTATCATTGAAATAAAAGCCGTAGAAGCATTTCATGAGTTACATTTCTCTCAATTGCTTACCTACCTAAAATTATCTAAGTGTAAACTGGGCCTTCTAATTAATTTTAATGTGAAAAGTTTGAAAAATGGGGTTCGAAGAGTCGCTAATGGATTATAAAAATACCTGACAACCATCAAATTTCGGACAAAAAACGCAATTAAACGCCCCAAAACAAATACCCTCTGCGTTCCACTGCGATTAAAAAAATAGTATTCCAACTGACGAATACCCTCTGCGAAACACTGCGCAGAACTCCGCGTCCCACTGCGATTAAAAAAAATAGTATTCCGCTTGACAAATATCCTCTGCGAAACACTGCGCAGAACTCCGCGTTCCTCTGCGATTTAAAAAAAATCAGTTAAGCCTGGCTTTTATTAAAATCACTCAAGAAAGTCTCTAATCCCATCGTAGTTAATGGATGATTCAATAACCCCATGATAGCAGATAAAGGACAAGTAACCACATCAGCACCAGAACGTGCAGCATCAACAATATGCCTGGAATTGCGTATAGAAGCAGCTAATATTTCTGTTTCATAGCCCTGAATCGTATATATTTCAGCAATATCTCTAATCAACTGCATCCCTTCCCAATTAATATCATCTAAACGCCCGATAAAAGGAGAAAGATAGGTTGCGCCAGCTTTTGCAGCTAAAATAGCCTGACCCGCTGAAAAAATAAGGGTGCAATTAGTCCTGATTCCAATTTCAGTAAAATGGCAAATAGCTTTAACTCCATCAGCAGTCATAGGTACCTTAACTACAATATTGGGAGCTAAATCGGCTAAAATTTTCCCCTCCTTTACCATAGTTGCAAAATCTGTAGCTATAACCTCAGCACTAACATCACCAGAAACAAGCTGACATATTTTTTTATAATGTCCTAAAATTGCGTCATTTCCTTTGATCCCCTCTTTTGCCATTAAAGATGGATTTGTAGTAACCCCATCTAAAACCCCAAGTTCTTTTGCTTGCTGAATCTGATCTAAATTGGCTGTATCGATAAAAAATTTCATAGTCTTTATGTTTATTTATGAATGAGAAGCGAACAAATTTTGCGCAGCAGTAAAGACACGCTCTCCTGTAAATCCAAATTTTTCATCGAGAATATCCGCCGGGGCAGAATATCCAAAATGGCTTAGTCCTAAAACAATACCATGTGCCCCAACAACGCCCTCTAAGGTTACAGGCAATCCGGCCGTAAGTCCCAGGCGGGGAACACCAAGTGGTAATACACTTTCCCGATAATCTTTAGATTGACTGAAAAATAATCCTTCAGAAGGGATAGACACCAATCTGACTTTTTTATTTTCCCTTTCTTTTAACAATTGTGCACCTGCGTAAAGGGTACTCACTTCAGATCCATTGCCAACGAATACAATATCGGGTTTTCCCTCACAATCACTAACGATATAGCCACCTTTTTGAGCACCTAGGGCATTTTCATATCGAGTAGAACCTTGGGCAGCAGGGAGAGAAACGATATTTTGTCTCGATAAAATTAATCCCGTTGGGGTTTCCTTATTTTCTAGAGCCATCTTCCATGCAACCGTCGTTTCATCAGCATCAGCTGGCCTTAGAGCTAAAAACGAAGGCTTCCCGGAATGATTATGTAATTTCTCCAGCAATCTCAATTGTGCTTCTTGCTCAATAGGCTGATGTGTTGGGCCATCTTCGCCAACTCTAAAAGAATCGTGTGTCCAAACAAAAATGACGGGAATTTCCATCAGTGATGCAAGGCGTAAAACGGGTTTCATATAATCTGAAAATGCGAAAAAAGTAGCGCAAACAGGGATAACACCGCCATGCAATGCCATGCCAACGGATAAGGCAGACATAGTAAGTTCGGACACTCCGGCCTGAAGGAATGAACCAGAAAAATCTCCTTTTTTAAACGCTTTTGTTTTATTAAGGAAGGATTGGGTATTGTCGCTATTAGATAAATCGGCAGAAGCAACAATCATATTGCCTACTTTCGAGGCAAATAATTCCAATACTTTTCCAGAAGCTGCCCGGGTAGCATCTCCCTGTTTCTGCACAATATTTTGCCATTCCAGCTCCGGTAAATTTCCAGAAAGATAATTGTCCAGCAAGGTAGATTGATCTTTATTTGACTCTCTCCAGGTTATTTCCTCCTCTCTTCTTCTATTGCTTGCCAGGATACATTTTTCTACCACTGCCTCATAATATTCCGCTACATCTGGAAATACTGCGAATGGATTTTCAGGGTCACCCCCTAAATTTTTTATCGTTTCAGGAAAAGAAGCTTTTGATTTTCCCAATGGTTTTCCATGTGTTTCAACTTCTCCTTCAAATGATTTGCCCTCTGCCGTAACAGCACCTTTTCCCATGATTGTTTTACCAATAATTAGCGAAGGCTTATCTGCTACACTTTTTGCATTTCTCAAAGCATTTCTAATGGCTTGGTGGTCATTTCCCACAATAGTCTGAACATCCCAACCCCACGCTTTATACTTTGCTGCGGTATCTTCATTTGTTACCTCATCGACCTTTGTAGATAATTGAATATCATTTGCATCATAAAATAAAATTAAATTTCCAAGGCCCAGATGACCAGCGATGCGACCCACTCCCTGAGAAATTTCCTCCTGAATTCCACCATCTGAGATATAAACATAGGTGTAATGAGATAGCCATTCACCGAATCTGTCCGCTAAAAATCTTTCTGCAATGGCAGCACCTGCACCAAAAGCATGACCTAATCCAAGAGGACCAGAAGTATTTTCAATACCTCTGTCTAAATCTCTTTCCGGATGACCAGGTGTAGGACTTCCCCATTGTCTGAATTGTTTCCAGTCCTCAGGTTTATAAAAACCTAAAAGGCCCATTTGTGCATATAACATCGCGGACATGTGTCCTGGATCTAAAAAAAAGCGATCTCTAAAAGGCCACCTTGGATTTTCAGGATCGAAAACCATAAATTCTGTAAAAAGTATGTGCATGAAATCAGCCCCGCCCATCGGACCTCCTGGGTGACCCGATTGTGCACGTTCAACCATAGATGCAGAGAGAATTCTAATCAAATCGGCTGCGCGTTCAGAAACTGTTTTGTCTGAATTTGTAAATTGTTCGCTTGACATACTTTTGTTTTTTTAAATAACTTCGCAAAAATGATGCTTTTTTTATTTTGGCAAAGTATCCAAAGTTATTTATTTGTCTTTTTATTTATTTAAATGTCAAAATCAGTTCATTCAGGTCTTAAATCTAATAATCGTAGCCTATATTTTTTACCGATTTTTTTAACCCTAAACGAAATTAATTTTGGTAATAATAAACCAACAGCCAGGGAAGTTCCGGTGACAATAGCATCAGATTTTCTATAGTTCGTCTCGGGTTTTCCGTCAGTTAAGGTTCCTAAAAAGGCATATCCCGACCAGGATAATCCAAATAGCCCTATTTGTCTGCCAATGGCTTTAGGCCAGGTTCTCTGATATTGGAAAGCAGTAATCTCTTTCAAAGGAATAGTTCTGTCCGCCATGAAAATGAGTTGCTCTTTGTACATGAAATTTGCAATTTCAGACGTGTACCAACCTTGACCGTCTTTAATAGAATAGGTAATCACACTGCCAAGAGGGATTTTTGTAACTTTCATACTACCCACTTTTTCCAATTGTAAAAATTGTAGATTTCTTTGCCCAGATAGGATAAAGGTTAAATGTAATAGGATGATTATGAATAAGCTGTGTTTCATTTTAAATCTCTTTTACTTGACTTTTTCTAATTTTGTGGAATCGGTTTAACATTTTTTCCAAAGAGGCGGCGATATTGGAATAGGGCAAAGTTTCAGGTGCAATATAGATAACCATAATGGCTATTTGTTCATTATCTTCTGATGGAAAATTAGCATAAAATTGGGATTTATTTAACCGGTAAGCTTCTCTTATTCTTCTCCGTATAAGATTTCTGTCAACGGCATGCTTAAATTTCTTTTTCGGCACACTTTGCGTAAATAAAACAGGATTTTCCAACGATGTAGTATTCGGAATATTAGTCCATAACAATCTGAATGGATAATGCCCCAGACTTTGTTGCGCGCGAAATAATTGTCCAATTATTTTTCTGCTTTTTAACCTTTCTTCCTTTTTAAAAGTTTGTTTTTCTTCCAAAATAATTCCTTTATCCTATTTAAATTCAAGTAGTTGAAATATCTAAGCCTGTAAAAAAGCCTATAAACCTACATTGAAAAACGTATTTTTTGTCCTCTTGAATTGGTTCCTTTTGTTTGAACTTGCAGCCATTTCTAAGATTAATAACACAAAAGTAAGCATTCTATGGCAACAGATTTAACAGATACAGAATATCCTCAGGTTCATTTAACAATAAGAACGATTCCGGAATCTGAAAGACCAAGAGAAAAACTAAAGTTACGAGGTAAAAAGGAAATGTCAAATGCAGAATTATTGGCTATCCTGATTGGTTCCGGTTCGTTTGAGGAAAATGCCGTCCAGTTAGCTCATCGCTTGTTGAAAGGTTTCAATAATGATCTTTCTTCTCTAAGTAAGGCGTCTATCATAGATCTTTGTCGATTCAAAGGCGTCGGTCCAGCAAAAGCAAGTTTAATTTCTGCTGCTTTAGAATTGGGACAACGCCGATCAGAATTAAAAATGACAGATAGAACGCAGATTAAGACCAGTAATGATGCGTATCTCCTTTTTAAACCCGTTTTGATTGATTTATTGGTAGAGGAGTTTTGGATTATTTTACTTAATCGAGGTAATAAAGTGATAGGTAGAGAAAGAATTAGCATTGGAGGGGTTTCAGGTACTTTTGTTGACCCCAAAGTGATTTTTAGGCATGCTCTCGAAAATCTAGCTTCCTATATCATTTTAGGTCATAATCACCCTTCGGGAAATTTGATGGCCAGCGATGCAGATATTAGTTTAACTAAAAGATTGATGGCTTGTGGCAAAGAACTAGATGTAAGAATTATAGACCATATTATTTATACAGACAATGGTTATCTCAGTTTTGCCGACGCAGGAATGATTTAGATACCTACTCTTTCGGGGTCAAGTCGCATTTTTCTAGTCTTTCCATTCGAATAAATGTCCAGGATTAAGTTCAATTTCATTTTTTTTAAAAAGTCCTTGTTTCCTTCACGGAACGTTCTCTTTTTATGAGGTTATTATTGAAAATAATCAGATACTACCGTCCTTCATTTTCTAACTGCCTATTCCCTAAATTCCAATGGTTTAAACTAACCAATTTTTTTCGCCAACGCTTATGTTTTCTGAATGGGAAAGGCCTACCGGCTTGTCACCCTGAAAAATAAAATCTAATCGTCCCAACAGGATTCCTCCCCATCCTGCCTGATTGACAAATACTGTTTTCCCGGCTTTGTTTTTTACTTTGGTAGGGGCAGGTAGAAAAGTATGGGTGTGCCCACCTAAAATGACATCTATATGCTCGGTTGCTGCGGCTAAAGTTACATCGCTTACCTTGTCTTCAGTATACTGATACCCCAAATGACTTAAGCAAACGACTAAATTGCATTTTTCCTCCTCTTTTAATTTTTTAGCATATTCATTCGCTTTTTCAATAGGATTTTCGTAGATGGTATTGGTGTAAAGGTCTTTTGGTACCAAACCTTTTAATTCTATACCTAAGCCAAATACCCCAATGCGCAAACCATCTTTTTTGAAGATATGCCAGGGTTTTGTCCGTCCATCCATGGGTGTATTGGCGAAATTATAATTGCCGCATAATACAGGAAAACTTACCTGCTCCAACTGCTTTGCCAGGTTTTCTATGCCTCCGTCAAAATCATGATTGCCAATGGTGAGGGCATCATATTTCAATAATTCCATGATTTGCATTTCCAATTGACCTGCAAAAAAATTAAAATAGGGAGTTCCCTGAAAAACATCGCCAGAGTCAAATAACAATAGATTTTCTTCCTTTTCTCTGATTTGTTGTATTAGGGTGGACTTTCTGGCTACACCACCCTGTAGAGAATTTCGGCCACTCCCTGCAGGAAATGGATCGATTCTACTGTGAAAATCATTGGTATGTAAAATGGTAAGCTTTTTCGCTGCTGGTTTCAATGATTGAATTGCCCAAGCAGGATTAGTTCCAGTAAACACCAATCCAGCACCAACATATTTGATAAAATTTCTTCTTCTCATTTTAATTATTTCTTATCAGAATTCTTTCATCAAGCAATCCCTGTTGAATAATGCCTTTTTTTGTTTCTATACGAAGCTGTTCAATAACCGCATCGCGCATGTACATTCCTGTTTTTTCCCTTGGAGCATCTGCTAAAAAGGCTGTTCCTTCTCCTCCATTTGCCACATAATCAGGCATTTGAACCTTATAGGTTTGCGTTGGCACCAATGGCTGTCCCTGTATTTTTATCCATTCGATTTTATTATCTGTTTGAAGAACCTGAAGCCCCCTGCTGACTGGCCAAAATCCGCTTTTTCCCATATATCTGATGAATGCTTCAATATCGCTTCCCTTTAAATCTAAAACCAGTAATTCGTTATCAAAAGGAAGTAATTCGTATATCATACCAACGCGTAAGCTATCTTGTTTGATGAAATTACTTCGGACGCCGCCATAATTACTTACCGTAAAATCACATTTAATTCCCTTGGTTTCGGTAATATAACGATGTAAAATATCCGTTATCCAATTTCCCAGGGTAGATTCTGGTTTTCCTAATGTTAATTCACCAGAAAGTGGCGCCAGCCCCGATAGCATGGTTGCATTCAACTTTTCAGTGTACGGAGCAATCAGCGCTTGCAATTTTTTATCCTCCGGTATGGAATCATTGATTTGATAGCGGATAGCATTTTCAAAAGTACCAGGATACCTTGGGTGGCAACTTAAAATGCTAAAAACAGCAAAAAATAAGAGAGTGGCAGACTTTATGTAATTCATTTGTAAAGAATACGAGGTAAATAAGTAAGGATGAAAGTTATGGTTTTTTAAAGGAGGGGATATACCAAAGCCCTTTTCCAAGGTCAATGCCTCCATTCATTTGTTCCTGACCATCGCTATCAATGACAAAAATACCATTTTTTACCATCATTTGAAAGTTATCAATTCCATTGTTTGGAAATCCTCCTCTCGTTCTGTAAATATTAAATTGATTGTCAAATTTGTGTTTAAATGCTCTTGACTTACTTTTTACGAAAAATCTTTTAGCTCCTTTAATATTTATTTAGAATTTTACCTTCATGCCAAAATTAAAATTCAACGGCATGTTTGGGCGATACCCTTGAGGGAGATTTGCCACAATACCCTTATTATTTGTTAGGTTATTTAGGGTCATGTAAGCTGTAAAGGATTTGGATAATTTATAGTTTACAGACAAATCGGCGAGTAAAAAGCCATTCAACGCATTAACATCGCTGTATTTTGCCTTTTCATTTGGAAAGATATAAACATCTTTACCAGTCTTTACCCTTGTTATCCCTGTATAACGGCTGCTTAGGGTAATATCCATCTTTTTTGAAGTAATACCGATATTTCCTGTTAATAAATGAGGGGTAATAAAAGGTATTTTGTCTCCTTTTGAAATAAGTCCGCTTCCCCAGTCACCCCCTCCGTTTAGGAAAGTTTCTTGAAATTCGGCATCTGTGAAAGTGTAAGAGATACTTATTGGTAAGGCAAAATTAGATGAACTTTTCCTTCCTTGAAGCAGATTATATTCCATGCTTATTTCAAGGCCCTGAACATGGGCTTTTCCTGCATTAAACATGTCTCCGGTTCCGGCTCCTCCACCTGAAATATTGTCTGAACCCAAAATGTTAGCGTAATTATTAAAAAAACCTATCATTTTGGCAGAAAATCCTCCTTTATCCAAATGATACCCCAATTCATAATTGGTAGAAGACTCCATTTTTGCTTGTCCAGTTGAGGAGGTAACAGAAGGCATGCCAGGAGGTGAAAATCCACGGTGTATGCCTCCAAGGATATTAAAGGATTCATTAAAACGATAGTTAAATCCAACACCAGGTAATAAAATAGCTAAACCATTTTCTGCTGTTTTTAGCGCTGTACCCATTCTTGCATTGTCCGCATTTCCATAATTCTGAAAATCAAAATTAATTTTTTCAAAGCGAATACCTGGACTCACTTTAAGACCTTTAATACTAAGGTCATAATTTAAAAAAGTGGCGAGACTGCGACCTTTTCTTAACTGGTTTTCCTGATTGCCTTTTACTCCTGACGTTGTTAATACCATAGTACCATTGGTCATTGTGTATATAGAGCGGGTAGCATAGCGGTCTGCCTGATCTTCATGATACCGTATACCCACTTGTATTTTATGCGTCATTTCGCCGGTGGTGAACAAATATTGGGCATTTGTCTGGAACCCTTTGGAGAAATAAGTTCTTGCTGCACTTTGAAAATCTAAATTGCCGGTTGCTCTGCCAGTCAATATCTGATAGGCCGTTGCCAGGGCATCAGGATTTTGTAAAATGGAATTTAAGGATTGTCCGCCAGCAGCATTTACCCTTCCCCAGTCTCTAAAAGTATTTGAATAATAGCCTGTTGAATTAATACTTAACCCTTTCGAGGGTAAAATTGAATGACTTATAGAAATATGCTGGTGATTCAAATCTAATAAATCTTTCTGCGTTCCTGCATATCGTCTTATAGGATTTTTAATAAAATCATTATAAGTTAATCCCAAATAAGTTTCATTTCCTTTTTCGGAACTGGAAACAAATTTTAAAGTTACAGATTGGAAAATTGAGGCATCTTCATGGGTATGCCAACGCAATTTACCCATGACATCGCGTCGATCGAAACCAGTGTTATCTCCGTTTTCTAATTCCTTGAAGCCGTTAGAAGCAAGTCGGTTTATTTCAAAGACATAATCTATATTCTTGCGGCTGTCACCAACCCAAATACGCTGTTGATTAGTTCCAAAACTTCCATAAGCTAAATGAGAAAAGCCCTGAAAGGAACTGGGGATAACCGTAGAAAGTAAGTTTATTGCACCACCGATAGTATAGGGTCCATATTTTATTTGGCTGCTTCCTTTAAGTACTTCAACCCCTTGCATTCGTGAAAAGGTAGGAAAATAATAGGCTGAAGGGTCTGAATATGGAGCAGGCGCTATCAAAATCCCATCTTCCATTAAGGTTATCTTGGCACTTCTATTCACCGGTGTTCCCCGGAGTCCAATATTCGGCCTGAGGCCAAATCCCTCTTCATCTCGTATGTTAACACCAGGGATGATACGCAATACCTGATTGATATTCGGCTGATTTAGTTTATCAATTTTCATACTATTAATAAACTGACCTGAACCTGGTATGGATCTCGATTTATCACCTACAATGGTAATCACCTCAAGTTCCTGCCTTTTTATGGTGTCTTGTAAAATAGAATTTCCCCAAGATTGGTGAGTATTAATTATTAAAAGTAGTAAAATGAAATTTTTCACTATATTTTGCGTTTAATTTATTTAGACTTAATCTTAATAAACGCAAATATAGATATAATCTGAACGATAAACCAAATGATAAAAGCATTAAATTTTGTGATTTTTAATTTTACCTAATGAATACCTAATACTTGGTATTGAGTGGAAAAAGTTAGCAATGAAACTGATATTTTGAGAAAAAGACTCCGACGCTCTATAGGATGTTGGGTAGATTCATATAAGGTATATGCATTTAAAATAGGTTGAGGATTTTAATTTATTTTAATTTTTAGAATAATTTTAACTATCAGATAGACGGTATTAAACGTTGGTTCGATAAGATTCGTTACCTTAGATTTTTAATTTAAATAGGTTACTTTTGTTACATGGCTTTGAAAGGTAAAATAGTTCCCGAGAACAAAGAAGAATTCAAAAAATGGATGATCAGATCTGCTATTTGGGGATCCTCGGGCTTGATTATTTTTCTATCCTTGATTTATCTTGGCATTTTTGGACCTATACCTACTTATACTGAATTAAAAAGTATTAAGCAGGCAAATTCCTCAGAACTCATAAGTATTGACAGCAAAGTGTTGGGTAGGTACTATATTGAAAACAGGGTGGATGTTCAATTTTCTGAAATTCCTCCGTTTCTAATACATGCCTTATTAGCTACTGAGGATACTCGTTTTTTTGAGCATAAAGGGATTGATATCCGCGCACTGTTAAGAGTTTTTTTTAAGTCTATTCTCCTCATGAACGAATCGTCTGGCGGAGGAAGTACTTTAAGTCAGCAATTAGCAAAAAATTTGTTTCCCCGAAAATCATATTGGCTAGCCAGCATGCCTGTCAATAAATTCAGAGAAATGATAACAGCTCAACGACTGGAAAAAATATATAGCAAGGAAGAGCTTTTAAACCTTTATCTAAATACCGTTCCTTTCGGTGGAACCATATATGGTATAAACGTAGCGTCTCAGACGTTTTATGGTAAAAAACCAACCAAACTAAGTATAGCAGAAGCTGCTTTATTAGTAGGGATGCTCAAAGGTCCAAGCTTATACAATCCTGTTAATCATCCGGAAAGAGCATTGATTCGAAGAAATACCGTTTTGTCTCAAATGGTTAAATATAATTATTTGACAGAAACAGCCTATCAACGATTAAGTCGCTCTTCTTTGAATATTAGATATAATCCACAAGGCAGAAATGCTGGCCTGGCCTCTTATTTTAGAGAATTCATAAGACCTGAGCTGGAAAAAATGGTAGGGGGTATTAAAAAACCGGATGGGAACTATTATAATCTTTATACCGATGGATTAAGGATTTATACCACCTTGGATTATTATTTGCAGCTATTCTCCGAGCAAGCGGTCAAAGAACAAATGCCCCAGATACAGGCTAATTTTTTTAGGGAATGGAGGAACGGAAAACCTTGGGGAAGTAATGCTTTCTTATGGAGTATCGCAAAACAATCAGACAGATATAAGCTATTGGAAAATGCGGGTGCAACACAGGCTGAAATGGAAGCTGATTTTAATAAACCTGTGCCCATGCAAATGTTTGCCTGGAATGAATTACAATCGGTCCAACGTAATATTTCTCCTTTAGATTCTATAAAGATTTCTCTCCAGATGCTTCAGGCCGCTCTCCTCTCCATGGATCCTAAAAGTGGTGCCATCAGAGCCTGGATTGGAGGTAATCATTTTGGTTATAATCAATACGATCATGTTCATGCCAACAGACAAGTAGGTTCTATTTTTAAACCCATTGTTTATGCCGCTGCCATTCAGGAGGGATTAAATCCATGTACCTATTATCCAAATGAGCAAATTACTTATCCTGAATATGAGGACTGGAAACCTGGAAATGCGGATGATGTCTATGGCGGATTCTATTCTATGGGCGGTGCTTTAAGTAAATCTATAAATACCATCGCAGTTCAAGTCCTTCTGGCAACGGGTATTGAAGAAGTAAGAGATATGGGAAAGACGCTTGGCATTACTTCTAAAATCCCTAAAGCACCCTCTATTGCTTTAGGCTCTGCAGAATTATCATTGTATGAAATGACTAATGTCTATGCTACCCTGGTTAATAAAGGCGTAAAATCAGCACCTCATTATTTGTTGAGGATTGAAACGAGAGAGGGAGAAGTAATATATTCAGCTCCTCGACCAGAAAGGGAGCAAGTTATAGAACCTTTCATAACGACTACTTTAATACCTATGCTGAAAAGTGCAGTGAATGAGGGAACAGGGGCAAGATTGCGGAGTACTTTTGGTTTGAGAATGGCGCTCGCTGGAAAAACGGGAACAACCCAAAATAATTCGGACGGCTGGTTTATGGGGGCTTCTCCCAATTTGGTAACTGGTGTTTGGGTAGGTGCTTCTTTGCCTGCTATTCATTTTAGAAGTACTGCCTCTGGTCAGGGTGCAGCAACAGCTTTACCCATTTTTGGATCTTACTATCACCGCTTGGCACAAAGTCCCGGGCTGCGAAAATATATTCAAGGAGACTTTTATTTGGAAATCGATTCTACATCATCGGAAGTAAGCTGTCCTCCTTATTTGGAAACTGGTGGGTTTTCAGCTGAAACCGACCCAGATATTGTAAATAATCCTGACATTTTTAGAGCAGTTTATCAGGCTATTTTGAAAGAAAATGGGGAGTTGAATTTTTCAAATGAAACGGATTACCCCATAGAATTATCCAGAAAATTTTTATTCGAATCAGATAGTGCCTATCTCAGACGTATGTTTGATAAAAATTTAAAGATCCTTACATCGGAAAATGAAGAGGAATTTTAACCCAATGTTTTCTGAATGCTAATTCTAAGTGAATAAGTCATCTTTTCCCCTTATTTTGAAAGATTACCTTTATTTTTGAAAGAAAATGCAGCGAATGAAATTTCTTATTATACCTGTGTTGGTGCTATTTTATACCATATCTCCAGCTCAATCTATTCATCAGCACGGCAGAGTTGCCAGATTTCCATCCATACCAGGGTATCTTTCCCTTTCTTGTGATTTTCATATACATACTGTTTTTTCTGACGGTAGTGTATGGCCTGATATTCGGGTGCAAGAGGCCTTAAAAGATAGTTTAGACGCCGTTTCCATGACAGAGCATCTGGAATATCAACCACATAAAGAGGATATTCCAAATCCTGACAGAAATAAATCTTTTGAAATTGCTTCAAAAATAGCTAAGCCTTACGATTTATTAGTGGTGAAAGGTGCCGAAATAACCAGAGGAATGCCTCCAGGGCATAATAATGCTATCTTTATTAAAGATGCCAATAAATTGTTACAGGAAGACGCCCTGACTGTTTTTAAAGAAGCGAAAAATCAAGGTGCCTTTACCTTTTGGAATCATCCCAACTGGACAGCTCAAAGAAAAGATGGGGTTGCGCGTTTAACAGACATGCATAAACAACTTATCAATGAAAATTTATTGCATGGTATTGAAGTGGTTAACGATGTGACTTATTCAGATGAAGCTTTTCAAATAGCACTCGACCATAACCTGACCATCATGGGAACTTCCGATATTCATGGGTTGGTAGATTGGCAGTTTAATGTTTCAGAGGGTGGACATAGACCTTTCACCATTGTTTTTGCTAAAGAAAAAACGGAGGAGAGTATTAAAGAGGCATTATTCGCAAAACGTACTATTGCATATTTCAATCATACATTAATTGGCAGAGAAGAATGGATGTTGCCCTTGGTGAATAGTGCTATTTCTGTTGTTGAGGCTAGTTATATCGGTACCTCATCTGTCTTAGAAATTTCCCTGAAAAATAATTCAGATACCCCCTTCTTACTCCTAAATGAAAGTGAATTTACCTTACATCAACATACTGGATTAATTACCCTGGAACCTAGGGCAATAACTAAACTTCAATGGAAGACCCTGAAAATTCTTAATGACGTTGAATTACCATTTAAGGTGATTAACGCGGTTGTAGCTCCGGGTAAATATGCTGATTTTTTGCTAAAAGCTAAAGTAGAGTAATAATTTCCCCCATTTATGCTTATCTTTAAAAAAAGGATACTGTCATGAATTGGAAGAAAATGTTATTGCTTATCGTAGGTTTATGCCTTCTCGTCGTCGGAAGAACCCTCTATTATGCTGGTGCTTTTAAACCATCGGTTATCATTGGTCATCCAAAAACCAATCGTATAAATGGGATGATAGGTGCAGAGGATATCACCATGGATCAGAAAGGTGGCTTTGCTTTTGTCTCTTCTGATGATAGGAGAAGTACGGTAGCTGGCAAGCCGAAAAAGGGAGCTATCTATTTGTTGAATCTTGCACAGGATTCACCGAAACCTATAAATTTAACAGCTGATTTTAAGTTGGACGATTTTCATCCGCATGGTATTTCCCTATATAAGGATCTTATTGATAGCAGTCAATGGCTTTTTGTAGTCAATCATAGGAAAAATGCAAATACCATAGAAATTTTCCAATTCAAGGATACTTCGTTGTTTCATGTGAAATCCATTTTTGACGACCATTTTGTGAGCCCAAATGATCTGGTTGCGGTCAGTAAAAATGCTTTTTACTTTACGAATGATCACGACAGCCATGGAGGAGTTTCCAGTTGGAAGGATTTTTTAGTCATTGGTACAGGGCAAATAGGTTTTTATGATGGAAATAAAACGACCATCCTGGAAGAGGGTATTCGCTATGCCAACGGGATTACACTAAGCCCCGATGGCAGTAAAATTTATGTAGCCGCTTGTACCGATGGATCCATCTTATCGTATAACAGGGAACCCTTTTCAGCCATTGGCATAATAAAATGTAATACAGGGGTAGATAATTTAGAATGGGACATTGAGGGTAATTTATGGGTTGGTGCACATACGAAAATGCTTGTTTTTTTAGGGCATTCCAAAGATGCCAATAAGAGATCCCCTTCAGAAGTATTGAAAATAAGCTTTCCTAAAGGCCAAAAGGAGGTAGTAACCCAGTTGTATCTGAATGATGGCAATCCGTTGTCAGGTTCTTCCGTAGCAGCTCCATATAAAGGAAAAATTTATGTGGGAGGTGTTTTTGATGATGGGGTATTAGTCCTTCAGAATTTGTATTAGCAGTAATTTTAGGATTATTAATAACCAGCAACGACCATATTTCACCAGATCCCGTAGAGACGATGCATGCATCGCCTTCTCCCCGTCAGGAAACAAACTTAAATTGTGGCATCATCCGGTTGTGAAAAACCTTATCAATACCACGCCATTCCAAAATGGGTATTGATTTGGAATGGATCCCGTAGAGACGATGCACGCATCGTCTACTCTTCGTCAGGAAACAAACTTAAATTGTGGCATCATCCGGTTGTGAAAAAACCTTATCAATTACACGCCATTCCAAAATGGGTATTGATTTTAAATTAATC